>Ga0007800_10000219_pt1 | contig 24274 bp, 26 predicted proteins | sample CryBogmetaGMA14M_FD_60366 | JGI IMG/M metagenome (GOLD analysis project Ga0007800, IMG submission 60366) | Freshwater microbial communities from Crystal Bog, Wisconsin, USA - MA14M | ecosystem: Environmental > Aquatic > Freshwater > Lake | place: Crystal Bog, Wisconsin, USA | collected 2009-07-06 | reverse complement strand
GACCATGTCCCCCGCCCCCCGGCCCGAACGGCCTGCTCGGTGCGCCTTTGTCCTTGTTAACGGTTTCGGGGCTCATTGGGCTAACTCCTTCTCTGAAAGCTGCGAAAGCGCCAGTTCACGGTAGACTTTGGACGTCTGCATCAATTCTTTGTGTGTTCCGATTCCGGCAATGGTGCCGCCGTCGAGGACGACAATCTGGTCGGCCTGCATGATCGTGCTTATGCGCTGTGCCACTATCAGGACCGTGGCGCCAACCGTTTCTTTTTTGAGAGCCTTCCTGAGAGCCGCGTCGGTCTTGAAGTCGATAGCCGAAAAAGTGTCATCGAAGATATATATCTCGGGTCTCTTGGCCAGTGCCCTTGCTATGGAGAGACGCTGTTTCTGTCCGCCCGAGAAATTGGTTGCGCCTTCGGAGGTTACCGTCTCGAATCCTTTTTCGGCGGCCAGGATGAAGTCGAGGCCCTGTGCCGTTTGAGCGGCTTTCTCGATATCCTCCCTGGTAGCGTCTTCATTGCCGTATTTGATGTTGCTCTCTATAGTGCCTGAGAACAGCAGGCTCTTCTGAGGTATATAGCCTATCTTGTCCCGCAGGTCATGCTGGGTCACTTCGCGCACGTCCACTCCATCGACCAGTATCTGGCCTTCGGTGACGTCATAGAAACGCGGGATGAGGTTTATGAGGGTGCTCTTGCCGCTGCCGGTACTGCCGACAAAAGCCGTCGTCTGCCCGAGGCGGGAAGAAAAATTGATGTCCTTGAGCACATAATCCTCGGCGCCGGGATAACGGAAACACACGTTTTTGAATTCCACATTGCCGCGGACGGCCTGCGGATAGTCTTTTGGTTTGACGGGGTCATCGATGGCTGAGGGGGTTTCTATGACTTCCGCGATGCGTTCGGCGGAAACCGTGGCCCTCGGCAGCATGATGAAAACCAGGGATACCATGAGGAAGGCGAAGATTATCTGCACGGCATACTGCATGAAGGCAATCATGTTGCCTATCTGCAGGTGGCCGGCGTCTATCTGGTGCGCTCCGACCCAAACGACCAGCAGGGTCGTGCCGCTCATTATCAGCATCATGGCAGGCATCATGAACACCATGACGCGGTTGATAAAGAGGGTTATTCTCGTAACGTCGTAGTTGGCTTTATCGAACTTCTTTTCTTCATAACGCTGGGTATTGAAAGCGCGGATGACCATTAAGCCAGTGAGTATTTCGCGCATGACGAGGTTAAGGCGGTCGACCAGTTTCTGGACCACCTTGAAACGGGGTACAGCCACCGCGAACGCCACGCTGATCATGGCGAGCAGCGCCATCACGGCGGCGGCGATTATCCATGACATGGAGGCATCTTCCCCGACGGCCCTGATTATTCCTCCGATGCCCAGCAGCGGGGCGTAAAAGACGATGCGCAGCAGCATCACAAGCACCAGCTGTATCTGCTGGATGTCGTTGGTGGACCGCGTGATGAGCGACGCGGTAGAGAATTTATCGAATTCGATATTGGAAAAATTGGTTACCTTACGGAATAGTTTAAGACGCACGTCCCTGGCGAATCCTGCAGCCACCCGTGACGCATAGTAACCCACGGTTATCGAGCAGGCTGCGCTTGCAAGGGCCAGCAAAAGCATCAGGCCGCCGATGCGCCACATGTACATAGTTTCCAGGTGCGACAGGCTTATGCCGATCGCCTTGTACTGTATGGACAGGTAGGCGATGGCCGATTGGTTGATGAATTCCTTCGGCAAAGCGTCAATAGTTGAATTGACCTGTTGCAGCATGGTTGCCTGGTTGGCCGCAGGCAGGTGCGAGATATAAACGAAGGGGTCTGTTCCGGCGGGCAGGGTTGTACCTGCAGGGAGAAAAGGCGCAAGCCCTTGCTGTTCGATGGCGAAGGTCACATCTTCGGCTTTCCCGAATATCGCGTCGAGTTCTGTTATCTCGGTTTTGCTGACACTTCCCAGCTTGTAGACGGGAGAGGTCGCCAGGATGGGGTAGCTTTTCAGGTAGTTGGCGTAATCAGCGCTTGAAAGCGACGCCTTGTCGAGAAGCGTGTAAACCTGGGCGACCTCCGCTTTATCGTCGGCGCTCATGAACAACTGGATGCGGTTCATTTCGCTGGCCTGGATTGCGGTGGGCACGGAGTTTTCGATGCCGTTCTGCTGTACCCCGACATTCAGGATGTTGGACATGTAGCCGGGCAGCGACAGGTCGGCGAAGGCCTGCGCGAACAGCAGTACGAAAATCAAGAGAATCAGCCATTTAAATGGCTTCAGGAATTTGATCAATTTGCTCATGTTAAATTTTCCCAGTTGGTAATTTCTTGCATGATTAGTTCCTCTCTATCCCTTGGACACAACAACATACTCTTTACTGTTGGATTTTGATATTTCAATCGGCCTTCAGGCCAGCTTTTTTTCTAGTCGATCCTGGTCTTGATTGGCCTTGAGAAAGGCCGCCATACCGAGGTACAGGTGATTCAATTCATCCTCGCTCAATCCTGAAAGCATCTTCGTGGTGTGTTCGGTAGCCATCTGTTCAAGATTCGCGATAAGTTTCTTGCCTTCGCCGGTGGTTTCCAGGAATACGACCCGCCGGTCCTCCGAGTTTTCCACCCGCCTGACAAATCCCTGCTCTATCAGTTTGTCGACGATACCTGTGACGTTGGCCGGCGTCACATCCAGCATGTCGGCCAGTTTCTTCGAGCTTATCCGTTCGTTCTCGACTATGCAGAAGAGGCTTTTCACCTGGGTGGTGCTCAAGCTGAGCGTCATCCAGTGTTTAAAAGCATGCGCGCGCATGCTTTTAGCCATCTCCCGCTGCAAACCGGCGATTTTTTTGATGCACTCGCTTTTTTCCAATGAAACCACGCCTTTATATTTAATAGGTAATTAATAGTTTAACGCTAGTTAACTATTCTGTCAAATCGAACCCGCGGATTTTTCTGTACGGCCGATTGTTGTATACTAGCAGAGATATGTCCACCTCTACAGATTTGGCCAGCATAAAAGAGGTGCAAAGGAAAGCCCGCCAGGGAGACTTCGGCGTCTGGCGCAAAGACTACACGCGTCAGTACAGGCAGGTGCTGGAGCGCATATATGAAGAGATACGGGAGGAGATCCGTCCCTACCTCAACATCCCGGAGGAAAGCATCACTTGCCTGAAGGGTTGCCCCCACTGCTGTGCGCAGTTCGTGTCTGTTCCGGTTTCTCACGCCGTGCTGATAACCGATTACCTTTATGCCAGCGAAAAAGCCATGTCCCACTTCCTGCGGGGGTACGATGATTGGCTGCGTGCTGTTGAGGATAATCCGCAGGCTGCCGCCGTCTTAAGCAGTCTGGAGGAATATACCGCCTCCGCCGCCGCGGTGAAACATTATCCGCAGGAACTGTGTGCCGCCTATCACGCAATTGACATCCCCTGCGCTTTTTTGGACCGGGGACAGTGTTCCATTCATGCGGTAAGGCCGATAGTATGCGCCGCTTATTTCTCGGTGAGTCCTCCCGACTATTGCCGCGCCGATAGTGATACCTTAGCCAGCATCCTCGCGATCTCGCCCTCCCAGGCGAACCTGCGTAAACTGGCGGAACTGACCGACCCCAGACTCTCTCTGCATCAGGAAAGCCTGCCAAAACTGGTCTACAAACTATTGACGACAGGATTACCGGAAGTTATTCTGGAGGTCGAGAGGCTTTTTAACTCCCAGGGGTAGGCTACTACTCCGAAAACGTGAAAATCTATCCTTAAAGCCTATTCGAGGGCAAAACAGATGAAAACATCATTAAAGGATAAGGTCGTGGTCGTCACCGGTTCCAGCCGGGGCATCGGACGCGCCATCGCCGAAGCCTGCGCCCGCGCCGCAGCAAACGTTGTTGTTTCTTCCAGAAACAGCGCCAGCATTTCCAGATGTGTCGAAGAGATGCGTAGGGAAGGGCTTTCTACGAAAGGCTTCACAGCAGACGTTGCCCGCGAGAGTGATATCGAGCGTTTATTCGAAAACAGCCTGGCAGAATTCGGCAGAATTGATGTCTGGGTTAACAACGCGGGGATATCGGGCGGCTACCGTACCCTGCAGTCCATGTCGGCAGACGATATAAAAGAGGTCATCGGCACCAACCTGATAGGCACTTTTTATGCCTGCAGGCTCTTGATACCCTATTTTATCTCCAGGGGCGGCGGCACCATCATCAATATGAGCGGCCGCGGCGGCCACGGCAACTCCAGTCCCTACCAGACCCCCTACGGCGCCAGCAAGGCCGCCGTCACCAGCCTCACGCGCAGCCTGGCCGCGGAGAACAAGGGGAAACCGCTGTCTATCAACTGCCTCTTTCCGGGGATGGTGGAAACGAGTATCTATAAAGATTTACCGACCTGCCCCGAGACTGAACCCAGAATGGGCATCATGCCGGTGCTCCTGAAAGCCTTCGCCACGCCTATGGAGCGGGTGCAGAGGGTGGCTGTCCAAATGTGCGCCGTTAATCCCGGCAGCATTACCGGTAAATGCTATTCAGCCGAACGGCCAGAGCGTTACCTGCGGGCGCTTTTAGCCGTGCCGGATTTCATTAAGGCTGCGAGAAAATGAAGTCAAACTGAAGCCCGCACCCAATGAGCGCGGGCTTCGTCTTTCCCCAGAGTTAAATTTGAACTTTACCGGCAATACTCTGCGCGATGTCACCCGCGATGGGCACCTTGTAGGTTTGCCCCTGATAGGCCTTGTACATCAAAAATGCCCATAGTGCAATGCTCGCCAGCCAGATAACAAAGGATAAAAGACTGCCAATAAGCCCAATGTGAGTAAATATTAAACCTAGTATGAAATTCAGGATGGATATGGTACCGAAAATTACGAGAGACTGAGCCGCGTGAAATTTCACGAACGAACTCTTTTTTTCTATCACAAAAAATATAATTCCTGTTACCCACCAGCCAAAATAACATATCAGGGCGGCGATATTGGCCTTGAGTCCGGTAGATGAATCGCCGCTCGCATCTGCACTCATCTGGGGGCTGCCCATGGGCTGCTGATAACCGCCGGGAGGCGGGCTATATACAAGTGGAGGCATCTGAGCCTGAGGGGGCGGCGCCTGATAAACCGGGGGAGGAGGCGTTTGACCCGCAGGCGCACCCGGTACGCGTGTCGCTCCGCAAGACCCGCAGAACTTGTCGTTGTCTCCAATTTTGGCTCCACAATTTGCGCAGAAAGCCATTTTTACCCTCCTTGCTTTTATTTGGCCTTATTATAGCACGGGAAAAACGGTTTTGAGCATTTTCCAATGTTTTAATTCGCAAAATATGAAAATTTCTGCCAGGAGCCTTTTCATTATGCTGCGTCCCGACATGCAACGCCTTGCTGAAGTCGAGTAACCCTTCGGACGCTTGCCGGGAGTGTTTTCAGGTTACGGGTGGGGGAGAGGCGATGAACAGCTTTACGACCATGCTTTCGGTTTTACCAGCCTGGACAGTTATTTCAAGCGATTCAGGAGCGTAACCGTAGCGACTCACCTGAATTTGATACTTGCCTGCTTTGATACCGTTGAACACCACGCCACCGGCTTCCACGGAGGTGATGCCGTCTATCTTGAGCTGGCCCGCGGGCTGGCTCTCCGATACCACCTTGGCACCCCAGAGCGCATTGCTGTCTGTATCCGTTACCGAGATGCGGAGACTGCCATTCCCGCGAGCGCAAGAGCAAAAAGTCAGAAGTGCGAAGAATACCGCGGCGCATGACACGACAATAGCGCATTTTTTAAGTGACATTCGTCAAACCTCGCATATATTAACGCCGGTTTACAGCAGAAGATAGTGTGGGGCTGGGCTCCTCTTTCCCTTGACGGGAGAGATACAGTGAGGGTGAGGTTATGGGATTGGTCGACTCCCGCCATCCTTATTCTCACCCCGTGTTTTTCTTTGCTTCCCGTGCCTTGAGCCACTCGTTTTTAATGGCGGCGCTCAGCTCTCTGGCTCCAACCTGGGAATAGGAGTGCAGGTTAAGCTGTTTGAGAAGGTTGGCGATGGCAGAATCTACCTCCACTTCTGATACATCCGCCAGGCTTCTGGGAAGCGGCTCAGGTTTCGATTTGTCCCCGCAGGCCAGTTTATACTGGCAGAAATCCTCGTCGACCACCTCTACGCCGCCGCTCCCGGTGGCCACCAGATAGGAACCCAGGTCCTGGCTGGCATCCTCGGAAACGCTCAGGCGCTCCATGCAGCGACGGCAGAGCTTCAGCTTATTCGACATGTCCTACTCCTCGGCAGGCTATCCCGTTTTTCCAACCCCCTGCTTGATGCGCACAAGCGCTGCGTCTATGTCGGCAGAGCTTATCATGCGGTGCACCACCGCGCGCACCCGGTGTCCTCCCGGATAGGTGAATAGTATGCCCGCGCCCTGCATGAGCTTGATAAAAACGGGGGCTTCCATATCAGCCGGAGGCTCGAACATGATGATGTTGGTCTGCACTTCGGAGGGGTCGATTGCCATGCCTTTTATGGAGGCGATGCCCAGCGCCAGTTTTTTGGCGTTGGCGTGGTCCTCGGCCAGGCGCTCAACCATCTTTTCTATAGCAATTATGCCAGCGCTTGCAATGACGCCGGCCTGGCGCATGCCTCCACCTACCATTTTGCGCAGCTTGCGCGCCCGTGTGATGAAATCCTTCGACCCGCACAGCAGCGAGCCCACCGGCGCACTCAATCCCTTGGAAAGGCAAAAGCAGACGGAGTCTGCTTTTGCCGCAAGAGTGGCTGCCGGAATCCCAAGAGCGACTGCGGCGTTGAAAATGCGCGCCCCGTCCAGATGGACTCTAAGCCCGTGGGAGTGCGCCACGCTGCAGATTTCCGCCGTGTATTCAGCGGTCAATAACGACCCGCCGCAGCGGTTGTGCGTGTTCTCCAGGCACAGCAGAGTGGTGGGTGGGTAGTGGATGTTCTGAGAACGAATGGCCTCTTTGACCAGGCGTATGTTCATGCTCCCGTCGGATTTATTCTCTACTGTGCGCATGACCACTCCACCCAGCGCCGCGGCTCCTCCCACCTCGTTCCAGAAGATGTGGGCTTCGCTCCCCAGGATAATCTCGTCGCCGTGTCTGGTCTGGGACAGCACCGCCAGCAGGTTGGACATGGTGCCGCTGGGCGTGAAGAGGGCAGCTTCCTTGCCCATCTTCTGCGCCGCCAGTTCTTCCAGGTGGTTGACCGTGGGGTCTTCGCCGAAAACGTCGTCGCCCACCTCGGCCTTGTACATGGCCTGGCGCATTTCGTCGGTGGGATGCGTGACGGTGTCGCTGCGTAAATCGATGGTTTTCATAGAACAGTCTCCATTAGCATCGAGTGAACCAATAGTTGCCAGGTGTTAATCATGTTTTTCTCGCTTGACGTAATTCTAAGCCATACACCGCCGTTAAGCAATCACTAAAAACTGGGGGCACGATGCATCGTGCCCCCTGACGTCTTTCCCTGCCCCTCTCCCGAGAGGCAGACAATCCTAACAAAAGATGCGAGAAGACTGCCCTTACTTCTTTTCGTCCCCCATCAGGTTGCCGATGACGTTCACCAGCGAGGAATCCGAGGGCACCACTATCTTGGCGTTGGCTGAAAGGGACTTCTCGACGGCCTCCAGCTTGCGCAAGAGCTGCGCGTTGCCCTTGAAGTATAAATCGGCGGACTCGTTGACCAGCTTGATGGCCTCAGCCTGGCCTTCGGCACGCAGGATGGCTGACTGCTTGTCGCCTTCCGCCAGCTTGATGACGGCGCGTCGCCTGCCGTCAGCCTCGGTTTCGGCGGCGGTGGCGGTGTCTATGGCGGCTATCTTTTCGTTCTCGGCCTTGACGACCTTATTCATGGTGGCCTGGACGTCCTGCGGTGGGTTAATTTCCTTTAACTCCGTGCGCACGATTTCGATGCCCCACCTCTGTGTCTCGGTAAATAACGTCTGGTACAGAGCCGTATTGATGCGGCCCCTCTCGCTGTTGGCCGAGCGTAGCGTCAGCGTGCCGATGATGTTGCGCAGCGTGGTGCGGGCCAGGTTGACTATCTGGTATTCGTAGTTGCGCACGTTATACTGGCAGGCTTTGATGTCTTCTTCCGTGTCTTTCACTTTGAAGTACACCTGGGCATCCACGGTGGCGTTGAGGTTATCGTTGGTGATGATTTCCTGCGGCTGGGCGTCCACCATCTGCTCGGTAATATTCACCAGGTACATTTTTTCGGCCACGGGTATCATAAAGTGAATGCCGGGCGGGGCAAAACGGTTGTACTTGCCGAAGCGCTCGACCAGTCCGCGCTGCGTCGGGCGGACAATCTTCACTGCTGAAGCTATGATCCACAATATGCTAATAAGGACTACGCCGATTACGATTAGAGCAATGTTCTGGGACATACCTGCCTCCTTATATTTAGCCAGTGTTTTCGTGATTAGGTCGGAGTATTAACCGACGGTTGCGGCATAACGCCGGGCGCATTCTGAACAAACTCGGACTTTCCCATGGCTATCAGCACAACCGCTGCAACACCCAGCGGCAGGAAGCTGAAACAGCCCGCGATGGCGCCCGCCAGAGCCCAGCTCCATTTCTTTCTCTGAATGGAGAATATTCCGCCGACAATGCCCAGCGCCCCGATCAAGAGACCGATTACACCAGCAACCCCGTAAATAATCGCGAAGATGGTTAAAAACTGCCCGTCCGCAGTAGCGAAATCGCCGAAAACAGCCGTGTCGGTAAATGCGGTTGACATAAATATAGTCATTAGCAGAAATACCAGCCCGCCCACCAGCCCGAGAGCGCCGGCCACTATGGAGAGGATACCGCCTACTGTGGGTTTTTGCACTCTTTTACCCTCCTCCGCTATTCTTTTTTGCTGTCGCCAGCATGATACAGCCCAAATGTTACCACCACGGCAACCCTGCTGCAACCATGAATCCCCATGCTGGAGGCCACAGAGGGTGGCCGAAGCATCCGGCGCGGGGACTATTTCCCTCCCCCTTTAACAAAGGGATTAAGGGGGATTTTCCCTCGTGCCATTGCGAGGATGCCCGCAGGCTGACGCGGCAATCTCGTTCCCCCTCCCGACCGTGGGAGAGGACTAAGGTGAGGGGTCAAACTTCAAATCTCACCGTCACTCTAATCTCCTCCGTCGAGGGAGAAAAGGTTTGAATGAGAGTTAGTTCCGATTCGTTGGTCGTTTCGCAGATAATTTTTTTGACGAAACGAATGCCTTTTTTCAGGCAGGGCCCCTGCGTGGGATTCGTTTCAAAACGAATCGGCTATTGTGCCTGAGAAATATTCGTTTTATTTGGGCTGCTGCCATCCCTGATGTTCTCCTGTTTGACCTTTATTGTATAATAGCACAAGTGTTCGGTGATGGCAAGTCATAGACCAGACGGGAAATAAGAATATTAAGTGTTCTTTAACCAGGGTACGGGCTACGACAACTCAAAACTTGCAAAGCTAATACAATTCCCCAAACTATCGGAAACACCAACTTCGGGTGTACAATGATTCAGATGTAGTCTAGGGGATAAAAATATGGCTAATCAAGATTGGGGAACTATTGATTACTGCCAAGCTGTTGATCTCTATAATCGGCGCAATAGCACACACTTAATGTTAGTTGACCGCCTAAATCGTGGCATGGTCGATAAATACGTGGATATTGCTCTAGGTATCGAAGACCCATGTGGAAACTATAGTGCAGCTAAACATGGGTTAGGCCCGCAAATTCTAATGGCACCAGATGCTTACGCACAAGTGTTTAAACTAGCCCAAGATTTATTCAATTGTTTAAATCCTTTGCAGATACCCGAGATAATCCACCATGCTTCAATATCAAGTTTAGCAATAAGCGTTGGCTCAGAGATGGCGATGATGCTTAAACCCGATGTTTTTTGGGTAGACAACGTCCGGTCACTATGGGCTCATCTTGCCATCAAGTATCAGAGTTTCCTAAAGGCCAATACAGAGTTGAAGTATTACCGATTGGAGGACCCAACCTCAGAGATGACTTATCAATTATGGAAACAATTGTATCCTGATATAGGTTCAAGCATGCAAATGCTGGCAAAGATAGGTAGTCAGTTTGCCATCGCAAAAGGCGTTCAAACGGGCAATTTAGTGTTCCTATGGGCTGATGCGATGGCTGATACTGCATTCAACAAATATTCAACGTAATAGCCGTGGGTTCAACGCTCAAGTTACTCTAGCCATGAATACCCCCAAAATCATAACCACCCTCAAACGCGGGTAGGCACTGCCTGATCCCTGGTTACCCACATCTTAACCGAACTAACCGAAGTTTTTCTATTCACCCTTCTCTCACTATCAACACCAGGATACGGGCTACTACAACTCTAAACTTTCACAGCTAATACAATTCCCCAAACACATGTGCGCAACAAACAACACACTATTTTGGTGCAAGCCTATGTGGAGGCTCTTGACAAAGCGTCATACCTCATGTAATATATTGTTATAAAGCAGACTCTGCCGGGGGAAACCAGGGTGCTGGGTGTTTTCTTCCACCACAGCTTAATGAATTACCTCCCCCTCCCGTGTGCCGCCCTGGGTGTAATCGGGCAAGCGGCAGAGTCTGCTGGACAAGATTATCCCCCCCTATTAGTAATTCCGCCGTGATTCTTATGATACGATTACTCATATCTTATCCCTGGTTACCCATATCTTCACCAAACTAACTGAAGTTTTTCTATTAATAAGTATTAAAATAGGGGTAAAATATATAAGAGCGCAAAATTGTTAGTTAGTTTGGTACGATAAGTTACGATGTGAGTGTATGCCTGTGTTCAACGCTCAAACCAGGTTTTGCGATGGAGGATAAAATCATGGATGTTTCTCAAGCGATTTCTGTCAGGAGAAGCGTGAGAGCCTACAATGCCCAGGACATCGACGAAGAAAAACTCAACAAAGTCCTTGAAGCTGGTCGCTTGGCTCCATCGGCCAGCAACAGCCAGGACTGGAAATTCATCGTAGTCAAGGATAACGATACCCGGGCAAGGTTAGCTCAAGCAGCCTCGCAACAGGCGTTTGTGGGGGAAGCCCCTATAATTATCGTGGCCTGCGCCACCAGGCAATCCATCATGTCGTGTGGGCAACCCAGGCATACCGTTGATTTATCGATAGCAATGTCGTTCATGATCCTGCAGGCGACCGAACTGGGGCTTGGCACCTGCTGGATAGGGGCCTTTGATGAAGGCGAGGTTAAATCGATACTGGGTATTCCTGAAAGTGTTAGGGTGGTGGCGATTACCCCATTAGGGTATCCGGCCATGGCGACACGTCCTAGACCAAGGAAAAACATGGCAGAGGTTGTGTGCTACGATAGGTATGCCTAAGAGGAGGAAATAATGGGCACTAAAGGCAGGAAGAACACTAAGAAACCTAAGCAGGCTAAGGCGAAAGGCACAGCGGCACCTGAATCCAATAAGAAATAGCCCCAAACCAGCCTTGTAGTTACTCTTTACTACCTGCGTTTTCGCTGTAGGGGAGATAGTTTGGCTGCCTCTGTGTAGCAGAGTCATTGTTACTGCCATACAATGCCACAGAAGAGATAAAAAGATGTTTAAAAGAATAAATCTGCTAGGCGCTATAGTGACTATAGCAATCTACTCTTTTTCCATCATGACTTTTGTTTCCAGGCTTCTGGCCAGTCCTGAATTAGGCAAGTGGTTTGGTTATCCGTTATTGCTCATGGCATTACCGCTAGGCTATCTTATTGTAGAAGCACCTAAACTCAAACGGCCTGTGATGTACTATGTCCAGGTCAGCTTAATGATAATATTCCTGCTGGTGGAATTAGTACTGGACTATATATTGAAAGCTGATTTCCGCAATACACAGTGGGCGGTCATCTGCTATGTCATGCTGTTCTTTGGCGCGACCGGTGGAATGCTTGGTGTTGCTTCATATGCCAACCGGAATTGGAAGATTGCGGCGGTGATCTTGTTTTTCATAATGGCCATATTGGCATTCGTGCAACGTTCAGTAACTGGCCTTTGAAGTTGAGGTTAGTTCAAATCCATCAGCGCCACCATTGAAGGCACTTAAGTAATTTGATCATATGGAGTAAGAAAATGACCGACACTAATAAAGAATTGGTTGACATCTTTAAAGCTATAAATACTCAGTTATCCGATATTAAAGATGATTTGGCCGACATAAAAAGAGAAATGCCCAAAGTTCCCTATTACGGAGATTTGCTACAGGACATAGTAAAAGCTATTCAGGATAATGGGAAGTGACTGAGTTCAACCAACTGAACGACCCAAGCTACTCAATTGTCTTGCGGAAGAGGTTTTAGCCGGTAATGGTATCACCAACTTGACCGCCAACTATATAACCCTATTCCCACATTCGAGAGAGAAGACCACTACCCCTCGATAAAGTTCAGCCGCGTGTAGCCCTCTTTGCCCTTCACCTTCTCGTAAATCAGTTTTGCGCAGGCGATATCCTCGATGGCCAGGCCGGTGGAGTCGAAAACAGTTATCTCCTTATCGCTCGCGCGACCGGTTTTCAACCCGCCTACGAGGTCGCTCAGCGAGCCGCGGATGCGGTTCGGGTCGAGCAGCCCCCTGTCGAGCGGCACGTTTATCTCGCCGGAGGTGCTGGCCTGGCGCATATCGTCCACGAAGATGACAGCCTCGTTCAGAATGTCGGGGTCGAGTTCCTCTTTGCCGTGAGCGTCGGCGCCCACGGCGTTGATATGCACGCCCGGCTTCACCCATTCCTTCTTTACCACCGGCTGATGCGCCGGCGTGACGGTGCACACGATGTCAGAAGCCAGGACGTCCGGCAGCGTGCGGGCCTCGATGCGATACTGCGGGAAAGAGCGTATCAAACGGGTGACCGAAGCATCGGATATATCGAAAACCTTGATGAGCTCCAGGTTGAATATGGCGGTGTGTGCGGTTAGCTGGGTGTAAGCCTGACGCCCTGCGCCCACCAGCCCCAGCGTTCTGGGATTCTTGCGCGCCAGGTATTTGGACGCCACGGCGGAGGCCGCGCCGGTGCGGTAGGCCGTGATGTCGGTGCCGTCCATAACGGCCAGAGGGTAACCCGTTGCGGGGTCGTTGTAGATGATAACAGCCATAACTGTGGGCAGGTTATGAGCAGGATTAGCGGGGTGGACGTTCACCCATTTCATCCCGGCGGCTCCCGGCAGTGAGGCCGGCATGGCACGGAAGTCGCCTTTGTCCACGGTCAGGTACGACTTGGGCGGCATCTGAGCCTTGCCCAGCGACCACTGGAGGAAGGCGTTTTCTACGGCGGGGATGACCTCTTTCATGTCGAGGAGGGGCAAAACCTGGCTTTTACCCAGGAACAATGTCGGCATTAAGCATCCTCCTTCGCAGTTTTGTGGGTTCCCTTTGACTCTATCCCGTAGCGGATTTAATGTCAAGCACGCGTGGGGTCTGATTGCGTCCTTCTTGCACAGGAGAAGATTCTGCAAGAGATAGCATCGGCGTTCACCTCTTAAATAATTTCCTTTTATTAAACCGGGGCGTCCGGAGAAGTGCAACCCCCTCTGGAAACCCTTTTTGTTAAATTCCCCTTCCCGGCGTGAAGGGGATCACGGGGATGGGGACCTCGAAACAGGCTCAAATCCCGATATTCCACTGGCAATAGTTGCCCGCTTCCCTGCTTTCTCCTACAATAGCTGCAAAACTTGAGGAGTGAGACGATGACCCTTGCCAAACTCGCGTTCATTCTCGGCGCCTACCTGCTGGGCTCCATCCCCCAGTTATACCTGCTCGGCCGTTTGAAGGGCAAGCGCCTCAGCGGCGACCTGCACCATGAGCTGTGGCGCCAGTGCGGGCGGCCTTTCGGTGTCATCGGTTTCCTGTCGGAACTGGTCAAGGGAGCTCTGCCTGTCTTTATAGGAAAAGCCTTCCACCTGGACATCGCCGTCATAGCTGCCGCCGGAGTGGCTGGCGTGGCCGGACAGATGTGGTCCGTGTTCTATCACTTGACGGGGAAAAGGGCAACAGTGTGGGCGCAGCCATGGCGCTGGCGCTGAGCCCGCTGCCATTCCTGATAGCGCTTATCCCCATGGCCGGGGGCTTTTTGATACGCACTTTACCCCGTTTCTTGAAACGCGGACAGTCCGTCAATGAAAAATTCAAGCTCGGCGGGCCGCCCAGCAACAGCTTTCCGCTCGGCATGGCCGTGGGCTTCGCCGTGCTGCCGCTCGCCACCTGGATTATTGGAGAGAGTGTATCCGTCGTTCTGGCTTACACGGTGCTATTTATACTCATCATGATAAGACGCGCTACTGCCGGTTTGAGCGCCGATATCAAACAGCGCAAAAAGCTGTTCCCTGTCTTACTCGCCCGCCTGCTCTATGACCGGGCTGATATTTAGAGTAACAAAGCGTTTTGCCGTATAATATTCCTGAAAAGCGGGAGGAAATATGAAACGTTTCGGTTGGTTGATCGCCCTCGGAGTGGTCCTGGTAATCATACTGGCAATAGTGCTGGGATTTGCCGGCAGCTACAACGGACTGGTCAAGAAGTCCCAGGCGATTGACTCGCAGTGGGCTCAGGTGGAAACGCAGTACCAGCGCCGCTTCGACCTCATTCCCAACCTGGTGAATTCGGTCAAGGGTGAGATGAAGCAGGAGCAGGCTATTTTCGATGCCATCGCCCAGGCCCGCACACAGTACCTCAATGCCCCTACCACCGACGACAAGGCCATGGCAGCCGGGACGCTGGAGACATCCTTCAATGCCCTGGTGCTGGCCCTCACCGAAAACTATCCGACGCTGCGTTCCAGCGATGCCGTGACAGCGCTCATGGATGAACTGGCCGGCACAGAGAACCGCATCAGCGTTGAACGCAAGCGCTACAATGATGACGTGCGCGACTATAACACAGCTATAAAGAGCTTCCCCACCAACCTCGTCGCCGGCATGTTCAATTTTAGCGCACGTGATTACTTCGCCAGTTCGTCCGGGGCCGACCTGCCGCCCGTCGTGGAATTCTAATGAAGCGCTTCCTGAGTGTAGTGTTCCTGACACTCGCTCTGATGCTGGTGACTGCATGGCCTTTGCTCGCGGTGGATTTCCCCAAAGCGGAGGGCTACGTCAGCGATTTCGCCGGTCTCCTCTCACCGTCCAGCCGGGCGACGCTGGAGGCCGACCTGGCGCAGCTCCAAAAAGATACCACTGCGCAGGCGGCCGTTGTCACGATTACCAGCCTTGGCGGAGATACCATCGAGGACTATGCCGTAAACCTGTTTGAAGCCTGGGGAATAGGACAGAAAGGCCAGGACAACGGGGTACTCTTTATCGTGGCGCTGGGGGAGCATAAGGTCAAAATAGAAGTAGGCTATGGACTCGAAGCCATACTTACTGATGGGCGCTGTGGCCGTATCCTGGATGACGAGGTGCTGCCCAGTTTCAAGGCGGGCGACTACGAGACCGGCATAATCAAGGGCACTGCCGCTATTGAAAGCTATATCCGGGACGGCTCTCCGCCGGGCCCGCTGGAAGACAACCCGGCACAGAATTTTATCGGCGATAATGTTATGCTGCTTGTGGTGCTGGGGTATATCACCGTGTACCTGCTGGGCTTCATGGCGCGCAGCAAGAGCATCTGGCTGGGCGGCATCTGGGGCATCATCGTGGGAATTATAATTGGCCTCGTCCTGGGAAGCTTGGTCGCCATCATTATCATGCCTATCATAAGCGGCACCCTCGGTGCGCTGCTGGACTTTATCTTATCGCGCAACTACAAGGCCAGAGCCAGCAGCGGAAAGCCAACATCATGGTTTGCCTCGGGCGGTGGTTTCAGCAGCGGAGGACATAACAGCGGCGGTTTCGGGGGATTCGGCGGTGGGATGTCCGGCGGCGGCGGCGCCAGCCGCGGATGGTAACTCGATATTACTGATTCTTGCTCAACTGAGTGAATATGAAACTCCCAGGACAGTTCCAGCCTACAGAGCCATCGAGAAAATCATTGCATTTCTAAAGATTCCCGCGCCGCTGATATATGTCCAATCATAGACAAGACCGGAGCGGATGCGCCGTAAAAGCGGCTCCGTGCGCTCTGTAATCCATCAGACTGTCTGACCTCTCCATCGGTATGCCCTGCGAAAGCCAAGTTGTTCTGCCTTCTCAACTGTGTCGACATAAACTTCATTTCTTTCTTCTTCTATGGTTGTCCTGTCATACTGCTGGTCGAAAGGTAAGTGATATATTTTCGTGCCGTCCCTGCGGGAAATATTGCATTTAATGCACGGATAGGGATGTAAGTCATAATTTTCAAGCACACCGATTTTTAAAACCTCAGCAAACTTTTTCGCCATATCTGATAGAGTCGTGTGTGTCACGAATATGGGTTCCATTTTTACATCGGGGTGGTCAATCGTATAGGAAACGACCGTCCCATAAAGCTGGAAAATGTGCTTCTCATGAATCTGCTTAGTCTTAGACCAATACTTACATTGAATTATTTTGACTTCATTTTCTCGCTCGCAGATTAAATCACGCCCGAGGTCTTCAAATCCAGCGACGATTCCTTTGTAGGTAACTGAGTAACCTTTCTGTTCGTAACCATATCCGACATAGCGCTCGTAATCACGACCGATTTCCCAATTCGATTTTTTCCTCTTCCAATACCTATCGAGTGCTATTTGGTATTTTTCAGAGTTGGGAAGGTTAATATATTCTGCTTGGGTAAGCCATACTTTTGCAGCATCCTCATCATTTTCCATGATATCTGTTTTGCCTGGAGATGCCACAGTCTGTTCGATAAGCTCATCTATACCTTCTGAGGAAAAATCGATGAGCCATGGAAACAGGCTTTCGTAGTATTCCAATTTGTATTTGAGGATACGACTGAGTTGTTCAGATTGATGACGTTGGGATGCAAATACCCGCACAACCTCAGACGCTTTTAATGCTGGATGAAGTTTCATTCTGAGGTTGCTAGCCTCTCTATTTCCTAACAAAGCGAAGTAGTCGGCATAGGCAGAGGCTAACCAAGGAAACCCTTTTGATTTTTCTTTAGCAATAGTTTCGAGTTCTGCCCTTTGTTCCTCATCGAGCTTTTGACGATTGATCCTTTGTTTTTCCTCAAGTTGCTCCAAGTTAGCCTGATGCTCTTTAGCGAGTTGTTCGAGATTGGCTTTTTGTTTCTTGAGGCGTTCGCTCAGAAAAGTCCTCTGGTCAATTTTCTCCTCAATATTCTCTTGTTTGAGTGTTTCTAGCTGCTGTTTCAAAATTTCTATATTGGAGTTCAGCCTTTGCGAGTCCTCAATCTTATCGTAGGCTTTGGCCTTTTTATACGCTTCTCGGGTGTTTTGGATGAAACCATACAAGATTGCCAAGCCGAATATGCTTAGTCCGAGTATTAGTAACTCCATGACAGTCTCCCTTTTCGTATCTTGAGACTAGCCCGTTGGTTTGGGATTCTATTCCCTGCAATCCGGAGTGTCAACGGAAGAGTCAGTTTCCAGGCGGCTCAGGGCGGCTTCGAAATCCGAACGCAGCCGGTCGGCTTCCGCCGAAAGAGCGCCCCATCTCTCGGTAAGCTCATCGGCACGGCCTTTCAGCTCGCGGTGCCTATCAATACTCGCCACCACCTCCTGCGAGTCCTTGTAGTGTTCAGGTTGCGCGAAGCAGCCTTCAAGGTCTTTGATCTCGCTCTCAATGCGCGATAGCTCAGCCTCAATCTTCTCGATATGTTTCTTGAGCGGCGTACTTTTACCGTAATAATCGCTGCGCAGCTCGCCGGAAAGAGCGCGCTTCTGTCGGGAGCTAAACGTGGCAGCCGACGCAGGTTTCGCGGGTGCGGAACAGCGCTCCGCCTGCTCTACATCCGGCGAGAGCATGGATTCATGATACAGATAGCTATCGTAATCACCCTGATAGACGCTGATTTGACCTGCTTTTACCTCGATGATGCTATTGGCAATCTGGCGGATGAGGGTGCGGTCATGCGTAATGAAGCATAGTGTGCCGCGGTAGGCCTCCAGGGCATCTGTAAGCACCTCACGCGAGGCGATATCGAGATGGTTGGTGGGCTCGTCCATCAGCAGGAAATTGGCGGGCTGAGTGAGCATCTTGGCCAGCGCCAGACGGGCTTTCTCGCCGCCCGAGAGTACAGCAACTTCCTTGAAGGCGTCGTCGCCGGAAAAGAGAAAGCCGCCGAGGATGGCCCTCAACCTGACGTCTTCGGTGTCAGGAGGCGCGACCCTATGCAGCTCTGACAGTGCCGTGTTGTGGGGTTCAAGCAGTTCGAGTTGATGCTGGGCGTAATAGGCGACAACTACGCCGTGTCCCGGCCGACGTTCGCCCTGTTCAAAGGGGAGCGCTCCAGCCAGTATTTTTAACAGCGTGGTCTTGCCAGCACCGTTGGGACCGACCAGCGCTACCCTATCTCCCCTGCGCAACAGCAGATTCAGGTCCCGATAGACCTGATTGGTGCCATACGACTTGGACACGTGATTTAGCAGGATAACATCGGCGCCCGAATGCGGCGGCTCAGGGAAGCTGAAGCGTATCTTCTTGGCCAGGCGCGGCACTTCGATGCGCTCCAGTTTTTCCAGCTTCTTGATGCGGCTCTGCACCTGAGTAGCCTTGGTATTCTTGGCGCGGAAGCGGTTGATGAAGCGTTCTTCCTGCTCGATTTTTATGCTCTGGCGCCTGGCCGTTGCTTCCAGCACCTCGAGCTCCTGCTGCCTGGCCTCTACGTAGCTGTCATAATTACCCGCATAGACCGAAACCCTGCCTGCATCTATAGCCAGAACCCTGTTCACAACCCGGTTGAGAAAAGCGCGGTCGTGCGACGTGAGCAGAACAGCCCCCTGATAGGTATTCAGGTATTCTTCGAACCATAGCTGCGTTTCCAGGTCGAGGTGGTTGGTGGGCTCGTCGAGCAACAGCAGGTCCGGGTTCTGCAGCAGTATCTTGGCCAGTTCGGTGCGCATCCTCCAACCCCCGCTGAATTCCGAAAGTGGGCGTTCATAGTCGGATTCACGGAACCCCAGTCCGCACAGGATGACACGTGCTTCCTGCTCCACATCGTAGCCCCCGGCGGCTTCGAAACGGTGCTGCAAGTCGCCAAGCTCGGCGAGCAGCATGGCCTGTATTGCCTCATTCGCCCCTTCAGCTAGATCCTCCTGTATCACCCGGATGCGGCGTCCCAGATTATGGGTGAGACCGGCGGACGATATTAGCTCTTCAAGTAACTTACGGGGCGACCCTGTAGCACTTTCCTGGCGCAGGTAGCCAATGGTAAGCCCCTTGCGGCGGGTTATCGTGCCCATGTCAGGCGTGATTTCGCCCACGATGATCTCAAGCAGCGTGCTCTTGCCGCTGCCGTTGGCGCCGAGCAGCGCCAGCCGGTCACGCGCGCCTACATTGAAAATGACCTGGCTGAAAAGAACGCGCTGGGCATAAGACTTGGATATGTTATTCAGGCTTAGCATTTTCGAAGGTATTATAACCGCAGGCGGTTGCGCGGGGCAAAGTATCGTATTTTTCAACAGAGATTAAAAGGCAAGCCATAGGTCTGATTCGCGGATCAGTACTTGATATTCCGAGGCAAACTGCCGCGCATTACACCAGGCAGAGCTTGCGGATTACCCAGCCAAGACGCTTATTCCGGGAAAGGAACCCCATGGAACGAGTCACGGCCGCTGACCTCGAGGGTCAGATACCTGCCGGCATCGTTAGTCTGATACACACCGGGGGCGGTGATAGACTTAAGGATGCCCACCAATTTTTGCATTTGAAGGGTGATGTCTTCCTTCTCCGGCTTATAGGAACTGGAGAAAAGGAAAACGCCATTGACGTTACTGGACTTGGCGCACATGTCCACCAGATTTTGATATTCGACGTTGGTTTTGAATCCCACGATAAATTTCCAGATGCCGCTACGCAGCTGGTCGACCGCCGCCAGGCTCTGAATGGCGTCGCCCAGGTTATCCATGCTCACTGTTCCCTTTACCTGAATAACGCAGCGCACCGACTCTGGGCTGACCACTACGATATCACCTGAAACGAAGAGCGGGCCATATTCCACGGCGTTATAAACGATGATGTCGCACTCCTTGCTGGCGCGGCCATCGGGTGCCAGAACCACCCCCCTACCCACCGAAAAAGAGGCGGACACGGCTTCTCTCACCGCATCACGCACAATAGCCTCGTAGTAATCGCCAATAATACGCGGATCCTTCAATAGCGAGTTTATGACGTCGCGCTGCACCATCACTTTTTCCTGCACCTTACGGTAATACTGTTCCATGCTCATATCAGGACCTCCTGCGCCCGGCCCGTTTTTCCGCCTCGATCTGCTCGAGTCTGCGGTCATCCAATCCGAAATGGTGCGCGATCTCGTGCAACACTACATTATGCACTTCATGTTCGATTTCGCTATCGGAAGTACAGATGGATTCAACAGCATTCTGAAAGATGGTAATTTTGTCCGGAACGACCAGGTTATAGCCGCCGCGCTCGGTCATCGGCACACCTTCGTAAAGCCCGAGCAGAGTTCCCCTTCCCGTTGCCTTGCGGCTTTGAATCCCGTTTGAAAAATCTTCAACCACGACATCTACATTCTCGAGCAAGTCGCGAAATTCCTCTGGCAGACCGGCTACTGTTTCTGATACAAGATGCTCAAAACGCCCCTTTTCCATGTTCAAACTATTATAGAACAAAAGGCCGCGACAGTATAAGTCACCAATTCAATCGAGCATGATTTTTGTTGCCTTCGGTGGAGATCCGAAATGGGGTGTGAGACACGAGTTCCTGTCTTAGCCATAACTGTGAGGTAATCCAGCTTGCGATGAGCGGTGTAGTCTAAAACCGCTTCTCGAAGATGATGCGGTGGTCTCCGGGGGCATAAAAATCGCGAATACGGGAGACCTTTTTGTATCCTTTCTTGAGGTAAAAACGGCGCGTATTAAGGTAATTTGGCTTGCTCGATGTCTCTATCAGCGCGAGTTTGCCGCCAGCTTTCCGGATACCTTCTTCGGCGCTCTTGAGTAGTGCCGCACCGATACCCATGCCACGTTTGTCCATGGCGACTGCCATCCAATATATGTCCCAGGTGGATAGGGTGAGGGGCGTCGTTCCGAAACAAATGTAGCCCACTATTTTTGACGCCGATTCGGCAATCGTAAGCTGGTAGTCCCTGCCGGGACAATCGAGATAACCGTCGATAACTTCTTCGGCCACGGGTATTTCGGCAGGCTCAAACTCGGGAGTGGCTTCAAGCAAAGCCATTAACTGAGGCTTATCGGCGGCATTCATTGGGCGAAGCCGGAAGTCCACGCTTACTCCCTGTCGAGCGCCAGCTGCAGGATGCGATCGATAAACTGCGGATAGGTCATGCCGATGGATGCCAGCCTGGCGTCCCATACCACCGTCGGGGCGATGTCGGGGTTGGGATTGACCTCCAGCACATTAGCGCGCCCCTGGCTGTCAAGACGCATATCCACACGGGCATAGCCGCGGCAGCCCAGCAGGCGGTAGGCCGCGATGGACGTTTCCGTGATGTGCGCCTGAAGCGCAGAATCGATTTTAGCCGGGCATACCGGATCGGTGTGATGGAAATAGACGTCTTCGGTGAGCCACTTGGCGCCGAAGGTGAGCATCCTGGGCAGCCCTGGCGGAAGGGAGAATTCGATTTCGGAGATGGCCGTGATTATGGGATGATGGATTCCCATGATGGTCGAGGCGAACTCGCGGCCATCGATGAACTCCTCCACCAACGCCTTACCACCGTAGTGCACGCATATTTTTTCTACCTGGACCGCCAGCGCCTGTGGGTCGTTCACCACGCTGTGCTGGTCAACACCGTGACTGGCGTCTTCCCCGGCTGGCTTGACGATGCAAGGGAAGTTCAGAGAGAACCTGTCCAGTTCGTCCAGGCATAACACCTGGTATCTGGGCGTGTTCAGGCCGGCAGCAAGGAGCAATTCCTTGGTCTTGACCTTGTCGAGGGCCAGTGCCAGCGTTGCGGGTAGCGAGCCCGTGAAGGGTTTACCCATCACCGCCAGCATGCCTGCCACCATGGCCTCGGTCTCGGGCCGTCCGGCGAAACCTTCGAACAGATTGAAAAAGATATCGGCGTCCGTGTTCGACAGGATGTCGCGCACGGAGTCGATGGGAGGCACCAGAGGTACCTTGACCACGCTGTAGCCCGATGCGATCAGGCCATCGTAAACGGATTTCACTTCTTCCAGCACGTCGGCGATGGCCTCTGCCTCGCCCATTTCGCTGTAGCGATCGGGAATAGGGTCATTATAAATCAGAGCAACTCTAAGAGCCAATTCCGCACCTCTCTATGGCCGCATTTAGTACAGCGCCTATCAGGGAATTATATGTCCAGCCCATGGCCTCCGCCATTATGATATAGTCTCCGCTTTTGGGGTTAAGTCCGGGCAGGGGATTGACCTCTATAAAATAGGGTGTGCCATCTGAGGATATACGGAAATCCATGCGCGCCAGGTCGCGTATCCCCAGCGCCTTGAAAGCTTTGAGACAGGAGTCTTGTATTTTATGCAATACAGACTCGTCGAACCTAGCCGGGCATTCGTACTCGACCTGATTCCGCCAGTCGCGCTTGACCTCAAGCGAGTAGACGAAATCCGGGCTTTTCTGTCTCGGTATGACGTGCATGATGCCGATGATGCGTGTGGGATTATTGCCCAGCAGGCCTACGGTAACCTCTTCCCCCGAAATGAATTCCTCGACCATCATAGGTTGAGCGTATAAGGCCATCTGCCCCTTAATGAGCTCTTTGAGATCTCGCGCATTATCAACGCGCGAAGCGTTGCGAATGCCCTTGCTGGAACCCTCGTGCACCGGCTTGGCAAAGGCCGGAAAAGAGAATCCTTCCCAGTTGATGCTCTCCAGTTCGGTGGGGTCGCCAATGACGCGCCAGCGGGGCGTAGCCACACCGCAGGCCGCTACGAGCTGTTTGGTGAGGGTTTTTTCGAGGCAGACGGAGAGGGTCAGCGGGTCCGAGCCGGAGTAGGGAATATTCAGCATCTCCAGTACCGATGGCACCTGCGCCTCGCGGCTGCGGTAGTTACCCAGACCCTCAGCGATGTTGAATACCAGGTCGGGTTTGACCTCCAGTACATTCTTTAAAAAAGCGGAACCGCCGCCCAGCTTAAGGACAGTGTGTCCCTGGGAGCTGACAGCGGCGGCCAGTGCTTCTATAGTTTCAGGAGAATCGTATTCTTCAAAGGCGTCTTCAGGCAGCTCCTCTGCCTTTGACACCTGCTCTTTTATATCATAACTTAAGCCTATTTTCATCCAAAGTCCTGATATATTCTTCTAGACGGGGATGGCATCGTCGCAAACCAGCGGGATTTGTCCGAAGCATGGTTTCGCGCCGCCCGGATTCGGGTAGTGGATGATCTTGCCCTGGTAGTTGCGCACAGTCAACTCTTTGGCGTTGTTTTCCAGCACATAGTTTGGTTGCACAGGTATCTTGCCACCGCCGTTGGGTAGGTCGATCACAAAAGTCGGCACGGCCAGGCCGGAGGTGAATCCGCGCATGCCCTGGATGATGCCCACACCCGTCTCTATGCTCGTCCAGAAATGTTCGGTGCCCTGCACATCGTCGCACTGGAACAGGTAATACGGGCGGACTTTAATCTTGAGCAAACCCTGGCACAGCTTGAGTTGCGTCTCTACGGAGTCGTTTACCCCTTTGAGCAGTACCGACTGGTTGTTCACCGGAACGCCCGCTCTCAGCAGGCGGTCGCAGGCCCTGGCGGATTCAGGCGTCAACTCGCGCGGGTGGTTGAAGTGAGTGTTGAGCCAGATAGGGCCGTAATTAGAAAGCATATTACACAGCTCGTCGTCGATGCGCTGCGGCAGAACCACGGGCACGCGCGTGCCGATGCGGATAATCTCGACATGGTTGATGCGGCGGATACCGGCCAGCACCTCTTCCAGGCGCTGTGTTGATAGCGTTAGCGGGTCGCCGCCTGAGATGATAACGTCGCGCACTTCCTTGTGAGCGCTGATGTAATCCAGCATGGCATCGACCTCGGCGGGCGTGCGCACCCAGCCGCCGTGGCGCCACTCGCGCTTACGCGTACAGTGCCGGCACAGCATGGGGCATATATCGGTCAGCACCATGAGGACACGGTCGGGATAGCGGTGTACCAGGCCGGGAACCACCGAGTGTTCGCCTTCGGCCAGGGGGTCTTCCATGCCAATGGACGCCATGGAAAGCTCTTCGGGGGCGGGTAATGCCTGCCTGCGAATGGGGTCTGCGGGGTCATCCGGGTTCATGAGGGACAGGTAGTAGGG
>Ga0007800_10000216_pt1 | contig 24401 bp, 14 predicted proteins | sample CryBogmetaGMA14M_FD_60366 | JGI IMG/M metagenome (GOLD analysis project Ga0007800, IMG submission 60366) | Freshwater microbial communities from Crystal Bog, Wisconsin, USA - MA14M | ecosystem: Environmental > Aquatic > Freshwater > Lake | place: Crystal Bog, Wisconsin, USA | collected 2009-07-06 | reverse complement strand
CGATCGTTTGGCAGTCCTCCGAAAGAAATAGAGATTTTCCAATCCTCTCTAGCCTGTTTCTTTTCGGAGAGCCAGATAGAGAGCTAGTTTCACTCGAATAATAAAACTCCGGGGTCAGTGACGTGATCAGACTCAATGAGTGACCTCGGAGTTCATTTTTTTTGTGAATTATTAATCGAGCTGGCACCACTTCTTGGTCTCCCTTTCAGCCACAAGAGGGGGCAATTTTCGTGAGCTATTTTACAGATCCGGCACCTGGTAGTTATAGACGTTGGGCCATTTTTATCATGGGGAGCCTAAATTTTGTTCTGTCCATGTTTTACCGTGTGTCCACCGCAGTCATCAGCCCAGCACTTACCCAGGATTTGGGATTGTCAAGTGCCCAGTTGGGAGACCTTTCAGCAGCTTTTTACTACTCGTTTGCTTTGAGCCAATTGCCTCTTGGGCTGGCCCTTGACCGTCTGGGACCAAGGATCAGCATGAGTTTCTTGTCTGTGGCGGCAGTAGGAGGAGCCTTACTTTTCGCCATGGGAAAAACCCCGGGACAGTTGGTCTTGGGAAGAGTATTGTTGGGAGTCGGGATGAGCGGGAACCTGATGGTTGTCCTGGCGCTCCTTGCTGCCTGGTTCCCAGTGGATAGGTTTGCATTCCTCAGCGGGATGGTAGTCTCGGTGGGGGTTCTCGGTAATCTTCTCGCAGCTACACCTCTGGCCCTCTTGAGCCAGACAATGGGTTGGAGAGGGAGTTTTATGGCTTTTGCCGCAGTGAATGCGGCAGTGGTTCTCCTGTTCATTTTCGTGTCAAGAGATTACCCTCCTGGGAGAGTAATTCCCGCAAGAAAATCAAGTTCACTTCTCGGTGGCCTATCACAACTTTTCCGAATGTATAACTATTGGGCGATCAGCTTGGGAAACTTCGTACGGTATGGTTATTTCGCTGCGCTCCAGGGGCTATGGGTAGGACCTTTCTTGATATTTGGGCTTGGATTGGGAGAGATCGCCGCAGCGAATGCGGTGCTGTTCATGGGGCTGGGTTACATGGCTTCATTACCTATTTCAGGCTTCTTAAGCGACCGGGTCCTGCGGTCCCGAAAAAAAGTCGTGCTTGCCGCATTGCTGGCTTTCTGCTTTCTTACCCAGTCAATTCTTTTCTGGACTCGGGAAACAGATTTTTGGGTCGTATTAGCAACTTTTTTCGGCCTTGGCTTCTTCGCTGCCCCCGGCCAGATCATGTACGCCCATATCAAGGAGCTTGTGCCTTCGTCCCTGAACGCTCAGGCAATGACCGCGGTGAACTTGTTCACTGTTCTCGGGGCCGCTGCAATGACCCAGGTACTGGGACTGCTCATCGAGGGAGAGCCTTCGCTGATTTGTTCTCCGGACGGATTCAAGGTCATTTGGCACGTGGGCGTGATTTCATTGGCGGGGGCTTCTCTCCTTTACTGGTTTGTTCCTGATAGCTTGGCCCTACGAGGAGGGAAGTTAAGAAGTAAGTAATTCTTTATGCGCCCACTCTCCGATCCCCTGCGATCCAATAACGATGATCTCTGGGAACCTTCCGCCCAATAACGGAAATCAAAATAGATTCTGGTTAGTTATCTCTCTACTGAATCGATTGTCCCCAGTCCCTTTCGATTGCGTAATCGATAAGTTTTTCCACGAATTCTTCGCTTATAGATGGGACTTCAATGTCTGGGACAGCACTTTCGGTAAGAGTTCGATCAAAAATGGGATTATTGGCAAAGTGCAGTAAAATAGTTTGCATCTGTCTCCAAACCATGCGCTCTATCCTATTACGTGGTTGAGTGAATGGGGAGCCGGCTCCCGAGAAATCGAGCCCCCCCAAGTTGAAGCGACGACAGATTAAGTCAAGAGTCCATTTGTGCGTGGGGGGATCAGGATGGGTCAGATGATAGATCTTATTGTGATGTGAAGGGTTCTCAATGATCCGGACGGCGGCTTTTGCAACATAATCCACTGGTACGACATTAGTCGTGGCATAGGGATCAGCCGGAATACTGATGCCGAGGCTGAGCCTACTGGAATTGGCAGTTTCCCCCATTAACCGGTCGAGCAGATGAGCGGCCTGGAAGAGAATATACCAGCCTGTGAACGAAGCGCATCTTGCTGTCTCTGAATGTCCTACGATAATAGAAGGTCTGAGTAAGGTTGCTTCCCCCTTCCAAATCTCTTCCGATTCCCATTTGCTTTCTTCGTAAACATTCACAAAGTCGCCTTTTGGGTGGTTCACCTCCATCATTCGCAGGCCCTGAACTAATCCGCAAACATAGGCAGTGCTTATAAGATGGACCCTCATGGGCTTACGCTCGATCAGCCGCCTCAGGACTTTCGCGCTTCCCAGGTTTGTCTTGAGCGGCTCTCCGGAATCATCCATGTGTAGTCTCGTTGAGGCAGCACTGTGGATGAGGGTGTCGACGCTATCCAGCCCATCGTACTCCTTGCACCAATTGTCCCACTGGTCGTAGGCGTCAAGAATTTCCCCTTTGAACCAGTGCAGGCTGTTGGCGCTTCTCGGGAGGCCTACACTTCCCAGAAACCGAATTGTGTCAAGTTTGCGGGATTCACTTCTATAAAGGGCCCAGATGGAATGCCCACGCTCCAGCAATTCAGCCATTATATACTCGCCCAGAAAACCCGTACCCCCTGTAAGGAGAACGTTCATGGGTGTAATCATGATTCCTCCGGCTACCCTATGTACTAACCCTCTGATTCGTGAGGAGCAGCCTTGATTTGAACAATTAATTAATCAGTATATCAGCCTTGATAAGGAGTTCAAAGTGAAAAGCTCTTCACCTCAGATGCTATTGTCACGTTTTGGTAATCATGTTCTCCAAAATATGATATATTTAATGTTTATTCATGACCATCACCTAGGGGTATCTTATGGCTGACAATAGAAAAGAACCCGTAATCGCGTTTGTATGGCGGCCCCGGGAGATTGACTCTTCCGTAGTGGAAATGGCTCGCCGGACGTCGACCGTAGCGATATTTGACTTGTCCTCATTAGTCCCCGAGTCGGTCGGACGAGACTTATTGAAAGCTGATGTTACCGTGAAAGCAGTAGATCTAAAGATTTCTCCTCACACTCTTCTAGATTCTGATCTGGAGGACTTTCTGAAAGAAATCGGAATAAACAGGGTCTGGACTGAATTGAATCCAACTCTATCAGGGGAGCCTTTGAATCTTTTTCTCGACAGAATTATTCAGTTATCGAAACATATCACAGTAATTCCAGTCGTTTCGGCCGTAGATCTCATTGACCATATTCTGAATCAATATCCCTGCATCACAAATATGGCTCTCAAGGGGAGTGAAGCTTCAGGATTCGTAGGGAGCGAAACGATCTTTACCCTCTACTCATCGGTCCGATCCTTAGTAAAAGACCGGAATACGGCCCCGGATTTGTTTATCTGGGGGGGAATAGCTACTCCAGAAGCTGCAGCCGCCTTTCTGTCTACAGGGGCAAGAGGAGTGGTCTTCGAGAGTGTGCATTGGTTGACGGATTTGCCGGTTGTGGAGACTCGGTTAAGGAACCGACTCGCAAACCTTAGCCCTCATCACACTGACCTTGTAGGCTTGAACCTTGGAGTCCCATGCCGTCTATTCAATAAAGGAAATTCCACAGCAATAAAGAAATTGAAAAGTTACGCTGGTTCACTTTGCGGGACCGAGATTACCGATGAAAAGAGGCGTCTGTTTGCAAACAGAATTAGTCGTGAGGCAGTAGAGCCTTTGGAAAGCCAATTAGGGAGGGAAGAACTGATCTTTCTCGGAGTAGAGGCAGCGTTCGCAAATACATTTGCTGGCCGGTACGGAACGAGCACTGAAGCTGCAGTAGAAGGATTTGTAAGAGCAATCAGCGACTGCTGTCAAAATTCCTCGGTCAGGGCAAGGATCTTTGAGGATAGCGCTATGGCTATGGAAATGGGAACAGTCTATCCGTTCATCCAGGGAGCAATGTCTTGGATAACGGATGTACCGGAATTCGCCTTCCGGATAGCTGTCTCAGGAGGCTTACCTACCATTGCGCTAGGACTCATGGATGCTGACACATTGGAACAAAGATTGGGGCGGCTGCCAGAAGTGATGAAGGGGATTCCTTATGCCGTCAATGTGATCACTCTGCCGGAAAATCCGTTCAGGGAAGTCCATTTAGCGTGGATACGTCGCATTAAACCACGCTTTGCAGTTATTGCAGCAGGAGAGCCATCCCATGCGGCCGAACTGATTGCTGACGGCATAGACGTTATCTACATAGCCCCGAATGAAGAACTCCTGAAACTCGCTTTTGAAGCAGGAGTCAATTACGTGATCTGCGAAGGGCACGAGGCCGGCGGCCATGTTGGTCAGTACAGTACCATGACGCTGGCCCAGACAGTGCTCGAGGCAAGGCGAAATGATCCTTCCCTTTTCAAGGGGCGGAAAATTATTCTTGCCGGAGGAATATTCAACAGGGAGACTGCTTTTATGGCAGCTATGCTGGGGGCAGACGCCATACAGATGGGTACCGCCTACCTTGCTACTGCGGAAATAGTCGAGACGGGGGCGCTTACTCACCTTTATCAACGTAAAGTGCTTGATGCTGTCTTGGGGTCTACTGTGGTCACTGGTGAGGGGAGTGGATTGCAGGTAAGGTCTCTCAAGACTCCAAAGATCGATGCACTGTGTTCACTCGAACGAGATTTCACCTCAAGCTCTGAAGACGAGATGTCATTTCGCCGAAGGATCGAAGCGATTAGCGCAGGGAGCTTGTTTATAGCTGCCCGAGGTCTTGATCGGCCGGGAGGCAGGGTTTTGGATGAGTCGAGCTGCCTTCAGGACGGGCAATTCATGAGTGGCGCTTGTGCCTGTGCACTCAATGAGGTTCGCACTGTTTCAGAACTTCACCAAGAATTGGCTAAGGGCCCTCTAGCTCCAGGCTTGCCATTCAAAGGACCACTCAGGAATCAGCGTGGTGAAGAAGATCCCGTGTTGGTAGTCAGAAAGGGCTCCAGCCCCCATGTGAGTAGCCGAATTTCAAGAGTCACGGTATCCGATCCGTCAAAATTAGAGAGGTTTGCCGTAACTGCGATGAGCGTGATCAATTCGCTCGGTGATAACCCATACGATGTCTTGAGAGCAAGCCTGGAAATGCGGAGCGGGATTAGCACAATCCCCTTGTCAAGGTGGGATCACAGCATCTTCTACGACCCCAGGCCAAGGGTTCCAGAAAAGACCTACTGCAAAGTGGGGGCATTCATCGACCTGGACATTACCAGAAAGGAACTCGGTATTCCGCCCCAGGATTTCCGGACCATGACAGGAGCCACAAAGATAACGATGTGGCTTGCGAATAAAGTGATAGATGAATCCCGAATAGTGGAATCGGATATTCCAAGCGATAGAATTGGCGTGCTCATATCACAGAACTCTGGTGAAGCGGCAGGAACTCTCCAGGACATGATAATACGATGTTCCACCGACAAGATAATCTCAGCGGTGAAGAGGGTGATGAATCTTTCGGCAGAAGCCGAGACGGCCCTAGAATACGAAGTAAAATCGGGGAGAATAGGCGTGGACGACACGACTCTTCTCGGTAGACTGAATTGTTCAGCAGGAGGTTTTATTTGCAACAAGTACGGATTCACGGGACCCAGCTTTTCGGTTTCTGCTGCGTGCGCAACGTCTCTTGTAGCTCTCTACAGCGCAATTCAGATGATGAAAAATGGGATTATTGATGCGGCCATAGTGGGTGGTGGTGAGGAATATCTCAGCCCCATGCATTTTCTGGAGTTTTCAGCGCTGGGTGCCTTAGCTGGTTTGTCCGGAGTGCAAAGAGCCCCGGCAGAAACCAGCCGCCCCTTCGAGGCAAACCGGGATGGCATGGTGTTGGGCGAGGGCGGCGGAATGATCATCATAGAAAGAGAATCTGTGGCCCGAAGGAGAGGAATTCCGGTTCACGCATATATAGTGGGCATGGGGGCAAGTAACAACAACCTCGGAATGGTGGAATCATCAAGAGAAACCCAGGAAATTGCAATACGCGCTTCTTTCAAGGACACTCCTTACGGCCCACAGGATGTGGACTTGGTGGAATGTCACGCTACCGGCACTCGACAAGGAGACGGTGAAGAAGTCCGAGCCCTGAATACTTTTTTCGATTCAAGAAAAAAGACAATAATCACCTCTTTCAAATCCCAGATAGGGCATACATTAGGAGCTTCAGGGATTAATAGCTTAATCAGGGGAATCATGGCTATGAATGCCGGTACGTTTCCTCCCACTCTTAATTATGACAATCCCGATCCGGAGATAGATATTGATGGCACCAATTTAGCGGTTCTCAAAGAGCCGGCCGAGTGGGAAGCAAGAAACGGCAGACCCAGGAGACTCCAGGTGAATGCTTTCGGTTTCGGCGGCTCCAATTACGTGGTTCAGGTCGAAAGAGCCGTGGATGGCGAAGACACCATTTTGACAGCTACTGACGGAAAAGGATTTGCGAGGAGCGATGGGGCTTCACAGGGGCATTTGCCGGAGGGCATCTTCTTGTTTCGGGGCACTATCTCAGAAGATGAATATCGGGTAGCCGTGCTTGCCGAAACGGAACAAGCGGCCATGGACGCTATTGAGCGGAGCGAAGCTCTAAAAAACGGAGTTCCGATTCTAGGGAAACGACTGAAGGCGCTTGAGAGACAGGGAATTTACCTCGGTCTTGGAAAACAGCCCCCCACACCTCTTGCTTTTGTTTTTCCAGGCCAGGGATCCCACTACGCAGGAATGGGCCACGAGCTTTATCAGGCATTCCCGATCATCCGTGAATGGATGGATAGGGCAGCCGAGGTAGCGGATTTTGACATCCTGCATTTGCTGTTCTATGACTCCGAGGAAGACCTCCAAAAGACACGCTGGCAACAACCTGCTTTATTCACTCTCGAATACGCAATGGTGCAGTATCTTATCTCTCTTGGGATTCATCCAACTGCAATGGCCGGCCACAGCCTGGGAGAACTGACGGCCCTTTGTCTTGCTGGAGTCTACTCGTTTGAAGACGGCTTCAGGTTGGTGAACATGAGAGCAGTCTGTATGGACAAAGCATGCGACATGAATCCGGATCCGGGGGTAATGCTCGCCTGCGATGCTCCGATGGATGTGCTGAAGGATCTGATGAGCCGATGGAGTAATATTTATATAACGAACGTGAATTCTCCCAGGCAGGTAGTTATCGGTGGGGGTACCGATGAGGTGACAGCATTTGGATCTGATCTGAAAAAGCTCGGATTCCGGAGTACATTACTCCGAGTGAGCATGGCTTTTCACAGTCCTATCATGAGGTGCATTCACGACGAATTGGAAGAATTTATCTCCGACATCGAGTTTAGACCACCGAGCATACCCGTAATATCAAACACGACCATGCAGCCTTTTCCTTATGACCTCAAAGAAATAAAACGGATTGTCATGGCACACCTGGAGTCACCGGTCCAGTGGATGCACAACATCCGGACTCTTTGGCATGATTACGGTGTGAGGTTCTTCATCGAGGTTGGTCCCAGGGAAATATTGAGCAACTTAATTTTGGACACCTTTGACGATGCAGACTGCATTCAGACATGTCTGCCTTCGGCAGAAGTCATGATTTACAAGACGGCTCTGGCCCAACTTTATGCCCGTGGGCATCTTCAGTCTCTTGAAACACCTTGCCAAATCCGTTTTCTTGAATCGGGAAAAAATGGCAAATTACCTGATAATAATATTATGGACGCCTCAGTGCAGTCGTCACCCCGACCGACAGATCAGCGATCTTTGGAAAATATTGTTCAGCGAGAAATCAATACATTTGTGATGGAAAGCTTCGGACGATTTATCAGGCCCAAAATACTTGATGCCATAAGAAATGAGCACGATCCGGAGTTCACGAAAAAAAATCTTAATGATGTGCTTGAGCAGATGTCATCGTCGACCATGTCAACTCAGGCTGCATCATCCAAGTTGGCTATTTCTGATGCAGATGCCCCCCGGAGAGATAATGGCGCACCGCCGATTACGGATGTCTCTCCTGAAGAAATAGCTTCTCTCCAAGCCGGTTCCTCAACTGAAGACATCACAGAAACCATCATCCGTTTGATCATGGAGGCTACAGGATACGAAAGAGATGAAATAGAGCCGGACATGGATTTAAGGGAAGATCTTTCCATACGCTCAAGTCGCCTCCCTGTCATAATGGATTCGGTAGAAGGACATTTCGGTATCAAGATTGAACTCGAGGATTTTATGGACGTTCGAACGATAAGAGATATTTCCAACCGTATTTCCATGATACTTGCCCGAGACGGGCACAAACCTCCTCTACCTAAAACAGGATGGGCCCCTCAGAAGGGACAGACAGACTCGACAATTGCAGCCACTGAAGAGAAACCGGATGTCAAGAGGGTTCTTTTTAGTGAAGTTTCTCTAATAGGAGGGGATCTTCAGCCGGTTGAACTAAGACCGACCGAACCGGTAATTATCGTGTCCGCCCGGGGAGGGACCGGCCTCCGAAGAAAGGTAGGAGATATTTTCAGAAGAGACTACGGGGCTGACATAGTGCTTTGGACATTTATGAGAGATGCTGATGAAACGGGAGACGATTCGTTCGACCTCCGAACACCCGAAGGGTCCTCCAGGGCAGCCCAAAGACTTCACGAAGCGGAACCCCCAGCGGGACTGGTGTTCATTCTCGACGACATGCTTGAAAAGGAGTTGGGAAGAATCGAGGAGATACCTGGGCTTCTCCAGGGATTTTTCTCCCTTTTAAAAACATTTACTGAATCATCCGCCAAGAAGTTCGTACTCCTCATACACAAAACCGACCAGGAAGACAGCCTAAGCCGTCTCTTGGCAGAAGGCGTGTTGGGTATGTTCCTGAGTGCGGCACTAGAATTCGGCTACGTCCAATTCCGTACAGTCAGCCTCGACACGAACACAAACCTAAGCGATGCAATTCGTGGCTCTCTGGACCGAAGTAGGAAACCTTTGGAGACCATTTACAGAGCCGGGGAGGTATTCACTACGGAGGGCAGGGTGCAGCCGTCGACTTTCTATGATTCAGGTGGTCTGAGTCTCGGTCCTGACGATGTTGTGATCTTCTCGGGCGGTGGGTACGGCATTACGCATGGTATAGCGAGGGGTCTTATCCCGTACGGCTGCAAAATGGTTCTATTGGGAAGGACCGCTCTCGACCCTCAAGTAGATTTTACGCGTTTACTTTCAGAAAAGATTCATTCAGGAGAGGCTGTGGCCGATCTCGTGGACGAATTGAGGCCTGGCTTGTCAGGAGTGGAACTAGAGAGGGATAAAAGCCGAATCGCCCGGGCTTTAGGAATTGTCCGTAACGTTGAAGATTTGAGGGCTCAAGGGATAGATGCTTCGTATTACTGTTGTGATGTGACTGATCCGGAGCAGACAAACACGGTAATGGATGAGATTTTCAGGCTGCACGGCAATATAGCAGGGGTAGTTCACGGTGCGGGAATCCTGAGAGACGATCTCATTCGGGAGATGGAGCCGGATAATTTTTCTGCCGTGGTTAATGTCAAATTTCTTGGGGCATGGAATCTCTTTAGAGCTGCAAGGACCAAAGGAATCAGGTTCTTCTCATGCCTGTCTTCGGCTGCCTCCATACAAGGTAATCCCGGGCAAGCCAACTATGCTGCAGCAAATAGAGCCATGTCCGCACTGATGTCTCACCTCCGCCGGATGGATGATTCAATCCAGTTCAAGGCCTTGATTCTTCCTCCTATCGAGGGAGCGGGAATGGCTGATGACCCAGAAATACGTGCCCTCATGAAGAGGATGAATGCGGGATACATTCATGTGGATGAACTGTCTGAACTGTTTTGTCGTGAACTCCTCATTTCTTCATCAGAAGATGTTTGGGTGCTTTTTATGAGGACTCTACCCGAATTGAGCACCGTGCGGCTCGATATATCGAACCCTTCTACTGATGAGGGTAAAATTCAGGCATCAACGGTGTCTTTTGACAAAGAAGATTTTCCTCTGATAGATTCTTTGTCTAGAATTGACATGCTTCAAGGAGAACTGAGCGCTACACGAACTTTTTCACATGAACGAGATTTGTGGATAAGTGACCATAAGCCTTTCAGTTTTCTTAGGTATCCGCTTGTTTCTGCAATAATGGCACTGGAGACATTTATGGAAGCTGCGAGGATACTCTACCCCCATCTCCAGGTTCGGGGTGTGAGGGATGCATGGTTTCTCGATATAATTGAATGTCCCCCTAATACCAGTCGATCATCTGAAATCTGTTGCCGTAAGGCAGGTAGTCTGAGACATGAAATATTCTGCGAAGCTTCCATATCGACTCAGGAGATTTCTCCGTCAGGAAGGATAATTGAACCGAAGCAACCCAATTACAAAGCGCTCGTCGTTCTGTCCGGCCAAAGATTATCTGCAGAAACCAAATTTGAAGGATTTCCAGAAGTTCCGAGAGAATTTGAGACTCCAATCATGGACCATTCACAGGTCGTGGAGCAATACCGGCAACGTTCTCAGATGCAAGGAAGGTATAGGGTTATAGAATCTGTTGATGGGACGTCTCCAGGAATTATTCGTGGGCAGATGATCTACCGGGAAGGTAATGATTTCTGCAACTCATCAAGAACCAATTACCAGTATTCTCCCTATCTCCTAGAAGCCCTTATGCAACTGGCTAACTTTTATATTCTCACCAGGAATCCTTCAGAAAGCCGTTCCATGATTCCATACAAGATAGGTGAGGTGATCTTTTCGAGAAACTGTAAAGATGGTGAAAACGTTACTGTGGAAGGTTTTTTGAAGAATCAGGACGATGAGGGCATCGTTTGGGATGCTCGCGGCGTGGACGTGGAGGGTCGAACGATAATGGCAGCAACAAACATCATGTTTCGATGGTTTTCCACGTGATGAGCGGATTGAAAGTGAAATCCCAAGGTATTGAGGTCCTGGCCGATGTACGACCTTTGGAGGTTTTCCAGCTTTCGGTCGGATATGAGATGGTGTTCTGCGCTTTCGCGAGAACTGGAGACTCATATGGGAAACGCACGGATCGTCACACGGACAAGCTCACTCTACTTTCCAAGTTATTGGAACTCGTGCATAGAAAGAGGAAAACCCTGGACCCGGGAGGCCAAAAAAAGCCACTACATGTCGAAATTCGGTATCATAAGTTTGGGAAACCTTTCTTATTAGTCGGAGGAACGCCTGGCCCATCGGTATCATTTTCTTATTCGGACGGCAGTATTTGGTCGGCTCTTTGCGATAATGATTTCAGTTGCGGAATTGATGCGGCCGGAAGATCTGAATTTAGTTTGAGCTATCCATTTCATAGAGCATTTTGGAGCGAGGAACTGCGACGAGGACGGGAAATCACCCAGACGGATTCTCATGAAACAGCTGCTCTCCTGTGGTCTGCCAAAGAGGCTGTTGTAAAAGCAATCGGCTGCGGATTTCATCAGTTGGAGCCTCTTCATGTGAGGATCATTCCTCATCCAGGATCATTTGGGCCGGCATTTGAATTTGACACAGAGATTATTGGTACGGCGTTGCGAGGATCGCCGTACCCGCAAAAAAGCTCCATTACCGTACGATCGTTCAAACACGGGGAGGATTGGATTTCGGTAGCCCTAGAGGATAGAAAAAATGTTGGTAAAACTTTATGAGAGCCCTATTAATTGTTTCTTGGACATGGAGCCAGGCTATTGCGAGTCCTCTTGGTCAATACGAACAGAAAACCAGACCTTCTAGCAGCTCCGCCTCTCGGGCTGTGCTATGTGGCAAGCGCTACGGAGGCTGCCGGGCATGAGGTCAAGTTTGTTGACTTGTGCTTTGCCGGTTCAAATTATAAAGAAAGCCTTCGTAATGCTATACAATCATTCAACCCTGAAGTGATCGGGCTGTCGATAAGAAACATCGACAACGTGAACATCCTGCATCCAGTTTCGTACCTCCCAGAAGTATTGGAAGTCACTGAAACCAATGGAAAGCTGAATTCACTTCCATGGGGATGCACTCTCGCAACCTTGACAAACAATATTTGAATCTAATGTGGAGAGCCGGATTTAGGTCTTTCATGATAACGCCTGAGTCTGCATCGGACAAAATGCTGAGGAACTACCGGAAAGGCTTTGGCAAGGATGATGTGGTAAGAGCGGCACAAGCTGTAAACAGGACATCTTTTGCCGCATGGTGGTTCTTTATGATTGGGGGACCGGGTGAGAACAACGACACACTGCAAGAGTCTCTCGACTTTGCTTTGAAGTACCTTCGGAAAGATCGCCGGCCTGTGACAAATGTGGCTCATTTTTTCATTGGAGTAAGAATTTATCCTGCTACCAAACTCTGGGAAATCGCTTTTGAGGAGGGTTTTATTGATACCAACGCAGACCCGCTGAAAAGCCTGTGGTACTTATCCGAAGATCTGGATCTGGATCGTGCGGTTAATCAAATGACCGGGGCCGCCTCGATCTGCTCAGAGATCTACCTTGGATTTGATGAAAATATTCTCGTCTTTTCAAGGGCAGCAGCAGTTTTTTTTTAAATTTTTAACTTTTCCAGGCCATATTGGAGATACTTTCCCGCTGCCAACCGTTTAGGACTAATGACGGGATTGCGATTCATGTATCGTCCACCAGACATGTCAGGCCTGATAAGAGATTGTTTGAGACGACAGGGATATATCGGGCGTTTGATCCAGGAAACGGTAACCTGATAGACGAACAGGTCTGAAAACTGTTAATCAAAGTCGAATAACTGATGTCTGCCACGAGGAGCATTTGCCGTGCCGGCACTACCAATCAGCTCAGGACGAAGGACATCAGAAGGGAAGTTTGAGAAATGTCTTGCTTTTTGGATATCGCACTGCTACAAATAGGGTTTATAACTGTTTTATTGTAATTTCATTCGGGAGGGAATCTATGACTCTTACAAAAGCCGATATTGCAAAGAAAATAGCTGATGACTGTGGGTTTATGAAAGGCGAAGCTACGGAAATTGTAGAAAAACTGCTGGAGATAATTAAGGCCAAGCTCATTGCCGGAGAAGACGTTATGATCTCGGGCTTCGGAAAATGGACGGTCAAGGCTAAACACTCTCGCAGGGGACGTAATCCGCAGACAGGTCAAGAACTTATATTGGATGCTCGCAGAGTTGTTACCTGGAAATATTCTCCGGTTCTAAAAAAATCGGTAAATGCTTCTTCCTCCCTATAGCCCTAGAAAACATTAGCAGGCGGTCAACGATGCCCAGGAGGTCTGTCCTAGTGGTTGACGATCGAAATTGACCGCTTACCCGGAGACTTGAGATGTGACTGGGATTACGAAAGAGATACCCCAATTGTGAGAGAAGTGCCCCGGTATTTTAAAAGACTGATTTCGCAATTCGTTTATTGACAAAGGCATTTCTCACCGTAAGAGCTCAGAATGATGAAGAATCTGCTTTTGGTCTTGATGATGGGGCTCTTTGGGTTTCTCACAACCCTATTGATCATACCATTTATTAAGAAACTTGCCCTAAGAACCAATATCATAGCTTATCCAGGGGGGCGCAGGAACCATGAGAAGCCCACTCCCCTTCTGGGCGGAGTGGCTATTTTTTTACCGTTTGCCGTAGTTTTCGTCCTTTTCTATTCTATTGTTATGATGGGGAAACTCCAGGTCGGCCACCCTGAAAAACTCCAAATGCTTTCTCTCTTTCTTGGATCTACATGGATTCTCATTCTTGGTGTCATTGATGACAAAGCGCCCCTTGGCTGGAAAAAGAAGCTTCTGGGCCAGGTCTTTGGAGTTGTCATTCTCGTACTAGGTGGGCACACGATAAGCACGGTCTCCATACCGTTGTTGGGTCCGGTGGATTTTACGTGGTTCGGAATTCCACTTTTCGCACTGGCAATTCTGGTCGTAACAAATGCAATCAACCTGATTGACGGTCTCGACGGGCTAGCAGGAGGGGTCTGTTTTTTTGCCGCAATGACTTGTGGCATAATTGGTTTTTTCAAGGGAGATTTTTTCAGCGTAACGGTGTGCTTTACCATTTCAGGGAGCCTACTGGCATTTCTATGGTTTAACTTTCCTCCAGCTTCTATCTACTTGGGAGACGGCGGTAGCCTGACTCTGGGATTTCTCCTGGGAACTCTTGCAGCCAGCGGTTCTGCAATCTATCCAGGCCAGCGCACCGGGACTATGGGAATGATCCTCATCTCCTTCCTTCCATTCAGCATAGCCCTTCTGGATGTCATTCTCTCGATACTCCGCAGATGGATTACGGGGAGAAAGATTTTTTTGCCGGATGCCGACCACCTGCACCATCGGCTCATGGAGAAGTTCCGGAATCCCAGACGCGTTGTGGCCATATTTTATTTCTTTAGTTCTATCCTGGCCGCCATGACCCTCTTCCTTGTCCTCGGTCCCCAGTCCGTATTCTTCAAGGTTTTGTCAATCGTCTCAGGCTTTTTTGTTGTAGCAGTGCTGGGGGCGGTACTCAAACTCTACAGAATCGAAAACCTTGTTAAAGCCATTGAAAATAGACCTCATTTTCAATTCGTCACGAGCTACCGATCTTTCATGAGTGCTAGGATCTGTAGGGCTGATTCTTTCGACGCACTTATATCTTTGCTGGAATCAGGAGTGAGAGACCTTGGATATGACAGCGTGGAAGTGCTTAGCCAAGGACAAACAATTGGTGTTTGGTCTAATCCCGGAAAAGTTCACCCTGAAGCCCCCCGCTCTTATGAAGAGATAAACATTCCCGAGGTAGGACTAACCATAAAGTGGGTCATTCCCACCCATGAAAGTGAGAGCTACCAGAAATTCCTTGCAGTGACATGGTACGGCTTTGTCAAAGAGATTGGCTGCAAGGCTAAAAGTCTTGCCAAACAGCCGCCAAGATCCAGTGGGTCTGAAAACCTTTGTGTGTCGGAAGTATCATATCACTTAGAGCACCGCTAGATAATAAGAAGCTTAAGCTTCCAACTCGCTTGGGAATTCTTCCTTAGTCAGATGCCTTGCCTTAGCTTCCGAAAACTTGCCGTTCTGGAAAAGTTCAACATGATCAAATTAAACTCTACTGATTCAGTAATGAATCTTTTTTGTTGAGAAATTCAGTTACATGATGTTAAATTCTATATCAAACGAGCAACTCTTGGTTGGGGGACCGGAATCGTCAGATAGTTTTTCACAAGAGATCTTAAGGCACTCATTAGCCTGATACTCAAAGAAAGGTGCTCATCATGGGATGTTGGGTGATATCTCGTCAGTGCCTGTCTGACCCCGGTCCATTGAAATGCGCGTTATGAGTTCAGGGAAGAAAAGGCGATTACTAATGATCCCTGCGTATGGGTCTGGCGTAAAGGATGGCGCGTGCCTGGACAGGTGCAACATCTTGGCACGTTTCCAGTGAAAGGTTATTTCTCATGCATCAAGCCGTTTTTGTTCTAACAGCCAAGGAGGGTTAAAACATATGGCTAACATTCTCGTCGATGAACGCGATGTCAAATTCGTGCTTTATGAACAACTCAACATCGAGGAACTCTGCCAGTCGGAAAAATATTCGGAGTTTTCGAGAGAAATGTTCGACATGGTTATGGAAGCGGCCCAAAAGCTTGCTGAAAAAGAACTAGTTCCAACGAATTCCAAAGGAGACGGGGAGGGAGTAAAGCTTGAAAATGGGCAAGTAAAGGTACCTGAGAGTTTTCATGATGCTTATCGCCATTATTGCGAAGGCGGATGGGCAGCCTTGCCGGTTTCACAGGACATGGGGGGACAAGGGTTTCCCAACGTTATGTACTGTGCAACTATGGAACTTTTCGTGGCAGCCAATCAAGCGCTCATGATGTATCCCGGACTCACCATCGGCTCTGCACGACTGATAGAGCTATATGGAACGGAAGATCAACATAGGACGTTCATGGATAAAATGTATACCGGCGAGTGGTGCGGCACCATGTGCTTAACCGAACCCCAGGCCGGTAGCGACGTCGGTGCATTGAGGACAAAGGCCGTCAAGAATCAAGATGGCACGTATCGGATGTCCGGTAACAAGATCTTCATTTCCGCCGGAGACCATGATCTGTCCGAAAACATCATCCACTTGGTGTTGGCCCGTACGGAAGGAGCGCCTGCAGGAACCAGAGGTATCAGCATCTTCATCGTTCCCAAGAAAAGGATTGAGGACGGCAATCTTGTTGACAACGACGTGGTCACCTCAGCAATTGAAAAGAAGATGGGTATACACGGATCATCTACATGTGCCCTTAATTTCGGAGAAAAAGACAACTGCATCGGATTCTTGTTGGGAAAAGAGAATGAAGGCATGAGAATCATGTTCAACATGATGAATGAAGCCCGCCTTGCAGTTGGTTTTCAGGGTCTGGCCCAGGCCAGCGCTGCATACATGTATGCCTTGAGGTACGCAAAGGAGCGTTTCCAGGGACCGGACATCACCATGATGAAGGACGCTCTGGCGCCCAAAATTCCTATTATTAACCATCCTGATATTCGGCGGATGCTTATGTGGATGAAGAGCGTTACTGAAGGGATCCGGGCCCTGCTTTATTACGCTGGTTATTGTGAAGATAGAGTACATATTGCCAAGACCGAAGAAGAGACTACTAAGTACCAGGGATTTCTGGATATATTAATTCCAGTCTGTAAGGCCTGGAGTACGGACATGAGTTTCAGGGTGACAGAGCTTGCTATCCAGATACATGGAGGGTACGGCTATTGCAGAGAGTACCCGGTCGAACAGTTCATGCGTGACTGCAAAATCACGTCAATCTACGAAGGCACCAACGGTATTCAGGCTCTTGATTTGGTAGGCCGTAAGCTGGGTCATAAGCGAGGAGCACTATTCAGGAGCATTGTTTTGGAAACCGGCAATCTAGTCAAAATAGCCAAGAAGAATTACCGGTTGAAAGACATTGTCGAACCATTTGACGATGCCAGACGTCAACTCATCGAAGTCACACGTTATTTTGGTTTAAAGAGCATAACCGAGGACTTTTTAACCCCCATACTCTACGCTAGTCCTTATCTGGAACTTTTCGGAGACGTAGCAGTAGGGTTCATGCTCCTTTGGCAGGCCATCATAGCGGATCGTCGCCTCGAAGAACTCTACAGCGACGCTAAGGCTGACACACCGGAAAAGAAAGCTGAACTACTCAGGACTAACAGGAGCGCCGCTTTTTACCGTGGCAAGGTGGCTTCGGCCCAGTTCTTTACCAATACGATTCTTTCTTTGGCAAAGGGCAAGGCGAGGGCGATTATGAGCGGTGAGCGCTCTGCTATTGATCTCCCTGAAGAATCGTTTGCTCTATTCTAAGGATTATCGGAGTCAAAACATGAAATCAAGAAAAGTGGTTTTGGTCGACGCAATACGGACCGCGTTCGGGCGGGCCGGAGAAAAAGGGATTTTTTGGAACACCAGGGCCGATGACATGGTGGTAAAAGTCATCCGAGAACTTTTAAGACGAAATCCACAGGTCAAGCCGGAACTGGTGGAAGAAAACGCCTGGGGTGCATTTTGCCAGGAGAAAGACCAGGGGTTAACCTTAGGAAGGACCTCTGTAATTCTGGCAGGACTTCCTGCAACGACTGCCGGTTACTCCATCGATCGGATGTGCGCCGGCGGCATGAGCGCGATTACAACGGCTGCCTCTGAAATTGCCCTGGGAGCTTGTGACGTAGCCATTGCGGGAGGTGTGGAGCACATGGGCCACCATCCGATGGGGGCCACTGCCGATCCGAATCCCAGGTTTCTGACTGACAAACTTGTTGATCCAAGCGCCTTGTCCATGGGGGAGACCGCTGAAAATCTTCATGACATGTTCCCTCGGATCACAAAGGAAATGACGAATGAATACTCGCTTTACTGCCAGGAAAGGGCCGCCAAGGCCATCGGCTCTGGAAAGATCGCGGAAATGATAGTGCCGATGACTGTTTACACAAAAGGGGGCTGGATGGTAGCGGACAAAGATGAACAGCCACGTCCCGAAACAACCATGGAAGGCTTGATTAAGCTGAAAACTCCTTTCCGGGTTATGGGGAGGGTAACTGCGGGGAATTCTTCCGGCCTTAACGATGGAGCGGCTGGGGCGCTGCTCATGTCTTTAGAGAAGGCTGAAGAGCTGGGAGTCGAGCCTAAAATGCAGCTCGAGGCATTCGCATACTCTGGTGTCAGACCCGAGATAATGGGGATAGGGCCGATTCCTGCCACTCATAAGGCTCTTAAAATTGCCGGGCTCACCATTGATGATATCGGGTTGATAGAGCTTAACGAGGCTTTTGCGGTACAGGCCGTGGCCTTCATGGAGGAGTTCGGTCTCAAGTTTCCTGATGACCCCCGCCTGAATATTTATGGAGGAGCCATTGCATTCGGACACCCTCTCGCATCGTCGGGGGTCAGGCTTTCATGCCATCTCATGCACGGGTTTGCCAGTCACCCTGATGTCAAATACGGAATTACCACTATGTGCGTGGGACTGGGACAGGGAGGAACCGTGGTCTGGAAGAATCTACAGCGGAACGGGAAGAAAGACCAAAAGGAAGAAAAAAAAGACAAGGGAAAGAAGGAAAAGGATGTCTAGTTCCGGACCTCAGCCGGGATACGGTTTGCGGAAAACACGACCAAAGGTTGAAGAAAGCATGCCGTGTTTATCGCTCTATTAATACTGAGGCTCTCAAGGCCCAGTTAAAAGGAAGACTGAATGGAAAGGAATCGCCATGGCTGAAGCACCGACTTTATTCCATACAACTTATTATAATTCGCGGGTAGGCAAGATTGCTCTCGTCACTATGGACAATGGTGAAGATTACAACAAACCCAACACTTTTGACGAAAAGGCCTTGGCATCTTTGCACGAGGCCATAAACAAAATCGAGGCTGATAAAGATGTAAAAGGGATGATGCTCTGCGGTAAACACTATATTTTTGCCGCCGGTGCGGATCTCATGCAGGTGCCGTTTATCAACACATTTGAACAAGGTCGTCAGATTGGGGTTGCAGGCCATGCAGCAATGAAAAGAATAATGGATCTTAAAATCCCGACTCTGGCAGCCATCAACGGAGCTGCTTTGGGCGGCGGTCTTGAGATAGGGCTTTACTGTGACTACCGAACGATTTCAAGATCAGTTACCGCCGTTGGGTTTCCCGAGTGTTTCCTCGGGTTGGTTCCAGGCTGGGGGGGCTCCTCACTAGCGCCTCGACTGCTAGGACCTGAGAAGGCGCTTGAACTCATCGTTTACAACCCTCTGAACCAGAATCGACTCATCGATGGAACCAGAGCTTTCCAGATGGGCTTGGCAGATAGGCTTTTCGATTCAGTGGAGTTCTTTGATGAATCTCTGGCATTCCTGGAGCACCTTATTGATGGGTCGGAGAAGTTGGAGAGAATACCGCCGGACGTATCCAAGTTGAAATCACAAATCCAGGCGGCACGCAGTCTTGTGGACATGCGGGTACACGGAGCTGCGCCAGCTCCATATCGGGCCATAGATCTCATCGAAAGTGCCTGCGACCTTAAAAGAAGTATCAACGAATGCTTCGCGGATGAAGACAAGGCTCTGGGTGATCTCATCAAGAGTCGCCAGTGCAAGGCTGGTGTTTACAGCTTCGACCTTATCCAGCGACGGGCCAAGAAGCCTGTAGGTAGGCCCAAAGAGGTGAAACCACGCCCCATTAACAAGATAGGAATTATCGGAGCCGGCCTGATGGCCTCCCAGTTGGCACTACTGTTTCTGCGACGCTACGGTGTTCCTGTGGTCATGAAGGATATAAAACAAGAGTTTGTGGACAAAGGGCTCGGTTATGTCAAAGGTGAATTGTCGGCCCTGGTTAGCAGAGGCCGAATGGCAAAACCCAAGGCTGATCACCTGTTCCACATTTTGATGGGCACTCTTGAATGGCAAGACTTTTCCGATTGCGACTTTGTCATCGAAGCAGTGTTCGAGGAGATGAACGTAAAGCAGGATGTCTTCGCCCAAGCTGAAGCGGTTGTTTCTCCTAATTGTATACTCGCTACCAACACGTCCAGCCTCTCTATCACTGAAATGGCTTCCAAGCTTCAGAACCCGGAACGGGTGGTAGGTTTCCACTTTTTTAACCCTGTAGCCGTATTGCCTCTTCTTGAAATCATCAAGGGCGACAAAACCGACGACGCTACTTTGGCCACGGCATTTGAGTGTGCCAAAAAAATTAGGAAGACCGCTATACTGGTAAAGGATTCCCCCGCGTTTCTCGTGAATAGGCTTCTGACCAAACTGTTGAGCGACTGCTTCGAAATCGTTGACGAGGGTGCTGACTTTAATCAAGTAGATGAGGCACTCCTCATGTTAGGGCTACCCATGGCCCCGTTTGACCTTCTTGGTCTTGTGGGGCCGGCTGTTGCCTTTCATGTCTTGGAGACGTGCCACAAGTTTTGGCCTGACCGTTTCCCTATTAATGAGCGCCTGAAGAAACTGGTAGGGGCGAAGATTAACTGTATCTATCAGGGTATGGGACCGGGTAAGACTCTAGATCCAAAAGTGGCCGAGATCTGGAAGGATAAAGCTCAAAAAGAGTTCGTGAAAGAAGAAATCCTGGACAGGCTCCTGACCGCTCTGACGGTTGAAATAGATCTTGTCCTCAAAGAAAAAGTTGTGCCTGATCCTAAAGATATCGATACTGCAATGATATTGGGTGCCGGCTGGCCATTTTTTAACGGCGGCCTAACGCTCTATCTGGACATGGTCGGGTACACGCCCAAGGTGCTGCAGAAGGTGTTTTTCAGCATTTGATAGGGCAGAGGATTGAACCCTGATTTGCCGGGTGGTGCTTGACTCGAACATTACCACTGGCCACAACCGGCAACTTGGTAACCGAGGTGATTGAGGGAGGATTTCTCCTGCGAGGTCCTCCCGAAACATTAACGTTCCGCCCTGCGTGACTGGGGCCGGAATTCCTCAATGCGCAACGGCCAGGTCCCACCGGAAGCTGTTTCGGGAGGCTTCCCGGTCCGGGCTGTCGGCATGCCCCTCCTATATGTCCCTTCGTCAATATCCGCTGCTCCGGAGGGAGAACTCTTGCGAGGTCCTACTGTAATTTTGCTCTCGGATCCCGAACTACCTCTAGACTCGGGTTCGCTCTTAAAAAACTCAAATTTCTTCAGATTGCCTTTGGCATCGCTCAGTAAAGCACCTTTGATACTAAGCTCATCCACATCGAGATCAACGACCATTCTGTAAGTGAGTTTAGGATCCTTCGGGTCTACCAATTCTACAATAAGGAGGTTGTTCTTCATATAAGCGGTTTTTACCGACACGGCGGACGACTCTGGATCTCGGGGTATACGTTCCGGAAGCGGAGCTTCCGACCTTACTGGCAGCTTTTCCGGACGAGGAACTTCAGACTTTGGGATGGGCCGTTCCGGAGTGGACATTTCGGATGGCAAAGAGGTCTTTACTGGAGGCTGAGCTTCGGATCGCAAAGGAGGAGGCTTGGGAACCGGCGATCCCTTGCTGGAATTTTTACCAGGCAGGGCAGGGCTTTTTCCTAATACCACCATAAACAGGTTGTTGTCCCTTTCGATCTGAAACGGCGGGACAGGATGGTCGCCGAAATCCACTACAACTCGGGCGCGGTCATTATGATAACCCAGGCGGATCTCGCTGATCGGTTCCCGGTCCACCCTGATTTTGCCTTGAAGTTTTCCCAAACTAGTTGCTTCGAAATCAATTACCAGCCGGAAAGGACGGTCAATTACAAATGCTGCATGCTTACCGAGAGGTCCGTCGGATCTGACAACTATACTTTTCAAGTCGGACGCTACCTGAACCGCTGTAATCTCTCCTGGGTCGGCCATGGCCTCAGCTATTGCGGCAATAAGCAAGGCCATGCACATGACAGCTTGAATTGTGCGGCCTAACAATTTAGTGATCATGTTGATCCTCTCAAGACTTCTCTGCCAGAGAAACTTGGCAGCCAATGAATCTCCAGTGTGACTGAACCGCTGGAATCCCTCCCGAAGGGTTCTCCCTTCGAGAAAAAATCCCGTTAAGACCGTAGCACATTAAGTGAGATATGTCAATTAATATTAAATATCAATAGAATATAGTTATTAACTAATGCGATGGTTAATATTTTCAAATATCAAATAATGCTCATTGATCCGTTTGGAACATTGAACACATGACCAAATTTGATTGAGACATTGTTTGGTCAACCTAAAGTTTTTTGAGGCTTGCAATGGTGCCTTCATCGTTATATAGAAGATTGCTGAAAGAGGTTTCTTATACTACAAGGAGTTGCCTTGCCTTGTAGAGAGGGGTGGCCTCGATCCAGGACGTTGCAACCTAACTTACTTCACCGGGAGAAAGCCATGGCTGTAAATCAAAAGTTGTTGGACATACTCGTGTGCCCGAAATGTAAGGGGGACCTTGTTCTCACTGAAAATAGCGATGGGCTTATCTGTTATGCCTGTCGCCTCAAGTACGAGATCAAGGACGACATACCTATCATGCTCATCGACGAGGCACTGCCTGTTGAATTTGGAGAGGCGGAACGCAATGCATAGGTGGATGTATAGCTTGCCGACGTCAATCACACTTTAGATGGACTTAGAAACCCACGTTGCTCTGCACGTGGTCGTTTACCAGGACTGATTAGAATCAATCTTCCGCACATTGGATACCACCAGTGAGTTCGGTCCATTATCAGATGTTCGGGCTGGCATGCCTATGAATCTTCCTGGACGCCCAGAGTATTGGTATAGCTGTGGAAAACTTAAGCAACCATGGTCATTCTAAAGTCACGGGTTGTGTTTTCGGTATTGAGCAATCTGTCTTGAAATTGCAATGAGTTCTCCATTCTCGTCCCATAGTTCGCCGTCTTCCTCGAGAATTCCGTTGTTTATGAAAGAGGTCCGGAAAAACCCTTTCAGCCATTTGGTACTGGGAAGGTTACGAATATTCACCGAAAACTCGAGCGTAGGAACCCAAGTAACGAGACCCTGACTCGCCAAGATTGGAGGAGGGAAGGAATCGGCTAATAAGAATAATGACAACGTATCAAAACGCCGGTAGTCTTTAAATCTAATCCAACCTCTTTGTTCTGACTTGTCACTCAAGTTACCCGCCATCCACCCAGCACAGCTTGGATCCAAACGCAAGTCTATCTGACTGAAGAGCGTGTAATTCGGAATTTCCGGAACCAAAATACATTCCTCTAGATTAGCCATATCAGGCATAAGTTTTTCATATCTTTTTTCACCATATCCGTCTTTTCCACCTGCAAATGTTCCAAACGCTCGAATTCTTTCTTTTCCTTGTTGGGTCAGTATAGCTTGAAACCGATTAAATTGATTGGAACGAGAAATCTTTTCGACAGAAACCCTGGCCGTCCCAGGGACACAGCGCGAAATGAAATTTGCCGTTATTATCGGTGTTGATTTTTTTCCACTATGCTGCAACATGGCATTGGCCAATAAGGCCATAAGATAACCACCGTTGGGATTACCATTAATTGACCAGTTGTCGGTCAAATTGACTTTAAAAAGGAAAGGCTCTTGCTCAGCAAGTACGATATCTTTATCGAACTGGTGCATGTTTTTCCCTTTCATCAGGAGTTTAACATCGTAGAGAATCAACGAGCCCCTAGCAAAATACGATTCACGCCTAACCAACTACAAATAACGGCTCTCATCCTACTCTTTTTCAAGCAGCTATTTCATATAACGAGGTGAACTCTAGATCAGGTGTCTTGAGCAGCAAGACACAACATGTCTTATTCCTCCTCCCCGTTCGATACCAGCTTAGTCTTAAGCCCTTAGCCCGTCGACGCTTGACCTAAACATCCGTTTCTCCGCATAAAAAATCATTACGCAAATTTACAGGCTGCAATCTCCCGCTTCAATACCCGCCATTAACGAATAATCGAGAGTGGTTCCCGTCACGCAATATCTTCAGGAAAAATCGTGAACACTTCTATCCCCTTATCAATATTCTTTACTCGGACAAAGTCGGGGCCATGACATTTCAAGTCGTCCTGTAAAAGGCTTCTCGTCCGCGCGGTCATTACAATGCCTCCGGGGGGGGCTAGAGACTGAAGTCTGCTGGCAATATTTACGACCGAACCGAGAACCGTATATTCCATTCGTCGGACGGAACCCACGTTGCCCACGACCACTATCCCCGTACTTATTCCAATTCTCATCCTGACGCCATCGCCCAACGCGGTTATGCCCGACTTTGACCATTGTGAACTCAATTTGTACATCTGCCTTTGCATTTCTAGGGAAGCCATTACTGCGGCCTGAGCATGATTTTCCATTGGTATGGGATCGCCAAAGAACGCGAGGAGGCCATCACCGAGGAATTTGTCTATTGTGCCGCTATATTGGAA
>Ga0007800_10000213_pt1 | contig 24654 bp, 27 predicted proteins | sample CryBogmetaGMA14M_FD_60366 | JGI IMG/M metagenome (GOLD analysis project Ga0007800, IMG submission 60366) | Freshwater microbial communities from Crystal Bog, Wisconsin, USA - MA14M | ecosystem: Environmental > Aquatic > Freshwater > Lake | place: Crystal Bog, Wisconsin, USA | collected 2009-07-06 | reverse complement strand
CTTTTCGAGCGCAAGCGAGAATAAGCGTTTCCGGCATTTTGTACGAGTGTGCCGGAAACGCCACCACGCGCTACGCTTGGGTGGTCTTATTCCTGCCTACGCTTATTGCTTGTCACCAGAATCAAGACTTAAAAATTTGAAGATTGATATATAATGCCTCGCTTGGTATTTATGTTCACGTTTTGGAGTTATTATGAAGAAAATTACGTTAATTGCGTCAGCTATCCTGTTCTTGTTTACGGCGACTACCCATGCACATGGTCCTGTGCGTCAAAAAGCCGAAGAGCAAATCACTATCAATGCACCAGCCGAAAAAGTCTGGGCTATTATCAAAAATTTCGATGATATGTCCTGGCATCCCGGTATTTTTAATACAACCGCTGAAGGCGGCAATACAAAAGGGGCAAAGCGTGTCCTGACCTTAAAAGATGGCGGCACCATCACTGAAGAACTAAAAAAGTATGATGAAGCAAAAATGTCTTATGCCTATAAAATGACCGATATAAGCTCTGAAAAAACAATTATGCATGCCGGTGCTGAAGAAAAAGTGCCTGTACTACCAGTAGATAACTACTCAGCAACTATCGAAGTAGAAGCTAAAGGCGATACATCTGTTGTTAATTGGACTGCGGGTTATTACCGTGCTTACACCAACAACAATCCTCCTGCGGAAATGAACGAAGAAGCCGCTAATAGAGAAGTGATCGCTATTTTGAAAAGAGGATTGATCAATCTGAAAACCTTGGCTGAAAAGTAAGGGTTAGTCAGGTGTTTTTTGTGAAATGCCACGTTGTAGCGATAGCCATCGCTACAACTTTTTTTACAGTACCGCTGGGCGCTACGCCTTTTGCTTATATCAGCAATCAATTGGATGACAGTATTTCAATTATTGATACCGAGCAGGGCAAGGTGGTTGATACCGTTCGCGTGTTCGGCAAACCCGCCGGTGTTGCGGTTGCTCCGGCGGGTGACAAGGTTTATGTCAGTACGCCCGAATCCAAAGGCTTTGCCGTTATTGATGTAAAAAAACGCGAAGTTATTGCCAAGGTGGCGGTCAGTGATGGCGCCTTGGGCATTACTGTAGGCGCTGATGGCAAGCGCATTTTTGTGGCGGATTGGTACAATAACAATGTCGATGTTATCGATGCTGAAAGTTTAAAGGTCATTAAAACCATTCCTGTCGGCGAATCGCCATCGGGGTTGGTGGTCAGTCCTGATAATCGTTGGCTGTATGTTGCCAATCGGCTGAGTGATTCGGTGTCTAAAATTGACCTCAATACTCTGACGCTTAACAAGACCGCGCTGGTTGGCTCACATCCTTTTGGACTGACCATTGATGCCAGAGGCGAGCGCATTTATATCGCCAATGTACAAAGTGATAATGTAACGGTATTGGAAACCAGGCGTATGCTGCCTATCGCTACCGTAAAAGTTCATACGCTGCCTTATGCCTGCGCACTGGCGCTTAATGATAGTCGTTTATTGGTAACCAATCAGGATGATGGTTCTGTCTCGGTCATTGATACCGCAACCTTAAAAGAAACGGCGCTGATTGAAGTGGGTAACAAACCCGAAGGTATCAATACCCATCCTGATGATCGGCATGTGTATGTCGCTAATTGGTTTGATAACACCGTGTCGATTATCGATGCCAAAACCCTGAAAGTGATTGATACCATTAAAACCGGCAAAGGCAGTCGGGCATTTGGACAGTTTTTTGGTAAGTAATTTTAGGCGTTGTTGGTAAATTTAAGAAGAAAATTAGTAAGTATTCAAGTCCCTCGCTTTGCTCTCCCCCTTTGAAAAAGGGGGAGAGCAAAGCGAGGGAGCCTGAGGGGGATTTATTTAAAAAATCTCCCCTAACCCCTCTTTTTCAAAGAGGGGGACTGAATAATTACGATAAGCCCCCTAACCAAACATTGATTATTTGAGAATAAAATGGCTGAAACTGTAGATGAATTAACGGTAACGTATGAAGATGGCGGTATAGAGACCGTTAAAGAACTGGATAAAAAAGTACTGACTAAAGGCGCATGGGCTACCATTATGTACCGTTATCAAGACTGGAATCGTGCTAAAGAAGAATATGGCCCGGATAAATATACCATTCGTCGCTATCAAAAACGCAACGGTGAATATCAACAAAAATCAAAATTTAACATATCCAGTAAAGATCAAGCAAAAAGCATCATCGCTGCACTGGAAGAATGGGTCAGTATCGACTGATTGGAACAAAAATCAGGTTTTAATAGACATCCTTCATAGAAGCCAAAAAGTAGTTTGACACTTTTTTATCATAAAAAATGCTAATAATCTCTGTAGGTCGGGTTAGGCGCTAGCCGTAACCCGACACAGATACTTCGATTTGTCGGGTTACGCTGTCGCTAACCCGACCTACTACGCGACTGATTTCTATATATAAAGCGGGAGTACAAACCTGGGTTTGTACTTCAAATTGACAAGATCTCTAGCGTGGGTGCAAGTGGCTTTATGCCTTACTCAAATACCATTCAATCGTCTTAACAATCCCTGTTTCAAAATTTTCATCGGCTTGCCAGTCCAGTTCGGTTTCTATCTTGGTGGCATCAATGGCATAGCGTTTATCATGTCCGGCGCGGTCTTCGACATAGTTAAGTTGATCTTTATAGCTGCCTTGGGCTTTGGGGCGTAATTCATCCAGAATTTCACAGACTTTATCAGCAATATAGTTATTGTTACGCTCATTCCGGCCGCCAATATTGTAGACTTCGCCGACGTTACCGGCATGGTAAACCAAATCAATGCCTTTGCAGTGATCCAACACATACAGCCAATCACGTATATTTTTGCCATCGCCATAAATAGGGATGTTTTCGCCACTAACGGCTTTACGAATGATGGTTGGAATCAGCTTTTCGTTATGCTGTTTGGGGCCATAATTATTGGAGCAGTTAGTAATCACCGTGTTCATGCCATAGGTATGATAGTAACTGCGCACAATCATATCGCTGCCCGCTTTACTGGCAGAATAAGGCGAGTTGGGAGCATAAGGCGTGGCTTCGGTAAACAAGCCTGTTTCACCCAAGGTTCCGTAGACTTCATCGGTAGAAATATGATGAAAGCGACTGGCCTCATAGCCCGGTTTAAAGACAAACGGTTTTTCCATCCAGTATTTATAAGCGACATCAATCAGGGTAAAGGTGCCGTTAACATTGGTCTGCACAAAAACACCGGGGTTTTTGATGGAATTATCGACATGGCTTTCCGCAGCAAAATGGATAACCCCACGAATATCGTGCTGGCCAAACAACTGCTCCAGTAAGTCACGATCACAAATGTCACCGTGAACAAACGTATAACGGTCACTGCCGTCAATTTCGTTAAGGTTTTCAAGATTACCGGCATAAGTCAGTAAATCAAGATTAACCAAGTGATATTCAGGATACTTGTTTAAAAAATAAGGTGTAAAATTACTGCCGATAAAACCGGCGCAACCGGTGATTAAAAGGGATTTCATAAGGAGTTATTTCCGGTTAAATTTAAGTAGACACATTCATTTAATGAAAATGAATGTTTTAATTGAAGTGTAAAGGCTAATTAAATCTGCCTGATGCGTTACACAGGAAAGAATGCTTTGAGAATTAAAGTCAAAATACCGCCAAACACTAAACCTACCATTCATTTAATAACAATTAATTCGCGCTCCAAACGATTGATATCTGATTTTGTTGTCAACTATAGACTTTCAGATAAATACTTTCCAATTACTGTGCAGAACAGCACTAACTTTTCGGGTTTGTAAAATGAAAAAATGGAAATTTAATTTCTGAAAGTCTATATCACGATAGGTGTTTTTTTTCGGCTAAAAAAATCCGTTGAAACCCGTCTGATCCGTATCATCCGTGTTCTATGATCGAAATCGCATTAATCCTTCCCGCAAATTATCGTTTATTTTCCAATGCTTGAATAATTCCTATGACTCTTCATAGGCTAATAAAAACCCGCCAAGCCTTTTGGCTTGCGGGTTTTTTACTTTATTAAATTTATCTAAAAAACTAGCCGGCGGCCTGCACAGGTATTGATGAGGCAGAACGCAAGACTTCGTTTTTTTCGTTAAAATAAATCAGAGTCGGCTTATGTTTTTCGGATTCTTGTTGATCCAATATTGTGTAAGCGCAAACAATAATCAGGTCACCAGGACAGGCTAAGCGGGCAGCTGCGCCATTAACCGAAAACACGCCGGAACCGTTTTCTGCGCGAATGGCGTACGTGGTAAAACGCGCTCCATTATTGATATTATAAATCTGAATCTGCTCGTATTCTCTGATACCTGACAGGTCAAGAATAGTGCCGTCAATTGCGCAAGACCCCTCATAACCCAACTCTGAACGGGTCACTGTAGCACGGTGTAACTTTGCTTTAAGCATCGTAATTTGCATAATAAAACACTATAAATACGTTTAAAAACCAGACATTATCCATTAATTACAACAGTCCATCAACTTTTTAGATAGTCACCATTAACAACGGTTTGCACAAACAGGCAGTGCAAGCACTGTAGCTCTTGCATTGTTAACTTCATAATTATTACTTTAACTTAATTATCTGGAAAAATAAATATTATCAATTAACCTTGTTTTGCCCAGTTTTGCTGCCGCCAATAAAACCAAATCAACATCATCGAGTCCAGCTTTTTCTAAATCATGGCTGCGACACACAGAAAAATAATCCGTCTGAAAGCCTGCTTGCTGTAAAAACCGGTGTGCCTGTTGTTCAATATCGGCATAAGACTGATTGCCAGCCAAAATAGCGTCACGCGCGATACATAATGTCTGATAAAGTTTGGGAGCCACTTCTTTTTCAGCAACCGTCAAATAGTTATTTCTGGAACTCAGTGCCAAGCCGTCAGACTCTCTGACGGTATCGATACCTATTATTTCAACGGGGATATTTAAATCCCGAACCATCGTTTTTATTATAGTCAATTGCTGAAAATCTTTAAGACCGAACAAAGCCACCGTAGGCTGCACGATATTGAACAATTTACAGACTACAATAGCAACGCCACTAAAATGTCCGGGTCTGGAAGCGCCGCAATAACACTCTGAAAGCCCGGTTACCGTGATTGTTGTTTTGGCATCAGGGGAATAAATATCGGCAACCGCCGGTAAAAACAATAAATCTGCGCCCTCGACTTCCAACTTTTCTTGGTCATCACGTTCAGTGCGCGGATACGTTTCAAAATCTTCCCCTACTCCAAATTGTGCAGGATTAACAAAGATACTAACAACAACACGATCGGCACTTTTTTTAGCCCTGTTGACCAGATGGAGATGTCCGGCGTGCAAATTACCCATGGTCGGGACAAAAGCGATGCTTTCACCGTTTGAGCACCATATTTTAATGGCCTCACGTAAGTCAAAAACTGTGTTAACGATCTGCATTAGAAACTATGTTCTGCGCTTGGAAATTGTGACTGTTTGACAGCCTGATGATAGGCATTGATGGCCTCCTCAATGCTTCCAGCGTCATCCATGAAATTTCTGGAAAAACGCGGACGTTTGCCGATGCCAATATCAAGCATGTCATAAAGTACCAGCACTTGTCCGTCGCAATCAACTCCAGCACCAATACCGATAACAGGAATACTAAGCTGAGCGCTTATTTCCTTGGCAAGTAGCGCCGGTACGCACTCTAATACCAATAAGCCTGCTCCCGCCTCTTGCAGTTGATGGGCATCGGCAAGTATTTTTGCAGCAGCGGCGGGCTCTTTGCCTTGAACTTTATAACTGCCCAATTGATTAATCCATTGCGGCAACAGCCCTAAATGTCCACAGACGGGAATGCCCTGATCAACCAAAAAACGGACTACGTCAACGCGGGGCCCTTCCAACTTGACCATTTGTGCGCCGCCAACCTGCATTAACAGGGCAGCATTTTGGGCAGCAACAATCGGTGTGGCATAGCTCATAAAGGGCAAATCGGCAATAACAAATGCCCTGCGCCTGGCATGGCTAACGCACCGGGTGTGATAAACCATGTCCGTTATAGTGACCGGAAGCGTTGTCGCCTGTCCCTGCACAACCATGCCCAGAGAATCACCGACCAACATCATATCGACACCCACTTTGTCGATCAACGCGCTAAAACTGGCATCGTAAACCGTTAAACAGGTAATTTTTTCACCCCGCTGCTTCATGGCAGCCAGATCATTGACCGTTAACGGTTTTACTGTGGAGTCATGGACCGTGTGATACATGTCAATCCATCCGTCTCAGTCCTGCCAAGGGACACTTGGCAATCAAATCAGTAATGGAACCTTTACCCGGCACTCTTAGTTGCGGAGCAATTTCAAACAAAGGGTACAGAACAAAAGAGCGCTCTTCCAAGCCTTTGTGAGGGATTGTTAAATCAGGCACATCAATTTCTTGTTCGCCATAAATCAAAACATCCAAATCCAATGTTCTCGCGCCCCAGCGCTCGCCTATTCGTAGCCGCCCCTGATCATTTTCGATGGCTTGCAGACTACGCAACAGAGCCATCGGCAATAAGTCGGTTTTGACAGCCATAACCGCATTAACATAATCGGGTTGATCCTGCGGCCCCATCGGTAAACTATGGTACAAACTGGAAAACGCCAATTCTTGTACTCCCGTTAGCAAAGCGATTGCAGTACGCGCCGAGGTAATTTGTGCAACGGGTTGTTCAAGGTTGCTGCCCAAGCCGATATAAGCAACCGTTGACACACTTGCTGTGTATTTCATAGTCAATCCAAGAGGTGCAAGGTAAAAAGCGCACAATAAAAAACAATCACTTTTGCCCGCAATCTAAACGTCTTTCCCGGTGGAGTTGTCTTTACCATTTTCCCGAGGCGGTCTTCTTCGTCTTGATTTACTCGCTTGCCCTTTACGCGGAGGCTGGGTCATTTTTCTTTGTTCGTTTTCATTGGCTGCCTGATATTTACTCCACCACTGCGCCAACTCTGGATCAGCTCCGCCGGTCTCTGCACGCAACAAAAGAAAATCATAACCGGCCCTAAAGCGGGGATGAGTAATCAATCGACTGGGCTTGGAGCCTACGCAGGCATTAAACTTGGGCTGTAAACTCCAGACTTCGCGCATAGCCATAGTGATGTGGCGTGGCAGTGCAGTACTTTTAACCTGCATGGCAATCACTTCATTGGCGGCTTCCTGATAAGCCATAAATTCTATCAAGCCTTTTGCCATCTTTTCTTTGGCCCGCATCTGCACAGGTTCCCACAAGAAAGCGGCAAACAAAAAATAGGCGGTAACGGTTTTACCTTCAGCCATTCTGTTGTCGGAGTTCTCAAGCGCTTTAATCAGCAGTAAGCGTGGAAAGCCGTTTTCTTCTATCGACAAACAGTTTTCTGTCGCCGGAAACAACACTTGAAAAAGTCCGTAATGCCTTAACATTTCAAACGTTTGCAGTGCGTACCCGGACATGAATAATTTTAACGTTTCATCATAAAGCCTAGCGGAAGGGATGCTGGATAATAATTCGGCAACCTTGTGCATGGATTTCTCACACTCGGGATGCAATTTAAAGCCCAGCTTAACAGCAAAACGCACGGCACGGAGCATACGCACGGGGTCTTCACGAAAACGCGTATCAGGATCGCCTATCAGCTTTAATTCTGCGGCTTTATGATCAGCCATACCGCCCACAAAATCCACCACCGAAAAGTCTTTGATATTGTAGTAGAGGGCGTTTACCGTAAAATCGCGCCGCCAAACATCTTCCTCAATGGTTCCGTAGACATTATCCCGCAACAAGCGCCCTTCTTTATTGAGCATCTGCTTGTCATTTTGCTCTTCTCCTGCGCCTCTAAAAGTCGCAACTTCAATCACTTCCCTGCCAAAATGCACATGCGCCAAACGAAACCGGCGGCCAATCAAGCGACAATTGCGGAACACTTTTCTAACTTGTTCAGGATCGGCATTGGTGACCACATCAAAATCCTTGGGCTCCCGCCCCAGCAATAAATCACGCACGCAACCGCCCACCAGGTAGGCGCTGTAGCCTTCCTTTTGCAGTTTATAGAGAACCTTCAGCGCACTTTCACTTATCTGGGCACGTGAAATATTATGTTCCGGGCGCGAATATATTCTGACTTGTGGCGTGACTGGCTCAGCTTCATTTCTGGCTGAATTAATCAATTTTTTGAAGAATTTTAAAATGGCCTTTAACCCTGTTTGTTATTTTATTTATGGCAATCATATCATTTGAAGCATTCTATCCTACAATCAATCTTCTTTTTTTTACATTACCCTTTTGATTATAGTAAAATCAGCGCACTGATTTTTACAAGCACTTATTGTTCATTTTAAGATCAGGCAACCATTTTTTAAACATTCGCACCAAACATTTGCGTAATTGACGGGATTGTTATGTTCAAAAAGATTCTTAATGGCTTCATTGACCATCCTATACTAACCAGTATTTTTGTAACAGATTTCGGTATTCTTCTGTTCCATAGACCGCCTTTCTTGTTTTCCTTAATCATGCTGGGCGCACTGATGGCGATGTGCATGTATTTTGGCCAAAAACTAGCCTTATTTAAAGATTAATTGTCTTTGAAAGTAAAAAAGCCGTTAAAACCGGGGCAAGACTTAGCGTCTGCGCCTGGTTTTTTTCGTCGTTTAGCGGCACAACTTTACGATATTTTTCTGCTTGTTGCCGTTTTATTTGTCGCAACGGCTTTGTTGCTTCCCTTCACGACAGGGGAAGCGGTTAGCGCCCAGCAATTAATAATTTACCGCATTTACCTGGTCATTATCAGCTTCTTTTTTTATGGCTGGTTTTGGACGCATGGCGGACAAACATTAGGCTTGCGTGCATGGAAAATAAAAGTGCTGACGCTTGATCAAAAACCGCTTGACTGGACTCAAGCGCTGCTCCGATTTACCACAGCCATTGCCTCTTGGGGCTTTTTCGGACTTGGCTTTCTGTGGATTCTTGTTGATAAAAACCGACGCGGTTGGCACGATCATTTATCAAAAACAGCGGTGTTTTTTGACCCTCAAAAAAATAATTTTTGACTACGCCCAAATCAGTGGTTTATTTGATACCATCATAAAAGTATTCGTTCGTGTTGTAAAACACCTAAATGCACCCATAAAACATAATCAACACCATGACTAACCCTTTATTATCCGACGCCACCCTGCCCTTATTTTCCCAAATAAAACCGGAACACATTGAACCCGCCATCACGCAACTCTTGGACGAAGCGCGTACTGTGGTTGAGCAACATCTGCTGGCAACCACAGACTATACTTGGGAAAATCTGATTGAACCGCTGGAAAATGCTGAAGACCGACTCAACAAAGCCTGGTCTCCGGTCAGTCATATCAATTCGGTTGTCAATACGGATGAACTGCGCGAGGCTTATAACGCCTGCCTGCCCAAGCTCAGTGAATACTCCACTGAAATGGGGCAAAATGAACAACTATTTAATGCCTATCAAATTATTGCCAACAGTGCTGCCTTTGCAACGCTGGATAATGCTCAACAGAAAATCATCCATAATGGCTTAAGAGATTTTAAATTATCCGGCGTTGATCTGGATAGCGAAAAAAAGCAGCGTTACAAAGAAATCAGCCAAGAATTATCACGTCTTGCCAGCAACTACGAAGAAAATATTCTGGACGCAACCAATGCCTGGAGCAAACTGATCAGACATGAACAGGATTTGGCAGGTTTGCCGGATTCTGCAATGGCGGGTGCCAAACAAACGGCGGAAAGCGCCAATGAAGAAGGCTGGATGATAACCCTGCAATTTCCGTCTTATCAAGCCGTCATGACTTATGCTGATGACAGGGAACTGCGCCGCGAACACTACGAAGCCTTCTCAACCCGCGCGTCAGATCAAGGCCCGCAAAACGGGCAATGGGACAACAGCCAGCTCATGGAGCAAATCCTGGCGCTGCGCCATGAAAAAGCCCAATTATTGGGCTTTAATAATTACGCCGAACTGTCTCTTGCCACCAAAATGGCCAACAAGCCGGACGATGTGATGCATTTTCTGGAAGATTTAGCCGACAGATCCTGGCGACAAGCGCGTAAAGATCTGGTGGATTTACGTGAATTTGCCGAGCAACATCACGGTATCAATGACCTTCAATCGTGGGACTTTGGTTATTATTCGGAAAAAATGCGTCAGCATTTCTACCAGCTTTCACAAGAAGAAGTTAAAGCCTACTTCCCCATCACCCGTGTTTTGCCTGGACTGTTTGCCGTTGTAGAAAATCTCTACGGCTTAAATATAACCGAAATTGACGCCTTTGATAGCTGGCATCCCGATGTGCGTTTTTTCCGGATACAAGACGATAAAGGTCAACTGCGCGGCCAGTTTTATATTGATCTTTACGCGCGTTCCAAAAAACGGGGCGGTGCCTGGATGGATGACTGCGCAGGTCGTAAAAAAATCGGCGACACCGTTCAAACACCCGTCGCTTACCTAACCTGTAATTTTACGCCGCCCACAGGTGATGTTCCTGCCCTGCTGACACATGATGATGTCATTACCTTATTTCATGAATTCGGTCACGGCCTGCAACACATGCTGACCCAGGTTGACCATTTGGGTGTTTCCGGTATTAACGGCGTGGAATGGGATGCGGTTGAACTGCCCAGTCAATTTATGGAAAACTGGTGCTGGGAACAAGACGCACTGGCACTCATTTCAGGCCATTTTCAAACCGGCGAAACCTTACCCGAGTCCTTATTTAACAAAATGTTGGCGGCAAAAAACTTTCAGGCCGGCATGATTATGGTAAGGCAACTGGAATTTAGCTTGTTTGATTTTAGGATTCACAAAGATTACGACCCTGAAAAAGGCGGACGCATCTATGAGATTCTGGAGCAGGTCAGAGACCAAGTAGCCGTTGCCAAACCACCCAAATTCAACCGCTTTGCCCATGGTTTTTCACATATTTTTGCCGGTGGTTATGCGGCGGGTTATTACAGTTACAAATGGGCGGAAGTCTTATCCAGTGATGCTTTTTCTTTGTTTGAAGAAAAAGGTATTTTTGACCGGGAAACCGGCAACGCTTTTTTGACCAACATTCTTGAGCAAGGCGGCACAGAGAACGCGATGGATTTATTTATCAAATTTAGAGGCCGTAAACCGACCATTGACGCCTTACTCAGACATTGTGGCATCGCTGCATGAAATACCGGGATTTGCGTGACTTTATCAAACAACTCGAAAAACAAGATGAGCTGAAACGCGTCACCATCCCTGTTGATCCCTATCTTGAAATGACTGAAATTTGTGACCGGACGTTAAAACAGGGCGGCCCTGCGCTCCTGTTTGAAAACCCGACCGGCCACAATATTCCCGTATTAGCCAACCTGTTCGGCACGCCCCGCCGTGTCGCCATGGGTATGGGCGCAGAATCGGTCACTGAACTGCGTGGCATTGGTCAGCTGCTGGCTTACTTAAAAGAGCCCGAGCCGCCCAAAGGCCTGAAAGATGCGTGGGAGAAATTTCCGGTATTTAAGCAAGTGCTCAATATGGCACCCAAGCTGATTTCATCACCGCCGTGTCAGGAATTGATTCGGATAGGCGATGAAATTGATTTGGGCGATTACCCCATTCAGACTTGCTGGCCCGAAGATGCTGCCCCCTTGATTACCTGGCCGCTGGTTATTACCAAAGGCCCCAATAAAGAGCGGCAAAATTTGGGCATTTATCGTATGCAAGTCATTGCAAAAAACAAAGTCATCATGCGTTGGCTGGCGCATCGGGGCGGCGCCCTGGATTTTAAAGAATTCCAGGCCGCTCATCCCGGCCAGCCCTTCCCGGTTTCCGTGGCTTTGGGTGCTGATCCCGCAACCATTCTTGCTGCCGTCACACCGATACCCGACTCACTGTCTGAATACGCCTTTGCCGGTTTGTTACGCGGCAGCAAAACAGAAGTCGCCAAATCCCTGCTGAATGATTTGCGAGTACCCGCCAGTGCTGAAATTATTCTGGAAGGTTTTATCTACCCCGATGAATTTGCGCCGGAAGGCCCTTATGGCGATCACACCGGCTATTACAATGAAGTGGCAGATTTTCCGGTGTTCACCATTGAAAGAATAACCCAACGCCAAGCCCCTATCTACCACAGCACCTATACCGGCAGACCACCGGATGAACCCGCCATCCTGGGCGTTGCTTTAAACGAGGTATTTATACCCATTTTACAAAAACAGTTTCCGGAAATTATCGATTTTTACCTGCCCCCTGAAGGCTGCTCATACCGCATGGCGGTTATCAGCATGAAAAAGCAATATCCCGGTCACGCCAAACGCGTCATGTTGGGAACCTGGTCATTCCTGCGGCAATTTATGTACACCAAGTTTGTCATCGTCGTGGATGACGATATTGATGTCCGTAACTGGAAAGATGTCATTTGGGCGATGACCACCCGCATGGACCCCGCACGGGATTTAACCATACTGGAAAATACGCCGATTGATTATTTGGATTTTGCTTCGCCGGTTTCAGGCTTGGGTTCCAAAGTAGGCTTTGATGCCACCAATAAATGGCCCGGCGAAACCACTCGGGAATGGGGCAGAACGATTGTAATGTCGCCGGAAGTGATCAAAAAAGTCGATGAGATGTGGGATAAGTTGTTTTAAATTATCGATCGGAAACCTGACGGTTAATGGCCCATTAAACTGAGCCAAAAATTCAGGCATAACGCAGGTCACCCCAACTGGTGTTGGGGAAACGCAAACCCGTTGCCGGTTTTCTCATTATTCCGTGTTGACAACAGTCGGCCATAACGACTACCTTGTAGGCATTAAATTATTTATTTGGCACTTAATCACATGACCACCATTACTTTCGATACCCTTGAATTGGTCGATAAACTTAAAACAGCCGGCATACCACAAGAACAAGCAGAGGCTGTTGTGCGCGTTATTGCCGAGGCACAGGAAACATTGGTGTCTAATCTGACACTAGACCACCGATTAAAAGAAACAGAGCTGCGCTTTGATGCCAGATTTGAACGCATAGACGGTGAATTAAAATTAAACAGGTGGATGCTGGGATTATTAATTGCTGGCGTTATGTCCATAGTCATTAAGACATTTTTCTCATAAGTCGCTAAAGTGATTGCCGTATTGGTAGCCGTCCCAGATTGTTCAGCGAAGGTTCAAGCACTGATTGAGTCACTTGATGTATTGCTCGACAAAGGCGCGGCTGATGAAACAAGCCCTTTGGCAGGCTTGGCTTGCATGGTGGGTGATTTGATTTCAGCCTATGAACAAAAGCATTACCCTATGCCGCAAGCAATGAGCAACATTGAGGTGCTGTGCTTTTTTATGGATCGTGACAATTTGCGTCAACAGGATTTACCGGAAATAGGTAATCAGGCCAAGGTTTCAGAGGTATTATCAGGTCGTCGCGCTATCAACCTTCGACAAGCAAAAGCCTTATCAGAACGCTTTAACGTCGACTTGGCTTTGTTTTTATCCAACTAAGCCGCTAACGCGGCAATCTCAATATCAGCCTTCACATCTGCGACTATCCACTTAAGGCGGGACATTTTTTGTAGGGGGCAGGCTTTACGCCTGCCCTTTAATGCCACGATGTTAGCAGGGCAACCGCAAGGGATTGCCCCTACAAGACAATGATATCGTTACATAAAAGGGCTATCCACGTAAGCCGGGGCAAGCCGCAAGGCTTAACTTTAAACTGTCCCGCCTTACGTGGGTAGCCACATCGGCAATAGCAGATGGTTCATTCCCACGGGTGTAGTGAACGCAAAGGCCTTCACGCTTCAAGATTTAACCTTCGAGACGACAACTACATTGACAATTACCGCATCCGCGTAAAGATTTGCCTATTGGCACTTTGCGCGGTATTTATAAGCAAGCTGGCTGGGACTGGTAGGAGATTAATATGTTGTATCCCGTTTATATTCACTTGGGCGATAAAAGCCATGCGCATGGTGTGACCATACCAGACTTTCCCGGCTGCTTTTCCGCAGCTGATGAGTGGCAAGATTTACCAAGAATGATTCAAGAAGCGATTGAGTTGTGGTGTGAAGGTCAGCAATTAACTTTGCCTAAACCCTCAGCATTGGAAGATTTGATCAATAATCCTGAATATACCAAAGGGGTTTGGTTGTTAATTGATGTTGATATATCAAAATTAGATACTAAGCCCGTTCGTTTGAATATCTCTTTACCGCAAAGCTTAGTCAGTGAAATTGATGATTACGCCAAAGCACATGGCGCAACTCGCTCTGGGTTTCTTGCTCAAGCAGCACGCCAAGCTATGAGGACATGATAGGATTTATGAGCTAAGAAAATCAACGCCGGTAGCCTCGATGAAGTGAAGCGTAATAGAGAACTTGCAGACTTCGATATTCCTCGATTCAATTCCATCGAGGCTACCGGCTATTTTTTGGCCAGGCTGGCTACTTGAGGAACTCCGTCACGCTTCTGTTTATAATTTGACAATACTGTTCCGAGCGTCTATTTTGTCGACATTAACTTAAAGGAATTTCACAATGACCACCATAACTTTTGACATGCTTGCGTTAGTCGATAAGCTAAAAATAGCGGGGTTTGACCAAAAGCAATCGGAAACTGTTATCAGAGTAATTGCCGAGGCTCAAGATGGACTAGTAACCAAACATGATCTAACCGAGGCAAAAAACGAAATTAAGTCAGACATGAACGTACGCTTTGAAAGAATTGATGGCGAACTAAAACTAAATAGATGGATGCTTGGTGTACTGTTAGCCGGTGTACTGTCGATTGTTATTAAATCATTTTTCTAAATTGACAACACAGCCTAAATTACGATGCCGGTAGGAGCTTGCGAACCCCGTTACGCTTCAGATATCTTACGGCAGAAAAGCACTGCCAACCTTACGCATCCAGCTATATTTCTTTTGTCCAGTAAATGGTTTTGGAAAACAGCCCTTTTGTCGCAACAATTTTAAGATGAGTCCCTTCTAAAAAGAGCTCGCAATTGGCTGTTATGTCTTTTATTGGGTTATATACAACGGCTATCCATTTACCTTCAGAAAAATTAATGTCTTTTAATACGACTATTTTTTTCTCTACGGTTTGCCCTATAAAACCGGTACCCGTTTTAGAAATAACAACACTATTTCCCTCGGCTGTTTTCCATTTTCCGGCAAAGTCATCCGTTGCTTCTTGGGCAAAAGTAACGGCGCTGGTTAATAATGCGCATAAAAGAACCACGATTTTTTTATATGCCATAAATTTGCCGGGTAATTGATTGAAAAAAATTACTTAATAAATCCGTTAATGGTTATTACGATACGGTATCAATTCGGCTGACTATCTCACTGGATGCCAGTTCCAGTCCATTCTTGTAACAAGCAATGGCGTTATCTTTATCATCTTGTGCAAACAATAAATCACCCAGTAATTGATAAGCCTGAACGGTAGGTTCGGCAGCGATGCTTTTAGCCAGGTAGCTTTCTGCTTTAAAGGTATCGCCACTTTTAATCGCCAGTTTGCCCATGACGGCCAACAACACGGCATTTTCTTGATGCACGTAAAACCATTTTTCAGCGGTTTCAAGTTGCTTTTCGACATTATTCGACTGGATACTGCCGAACAATGCAACTAAGGTTTCATCCCACACAGTGGCTAAAGTATTAGCCAGTTCATTCTCAATCTCAACACCTGCGCCAGCGTTAATCATGGCGGCGAAATAAATGGCCGAAATACCTGCCATCGTTTTTATGTAATTAGGGATTTCTGACCATAAGGTTTGAATTTCTTCTGTGTTGCCTTTTTCAGCGGACTGTTTTAATAATTGACTGAAGGCTTCTGTTTCCAGCAATTTAACTTCGGCCTCCATTAAAATTTTATTGGTATGCAAGGACGGAATCAGTTTTCTGATGCCTTGCCAATCACCGACCTGCTGATAGGTTTGATGTAATAATTTTAAAACACTGGCGTGAGTCGGGTCGATTGAATGCAATCGGGTCAGCGTTTCCAGGGCTTGTTCAAACTGGTTGCCTGACAAATTAAGTTCTGCTTGCGTCAGGCCTATCACCACACTGGAATCGGGTGACTGGTCATTAGCCGCCTTTAAATACTCATCCCTTTTATCAAAAGCTCCGCGTGATTGTGCGGCTCTTGCAGCAGTCAGATAATTAATTAACGGCGCACCACTGTGGGAGGCATGTTTAATTAAAACATTTTCTGCTTTTTCCCAGTTACCTTCTGCCGAGTCCACCAATCCTGCGATCAGCGCTTCTTGAGAGCGGTTAAATTTAATGTTTTTACCACGACTCTTGATTTGACCGGGCAATCTGAACAGCCAACCCAACACACGGAAGAAAAAATAAAATATAAAAAAACCAAATATCAGGCTAACGGCAAAAACGACCAGCGATGTTTCCAGTGACCAATGCCCAATACCAATCAACACATAGCCTGGATTATCAAACTGTTGCAACCCGTTACTGACAATAAATGCGACTGCGACAGTAACAAGAAGAGAGCCCAGAAAATAAAATAATTTTTTCATCAAGTATCTCTCATTGCCCTGCTGGTAATGCTTCGGTTGGAGCCACTGTTTCAGGCGGCTTTACTGCTTTAATGGGCTCAACGGGTGTAACTGTTTCTTCCGGCTTGATTGCTTTAACGGGCTCAACGGGAGCAACTGTTTGTTCCGGTGGCATGGCTTTATCTGATTCTAACCTCAGCTTGCTAATATCTCTGAGCATTTTTAATGACAAGCTAATGTCCGGGTATTGGCTATGAATTTTAATACTACCGAACCGATCCAACTCGGCAATAAAATTATCAACTTCGGTATTCTTGGCAAAATGTTGTTGTGTCCATTTTTTTGCATCGGCCAGACTGGATTGAAAAAGCGCTTCATTATGTTGAACCAACGAAATCTTTACAATTTCCAGCTTTACCCGTAATTGCTCTTGAATAAACTGCGCTTCTTCGGGTGTTAGTATTTCTTTAACTTCATGTTCTGTGTGCCGGATGGTAACGATGCCTTCCAGTTGGTTGATGGCAGAATCAAGCAAACCTTGATCTTCTATTGTTTTTTCAGTGGACTCTTTTACTTCGGCATGCGGTGACAATGCCTTACCGGTATAAGGCAAAAACAACACCAACTTGTCAACAGCGTCTTGCATTGTCTGAATTGACGCATAAATGCCGACCACATCGGGAACCGTCACACGCTTCATCACTGAAAGTTCTTTGGCAATCTCTTCGCGCACTTTAAACGCGCCGGCATCACCGCTTTCTCTTAACCGTTGATCGGCGGCTTCCAATGCTTCCAGCGTGGTATTAACATCACCAATTAAATGTAAGCGTTCATTAGCGACACTTAACAAATACTCGGCATCAGCAATTAGCCAATCACCGCGCGTCTTTCCGAGTTGACGCTGTACCCGTGCAATGGCCTCATTCAACTCTTTGCGAGTGCTGTCCAGTTTTTCGTTGTGTAACTGAGAGAAGTCAGCCAGTGTTTTGGTAAAGTGGGTATCTTTACCGGCAACATTGGCTTCCAGGGTGGCAAGTTGGGACTGAATGGCGACAAGCTGAGACTGATAATCAGAAATCTGCTTGGACATTTGCCCTTTAACTTCACCGCCCAAATCTTCTTGCTGATCCCGCAATTGGCTAAAGAAGAAAAAACCGGCACCTGCAAGGCTCGTGATAATGAGCAAAATAATAATGCCAAACCAGAATCCGCTGCGCGACCGGCGTGCCTGTTTAGTCTCGCCCAGGTCTTGTTCTTGTTGTTCACTCAATTCGGCCACTCTATTCCTCCCGTTACACACATTGTTACTGTCTCAAGAATTGCTTCATCTGAAGGACTATGAGTCACAGCAATTCGTTTAAATCCGATGTCGACCGCTATTTGTTTTATTCTATTACTAACCACCACCAGTGGCACTTCAAATAATCGGTGATGACGTTTTTCTTCCAGCATGATTAACAGGTTTTGCAACGACTCACCACTGGTTATCGTGATGACATCCAGCTTGTCTTGCATCAGTAACAAACTGACTGCCGCACAGTCAATGCCGGGTATTATTCTTTTATATACGTCCAGATACTCAACGCTTGCACCTCTGCTACGTAGCGTAGTTGCCAGTTCTTCGCGCCCGCCTTCGCCACGAATGATCAAACAATGCTGACCCTGCATCTGTTGCATCTCAGGCATTGCCATCAATGCCTCACTATTATAGTCATTTTCAGGCACCAAATCGGGTGGCAATCCGGCCAGCGTCAAGGCTTGCGCGGTTGCTTTTCCTATTGCAGCAATGCGTATCGACTTAAACTTTTTTATTTTATCACTATCTGAATGGTATCCGTGCATAGTTACTGCATTGGCACTAATAAAAATAAGCCAATCATATCTGTCCAGATGAGCCAATGTATTTTGGATGACGCCAGAATCTTCCATCGGCACAATAGCCAATGTTGGAAACCGAACCGCCACGCCGCCACGCGCTTCAATTAACCGGCTTAACTTTTCTGCTTGATCTACGGGACGAGTCACTAAAACATGCGCACCCGACAACGACTTTATCAATGAAACAGCGCTTGCAGAACTTTATCTGCACCCTGAGCCAGTAAATCTTCAGCAATCAGTCGCCCGATAACGTCGCCCTGATCTAATCCACCTGAACGCTCAGACCGGTAAATGACGCTGCCATCCGGGTTGCCAACCAAGCCACGCATAAATAACTGCTCACCCTGAAGCAGTGCAAAACCGGCAATAGGTACTTGGCAACCGCCATTCAAGCGTGCATTCATCGCCCGTTCGGCAACAACACACAAGCCGGTTTCAGCATCATGCAAAGCCGTCAACATAGCATTAATTTCGACATCATCAATACGGCACTCTATGCCTATGGCACCCTGCCCGATTGCAGGCAAGCTGACACTTGCATCCAAAGATTGGGTAATGCGGTTAGCCATTCCCAGTCGTTTTAATCCGGCAGAAGCCAGGATAATGGCGTCATAATCGCCCGCATCCAGCTTGCCCAAGCGGGTGTTAACATTACCCCTTAACGGCATGACTTGAGCGTCAGGAAACTTCTCTTTAAGCTGACATTCTCTGCGCAAACTGGACGTGCCAATTCTGGCGTTAGCGGGCAACTCGTTTAATGAGGCATAATGGTTTGACACAAAAGCATCGGTTGGATCTTCGCGCGTTAAAATACAGGCCAAATGCAAACCTTCAGGAAAATCTACCGGCACATCTTTCATGGAATGCACGGCAATATCAGCCACGCCCTCCAACATGCCCTGCTCCAATTCTTTAACAAACAAACCCTTGCCGCCCACCTTGGCTAAAGGCGCATCGAGAATTTTATCACCGCGCGTCACCATTTTAACCAATTGCGTCCTCACCCCTGGAAATGCCCGTACCAATAATTCTGCGACGTGTTCTGCCTGCCACAACGCCAATGGACTCTGACGGGTCGCGATACGAATAATTTTCTCAGCCAAAAGGAAGACCTCTATTTTCAAAAAATGGGCTTATTGTAACCTTATTTAAAGGTAATGGTTGTTATCGAATAGTAATAGTTTGTTTGGGCACCTACTTTTATATCTAAGTTGAGACAGTTTAAGGTTAAATCGTTCGCTGAGCGGAGTCGAAGCGTACAACTCGCTTCGACTCCGCTCAGCGAACGGTCTCTTTTGATACTTTATCAGGTCATTATGCTGTAAAATTATTTCTTTTTTAGATTTCATGGCACATGGCTCTTAATTCCCTTCAGCGCATTGCATTAACACCCGGTGAACCTGCCGGCATAGGCCCCGATCTTTGCATCCAACTGGCACAGCAGGATTTACCCTGTCAACTTATCGCCATAGCCAGCCCTGAATTATTGGTGCAGCGTGCCCGTCAGTTAGGCTTATCTATCCACATAAATGAATTTGACAGTTCTTTACCACCAATCCCGCATACAGCGGGAAGCTTAACGGTGTTGCCGGTTGAGCTGGCAGAACCGGTTCAATGTGGACAAATAAACCCGCTAAATAGTCGCTATGTCTTAAAAACCATTACCCAAGCAACCCAAGGTTGTATGGAAGGGCTTTTTGACGCGATGGTCACCGGCCCTGTCCATAAAGGCGTTATCAATGATGCGGGTTTTGCCTTTAGCGGCCATACTGAATATATTGCCGAGATTACCGGTGGTCATCCGGTGATGATGCTGGCAACGCCGGGATTGCGTGTTGCCTTGGTGACGACTCACTTGCCGCTTATTGAAGTGAGTCCGGCCATTACACAATCACGCTTAAGAGCCGTCATTCACATACTGAATAATGATTTGCGTACACGTTTTAATCTTGATAACCCCAAGATATTGGTGTGCGGACTTAACCCTCATGCCGGTGAAAACGGTCACTTGGGTCGAGAGGAAATCGACATTATTGAACCGGTACTGGAAGGCTTGCGCCAACAAGGTTTTAACCTTCTGGGCCCGCTGCCGGCAGATACGCTGTTTACCCCCAAATACCTGGCGACTGCGGATGCCGTGTTGGCCATGTATCACGACCAAGGCCTGCCGGTGCTTAAATATATAGGCTTTGGCAAGTCTGTTAATATTACGCTGGGGCTTCCTATTATCCGCACCTCTGTTGACCATGGCACCGCTTTAGACTTGGCCGGCACGGGCAAAGCCGACATCGGCAGCCTGTTTGTTGCCCTGCAAACAGCCTTAACCATGGCAACCAACAACTCTTGAAACTATGACACATACTCCACGCAAGCGCTTTGGCCAGAATTTTTTACATGACCACAACATCATTTACAGCATACTTTCCAGCTTACAGGCCAAACCCGGTCAACACTGGGTTGAAATAGGCCCCGGTTTGGGTGCGTTAACCGAACCCTTATTACAACAAAAATTACGTCTTGATGTGGTTGAACTCGACCGGGATCTGGTGGTGGTGCTTAAAGACAAATTCAAGGACTATGATAATTTACAAATCTTCAGTGGCGATGCCTTAAAATTCGACTTTTCTGCGCTTGCTCAAGATAACGAAAAACTGCGTATTATTGGCAATTTGCCCTATAACATTTCAACGCCGTTAATGTTTCACTTGTTAAGTAACGCTTCCTGCATTGAAGATATGCACTTTATGCTCCAAAAAGAAGTGGTTGACCGGATTTGTGCAGCACCCGGCAGTAAAAAGTACGGACGACTCAGCGTCATGATGCAATATTATTGTGCAACCGAACTGTTATTTGACGTGCCGCCAGAAAGCTTTGATCCTGCGCCTAAAGTCATGTCGGCCATTGTCCGGTTAGTGCCGCACCAACAACCGCCTGTTGCCGTTAATGACATAAAAATGCTCAATAGAGTGGTTGTCCAAGCCTTCTCACAACGCCGTAAAACCCTGCGTAATTCCTTAAAAAAACTCATTGAAGAAGAAGCAATTGTCGCCCTAAACATAGATCCCGCCTTAAGAGCTGAAGCATTATCACTGGATGATTTTGCACGATTAAGCAATCTATTACATGACCTGCCCTGACCTGCGACAATCTGTCACGCGACAATATGCCACATTCCATTCGCTAGACTTTATCGATACTATAGCTGCAACTCTTGAGATGCAAACTTCCTCCATGGAAATCAGAGTGTTATATCCTTCTTTTAATGCGGACTAAACAGCCGCATTTTTTTTGCCTGCTGCTTTGATTACCCCTGCGACAATTTGTCACGCGACAATATGCCACATTCCATTTGTTAGAATTTATCGATATTATAATTGCAACTCTTGAGATGCAAACTTCCTCCACGGAAATCAGAGTTTTATATCCTTCTCTTAATGCGGCCTAAACAGCCGCATTTTTTTTGTCTGCTGCTTTGATTACCCCTGCGACAATTTGTCACGCGACAATATGCCACATTCCATCCATCCGTTTTTATCGTTACTATAGCTGCAACTCTTGAGATGCAAATTTCCTCCTCGGAAATCAGAGTGTTATATCCTTCTTTTAATGCGACTTAAACAGCCGCATTTTTTTTGCCCGCAGCTTTACCTCAACAACAGCCTGACCACTCATATTTCATCCTTTTGATATGAATGCCCGCCATTTTGAAAGCCCCTGATCACTGCTCTTTATTGTTTTAATAATAGTCGTTAAATAGCATGGGTGCACAAATTTTAATTTAGTGTCAAACTAGGCCCTTATAAAAGCCCCCGTGAGAACACCATGAACTACTGGCTAATGAAATCTGAACCCGATGTATTTGGCATTAATGATCTTTACAACAGACCTGACCAAACCGAACATTGGGATGGCGTGCGTAATTATCAGGCCAGAAATATGATGAGAGATGCCATGAAACCGGGTGACCCGGTCTTTTTTTATCATTCAAACTGCGACCAACCCGGCATTGTTGGAATTATGGAAGTCGTTAAAGAGGGGTATCCTGATTTTACCGCCTTTGATCCTGATAATCCTCATTTTGACCCTAAAAGCGATCCTGCCAAACCACGCTGGATGATGGTTGATGTTAAATATGTCAGAACATTATCCCGCACCATTAGCCTTAAAGAATTAAAACCATGTCCGGAACTGGAAGGCATGGTGCTGTTAAGACGGGGCAATCGCTTATCCATCATGCCGGTGAGCGAAGAAGAATGGGAATTTATTTTATCGCTGGAAACAACGGCTTTGTAACCAAAATATGTTTACGAAAGTTTCAATCCAAATGCGTTTGTCTTTAACGAAATATCTCCGCAAGCATCGCTAACGGTAAAAACAAAGAATCCAAAGCGAAACTTAAAGGCAAGTCAACTAATGGATAACGGGGCGGCGCTACTTTAAACTTCCTGAGCGCGACATCGTTTTCTGCTATCGCGGCACAATCAAGACGGGTTCCACTGTAAACGAACAGTCGCTGATCCAAGGGGAGATCAGTATCCAAGGTTTTAAAAGTAGCGCAACCCGATAATCCTGTTAAGCAAATCCCGCAGAATACCAATTGCCTGAAAATTATTAGCTTATACCTCATACGGAATTTTCTGCAAGTGTAGGGTATAAGCGAAGCGCCATGCACCCACTGGAAAGTTACAAATTGCCGGTTTGTCAAAAAAAACGGGACGCCATGAGATCCTGGTTTTATAAAATAGCGCAACGTTAAACATTTTATTTGGCCCCAACAGTTAAAGTTTATATGCTTGGCAAAACCACTATGGGTAGGATAGTATAACCGCCATGAAAATAGAAATTGTCACCACACTAAAACGCCAGGCAACCAAAATTCTTGCCGAACTGCATGAATCTAAAGAACCTGTTTTAATAATAGAGCATGGCCAACCATCGGCTTATCTTATAGATGTCGATGATTATGATTTTATGCAAAACCGGTTACGTATTCTTGAAGGTGTAGCCAGAGGCGAAACAGCTATTTTTGAAAATCGCATTTATACTCAGGTGGATGCAAAAGAGAAAATGAGTAAATGGCTCAAATAATCTGGACTGAGCCCGCTTTATCCGATTTGAATGAAATTGCAGAATACATAGCGCTTGATAAGCCAAATGCGGCAAGCAACTTGGTCAAGCAAATATTTTCCAGTGTTGATAATCTTGAGCAATTTCCAGAGTTGGGGCGTACACCTCCAGAATTAAAGCTGTCTACCTATCGTGAAATCATTGTTGATCCATGCCGGATTTTTTATCGGATTGATCAGGGCAAAATATATATTCTTTATGTCATGCGAGGAGAAATGCAACTCCGGCGGCATTTAATTGATGAGCGGCTAAAGAACAACGGCCAAGTCTTAATTTAAAATTAAACCTCTGTAAGCCGTTCAAACTTATAATATCAATCAAGTCTAAGCCATCGATTATGTGATTTCGTATGACCTGCGTCGTGAAATAGCGCAACATTAAACATTTCAGGTGGATGATAGAAACCCCAATTTGGTGTATGACGGTTCGCTTATACACCCTACGCGCCGAGGTTACATTCTCGCCTCGCAGGGTGGTTATTTCTTAACGTCAGTTTTTACAATCCACTCGGCTCCTGAATCTATCCAGGTTTTTAACTTCATGACGTCTTGATCCGCAAGTTTGTGTCTATTCGCCATAGGCATATTCTTTCTTGCACCGGAAACAATCTCAATCAATGGACTTATAGTGCTCTGTCCCGTTAAAATCAAAGGCGATTTTCCATTACTTCCGAAGAAATCTTCACGATGATCAATACGAAAATCGGCCAACTGTTTTTGTGGGCCATGGCATGACAAGCAGTTATTTTCTAATACCTAAATCCTGCAAGCCCTAAAAAACAGACAGCAATCCCCGCTTTTTTTCATACTCAATTTTTTTTAAAATTCGCCGACGCGGTTCTGCCTATGTATTTATGGCATTTGATCCTCGACACATCCGAAATTACAAAAAATTACGAAGATTTTCTGGCGACAGGCCAAGTCTACCCCTCCTTCCCAAACAAAGGCTAATGACAATTCATTGATTTTGGTGTTTTTGTTTGTCTATAGGATCACGATCCTAAACCGACTGCCACCCAATCATCCCAAACTTGAGGGTAAAGATGGCTATCAGGCGTTTTAACGGTCAGCTGTCTGTTCCCAATCAGCAACTTTCCTGCTACACGAACCAAATAGGTGCGAATCGTTTCGGGTTCCCATTGCCGAAGGGTC
>Ga0007800_10000204_pt1 | contig 25006 bp, 20 predicted proteins | sample CryBogmetaGMA14M_FD_60366 | JGI IMG/M metagenome (GOLD analysis project Ga0007800, IMG submission 60366) | Freshwater microbial communities from Crystal Bog, Wisconsin, USA - MA14M | ecosystem: Environmental > Aquatic > Freshwater > Lake | place: Crystal Bog, Wisconsin, USA | collected 2009-07-06 | reverse complement strand
CTCGGGCAAGACGGAAACCGATAGTGTTGTTAGCGTTATCGGGCGAGTTGTTGTTGCGGTTGGCAGAACGGCAGTTCCTGCCGTTGTTGATCCACGAGCCGCCACGCAAAACGCGGTTATCGCCTGTTCGACCTTCACCCTCAGCCATTTTATACCGATAAGGGCGGATGACGGCATAAGTTTTGTTTACGCCAGGCGGCACTGTCCGTTCCCTGAAGGATTGCATGGACGGCCGCATAGCAGGTTTGTAACTGGGTTGCCGAGATAGTGCCTTGTTGGTATTGCCCTTCCCAATACAATCGACGTTTCTGGTAATTGCGCTTACGGCGCAGGCTTAAACGAACAACTCCCGGCAAGATGCGGTAGCCGCAATAACTGATGCCTTGTAAGCTTCGTTGAATTTGCCAGTCGGGTTTGATAAGCAGTTGCCGCTGTTCTGACAGATAGCTTTGTACGTGTTGCAACACCTGTTTAACCCCTTGCTTGCTATCACACCACCAGACAATATCATCCATGTAGCGCACATGCGCTCTCACTTCCGGCATATCATTGAGTAATCTATCCAGCCCATCCAGATAGTAATTGGCAAAATATTGTGAAGTCAGTGAGCCTATCGGTAAGCCTTTACCGGGTTCTGAATGATAGCAAGCCAGCAGTCGCTGTAATTGCAAGGGAAAGTCATAGCCTTTAAAGCGTCGGAGCAAAACATCCAGCAAAATCGGGTGATCAATGCAGGCAAAGTAACTTTTAATATCGATTTTGCCGTACCAGTGATACCGACGAATGGATTGTTGGACATGGATAGCCGCCCGATGCACGCCTAAACCGGTTCGACAGGCATAACTGGTTGGCAGCATGGCCCGTTCTATGACGGGCCCTGCCAGATTCATCACCGCATGATGAAAAATTCGGTCTTCAAAACAGGCCGCATGGATGGTTCGCTTTTTAGGATCGTGAATGGTAAATTCCCGAAACCGGCCATAAGGCATCTGCGCATTAAGAATGGCGTCAGCTAGCTGATTAAGATGGGTATTGGCTTGTTGCAGAAAGTGGCTAACCTGTTCACGATGCTGTTTGCCCCGAGCGGCTTTGTGCAACGCTATGCTTAAATTCGCCCGTTCGGCAATGTCTTCAAGGGTGATGAGTGTTCGCTTCATCAGCAACCCCGGTTACATCCTGACTCCATAAACTATGGAGTTTTTGCAAAAAACGATCGCCGTATTTATCGATGCGGGATTTACCCACACCGGCTATTTGCATTAACTCCGTTTTGGTGTTGACGCGTTGCTTTACCATGGCTGCCAACTGGTCATTGGTAAATAAAGCATACGGCGGCACGTTTTGCAGATCGGCCAGTTCTTTGCGGAAATTTCGTAATTCCAGATACAGGCTAAAATCCGCTTCGTTGAGAATGAGTTTGTAATCAACCGTGGGCTTGCTGCGATTATCCGCTGAAATAGAGGGGGCCGCTTCACCCTCCAGCCAGGAGATGCAAATTGACCAAAAACTGTCTGCACCATCGGCGACCAAATGTTTTTCAATAAACCCGATACGGTACTGGCTGCAAAATGCATTAAGTGCGGCTTCGGCAAGCTCGGGATTGCGGGCAGGAATGGCAAAGAATTTATATTTCATTTCTTGGAAGCCTTAACAGGATCAATTATTTCTTTCGTTTTTTTGAGCTGGTTTTATTCACTTGCTGTTTCGTTTCGGCATCACGCAGCCCATCCCCCGGCTGTGCCCCACGCGCTACCGCCGCGTGTGTCCCATCCGGCTGCTGGGCTGCTCCTGAAAGGGTCTGGCCGGACTGATGACCTCGGGCAAGACGGAAACCGAAAGTGTAGTAAGCGTAATCGGGCGAGGCGGAGCTGCGGTAGGCAGAACGGCAGTACCCGCCGTTGTAGAACCACGAGCCGCCACGCAAAACGCGGCTATCGCCTGTATCAGGTTCTGTGGGGTCACTAATCGGCTGTGCCGGGTAGTCACCATACCAATCCTGACACCATTCCAAAACATTGCCATGCATTTCGTACAAACCCGAAGCGTTGGGCGGATAACTTTTGACTTCGGCTGTTTGCTGCAATGCGCCTTCGCCCCATTTATCACTTTCAAACTCCCATGTACCCCGGTAATTGACCCTGGCCAGGGACAATTCGCCTTCGAAATTAAAGGAATCAGTGGTTCCGGCCCGGCAAGCATATTCCCATTCGGCTTCACTGGGCAGCCTGAGATCCAAACCGGGCTGTTGTTGACTAAGTGTTGTTAGAAACTGCTGCACATCTTTCCAACTGACGTTGTCAACAGGCCGGTAAACGCCTTCAAAATTGCTGGGATTTTTACCCATCACGGCTTGCCATAAAGCCTGGGTGCAGGCGGTATCGGCCAGCCAATAGCCTTGACGGAGGTTGACCTGATGCAGGGTTTCATTATCGTAACGGCCGTTTTCTTGTTCAGGTGAACCCATCATAAAGCTGCCGGGCTGTATCCAGCGGAAACGTTGCGTGACGCCGGCAATTTTTACGTCGGCGTAGAGGCCGTATGGGTCACGGCTGGCGGTGTCCGCCCAATACGGGGTAAGACCGGAACTGTCATTGGCCGGCAGATAGTGCCAAAATCCTGGCAACTCTGACCCTTGAACGGGTTTGCTCGTGTCTTGGCTATTGAACCTTTCGTGACTATCCTGTCCGCCAATTTCAGGTGGATACCAATACCAATAAAAAACGTTGTCAGCGGATCGGGTCGTTACCGTTAACGTCTCATGACTGCAACTAATAGCTTCAGCCCAATCCGGTTTAACAAAGCGTTCCATGGTTAATTCTGCTCCGGCAATATGCAGTTGCTGGCGTTCGGCTTGGCCCATGTTAACAACAATGATGCCGTCTGCATTTAACGGCAACACTAAATGCTCCGGGTTGCCATCCGCACCTCGCCGCAACTGTAAGATAAACTGGGGCGTAAACCGGAATTGGGTTAACAAAGCGCCCACAGTAAAGCCATCTTCTCCTTCCCCATAGCGCTGCCGGGAACAAACGTGCAAAGTCTGCATGCCACGTTGGCATAACACGGCGGCGATTGCTGAAACCGGCCGGATCGCAAAAGCCATGAGTAAACGGAGAGCCTCGTGGGAAGCGCTATCGCCGCCGGGAAAGAGTTCATCCGGACTTTGCAGGTATTCGCGCAACATCACCCCTTGCATGGCTGGTAAGTGTTGGTTGCGCTGATCCTGGTACATGGCCTGGTGTTGCCGTTTGAAGTAATGCCAGGTAAATCCGGGCAAACCCGAGGCACCCTGGGTATTTTCGTTTAAAGCTTTCAGCAATTGCCGCCAGTGCATAACGGCTTCCCGGATTTGCCCGGCATAGTCATCGCCAAGCTGGTCACCCATCAGTTCGGCCAAAATCAACATTTCTTCATGCAATTGCGAGGGGAAAACATGGGCATGATAGGCTCGCAGTAAGCTCACCAGCTGTTTTGCCAGGCCGGGGTTTTGCTTGGCCAATTGTTTAAACCGTTGCCGGTGTTTTTCAATGCTTTCGGGCTTGTAGTAAAAGCCAATGTTGGTAGCTTGCACATCTTCATGCAGCCAGGCAGCCGCTTCGATACCTCCGTCCTGGCGTGTTGTCGCCAAGTGGTGACAAACTGCCCGCAACAAGGCGGGCTCAACCCTCACCGCCGGTGATAACCAGGCCAGCAGATCGGCAGCCGCTTGTTGGCCGTCTTGCTGAAGGGGTGAATCGTCGGATTTTTGCCGAGGCGCTACCCAGCTCACCGGGCGCAAATCGCTATGGCGAGTCCAACATACGCAATCGAACAGGCCGACAAGTTCAGGAATCAGATAACGTTGCGGCAAGGGTAATAATACGGTCGGCACAAACCCGGCATTACGCAGACGTTTACCAAAACGTAGCCAATCGTGCAAGGCCTGCTCTGAGCGATCCAATAACCCTAAGTCACTGAGAATTAAAATTGCCGAACCGGCTTCCGGCAGACGCCATGTTTGGTTGCGGTAGGTTTTGTTGTGACGGACGCGCACCACTCCTCCAGGCCGTTGCAAAATCTGTTGGACTTGTAAGCCGGTATTGCCACGCAACCGTTGTAATTGTTCCAGGAGTCGATTGTAATCGTCATTAAACAGTTCGGTGCGTTCTGGCCTATCTATCAGCAGTTGCACTTCGGCTGTCCAACTTTGCCGGACTTGGCGCGGAATTTGTGCCGGGAGTTCGGCATTGGCCAGCATCCGTGCCAAGCGAGGTATATCGGGCTGTCTGCTGCGTTTAAGCTCGGACAGATGAACTTGCAGCACCGGCCACAATTTTGGCCAGGGTATTATGGGTTCTTTAACAGGGGGAATTACATTGGCGGGCTTTATGCTGTCTACATCCAGTACCGGAATTTGGTAATACCAATCGGGATAATAATCGCCTTCCGCTTTGGGTTCAGGCAACAGCTTGCTGACTTTCCGGCCGATGACCCGATAATAGTGGATTGGGGTTGCAGTTGTGGCTGGCTGGTCTGGTTTCGGGTTTTCGTCTGCATCAGGTTTGTGCAAATCCGGTGGCAGTTCAGGTAATTTAAATTCCAGTTTAGTCTTTACCGGCGATTTATAGCCGACAAGTTCCGCTATGGTCTGGAGATTATCTTCCCCGGCCAGGATGAGACAGCGTAACAAATCAGCACGACTGACCCAACCGGAAGGAAAATATGTTGTCCTTGCTTGCTTCAACATAAAACTGGTTTATAGGTTATCCAAGTTCTAATCAGTTTCGGTGGCTTCTGATTTATCGATGCTAGTATCATCATCTTGTTTTTTTTGCATACCGGGATATTTTTTTAAGGCAAATTCCTGAATGGTGTCCAGTAAGGTCATTTGCTGCGCTGTATTCCTGGAAGTTAATTCATCCAGAACTTTTAGGACATCCAGAAATTCCGCTTGCCCAGGAGGAGTGACACCGAAGGATTGAGCCTGCAAACGGTCTTGATATAATTGCCGGGCGACCTTAGTTATAACATCATCATGAAAGCGCGATCTAGCCAATAACTGGCGAGTGGTTTCATCCCGTTCTATCCGCTGTCCTTGATCCTCAGACTGGGTATCTTCAGGGAAATGAAAAACGGCCCGTTCTTTCAGGAAACGCATCAAGCCGCCTTCCGATTGGGGCAAACTTAAGTCCAGTACCAGGCAACGTCGTACAAAGGCACCGGGTAACTGGCGATCTTCGTTGGTGGTGATGATGACTAATGGCCTGGGAATTTTACTATCGGCATCTACACCCACTGTGTTATGTAACCAGGGCACGGTAAATTTGCCGTTGTCCAAGGTTTCTAAAAGACTGTTAGGTAAATCGGCATCGGCCTTATCTATTTCATCCAGCAACAAGACTACGCCCTGATTATGATCCCCAGTATCGATTTCGTCGGGCTTGAACATCGGATGCTTGCACTTATGTGTTACTGCACTCTCCCAAGCAAACGCCCACCACAAAATGCCGGGGCTAAGATAATGCCGGGGATCAAGCTCCTCGTCGACATCCTTATCCTTACCCGTCACACTTAACACTTGAGCATTCCCCAAGCGACTGACAGCATCAAAGCGATACCACAAATCTTGTATTTCGGTATGCGCATCCACGACTTGTGACAAAAATTTACGTCCCAATACTTTAGCCGCCGCCCGTGCTAACTGGCTTTTGCCGGTGCCAGGATCACCACGCACTAACAACGGCCGACCGGCTGCTAAGGCAGAACGAATAGCTTGGGCGCTTCGCTCATCAAACACATGCACACTTTTACGCCAAGTACTGACAGCAGGAAGGTTATGTTTGATGTTGATGAAATTATCTAAGTGGGGGATGTTCATGAATTTAAAGTATTATTAATATTGTTCAGAAATCTATTTATTGCGCTCATTAAGTTATGTTCTGGCGCATAAAACACCTGTTTATTTTCAGATACACCAAAGTGAACCAGAGTTAAATTGGGTAGCTCACTCAATAGCTGCCGATAAACTTCTCCCTGTGAGGCGTTGGCATCGATTTTTTCACACTCAATTGCAATCAGGTGGTGTTCTCCCGCCCACTCAAATGCAAGGCGTATTTCCAACTCAGCGTTGAGTCTGGTTGTCTCTTTTCGACTTAGGTTGATTTCCTTCTTCTCGTCAGGAAAAACCTGATTCCACAACATGCGTTTTAAAGTTTCTACAGTCTCTGTAGCCTTCCAGCTAAACTGTCCGCTTGAAACAATCAGATGATTCAATCCGGTTATCGTTGAGCCATCAGATTTAAATTTAGCCTGGTGTTGAAAACGCCTTGAAACTATTACTTCCACACCGGCGGGGGTTTCAACAGGCAATTCAAAATATAGGGAGGGGTAACCGGGAGCTGAACCAAGACTGTTGATGTAACTATCATCTACTGAGGCTAATACCATCCAACCAAGGATTTGCTGAATGGCTTCTTTAATTTGGTCATGTTTTGCCAAGGTAGCTTGATAATGTTTGCCCTTTTTGTTGAAACAATGCATTGATGCATTATTCAAGACGATTGTTATGACTGGAACATCACTTTTGCCAGCTTTAAGTAGATCAATTAACCCATCAACGACCAGACCGATTTGATTATCAAAAATTTTTGGTAGATTATGTTTTTCAAGGCTTTTATCCAACTCTTGTCGGAGTTGATCACGGAATAGATTTAAATCAGCGTCATTCAGTTCGCTCGCAATTTTGTCTTTAATAAAATCAAGGAATTCATTGTCTGACTGAACAGGTAAAGGTGTTGATAAACCTTCAGTACCGCTTGTCTGTTCCTGGCGATTCATCGTTTCCAATTTCTGATTCATACCCGATATGAATGCTTTTAGAAGTCGATGTTGATCAGACGAATTACTTTCCGGCTTGGCAATGGAAAAATGGTCAGAACCAGCCACTTTAAAAGACTCACCGAAATAACGGGCCCCAGAAAAAGGTTCGACGACTTGTTTCCGAAAAAGGTTTGTCAGCGTGACAAATTTGTGTTCCAACAATTCTTTGCCGTGAATTGTTAACCGTTTGGATTCTTTCAGATTAATGAAGTTTTTATCCAAATCATTCAACCATTGATTGGCTTGACTAAACGTTAGGGCTTTTGCTTGCTCATGACCAGCAAAATGCGCAATAGGCTCCAGCCAGTTGGCATAATTTGAACCCAAGGAAGGTGAGGCCACCAAAAATAAGCCTATTTCAATTTTACGATCCAGGAAATCATTGACCCGTTCGACGATGAACTTTCGGACGACAATACCGCCCATGCTGTGACAAACAAACACGATTTTTTTGCTGTCCGCAACACGATCTAAAGTAAACACACGCTCTTTTAGATCATCTACGACATTGCTTAAACTATAACTACCGCTGGCAAAACCGGTCTGATAGGTGTAGACATAAATACCCAAGGCAGCTAAATCAGGTTCGTGGCTCAATAACTCCGGCCAGTAAGTTCCATTGGCGTGACGCCAACATTTTTCACCACTGGATAATATGCCATGCACAAACACCACCGATGTTGAACCGGTTGGTTTTCTAAGCCACTCCCCATGCATATTAACTCCTCCGTAAATAACTTATTACGTTAGAATAACGGAAGCGTTGAATACTGTAAACAAGGAGGCGACTAATCCGTCATTTGAGTACCGTTATGTCAGGATTTGAATTGATTAATACATTTAATACAAAATATATTGTCAGCTCTGGCTCGCTGTTATGCATAGGCATCCTTCATGCCCAGTGAATTGTTGTACAGGCGGGCGCATATACTGACAACAGTGTTTTGCGAATTCCATACCCATTTAACCCAATGTGTTGGCAACACTGAAAGAACTCTACAGGCTAGGATGCTTGATTGATTCCTGCCTGGGTCTATGATCTCAATTTGGCAAAATCTACCTGTTAATCGGCATCAGATCGTATGACCGCTTTTCGCGGTTAACCTGCCGCTCATTGGAAACCGAATGTCTGTCTCTTCCAGGTAAATTGTTGAACTTCATTCTGACATATTCATCGCCACAAAGCCGCCAGTCGCGACGGGCGGCTTATGGCCGACTGCTGACGGTCAGTTTCAACTAAAAATCAATACACTCTTGGAGAGGCTTGGGTTTAGGCCATTGATGCATCAAATCGCCGCGTCATTGCGGGATCAGTGGGCTGCCTTAAGAAAATGGTTAGATAATGACTAAAGAATTGAACTAAGCAGGTTCCGATTTGGTCTTCAATTTTGGTCGGCTTTTATTAAGACTTTGGCTTTAGATGAGCCGTTAAGCGATCTTCTCGCTTCGACTCCGTAGAGCAAACCAGAGATATATTCCCTGACCCTGTAAGATTTGACGTGCTTCGCGCGACCAAGGGTATCAAGACTCCTTAGGAGGGTTAAATCATGAAAACCTTTACGTTCCTGATTGCCGTGTTTTTTTTATCCGGTTGCGCCAGTCGCATTCCACAAAATATCAGCCAAGCGCCCATACCCAATTTGGCGCTTTCGGAAGTAATTGCTCAGACTGATACCCATAAAGGTCAACCCGTACGTTGGGGAGGCATTATTTTGGCGGTCACCAATCACGTGAACGATACAGAGATCGAGATATTGGCAAAGAAAGTCGACAGCTCAGGAAAACCTTTCTACGACAATGTTACCCTGGGCCGATTTCTGGCTCGGGTGGATGGATTTGTCGACCCGGCGACCATATCCACCCGAGGGCAAATGATGACCATCTATGGCTTGGTGGATTCCGTGCTGACCCGAGCGATAGGTGAAAAACCTTATGTCTATCCGGTGATTAAAGTCCAGACATTCTATCTGTGGCCGTACGGATCTGAATATGATTATCCAGACTATTATAATTGTGGACCCTTTAGTCCGAATGCCGTTGCTGGTATGTACCCTTACGGCTATTCATTTGGCTACGGCCGATGTTTTTAAGGCGACGAAACCCTACGTCACAAAGAATGGTAATTGATTTTATCTCAGGAATGACGGACGACTTCTTTAACAATCAGATAAAGAGATAGTTTTTTACCAAAAAGTTACGGTTATGCACTTTCAAATTAGAGAATTTTCTAACCTGTCGCTGTTTCTCGATTTCATTGTGCAAATTGGTATTTTCCTCTTTGTATTTTTCCAAAGAAACTTGACCTTTGATGAACCGTGACGGTTTCTTGTTGTTGTGGCGATTAAAAGGGTTGCACACGCAATACCGACCAATTCGTTGTGGGGTTGTAATAAGTCACCCGGCTGACAATGCCTGTCAAAACTTCAGTAATAGTGTTCATTGACGGCCAGTTAAAGCTATTTACTCATGATAGAGGGCTATCCGGCAATAGCGATGCAAATTTAGGCACATCGGTATGATGAGGTCTGGATGAACTGACATCAGGCAACCCTTGAAGATAAATAACGTCAGATTTGTAATTCACATAGGCCTGGAAAATATACTCATTCCAATAATTATCCGACAAGCCCTGTTTCATCAAATTTTCCAGAGAGTTTGCCGTTGCCTTGGTTTTCTTATCGCTGATCGTGCGGTTAAGATACGCTTCCCAGCTATTCTTATCAGGGCTAAGCAATACATAGGGTGTAGTGAAGATAACACTATAGGCAAATGGCGCTAAGACAGGGGGTAAAACTCTTACAAACCACAGTTCACCTTGCTGTTTTCCTTGGTAACCCGCTGGGCAGATACAGGCAATGACTTCATTGCCCGTTAGCTCTCTCAATAAAATTTTGTTACCCTGACGTCCCATAAATTCATAAATGCCCATGCGCGAGTCTTGCATCGTTTGCATGACTTCTATCATAGCTTTGTGAATTCCAAACTGATTTGCCAGATCAATAATAATGGTGGTGAGAGTTTCTTTGATTAATCCAGCAGTAATATCAAACAATAACCAACAATTAAAATAACTTTTCGTGAGTGGACTCATCGGAGGACTGCTTGGAACATACGCATCATCAGCCGCTTCAACGGTGTTAAAGAAACGACTCAAGGCCGGCTCAGGAATAACTTGTAAGGCTTCTACCAGTATCGATAATAAGTTTTGGGTATGGATATAAACAGCATGTAAGGGATCATGTCCCGATTTAATGGCTATTTCTGTCGTGGTTATTTGATTGAACAGTTCTTCTGTTGCTTTTTTCTGCTGTCGATACTCATTGAGATCAATAACTTTTCTGGCATTGGCCTTGTTTATTTGTTTTAACACTTTAGTGGCTATTTTTCTCATGTCTTACTTTTAGTTATTACTTGAATGATGATAAATCTAAAATGGCTTAAAATTTTCCAATGTCCATAGTCTGAAGTTGATTTTTTAACTTGTACAATTTATATCCAGCTCACCGATATCAAGTTTTCTGCTCCTTCACTGCCTCTAAGGCTATTTTAGCTTTTTGTGCACCCGTCAAAATCTTACGCTTTTTTTCACTCATTTCTGTCTACCTTTTTATGGAAGACACCATCTTAATCGACTGTCCGGATTTTGGGGTCCACTATAAAATCGATTTAGCATGAGAATATTCCTTTCGACGGTATGGGCATAAATTAACTTACGCGATTTTACATGGAATTACCGCATCTTCATCATAACAGTAGACCGCGCATAATCGATGATAGCCGTCTGCTATGACGACTTTTCCATTGACTGAATCCCTTATCAGCAGGAGAGGCGACAATTCATCCCCTGACTGTAATTTTTGTTGGTCTGTTTGGACATGGGAATTGCTGATCCCGAGCAAAGATAAACCGGACGCCCTGAAAATATCCTTTGCTTTGAACTCTGTTATCGATGTGCGCTTCAATTTATCCACGCAGGTAGTCGCTGTCTGTTCATCGTAGAGCAGGGACAAGTACGACAGCGCTGCCGGATAGTCGTGTGCTTCTGGTTCGCTCAGCCACTTGATTTCAAGTTCCTTCGACATTTTTGGTTACCTATACCTTTCTTGTTTCGAATGACCAAGATTTTAGCATAACTCGATAGGGCCAAAATAAAGAGGAAGCCAAATACAAACCCACCAGTTAAAACGGAAGCGGCTGTACAGCTAACTCACAACCCATTAAAAACTTAATATGATAATTATAAATCTTTATTTTTCATAAGGTTAGTAAAAATTAAGCTAATTATATGTAAGTAATTACATGTAACTAACTTCACTAAACTTGAGAGATTAAGAAAATGACTACTGAAATAACAAAAGCATCAGCAAACATGCCTATACCCGCCGACAGAATAGCAGCACTCAGGCAAAAAGCCGCGACACCAATAGAAGAATGGCAACCGGTAGCCGGTGAATCACTGATCGGTATCATTGTCGGCACTCGTCAGGCATACGGTACTTATGGCGAAAATCATCAGATACTGGTCAAAGACGAAGATGGCAATATAACCGCCGCATGGCTTACCCCTTGGCTTAAAGAGAACATCAGAGTCCAAGGCGCCGGCGAGGGTGATTTAATCGCTTTGACCTTCTTGGGTAAGAAATCGCAGCCAACCGGTCGTTCCTACAATGCCTATAGTTTAATTGTGGATAGGATAGAGAGGGATAAAGACGATTTTTAAGTCTTCACAGACAAAAAATAATCACGCGATAGCTGCTTTATAATTGGCTCTAAAGGCCATGCCTATCAAAGTAGTTCAAATCTATATCGCTGATGCTTCGATCCAGTAACGATAAGGACTATTATCGTTACTGGACAGCTAATAAACTGTGTAAATTATCGATAAACTGAAAAATTATTTATAAGTTAAATCCCTTAAATCCTGAGTGCATCAATAAATCCAGGTAAATCCACGTTAACTAAAATCCAGTGCTTCCTATAAAAAAGGTTCAGCTATCAGTCATTCCGTAATTTTGCACTGATCACGTGCAGTATTGACCCGATCCTTCATGTCCTTACCGGGCTTAAAGTGAAGCGCTACCTTAGCCGGTAACGTAACCGTTTCCCCGGTTTTTGGATTGCGGGCACTACGTGGCGATCGATGATGTAAATCAAAGCCGCCAAAACCTCTAATTTCAACACGTTTACCTTGAACCAAGGCATCCGCCATGTGTTTCAACAGGCAATTCACCGCTGACTCCACTCCGCTGAGCTGAAGTTCCGGCAGCTTGTTATGTATTACCCGCACCAACTGTGATTTGACCATTCTTTAACCCCCTTCGTTTAAGACGTTATTTTAACATTATCAAAACCGCCGTCCCCTACTTTTGACGACTAGCCGGTCGATGCGGCCATTTTTTGTTACGGTAATAGCTAACTACTTAATAACTATTAATAATTTAATTAAGCTTATCTTATGTAGTACACACAAAATTATTAACAATAGAGGATTTTCAATGAGTTTTAAACAGTTTTTAGCAGTAAAGATTAGGCTTGAACCATCAACGCCAGACAAAAAACAACACAACCTGAATAAGGGGTAATATCATGAACAAAGATGAATTAGATGAAAATGCCAACAGACTGATTTATGTTAAAAAATCTATTGCTGAACTGCAAGAAGAAGAAAAAGCTATCAAGAAAAAATTGGAACCGCATATAGGACTCGTTGAGCCTCTGCTAATGATGGACGGTATAATTTATTGCTACTCTGAAAAAATCAAAAAAACATTCAACCGGTTGAAAGTGCTTGAATTTATTGAAAAGAAGTATGGGTCAGAAGCTGCACGTGCTGTCGATAGTAATTGCACCAAAAAGAAACGTATGGACAAAAGGCTCCATGTAAAAACCTGGAAGGATAACAAGTAAATCCAAAACAAATAAGCTAACGTTTGTACGCAATTAATCGGAAAAAGAGCTTTTTACGAAAAGCCAGTGATTTGATGTGTTAAAGTTCTTGGTGGAGAATTATGTATTATTAGCCGCAGTCCTCCAAGAACTTTAATCTGGAACAATAAAAAAATGTATCGTTACACAACAAATATATATTTGGAGGTTTAATGAAACTTATTTTTAAAACAAGTTATGAAGAATTAAAGGAACTGCTTTCTGGAATCGAGGGTATGTGGGATGAATCTCAAAATAATAAAAAAGTGCTACGTTTAAATGGCGGTGTGATGAACTGGTATGAAAGTACTGGAACTATATATTTTCAAGGCAAGGAGGTAGGAAGACAAAATTTAGAACATAGGGTCAAATCAGCTTTATTTCCTGAGGAATTCCCCTATCATTAGGTAATGCAACACCCAAGCATGGATTCAGGAAAACCGTTTAGATTACGCTATATTACCTTCATCCATGAATACGCAAACTCGGAAAAAAACTGCTCACGCTGACTTTGCGACAGCCCATGACCAGTAGCTTGGTCGTTAGCGCTCTCCGATGACGGACACGTCCTGATTTATTACTTTGACACCCAGAAAGAAGACACCGATATTGCCACGCTGTTGCGAGATCTAGGTGAACACAGAATTAAATTCAAAGACTTACGCTCTAGCGAGAGCTCACTGGAGAGCATTTTCATCAGTCTGGGGCATCAGCCCAAGGAGGCACTGGAATGAACATCTATGGCATTCGTGCCATTTACCACTTTGAAATGGCACGCGCCTTTCGTATCCTCTTGAAAAGTTGCACTTGAAGGATAAATACCAAAATAACGTTCGTTTCTGAACATGGCAAATATGGGTATTAAATCCCTTATAGCCCGAAAATGAAGGAATCGTTGTCGTACCCCGACTTTGCCAGATGGTTGTCAGACGGCGGCTTTTTTCTGTTTTTGTGAAGATTTTTATTTCATTAAAATCATGATCTATATGATTACATATTTTTAATATTATGCTATTGATTTATAAATATTATTTTTTTTATAGGTGTTAGATTGCAGGCTTTAGGTAACATCCAAACCGATTCAATAAATACTTCTTATCGCCAGTGGTTTTAATAGGGTGGCCGGTATCCGGATCTGTCTTTAGGTAAACTGGAATAGAAACACTAAAGGCATCTTTTATAGCAATGCCCATCTCATCAGCTTCAATTCGAAGGTCGTCAATTGATTTGGTAAAAAGGCCTGATGAACACTTGTTTATTGTACAAAAATCCGAGGACATTTCTTTGACTGTTTGAGTACCATTTTTATCAAAGACTGGTTCATACCATTTCATTTCATCGGGGTCGTAGTAAATTGCTTTCTGGTCATCACTCTCCCGTAGTGGCGTCCGCTCATAAATGCCACTCCCCATCCACTCTGGACTGACATTACTTTTTATATGGTCGACATACTCGTCCAAGGTTGCTTGAATAGCATTGTTATCGTATTCAGAAAGCAGATGATTATTCCGTGTGCAGAACCTGACATCAGCATCAAAGCGTTCGCCAATACAGGATTCATTTAATAAGAATGAAAGATCGTGCTTAGGGTGTGTCGATTCGCCACGGTCTCTTATTTCTTCATATCCTGGATGAGTAAAACAGCGCCCCTTAACATCCAGGACTTCTTTAAAGTTAAACTGCAAGATGCCGATATTCGCTTGAAACACCTCAGTCAACCGGTGTCGATTAACCCGTCCGGCGGTCTGTACCAGTGATTGTGCACTTGATGGATCGATAATAGCCCAATCAAAATCATGGTCACGACCGACTTCCTCGACAGGCGTTGCAACAATAATAATTTTTAAATCTTTTAATCCAGCAGCTTTATGTTCATTAATAATGCGCCTGATTTCATCGCTTTCAAGAATATGCTGGTTGGGATTTTCCTTGTTCTTTCTGTTCAGCAGTTTATTGAGATTTCTTTCTATGAAATACCGTTGGATAACAAAATGCCTTGAATGATAACAACACACTTTCACGTCCGGAATATTTTTTATATTATTGGCTAACTTAGCTGCATTTTTTATATTTGCGACTCGGATTAGTCCAAAAGAAATATTAAACCCATCGTCTTCCGGCGAACACCAACTATGGCGTTCATGCATAATCTCTACGTTTTTATTTATCGCTAAAAGCAAGCCTGCTTCTGTTTTTTCAAATCGAATAATTTCAGCTTTCTTGGTAATCTTTCCTGTATTTACCTTTGCCATCATTGTCGCAATATGACGCTCGTATATAGCACCAAAGTCATCAACGTGTTTTATTTTTTGAGGTGCAATTGCGTCATCGATAATGGTTGCGTTAAAGTCATTTTGGTAACTGTTCATCGCTTTATAAATAGTAAATCCTGCTTTGTAGCTATTAAACACTTGTTCAGCGATCAATTTTGGCATAGTGGCTGATGACACGATAACATTCCGTCCAAACATAGCCGATATCTTAATCAACCGAAGCACTGCCATAAGCGGTTTGGGATCATAGCCATCAATCTCATCAATGATAAGGTCGCTGTGCATCAAGCGTAGCAATGCAAACGAATGCTTGGCTTGCTTTCCTGGGTCGCCTGCAAAAATAAGATAGTCAATCGTTGAAACCAACATCGGAGCCATGATAATCGCTTTTTGAGCACTATTTTTACAGTTTCCATTGATCCATGCCGGTACTTCATACCCGTAATCTTCTGCCAGAGATTCTTCGTAATCTTCAATGTCATCGTTATCACTTTTACTGTTTAGCTCATCTGCTTTTTCATAATCATGCAGCTTCCTGGTAACACTGCTACCCGTGATAACTGCTAGTTCATCATATCCGACACCCATGTCTGATTTGTATGAGTCCCCTGTCTGTAGTGTGAGCGAGCGCAGGTTTAGCACAACAGAAAGCCTTAAGGTTTTTTCACCGGTCAGCACCGCCGCCGCCCTTGAGTTCATGATGGTTTTTCCAGAGCCGGTGGAAGCAACATTAAAGACTATCGCAGGAACGTCTGGTGATAGCGCGTTTGCAGCAAGGTTCTGCCATTCAAACCGGCCTTCAGATCTATTGGTGATCTTCTCGATGGTATCCTCACTCAGTCCAGGCGGGTCAAATAAGGCCATATTTCTGAGTGTGCTGGCAGCTTCTATGCTGACATGTTCTAAATGATAGGACAGTGGTTGGTTATAATCACCATCTATTGTATTGGCGAAACATTCAGCATTGATTGCGGCTTCATTTCTTCTTTTAAACGCTGCCCCTGTCATGTCATTTGGCGTTCTTGCGGAAATCTTATGGTCAGCCAAAATTAACGCAGCCCTTGTTAATATCGATATGCCATACCAAAAATCAGGCGATCTATCCACCGGCTTTACTTCAAGCTCTTTGCGTAAAATATATTCGGATAAGTGTTTGGCTATTTTCATGACATCGTTTGAGTCACGTTCGCTGATAACAACATTAATCACTGCACTCGTGCCATTGATATGGCTGTCCATATTTAGGATTTTGGTGTTGTCTTTTTTATTCGAGAAGAACAATTTATGATGGGTTGCAATACAAAACAAAACGGAATCGCGATAACTTTCAATACCGCTTTGAATAAATGACACAAAGTCAGGCATCACTTTTTTGTCAGCAGGCCTATATTCACTTTTACAAAGCTCAGAGCCAAGTAGATTGCTCCATGCAGCACTCCACTGCTTGCCATTTAGCATTTTATGCACGATAGCCGTTGATACCAACTCATGCCTGACCGGGTCTGATTGGCTAGCGGAATTGATATCTGGATTGATTTTATTTTGAAAATCTTGAGTTGCCTTGCCAATATCATGACCAAGACCAGACGCTTTGGCGACTGAGCAAGCAATGTTTAACCAGGGCATACTTGGAATACTTGATTGATGGTTTTTTGTAGCAATAGCGATCTCACCATTTTTTCCAAATGTACTTTTATTGCCTACCGTCCAGACAAGCTTCATGCGCATCATGCCTTCATTTTTGTAGCAGGCCACCGCTGTTTGGCGTGTTGCTGATCTTTTTAGCGCAGATCTAATGGTGTCAAGCGACTCTTTGTTAATGGGTGTGGCCCAAGTAGTATTACCAACCCTATTGGCAAAGCTATCAAGAATCTTTCTTGTTTTTTTAATGGCGTTTTTTTCGCACATCGAGATAAAAATGACATGCATTAAGATAGCTCCCTTATTTGTCGCTTATGAATAGCTCTTATATTGAGTATCGCAGGCCAAATAGCGGACTCAGTTATTGGTATGTCGCTAAACCGCCTCAAAAAGTCAACCTTTAAACGCTGCGAAATCTCCATTGCGCCGTCCTTGTCTATATTAAGCTCATTCCTGATTGCGTCTACCTGGTCTTTGGTGAGATCAGGGTTAAGGTCAATCCTAACCAACTCATTCAGGTGGTTCAATATCTTTAAGTATCGATAGAAATTAACCGGCAACGGGGCTGTCAGCGACCTGTGCCCGAAAATCCTTGCAAGTACATAAGTTTTTATCGGGTAGCCCTCTGAGTCAAGGTCTTGTGCAATAAGCCGCCATTGATCCAGCACCCGTTCCAAGCCAAGTGGAACAATATTTCTCCACTTGCAGGAAGCGCCCTTTTGCATCGATACATAGAGGATGGACAAGGAAGACCTATGGTCAAGCTGTCTGCCAGACTTTTTGGTGTGCAATGTGCATGCGGCTATTGCCGTGACAAGCCCGTTTGAAACTGAATCCCCGAACGACCAGGTTTTAATGTGTACGGGAAGCTCATCAGGATAAAGCCCGGTTAACTTCGGGTCGCCGCCTTTCTTGATGGCGTCACTTAACTGGCTATCAGAAGCAATCACCATGAAAATATGATTATTGTTTGGCTTGCTTGCAAAATACGGGTCTTTAAGTTGGAGGTTTTGCCCATTTTTTATGACATCGGCTGTAAACGCAGAAACCTTCTTCATGGCCCTGGCCGCAATGACTGTTGAGCACCCTATTGTATTGGTAATGTCAGCCCTGCAAACACTATCCGCCCGAATTAATCGTCTTACGGCAAAAGCATAGGCCATATCAGTTACCGGGGATGCCTTTACAAACAGCTCATGCTCTTTCTTTAAGGTCATTATATTTACCAAAATTTATATAATATCAATTTAAATATTTAATTTAATTTATTTAATAGATAATATTATACATTTTTTAGGAAAAATTAACATTTAAATTCTTTTGAGTGTGCTAGTATGACTTCCATGTTGAATTAAATGGGAGGTATTAAATGGCTGAACCAAAAGAAGATAAAAAAAAGAAATGGCTACTACTCGGTGATAAGGCTTACTTGTCGGCTTACCATAAAATGGTGCATTTCTCTGCCAAGACCGTTAACAGTAATGCGTCGGCAGCTGGCGTGAGAATTGTCGACATGGTCGACCTGCCTTATGTCTCCGTTTCTTCGGTAGGGCCGGCATTCGTTCCCCTCGATTACTTCAACGGGGCGAATACAGCAACCGCCTCAAATCAAATCAACAGCATTGTTCTTGATAATCTAAGGGATCGCTTTAAAGAGATTGACGAGGACGAGATCACCTTCATCAAGCAGATGACGACTAGTTATGATTTTGCCAACCTGGCGGGTGAAGTTGATTGCCACTTAAAGCAAATTATTATGCCTGACGAAGAGGGCAACGATCTCTGTCTCACCCCCTTGCACTCATCCGGCTTATCAAGGCTCATTAATGACACCGAGCGACGTATTGCAAAGGGCATCGATGATAAAAGATTCTCGCTTTTTAAACATGCCGGCATGAATTACGGAGGAAGCAACACGCAGAACATTGGTGGCCTGGCCAATGAATTAAAGAAGCCCTTGTTTTTTTCTGCTCCGGAAGAAGACATGGACATCAGGAAGTCACTGGCCATTTATTACAAAGGCTTTTCCTATCTGTCGGCAGCACAGGTTGATGCATATCTTGATTGGCTTGATGAGACCTGCACGCCAGACAAAGCAAAAACAATGCATCAAAAAATTGAAGAGGAACAACTTCTAAAGAAGATCGTTAGGTCTGCCTTTCAGGAAGCTGATATGCAACTTACTTATTTAACCAAAAACAAGGAAAGCTTGCCTGGACAACAATTATTAAGCAGCGATCTTAATAATGTTTTTCATGGCTTGATTTTTGATGAGAAACGCAACAATGATTGGTTTATTGATTTTGGAAATGCAGTGGCTGGCTATATTAAAAACAAGAAACGCAAAAAAACCATTCAAGGCAAGCAAATGCTTGTTGACGCCATCATGAGCAACCAAGACGCCATCAATATCCAAGGATTGATTAGCGATATTGCCAGAGCATTGTCACAGACAACTGCCAAGGGTACTGTTTAATGAGTAAAGACTACATTATCATTCCAAGAATTGAAGTATCAGGTGCCAACGCCCAATCGGCATGGTGGGTTGTCAGTGGACCTTCCCCCATGGCTTGGCTGGGGCTACTTAGAAATATTGCCCTGCAATCAGGCATCCAAGACAGCCATAAAATTAATGTCACCATCGTTCATCACGACATTGAGTATCGCGGGGAGTTTACCCCGTACGGTGATTTTTTACCGGCGCAATACAAGGGCGCTTGCCTAACAAATAGTAAAGATGGTTCACAACGATCAAAAGACTATGCTGCAGGAAGCTTATCAATGGGGCTACAGCCAACCGCACTATGTAATATCACTGCAACACTGGTTATTGAGGGCTTGGCCGGCGTAACGGATGCTGAACTATCAAAGCGCTTGTCTTGCAGCAGACTTGCAGGCGGACAAATCCAGTCGTTTGGGAAAATTGAACGGGTGGATTATGACGCTATTTTCTCAAGAATTGGATCAGGATTCTTTTTGAAAGACCAAAGTTGTCTGTTAAAGGGCGTTCCACCTGACAAATTGATCGACAGCTTGATGGAGAGGCTACGCCAGAAGCAAGACGACAATGGCAAAAATATCAAAGACGACCAATGGTTGGTTCCTATGTCTTTGGGTTATTTGCCCATCACTGCACCCACGCATAAAGTGAGTGCACGAGCCGATCTGCCCCATGCTTATGCAGAACCACTGGTTGGGCTTATTGAATATGTAGCAAAAAGCAAAACCCAGGAAGATGACCTGAAAAATCTTTTTTGGGGATACAAGCAGATTGGCAAGGCTCTGGTTGTGACCAATACCTGACGCTGCTGATAACACAACTCAAATTACGGCTATGAATGAATAAATAGCTGCTGAAATAAATCACCTAATTATCTATAAGGCAAAGTCCCATGAAAAAGCTACCCGGCGTTATGTCCATCCAAAGAACCGTTGTTATGAGCGATGCTGTTATGAACAATGTTTTTGACGATGAAAGGACGTCTCCAGTTGCTGTGATCCGCCACGGCATTCGTGGGACACAAAACCTTAACAATGGCCACAAAGACAGCGAAGTTTCGAACATTCAAGAAACTGATACCGCCAAGCTTGATCCAAAAGCCAAGGCAATGTCTGTCGAATTTAATATTAAGTTTATTGATATTGGCAATGGCTTAACCGCTTGTGCCCCCAGTAAAAGTCAGGACAGGGCTGAAATTTCAGCCTATAGGGAAAGCTTAAATGGATTTATTGCAAACGCTAAATTATCACAAGGCCTTGAAGAGGTTGCTCGGCGCTATGCGAGGAATATTGCAAACGCTCGCTGGCTCTGGCGCAACAGGGTTAACGCAGAGAATATTCTTGTTACGGTCTCTTTTGCAGGATCAACTGAAAGTTTGGTTTTTGATGCTTTTAAAACACCACTTAATGAGTTTGGCGATTATTCGACAGACGAAAAATTGCTTGGAAAATATATCTTGGATGGCATGGTCGGAAACAAGCTAAGTACCATAAAGGTTTCAGCCGAGGTTGATTTCGGTGTAAAAGGGGCTATTGAAGTCTATCCCAGCCAAAACTATCTTAGCGACAAACCCAAAGGATTTGCCCGCTCACTGTACAAGCATAACGTAAGGCGGGTCACAGACAAAACAGACATGAATGTCGTTGGCTATGCGGCACTAAGAGATCAGAAAATCCTAAATGCCTTGCGTACTTTTGATACCTGGTATGTCGATTATGCTGAGCGCGGACTACCTATCGCCATTGAGCCTAACGGCGCCAACCTTGATGCCCAGATTTTTTTCAGGAACAACAAAGAAAGTTCGGCGTTTGATTTATTCCTTGCGTTTGATAAATTGGATCCAAATACCAAAGAAGGCATGTTTTGCCTGGCTTGTTTAATCAGGGGTGGCGTTTACAGTGGCGAGTCTGACAAAAAAGACGGCAGCGAAAGTAAGACAGCCAAAAAAGGAAAATCTAGTGCTAATGCCGATACTGCCGACAGCGAAGATCAGGGGTAATTTATGATCCCCAAATTTTACTTGGACATCAAGGCGAATGCTATTGATAACGAGACTCCTGCTTACGCGGTACTTGGAAAGGCGGTTCATGTCCTGCATGGCGCTTTTTCAAAAAGTGATCACATCGGCAAGTTTTCCATTTGCTTTCCAGCTTCAAGACAGGGCCCTGGAAAACGAACCGTAGGCGATGTGATTAGGATTTTTGCCAGCAGTTCAATAGAATTGCTGATGCTGCTTGATAGTCTAAAGGGACATCACTTAGTTCGAGACTACACAACATTTACTATGCCCAAAGAAGTACCTGTTGATTTTTCTGGAACATGGTCTGTTTGGCGGAGGGTCAGGGTGCAAAAAAAAGACGGAGTTAATCGGGAGAAAACCATTATTAGAGCCACTTCCGCCATCTTTGTGGATATGCGCTCCAGCACAGGTCATAGTTTCCCATTGAGGGTTTTGAGGGATGCAGGGAGGAAGCAAGCCGATGAAGTCACACCCAACAACTATGGCTTGGCAAGCAGTGAAAACTTATTTTCGTTGCCTGACATCATCTAATAGCTAACACCAAGTTAACCCGTAAGGGGTATACGTAAGCATTCTTTAACAATATGAATAGAATTAAAACTCAAGCAGTTATGATGTCATCCCGCTCCAATGTCTTTTATTTGGAGCGGGTAAAAGTCTGCCAAGATGGCGATAGAGTGGTTTATTTATCTAGGGATGGCAATATTGATAAAATGTTTAATATCCCAGAGAAAAACACTGCTTTTGTACTGCTTGGAAAAGGCTCATCGATTACGGATGCAGCAGCAAGAAAGCTGGCTGAATCTGGTGTGATGCTAGGTTTTTGTGGTTCTGGTGGATCACCATTATTCTCATCGACATCACCCGTATTTCTTGAGCCACATAGCGAATATAGACCCACTGAGTATATGCAAAAATGGTATGCCATTTGGCAGGATGAAGCAAAAAGACTGTCCGTAGCTAAGCAGTTTTTAAGCATAAGGGCTAAATGGGTTTGCAAGTCATGGCAGAAGCTAATTGAAGTTGAACCCAGTGATAATCTGCTTAAGCGGTTTTCAGACAGGATCGAAAAATCAACAAACACAACAGAACTTTTGTTGGCCGAGGCTGATTGGGCAAAAAGCCTTTACGCGACACTCGCAAAACATTTCAAGATTGATAGTTTTACCAGACAAAATAGCCTAAGATCTTCAGCAACAAAGCCAGAATTAATTAACGGTTTTTTAGATCATGGTAACTATATAGCTTATGGGTATTCGTCTGTTGTTTTGACTACGCTAGGTATATCTTATGCCTTCCCAGTACTTCACGGAAAAACAAGAAGAGGAGCGCTAGTGTTCGATGTCGCTGATTTATTTAAAGATGCTATCGTAATGTCGGGGGCATTTCTTTGCGGAAGCAAAAACATGTCTGACCAGGATTTCAGGTATTGGCTGATAGAAAAATGCTACCAAGAAAACTTATTAGACAAGCTTTTCGATACCTTCAAAAAAATCATAGAAGAAAATACCGTTTATAATCAATGATATAATCTTATGATAAAAAAACGAAGCCTTTTAATAAAAAGCAACATCAAGATATTGATTTTTAATGATTTATGAGCTAATTGGCTCAGTTCGCCGCCATATGCGCGGCTTAGAAATCGTGTAACGTGCCACTGGCCTTGGCGATATAGTTCGCCGCCATATGCGCGGCTTAGAAAACTGTGGAAGCCGTCACTGGTTACTATGACATGTTCGCCGCCATATGCGCGGCTTAGAAAGCCATCAATATAAAAGCGGCGGGGAACGTCGTGTTCGCCGCCATATGCGCGGCTTAGAAAGTCCGTGGTAAACGTAACTGAGGTGTCATTAAGTTCGCCGCCATATGCGCGGCTTAGAAAACAAGCAGCAGAGATAACAGCCAGCCTCCAACGTTCGCCGCCATATGCGCGGCTTAGAAATCCACCTTTAGGGATGCGGAATCACAAACCGCGTTCGCCGCCATATGCGCGGCTTAGAAACGAATAGCCGCCGCTTCGTTACGTTTCTTCTGTGTTCGCCGCCATATGCGCGGCTTAGAAAAATTCAATGCCATTAACAGCATGATCCAGCTCGTTCGCCGCCATATGCGCGGCTTAGAAACTCAGAAAACATTATCGCACCACGACTTTTACGTTCGCCGCCATATGCGCGGCTTAGAAAACTAAAGGGCTGGGAGAGCCCTGAGTGGAGGGGTTCGCCGCCATATGCGCGGCTTAGAAACACGGCAAAAAAAACGCGCCACAAGCGCCAATGTTCGCCGCCATATGCGCGGCTTAGAAAAGAATGGCCGGATACTAAACGCGGCACACCCAGTTCGCCGCCATATGCGCGGCTTAGAAATGAAACACGATACTTTTATACCTTGAAACACGTTCGCCGCCATATGCGCGGCTTAGAAAAAACTGACTTCACAGGTATTGGTGCCCTGGTTGTTCGCCGCCATATGCGCGGCTTAGAAATTCGGGTAGCTTACTGTTCTTTAAAAGCACACGTTCGCCGCCATATGCGCGGCTTAGAAATACATAATAATTTACTCCACATTAGGGTACGATGTAAATTGGATGTCAAACGGCGGCGAAGGTTATCCTGTTCAGAAAAAAGGACGCTAACAACAAATTTGCTGCTAAATCCCGTGAAACTTTCGAACCTTTTGTTAATTAACACCTAAATAGTGAAATAATGTCCCACGGTTTAGCTATTTACCATGCTTTGGATTAAAATTGTAAGCATCAGGATTAGGATTCGGTACTTGGCTTTTCTGACTATAAAGCGCCTTGTCTATTATTCTTATTTGCGGATCACTCCTCATTTGCATCGGATCTGCTATTGGAACTTTTGTGGTTTCGAGCTGACCGGCTACTATGGCGGTCTCTCCGCAAATAATATCCGTTTGTTTATGGGTCTCATCATTTTTAGCAAAAAGGGTTTGATGAGTGTGTTTTTGTTCGGTCAATTCAATCTGTAGCCGTTCAAGTTCAGCTGCGTGTTGTTTACTCAGCATTTTTGCGGCTTGATCGGTCAAAGCAAGACGTCCTTGTAATTCAGCCAGTTCCATGGTTTGCGCTTGATTAACGGCTTGCGCATCCGCTAATTTCTTTTCCAAATTTTTGGCATTAACTTTTAATTCATCAATCTTGGTTTTTAGATCATCAACGATTTGGGATGCATCGGGTGATTCCAGTTCAGCCTGTTCGCGTTGATCGTCCGCGGAAATGATGGCTTCCTTAACCCGACATTTTGCTGCCTTGACCGCTTTATCATTTAACTCAATCGCCAGTTTTGACAGTTGATCGGTTAAAGCCTTCGCAATAACTCTGACTGCCTCGGCAATTTCACCGGGCATCTCCGTAGCAGGTTCAGCATTTCTGACAGTTTCGCTGGTTAGATAGTCATCCCAAACTTGTTGAAGCCGTTTTGTATTTCCGCCACCCACCTTTTGCCGTAAGGAAAAACCGCTGACCTTATGACCTACTGCTTGTAGTTCAAGGCCCGCCTGAATAATGTCTTCGGTTTTATAATCCACGGGGCGCATAGAAATCACCTACAGTTTTTAAGTAGATAATTTATCACGAATTAAAGAACTTACAAACAAACTTAAAAGCAAACTAATGGTTTTTGATCAGTAATAGGTCTTGGTTATCAAGAATATGCCATAATCAACTCAAATTAAAACTACCGAAATAACTAACTAACTAACTAATAAATATCTAGGAAACAGTTAACTGGTATCATCCTAATGGGTATAAATCGAGTGTAACGGGTATAT
>Ga0007800_10000201_pt1 | contig 25133 bp, 27 predicted proteins | sample CryBogmetaGMA14M_FD_60366 | JGI IMG/M metagenome (GOLD analysis project Ga0007800, IMG submission 60366) | Freshwater microbial communities from Crystal Bog, Wisconsin, USA - MA14M | ecosystem: Environmental > Aquatic > Freshwater > Lake | place: Crystal Bog, Wisconsin, USA | collected 2009-07-06 | reverse complement strand
ATTCTGGACCCCGAGATGCCGGATGACGAAATTCGAAATTTTAGCGAAAAATACAGTTCGCTAATTAAAACAAGCGGCGGAGAAATCATCAAGATCGAAGACTGGGGATTCAAAAGGCTTGCCTACAAGGTCAAGAAGCGAGACAGGGGGCGATATATCCTCATTGATTTTGTTGGCCTCCCAGCCCTCATAAACGAGCTGGAAAGGCAGTTCAAGATCTCAGAGGATGTGATGAAATTCCTCAGTGTCAAAGTGGACGAGGAAGTGGATCTTGAGGCATTCAAGGCTGCTGCTCAAAAAAAGGAAGCGGTACAGGAGGATCCAGTGGAAATCCTAGATGCGGCTGAAGCCGTCACGCCCCTCGTCGCATCCTCCGATGAGACCGATCGCGAAACCATACCAGTAGAAACGGTGCTCGGAAATCTGGAAGCATTAAGTCCTGAGACGGCTGAGACTAGTCAATTAGGAACCCAGAACGATAACCTTACGACGGAGTCCGGCGATATCGGGCCGTCTTCGGCCCTGGATGCTGAAAAGGAGGGACGATGACTGTAAGTAGACCACCGAGAAGGAGACCTTTCCCTCGCAGCAAAGTTTGTCGTTTTTGCGCGGACTCATCCCTGAGAATGGACTACAAGGAACCGAACATATTGAGAGTGTTCATCACGGAAAGAGGGAAAATCATACCGAGAAGGATTTCTGGAAACTGTGCCAAGCATCAGAGACAATTGACAACGGCAATAAAGAGGGCCAGGAACATAGCCCTGGTTCCTTTCACGGTTCCAAAGCGATAATTAGGACCTCCTGGAGAAAAGATATGAACGTAATCCTTCTGGAACATATTGATGATTTGGGAACAGTTGGCCAGACGGTTAAAGTCAAAGACGGTTATGCCCGTAACTACCTGCTGCCCCGAAAGTTGGCATGTACCGCCACAGATAAGAACCTCAACTACTATCGAACTCTTATTGAGTCAAAACTAAAGAAACTGGCTAAAGCAAAGGGGGCTGCCGAACTACAGGCCGAGAAACTCTCCGCTTTGACTCTGAACTTTCTCAGGAAATCAAAGGATCAAGACGCTCGACTATTCGGCTCCGTTACCTCAGGAGACGTTGCAGCAGCCTTGGAGGCTCAGGGTTTCGAAATAGATAGAAAGCGTATCTCCCTCTCAGAACCTATTAAAAAACTAGGCGAGTACAAGGCGGCAGTCCGTTTGCACCCCGAGGTGGTAACGAATATAAACATAGTAGTTAAGCTGGAGGATGAGGGCGAGAATGTCGTCTGAGAAAGGCGATCAAATCAGACTCCCCCCCCAGTTTCTCGAAGGAGAACGAGCAATACTGGGGGGAATGCTTCTGGACAATGATGCAGTTCCCAAGGTTTTGGCAACGCTTTCGGCTGATGATTTCTACCGGGAAGCTCACCGATCCGTCTTTCAAACTGTTACAGAATTGTTCAACAGAAACGAGCCGGTCGACTGGCTCACCCTTACCGCCGTCCTAAAAAAAAAAGGTTTACTTGAAACCGTAGGTGGTGTCCCCTTCCTCACCGAACTTATCGATGCTGTTCCAAGCGCGGCCAACATATTACATTATACAAAAGTAGTTAAAGAGAAGTCCCTGCTTCGCCAGATGATATCGGCAGCTACTGAGATCTCTACCCGCTGTTACGAGGACCATCCGAATATCGACGATTTTCTTGACGAGGCTGAACAGACTATGTTCCGGATAGGGGAGTCTCGTATCCAGAGCGGGTTTGTTCACATCCATGACCTCATGAAGTCAAGCTTCGCTGCTATAGAGAGTCTTTATGAGAGAAAAGAAAATATTACGGGAGTGCCCTCGGGTTTCAAAGATCTCGATTCCCTCACTGCAGGATTTCAGCCATCCGACCTAATCATCATCGCTGGACGTCCCTCGATGGGAAAGACCTCATTTGCTCTGAACGTTGCGATGAATGCCGCAATCGAAGCCGGCACTACCACTGCCGTATTCTCTCTTGAAATGAGCAAGGAACAGATAGCTCTTAGAATTCTCTGCGCAAAGGCCAAGGTGAACCTTCGAAATCTTCGGACCGGTTTTCTTGCCGAGCAAGACTGGGGACGTTTGACCTTGGCTGTTGGAAGCATTTCCGATGCGCCGCTCTACATAGATGATACTCCGGCTATCAACAGTTTGGAAATAAGAGCCAAAGCCCGCCGTTTGAAGAAGGAAAAAAATCTTGGGCTCGTAATCGTGGATTATCTTCAACTCATGAAGGCTCCGTCCAGGTCTGATTCCAGAGAAAAGGAAATATCGGAAATATCCCGTTCGCTAAAAGCCTTGGCCAAAGAAATTAATATTCCCGTTATGGCCCTTTCCCAGCTCAATAGGAAAGTTGAGGATCGTCCCAACAAGAGGCCACAATTGGCTGACCTGAGAGAATCCGGTGCAATAGAACAGGATGCTGACGTTATCCTGTTTATATACAGGGATGAGGTTTATAACAAGAGTGAAGACAACCCTAAGAAGGGAGAGGCGGAGATCATAGTGGGAAAACAGCGGAACGGGCCCATAGGGATAATGACGGCCTATTTTGACTCCCAGTACTCAACCTTCCGGCCCTACACCCAACGAGAAGAGATCCATGATGACGATTCAGCCATTCTTTCAAATATATAGTACAAATATGCTGCTTTATATTTATAGAAACAACACAACGATTGCCAAAATTTTGGCAACAAATATAAACTGTCACTGAGTTATCGTCAACAGGATGTTCGGGTTTTGGAGGAGGGCTCCATTGAGCTGGTTGAAGCGTATTTCGGCTATCGATCGATCGGGTTTGGTGAATAAGGCTTCCCATAAGCTGGTAATTTCATTTGCGAGGAGTATGTGAGTATAGGTGTTCCCCATTGCAGTAGTCCAGTCCGGCAATGGAAGAAGCCACACCGTATCCAATTCTTTTACGTGAAGCTGAAGGCCGGTGATATCCACATCCCCTCGGGAGTTGGCTGAGATGCTTATTTTTATGGCGGACGGTTTGGTGTTATTAAGGAGGGCTGCAGTGTATTTCGGGTCCAGGCTGAACACCACAACAGCTTGGCCGGTGGCCAGCCAAGCGACGGCGGGGGCCGGATCCGGTATTGGGACTGCATAAGATGTGAACTGACGCCTTACTGGTCGGCCAAGGAGTTTTCTCAGGTTAGAGGAATCAACGTAGATTGGGACAGGCTTTACACACGGAATTTTGGTTGGTGGACGCTGACGGTTACCCTGGCCTTGTGTAGGGGAACAACTTGAGTTCGGTGCGAAAAAGGGGCTCTGCCCAGAGAATACTTTCTCAAATTGGAGGGGGAGATTAACCATGCCCCCAACCGTTTGATACGTTCCATTAAAGCGGTCATGACCAGTCTCGTATGTGATCTCACACACTCCGTCCCATGCAACGAGGTCCACTCCGGCTCTCCAACCGTAAATGCTTGTTCCTAAATCAAATTTGTACCCAGCAAACTTCACTCTCAAGCCATAGTCATCTGAATACAAGTTATGGGAATACCCCGCTTCACAATCAAAATTAGAAGGGCCCCCTCGGAATACCTCGTAAATATCAATGGCATTGTTAAAAAGTCCGCCGTAATAATTAAAATTTAGATCCATGAAGTCGTTGTTGCCGTAAGCTGTGACCATTTCAAGACCAATACTGCCGGAGCTATACCATTTTCCAAATAGCCGAGAAGTATCATAAAAACCATTCACCCCCCCAAGAAGGCTGTTTCCGAAGAGCTTTCGGTAACCCCCACCCAGCGACATATCCAGCCTGTGCTGAGAATATCCGGATGGAGTCTTCCAATAATTTTGTGATTCCAAATGAGCTTGAGCAAAAATAGCGTCATCCCATCCGAGATTCATAGGAAGCAAATAATCTGCTGTGAGGCGACCGGAGCGGAGGTCCTTACCGAAAGAGTAAAGATACCCTATCTGAAGATTTGGGACGATAGGTATAATACTAGTGAAAAGATTACTTGAAATGGGAATAGACTGGAAGGTGGAGGCATTACCTGCCGAACTTCCAGGCAATCCCAGAGGATTGGAAGGTTCAATCGTCGACATTTCGGTGGATGGAAAAGAGGAGACTGCCGAGTTAGAGTAGGGTGAAGAGTGAAGACCCTGTGCACGACCCTGATTGCTGGAGATCAAAATGAGCAGAATGATGAAGAAGCTTCTAAGAAACGAGTGCAGGAAAAAGTGGGCAGGAGCATGGGTCGATCCAGAAGGAAGGAGGCCCACCGGGAACAAAACATTTAAATGACAATTTATATCTTTGATTTTAATAAGTTACACCATATACCACATTAAAACATTAATTAAATGCTTTAACATATTGCTTTCATATGATAATACTTCGAATTTGTCAAACAACTTTTCTGCTGAGACATCATCCATATGTCCACTCAAGAAAGAATGATAACCACAAACTGCAGCTAACTATTTCAGGGGGAGTTGTATAAGAGCGAATAGAGAATGAAAAGAGCTTGAACGTTGGGTGTGGTAAATCTCTCGTCAACGACATCTTATTCCTACGGCACACTGAGGAATTCCTCAGGGTGCCGCAGGACAGGTAGCTGGAAGATTTCAGTCCAAATTACTGCAACATACTTTGATACAGGACTTTATTCGGTCGTATCCCAACGCATCAGACAGCCGTCAATTCATAGGTCAGACGGTCGTTTTCCAAGTTAATCACCCGGATTTTTACTTTCATTCCCGGTTTGACTGCATCGTCGCTGAGAGATTTGTCCAATCGTCCGAAGACTTTGATACCGTCACTGAACTCTGCAACACCTAAAACATAAGGCACATCCTTCTCAAAACCCGCGGGAGCGAACATTGCCTTGGTATAGGTGATCAGATTCCCCTCTCCAGAAATGGGGAACCAATCAACATCGTCACTGAGACAAATGTTACAGTCAGTCCTGGGAGGGAAGAATCTTGCCCCGCATCCCTTGCACACGGTGCCGCAGATCTCGTTGTTTTTGAGAAACTCTACGAACTGTTCTGTTTTTGTAACACCTGTAAAACTTATGATACCGAACTGTTCGAATCCCATGTTGTCCTCCAATTGTTAAAGAGACGGGATACGGGATTAATCATTCCGTTGAGAATATACTCACGTTACCGTAAATTCCGACGCCGCCTATGTTGTGTACGAGACCGATTTTTGCTCCCTGCACTTGCATTTCGCCGGCCTCACCGCGTAACTGGAGCACTATAGTTCTTATTTGAGATCCTCCTGTAGCTCCTATGGGATGGCCTTTGGAAAGTAAACCTCCATCCACGTTCACCGGAATTCGGCCTTCTTTGTATGTCTCTTTATTTCTAATCAGGTCCTTACCTTTGCCCTGTTCGGCAAAACCAAGGTCCTCATAGGCCATCATTTCGGCAATAGTGAAGCAGTCATGGACTTCGGCCACGTCAACATCCGAGGCAGTAATTCCTGCCATCTCGTAAGCTCTCTTTCCAGCTAACTGGGCGCATCTCAAACCGCTGAAGGTATCTCTACCCGCCATGTTTATTGGGGCAGTGGCCATACCCAGCCCTTTTATCCAGATCGGTTTTTGACACAAATCTTTGGCCTTTTCTTCAGACGCGAGGATTACGCAGGAAGAGCCATCAGCGTTAGCACAGCAGTCAAAGATTTTAAGAGGTGTGGCTATGTATTTGGGTTCCAGAATCTTGTCCAGGGTGAGAGATTTGCGGAAGACCGCCTTGTCGTTGATTTGGCCATATGTGGAGGATTTCAACCTAATCAAGGCCAGATCTTCCTCGGTAGTGCCGTATTTTTCAAAGTGACCGCGCGCGTACATTGCGTAATACGCAGGCATCATGGTCCCGAAGGGGGCTTCCCATTGAATGTCCGCGCCGCGCCCCATTCTCTCCTGAGATTCCGCAGAAGATATCTCGGACATCTTCTGAAATCCCAGCACCAACGCTACGTCGTGAAGTCCGGAGGCGATCAAGGCATAGGCCGTGCGAAGCCCACTGGAACTTGACGAACATACGCTTTCGACATAGAAAGTGGGTTGAGGATTCAGTCCCAGGTATTCTGCCATGAGACCGGATGGAGTTCTCTGTTTGTCATACTCGGGTGCGGAACATATAATCGACGCGTCGATCTGGTCGGACTTAAGGCCTGCGTCCTTCATGGCCTCCCTGTAAGCCTCGAAGGCCAGTTCTCGGATCGAACCGGGGTAAGACCGCACGAACGAACTTTGCCCCACACCGATGACGGCTACCTTGGCCATCTGTTCCTCCTTATTTGGAGATAGAATGCTTCTTCAATCAGCAATACCTCTATAATATCACAGTCGAGTATTCAGAGCAAAAGAACGGTTTGTGTCTGTCATTTTGTGTCTAAATCGGAATTGCTTGAACAATGCTTGTCTCTCTGATAATTATTCGATGTAATGGTCGTAAAATTCACCTGCTTGCCTTCAGAATGATCAGGACGACGATGCTCGCTTCAGAGATGGCAAACCGATGAAATTAAGTTTCCTGTAAGGAAGGGAGAATTGGTTATGCAAATCAAGAAAATTGGCGTGATAGGGGCCGGTTTAATGGGTGCTGGGATAGCTCAGATAGCGGCTCAAAGCGGTATTGAGGTAAAAATCATGGATGTGGAGTCCCGGTTCCTGGACAAGGGAATCGCCACCATTGAAAAGAATCTGAAACGGTTGAGTGAAAAGGGGAAAATTGAACCTTCCGAGGCTGATGCAGTTCGATCTCGCATCAATGGCACTCTATCTTTGAGTGAAGTGGCTGCGGGTGTCCAAGTGACCATAGAAGCCGTCATAGAAAATATGGACCTCAAAAAAAGTCTTTACTCGGAACTGGATAGTATTGCCGATGAATCTACGATCTTTGCGACCAACACCTCAGGTCTCAGTATAACTCAAATGGCATCCGTGACGAAACGGCCGGATCGTTTCATAGGGATGCACTTTTTTAACCCCGTCCCAGTCATGAAACTCGTGGAGGTTTTACGAGGATACGGCACCTCCGATGCTACCGTAGCAGTGATAAAAGAGCTGGCAAAGAAAATGGGCAAGACCCCAATCGAGGTCTTGGAAGCCCCTGGTTTCGTCGTAAACCGTATCTTGGTACCAATGCTCAATGAAGCAATTTTTGTTCTGCAAGAGGGCTTGGCAAGCGCTGAAGAGATCGACGAAGGAATGAAATTAGGCGCAAACCATCCCATGGGTCCTTTGGCCTTGGCGGACCTGGTGGGGTTGGACACTCTACTTAGTGTCCAACTACATCTTTACGAAGAATTCGGGGATCCTAAATACCGCCCCCCCGTTCTTCTTCGGAAGATGGTACGTGCAGGACATCTCGGCCGGAAGTCCGGTAAGGGATTTTACGACTATAGTTAATGATTCGACATTTAACTGTCGGTATTCTATCAAGGATCGATGGCTTAACTACCACACCCAGGATGCCGCAACGCTGATCCGATTTCCAAGTGGAGGGAAAAATGGAAGAAATTGAAAGATTTGGCCTGACGGAAGAAGAGCAGATGCTTCAGGATATGGTCCGGCGCCTGACAAAAGAGAAGGTAGCACCGGGCGCAGAAGAGAGAGACAAGAAAGAGGAATACCCCTATGACATGCTGGAACTCATGAAGGAAAATGGGCTCATGGGTATAGACTTCCCGGCCGAGTATGATGGGATGGCAGCGGGAATGATAGCCCATTGCATTGTAGTGGAAGAACTCGCCAAAGCCGATGCATCTGTTGCCTTGATCCCGTCCTGCCAAGAGTTGGGGACCCTTCCGATAATTCTGGGAGGGAATCACGAACAAAAGGACAAATATCTCAGGCCCCTTTCTACGGGTAAAAAGGTTGCCGCTTTCGGTCTGACTGAAGCTAAAGGGGGCTCGGACGTTGCAGATTTGAAAACCAGAGCGGTACGCAAAGGTGACAAATACATTATCAATGGATCAAAGATGTGGATAACAAACGGAGGAGTTGCCGACATCTACTCAGTGTATGCGGTAACCAATCCGGACGTTCCTCCATACAAGGGTGCAGGTGTTTTCATCCTAGAAAAGGGTATGCCTGGCTTCACGGTCGGCAAGAAGGAAAACAAGCTGGGAATTAAATGTTCCGACACGCGAGAACTCATATTTGAGGACGTGGAGGTACCCGTGGAAAACCTGTTGGCTGGAGAAGGTCAGGGGTTCCACATCATGATGAAGACCCTCGACTTCAGCAGGCCATCCGTAGCTGCTCAAGCTCTGGGGATAGCCGCCGGAGCATTCGAATATGCAACTCAATATGCCAAAGAGCGGGTTACTTTTGGTAAACCAATAATCAAGCATCAAGCCATCGCTTTCAAGCTGGCCGACATGGCCATGAGAATAACCGCGGCACGGCAACTCCTCTGGAAGACGTGCTCGCTCTTGGACAAAGTTGGCAAAGATCTCTCACGCGTACCGCCGGAGACACTTCGACATTCTTCAATGTCAAAAGCATATTGTTCGGATGTGGCCATGTGGACAACGGTCGAAGCAGTCCAGATCTTGGGTGGATACGGATATAGCTCAGAATACCCTGTGGAGCGAATGATGAGGGATGCTAAGATCACTCAAATTTATGAGGGAACCAATGAAATACAACGGATCATAATTTCCTCAACCCTATGAAAACACAGCGATACAAACCTTTTATTATACTATGGTGGATTTAGAGAACACGGAATAGGAAAAAACATCAGTAATCCTAGGGCTATATGGCTGCTTAATAAAAAGTCGGTCTACTAGTTAGGGACAGCATATATAGTTAAGGAAGAGTGTTGATACATGGGACATTGGCATAAAACCGGCTGTGTATGTTGTGCTCAAAACTGCGGTCTCGAGGTCATGACTGAAGGAAACCGCATCGTCAAGGTCAAACCCGATAAAGACAATCCTAAAAGCGAAGGATACTGCTGTCGAAAAGGCCTCAAAATAGCTCACTATCAAACCCATGCCGACCGTCTGACGCATCCTCTTAAAAAGATCGGGGAAAAATTTGAAAGAATTTCCTGGGACCAGGCGCTCAATGAGATAGCGGAAAAACTTAAGTCCATCCTAGATCTGCGAGGACCACGCTCTCTAGCCTACGTTGGCGGCGGGGGCCAAGGATGCCACTTTGAGGCTGCATTTGCAGTGCGTCTTTTGAGGGAACTTGGCTCAAGTTATCATTACAGCCCGCTGGCGCAAGAATTGACAGGTATGTTTTGGGTGCAGGGTCGGACCTTGGGGCGTCAATACCTTCTGACTCTTCCCGACCACCATGAAACCGATATGCTGCTGGCCATTGGCTGGAACGGGTGGATGAGCCACCAGATGCCTCAAGCGCGTCGCCGATTGAAAAGAATTTCCGAAGATCCGGGAAAACTCCTTATCGTGATAGATCCTCGGCGCTCGGAAACGGCTGAACGTGCAGATATTCATCTTGCAGTGCGTCCGGGAACCGACGCTTTGCTTATCAGGGCCATGATAGCGATCATATTGCAGGAGGGACTGCAAAAAGCCGATTATATCACCGAGCACGTCAGCGGATTTGACTCTATTCTCAATTGGTTCAGCGATTTTGATGCAAAATCGGCTATCAAAGTGTGTGAACTCGATTTCGAGGAGGTGAGGGAAGTCAGTCGTTTGTTCGCAACCCGCAAATCTTCCCTTCATTCAGACCTTGGAATACTAATGAATCGTCACAGCACGGTCGCTTCTTACCTGGAAGCGATCCTGCTTGCAGTGTGCGGACGTATCGGCGTGCGAGGCGGCAACGTGCTTCCGGGCCACTTGATGCCTCTTGGGGCCCATTCCGACGAGCGCGATTCAAAGACGTGGCGCACCATTGCAACGGATTTTCCTGCTATAATGGGAACGTTCCCCCCCAACGTGATGCCGGAGGAGATCATGGCTGAGGGACCGGAGAGCCTCAGGGCCGTAATCGTCAGCGCCGCGAATCCCCTCAGGTCATATGCGGACACTACGGCTTACGAGGAAGCGTTTCGTCGGTTGGACCTTCTGGTCACCGTGGATGTTGCGCTATCCGAAACAGCCATGCTCTCTCATTACGTGCTTCCAGCCAAATCAGCCTACGAGAAATGGGATGGAACATTTTTCGCGTGGACATATCCTGAAACTTATTTCCAGATGCGCAGGCCTGTGGTCGAGGCAGTAGGTGAGCCTCTCGAGGAAAGTGAAATCCTGATAAGGCTTGCGGAGCAGCTAGGTCTTATGCCGGACATACCGGACTCACTCTACGAAGCTGCACGAGGAGACCGAATGAAATTCGGCATGGATTTCATGCAGTTTGTACAGTCCGTGCCACGTGCCGCGAAGATGATACCCTTTGTGCTAGGAAAAACCTTGGGTAACGCGCTGGGTTCGCCCAATCTTGCAGCTCTATGGGGTCTTCTCCAAATGACCCCCCGATCTTTCAGGGAAAATGCTGCTCGATCAGGATTTGACCCTGGTTTGGGAATGGGTGAACAGATTTTTCAGGCCCTGCTCGACCACCCGGAGGGTATATGTTTAGGCAAGTGTGATCCGTCAGACGGCCTTCGAGACCTCAGGACAGAAGACCGTAGGATCAACCTATTCATCCCGGAACTTGAGGATTGGGTTCAGAGGATCGAGCCGGAGGGGGAGTTGGAAGCTCTGAAAATGGATCCCCAGTATCCTCTGATACTCATGGCTGGAAGGCATATGGACGAAAACGCTAATACTATCATGAGAGACCCGTCTTGGAATGCTGGTCGACCACGGCCATGCACCGTGGCCATGCACCCATCAGACGCCGGTGTGCTGGGGCTGTTTGATGGCCAGGTAGTCAAGGTCACCACCGAGGCAGGTAGCGTCGAGATCGAACTTGAACTCACTGGCTCCGCTCGTCCGGGTCATGTGACAATCCCCCACGGTTTCGGTTTGATTTTCCAGGGCAAGTCCTGCGGTGCAAATGTCAACCGTCTGACCAAGAACACTCATCGTGATCAGTTGGCAGCCACACCGCTGCACAGATTTGTTCCTTGCAAAGTGGAATCGATTGAGACTTTTTCAATGGAGACACAAACAGAATGAGCCAGAGCTGGTTGCCCATATCCACAATATTGAAGACAGCGCTCAAAGTACTGGAAAAACCCAAGTACGCCAAGAACGTTGCAATGATACAGGTGGACAAATTTCTCCGAAATCTCGCCCCACGGGCGGATGAGGGTACTGCCAAACGAATCAGGCAGTGCAGCATCCGGATTACCGATATTTGCAACCTGCGATGCCACACGTGCGGCCAGTGGGGTGACAGGGGCTTCTTGCGTTCATGCTCACTGCCCGAACTCAAGAGTAAAGAGGTATCCACAGAACGCTACTTAGAGCTTATTCAAGACCTCTATAAGCATGGTCACACTCCATCGGTTTATCTTTGGGGTGGGGAGCCGATGCTTTACAAGGGGTCTGTTGAAATCATCGAGGAAGCAGCCAGACTGGGGATGGCCCCGAGCATTGCAACCAACGGCACCGGACTGGTGAAGAACGCAGAGAGGCTCGTAAACGCCCCCATGTTCATCATACAAATTTCAGTGGATGGCCCGGACGCTGAAACTCACAATGCGAGCCGTCCCGGCGCTGGTTCAGATGTGGATAACTTCGACACGATCAGCAAAGCCATCGACAAAATAGGTGAACTCAGGAAGGAAAAAAGGCAGCGGCTCCCGTTACTGGCTGCCCTGACCACAATCAACAATGTCAATTACAACCGTTTGGTTGATATCTACGAAGTATTTAAGGACAAAGTAGATGTTTGCGTGTTCTATCTCGCCTGGTGGATCGACGAACAATCAGCGGAGAGTCATTCCAGGGATTTTCAGGAACGTTTCGGTTTCAAACCGCAGAAGCACTTCGGATGGATCGGTAATTGGAGACCACCTGATTACCGAGTGCTTTCCGATCAGTTAAAACGTTTGAGCGATCTGGCTGCAGGCCTATCAGGCCCCTCAGTGGTGATCATGCCGCCCCTGACGGATCCCAAAGATCTGAAGACCTACTATACGGACCACGACTGCCGCTTCGGATTTGACAGGTGCGTTTCCATATTCAGTGCCGTGGAGATCAACTCAAACGGGGACATGTCTCCCTGCCGCGACTACCACGACTTCGTTATAGGAAACGTAAAAGAAAACACCATAACGGAGCTTTGGAACTCGGAACCGTACAAACATTTCCGAAAGAGTATAACCGAGCAAGGTCTCATGCCGGTATGCACAAGATGTTGCGGCCTGATGGGGTATTAACAGATTTTGGCCGTACTCAGTTTTTTGAAGTGTTGAATGAAGAAACGGGCCGCCAGCCCATTGATGAAACCGGTAATCGCGGCCGCGAGGATCATCAGAGGCATCACAATCAAAATTGCCTCGTTTCTGACTAAGACCAAATAAGCGACCCCGAGTTGGGCCATGTTGTGACACACTGCGCCCACGAGACTTATCCCTATCTCAGAAAATGTCCGGGAACAATATTTGTGCAGTAAGCCCATAGCCATAATTGAGCAAGTCCCACCGGAAAGGGACAATAAAAAAGCAGGAGAACCGAAAAGCCCAGTGGCCAGCGAACCGATGAATATCCGCCCCAGCGTCAGTAACAGAGCGTCTTTGAAACCGAATAGGTAGAGCGTGGCCAGCCCTATGATGTTTGCAAAGCCGAACCTGAACCAGACAACGGTTAACGGAAGAAAGGCCTCCGCGGTGTGGATCACTACTGCAAGGGCAAGAAGCAGGGCCAAGCGTGACAGCCTTTGTATCCGCTCTGTCATCGGGTCACCGCATCTAGACCGTCGGCCCGATCTGTACCGATTCTGACGACCACCTCGTTAGGAACACAAACCAAGACGCCGCCCTCTTTCCCCAGAGACCCCATGCTGACGCAAATCTTGTTCGGACACGGAGAAGAAACTATGCTCGCCCGGCCTCCTTTTATTTGAATTATGGTTTTCCCGAGTGGCCCCATCACATCAAACCGTCTCTCCTGATTCAAAGAGAATTTTCCTTTTACGTCCTTGCCCGAACAAACTTCGATAGACGCACCGTCCGTTACCAGCAGTCGTGGGACAATAAAGAAGAGAGAAGCGGCCAAGATAAGAACAGCCACTACAATAATCTTGTCCCCGACTGTCATGGCACCTGCATTCATGGAAATTTCAGTAAAGACTGATTGATCCGGCCCATAAAAAAATATTTCTTTATTTATCCTTTTAAACAAGATAAAGCAAACCGATTATGAAAACAAAATTCTTTATTTTTCTTGCATCATGTTGTGATTCGATATAAATATTGGTATTAATAGCCAGTGAATTGACGACCTGATATAAGGCGGTCAAGAATGAAATGCCCTGCCTGTGGCGCTATAGACGACAGAGTGATCGACTCCCGCCTCGGTAAGGATAATACGGTAATTCGACGTCGTCGTCAGTGTCTGAACTGTAAGAAAAGATTCACTACTTACGAGAGAATAGAAGAGATTCTCCCGTACGTTATCAAGAAAGACGGCCGCAGAGAGACCTTCGACCGAAGAAAGATCGTCGAAGGTATGCGTCGTGCCTGCGAGAAAAGGCCTGTCAGCATCGACAGGATCGAAGCAGTCGCTGATTCCATCGAGCAAGAGCTTATGGAACGGCCCGAGAAAGAGATTAGTGTGGCCTATGTGGGCGAACGGGTGATGGAGGCTCTTCAGCATATGGATGATGTAGCTTACGTCCGATTTGCATCGGTATATCGTTCTTTTCGAGACATTGAGGAATTCATGAGGGAAATAAAGGAATTGTATGAACTCAGAGAAGCCCGGGAGCACAGTCGTTCTCAAAATGGATCCCCGGATCAGAGTGGAGAGGTCCTTGATCCCACGTGAGGCGGACCGATTTATGTCACTGGCCCTCAAACTGGCCAGAAGGGCCCTGGGACGGACTTCCCCAAACCCAGCGGTGGGCGCAGTACTCGTGAAGAACGGAAAGGTGGTTGGAACAGGCTACCATCATGCCGCAGGAGAGCCCCATGCCGAAGTTGAGGCTATAAGAGCTGCCGGGCCCGATGCTCGAGGCTCTGAAATGTTTGTCACGTTAGAACCGTGTAATCATCACGGACGAACCCCTCCCTGTACTGAGGCTATCCTGGTAGCCGGTATCAAGAGAGTCTGGTATGGCATGGATGATCCTAATCCGGATGTCCGGGGCGGAGGAGCCAAGACACTCGGAAATGCCGGGGTTGAAGTGGTCGGCCACGTATCTGAGAAACGTTGCAGCAGAATCAACGAGATTTATGTCACCAACGTGACCATGACGCGCCCTTTCGTCTTCTTGAAGTTGGCCATGAGCCTCGACGGACGAATAGCTACCCGCACAGGCCATTCACAGTGGATTACTTCTGAAGAATCCCGCCGTAAGGTTCATAGGTTGAGGAACCGTGTCTCCGCCATAATGGTAGGTATCGGAACGGTACTCGGTGACAATCCCGCCCTCACGACACGCTTGAAAAACGGACGTGGAAGAGATCCGGTACGAATAATTGCGGACTCGGATCTGAGGACTCCGCTGAATGCGAAGATCTTTGACACCTCATCCTCAGCAGGAGTCATAATTGCGACCAAGAAAAACCCACCGGCTGACCGCACTGCTCGACTTGAGAAAAAAGGTGCCAAAGTCTTACGGACCAAGGGACGTGACCGGGTCGATCTACAGGATCTGCTCTACCACTTGTACGGCATCGGGATCACGTCTCTTCTCATTGAGGGCGGAGCCGGGCTCGCGTGGGCTGCGCTACAATCAAAAGTTGTTGACCGATGTCTGTTTTTTTATGCGCCAATCATAATAGGGGGCGAATCAGCCCAATCAGGTGTCGGAGGTATCGGCATAAACGAATTGATGGAAGCTCCCCGCCTGATCGACGTGAGATCGTTTCGGGTAGGCCCGGATATACTTCTGGAAGGCAAAATCATTTATCCTGACTCCTGAAATGATAATAGAAATAAACCCAGTTAATCCCCAGCCTCGCCATATTGACCGCGTAGTGAATGTTCTCCGCGCCGATGGAGTAATTATCTATCCAACGGACACGGTTTACGGCTTAGGATGTGATATCCACAGCAAGAAGGCTCTTGAGAGAGTTCGTCGTATAAAACGGATGGATAACAAGAGGCACCTTTCTTTTGTATTCGCCGATCTAAAGGCCATCTCCCATTATGCCCAGGTAGACGACACCCATTATAAAATACTCCGACGTTATCTTCCCGGCCCATATACCTTTATCTTGAAGGCCACACGATTGGTACCGAGGATTGTTCTTACAAAACGCAACGAGGTGGGTATACGCATTCCGGATAATCGGATATGTCTGGCCCTGTTGGAGATGCTTGGGAATCCAATACTGAGTTCATCGGCACGAATGCCTGACGACCAACTCCTGGATGATCCGAAGGAAATCGATAGGATATATAAAGGGCAGGTCGATATGGTTGTGGACGGTGGCGTGTTCCTGCCCGAACCATCTTCAATCATAAGCCTATTGGATGAAGTCCCGAAGATTCTGAGAGAAGGAAAAGGCGATGTCAGCCAGTTTAGCTAGTCTTTATAAGCCTGACTAGTAGCTCTGCGTTTTTGCGAGCGCTCCCAGCGTGTCCTAACATCTCGTGACGACCTTTGGCACCAAGGTGGGCTGCCCTCTCAGGATCTGAGAGAACTTGTCTGATTCCCTCGGCCAACTCTTTCAGGCCAGATACCTCCTTGCCGGCTCCGCTCCTTATGAGAATTTCACGAGCATCCCGAAAGTCCTCCATTGAAGGTCCGAAAAAAACCGCCTTACCCCAGACCGCAGGTTCCATAATGTTTTGGCCCCCCTTGGGAACCAGTGACCCGCCCATGAATACAACGGACGCTATGGAAAAGACCTGAAAAAGTTCACCAGTTTGGTCCCAGACGATTACCCGGCGTCCGTTTCTTCTCTCTCCATAATGAGCAGAACTTCTGAGAAAAGGGGAGGCCATATTTCGTGCCTTGATACACGATAGTACGTAAGAGGTTTTTTCCACATGACGGGGAACAATTACGAGTATGAGATCAGGAAATGTTTTCACGAGCATATTGAATGCATCCAGCACTATTTCGTGTTCACCCGGATGCGTACTGCCGGCTACAAGGACTCTGCTTGATGCCTCTAAATCCAATATGCTTCTTATTTGGGCTTCACTTTCAACAGGCGTTTGGGCTGAGACGGCATCAAATTTGGTGTTGCCTGTTACCTGGATTCTTTCCTCCGGAGCACCCATTGCTGCTATTCTGGAACCATCAACCTGGGAGACCATGAGAAACAGATCTAAGTGTTGAAGGGTTGGAGAAAAGAATCTTTTTAGTTTCTTGTACCTGGGAAAGCTGCGGTCTGAAATCCTGCCGTTCGCAAGGACCACTTTCGTACCGCTCTTCTTGAGACGATGAATCAAATTCGGCCAGAGTTCAGTCTCCATTAATACGAAGAGGTCAGGCCGGATCCTCTCAACAACGGGATTGACGAAAGCCGGAAAATCCAGAGGCAGATAGAAGATTCCGTCTGCCTGAACGATAGATTCGCGAGCGGTATGCTGGCCTGTTTCCGTTCCAGTGGAAACCAGTATTACCGCGCCTGGTTCCAGATCCTTAAGCGCTTTCACGAGAGGGACAAGAGCCATGACCTCACCCACAGAAACAGCATGAAACCATACTCGAGGTCTCGGCAACTGTTCAGGTTGGAAATCTGAGGGTAGTCTCCCTAGCTTCCCGCCAAGAGACCTCCGGTACTTTCCTCCGAAAATAATGCGCGGGGTGTAGTAGGCTGCAAGAAACGGAGCTGCCAAGGTGTGAAGAACGATGTTGTATAAGAGCCGATTCATCTAAGAGGACTAGTTACCTTAACTGGAAGGAACCGGCCATTCAGGGCAGGTGTGGTTCTCATGAAATAAGATTGTCCAGAAAATATTGCAATAATATCTTATCGACAGTTTTCAGTTGCGGCGGAAAATACCGGTTCCAATTGAAAATTTTTTTCGATTATAAACGGGTTCACCTCGACATTAGTTATACGAACCACCGTTTTCCAACCACCATGAGGAACCTGGACTTCAAATCTCCTCGGAAGCCACGCTTCGTCTCCTGTCTTGAAGTCACCGAAGTCCGCTGTCAGATCCATATCTCCCTGTGGGGAGAGTCTCACCAAGCGCTTGAGGAATAGATTCTGGGGTTCCAATGTAGCCCCCCATACTCTCCCCTGAAAGGTCAATCTTAATACAATTTTGTCCGCATCACGCGAAAGAAGCCGATCAAAACGAACATCTTTCCACTGCAGGAGAAGTATGGGGATAAGCCCTTCAATCTCGGCCACATCCGGGAATTTTCTCGCAAAACAATCCTTTTCACCTTTGAGGATTTTACCGTCTGCCGGCACATACAATTCGAAATGGTTCGCCCTTATGACAAGCTCGAAAAGTGAATTGCCTGCAGGCCCCAGACCCTGAAATCTGAAATCACCAGGTCTCCTATAGAGAAGAAACCCCTTGATATCCTGCCGAGATTTTCCCCCATCGTAGATACTGTTAACACTGATAACCGCCTTGAGGGCAGTGAGGTTTTTCCCTTTTTCCGCAAGGATATTAGGGATCTGATCAGGTCTCAAGCTTGGTTCCGCACCGATTGGGTAAGAGGACACTCCGAGCAGAAAAAGGACCATCGCGATCACTCGGAATATCCTTGTTTGAAACGGCAATGAGAAATCCTGCCGACTGCGGAACACAAATTGGTTTGTCATGGATGGTTTACATATCAGAGCCCATGGTAGGATGCAATGGGGAATCAAGCATGAAGTCTCTTGACTCATTGTAACAAATCGTTTCGTCGGTTAGATTCATACTGTGGCTCGTAACACATAACCTTTAAACGCTTGACCGAGCATAATACTATGATGCACAATATCTGAGCTTTTCATTCCCAGTTTACAGGAGGCTTTCATGGACTGGGTCACCATAGACAAGATTTCCCATCACGTTGATAAAACTGTTGAATTGCGGGGCTGGATTGCAAACCGGCGTTCTTCTGGAAAAATACGTTTCTTGCAGATCAGAGACGGACAAGGGGTAATTCAATGTGTATTCATGGCCGACCGGGTACCTGCCGAAGCTTTCGACCTGGCTGACAAAATCCCTTACGAATCTTCGGTAATCGTGCATGGTGTGGTCAGACGGGACCCTAGATCTGCCATAGGATTCGAAATCACCGCTGAAGAGTTATTCCTTGTTTCCGAGGCCGAGCCCTATCCTATCACCAAGAAGGAACACGGGGTCGGTTTCTTGATGGATCATAGGCATTTGTGGCTCAGATCGTCACGACAGACCGCTCTCATGAAGATACGGTCGGTGCTGACACGTTCAGCTCGCGCCTATTTTGACGACCTGGGATTTGTCTCGGTGGAAGCGCCCATATTGACCCCAACTGCCTGCGAAGGGACCACTTCGCTGTTTGAGGTTGGATATTTTGACCGCTCAGCCTATCTTACCCAGTCTGGGCAGCTTTACGGAGAAGCTGCGGCTATGGCGTTGGGGAAAATCTATGTCTACGGTCCTAGTTTTAGAGCTGAAAAATCCAAAACCCGGCGTCACTTGACCGAGTTTTGGATGATCGAACCAGAAATGGCTTTTTGGGATCTGAACGATACCATCGGTCTGGCCGAGGGGCTGGTATGCCGGATCGTGTCGGAAATTCTCGACAAATGTTCCGAATCCCTCCAGAGTCTCGAACGTGACACTACCCATCTTAAAAAGGTGATTCCTCCTTTTCCCCGGATCACTTACTCCGAAGGAGTTCACATTCTGAAGAATCGAGGCTCACAGTTCAATTGGGGAGATGATTTCGGCGCAGACGAGGAAGCCATATTATCAGAAGCTTTTGAAAAGCCGGTTTTCGTAACCCACTATCCTGGCTCTATCAAACCTTTCTACATGAAACGGGACCCCGCAGATGACAATTTGGCTCTTGCGGTTGACTTGCTGGCGTCTGAGGGATACGGCGAGATAATTGGGGGCGGGCAGAGAGAAGATTCATTTGACACCCTCCAACAGAGGATCGCCGAACACGGCCTGGATCAAGGACCGCTGGAGTGGTACTTGGATCTGAGACGATATGGGTCTGTTACCCATTCAGGATTCGGACTCGGCATTGAGCGTGCTCTCGCATGGATTACGGGAATACACCACGTCCGAGAAACCATACCGTTTCCCAGGTTGATGGATCGACTGTATCCTTAGAGAAAAGTTCAGCCGATCTCTTGGGTTTATCACTATAAGCTGTCTCTCTGTTCAACCAAAAACAAGCTTCAAGGCCCTACCACCGGCTGAGATGTATCCTTTCAGGCTTGTACCGGCTTGAAGGATTTTTCTTTTCCGCAGGGTATCCGAGCGAAACCATTGAGAGGGGAATCACGTGAGCTGGAATTCCCAACAAGTCCCTCAGTCCCTGAATCCTCTCTTCAACCGGATAAATCCCGACCCAGCAAGCTCCCAGCCCTATGGCATTCGCCGCAATGAGAATGTTTTCGGTAGCCGCTGCACAGTCAAGAAGCCAACGACCTTTTAGTGTTTCCCGGGTGGGATCCCCGCACACAGCTATTGCTGCAGCCGCGAGTGTGAGCATCTCTGCGTGAGGATGAAATTGGCGTACCGCATTCAGTGTGCTGCGCTCCCTTACCACCACAAAGTCCCACGGTTGATTTGCGGCTGTTGGTGCGCTCATCGCAGCTTTCAAAAGCTCATTCACGGTCTCCTCGGAAACAGGCTCCGAGGTGTATTTGCGGATACTCCGTCGCGACAGGATCGCCTGAATAGCATCCATGGAAGTTGCCTTTCATTCAATAGTGTTGGTCGGAAAGTTCATGTGGACATGCTCGTGAGAATGAACGTGACTGTGCTCGTGAATATGATTTTGGCGACTAGTTTCGGTATGTTCCCCAGACGACACTTTCTCGCATTCATCGGAAATATATGACAAAGCTTTCTGGAATTCTGTGTTGGCGGATTCAATAAGGCGAATCCCTTGCCGAATGCTCAGCGCTGCAGCATGAAGACCTACGGTTTGAAGTGCTTGAGCAACTTCGGCATATCCTGTTAGATGATCCAGGTTGTGGTCAATCCAATGAGCCAAACGGACCTTACTTTTCTGAACTTCGTCCATGTTATCTCCCAAAAAACACAATAAGGAATATGATTTTCCAAGCCCTTCAGTAGCAGAGTCTTGAACGTTTTTCTGCAACGACCATAGTCATGAAATTGGCCAGAATTTGTTTTCCTCCATTCGGGTCAGGTTCCACATCGTGGCTGTTGGCCCATCCCCTTTCCGGATGGAAGGCCACACCGTAAACTGGACGTCCAGGGATCCTTATCAACTGGGCCTCGGACAAGGTGCTCCTGGCAAGATTTATGAACGGTTGAGGGACTAACTTGATCTCTTCGTAATGGCTTTGCATTGCCCGGAACCGCCCTGGATGCTTCACAAGCCCTTCAAAGATAGGGTCTTGACCTAACGTTTCCAGAACACAGACCCCGCGTTCTGCCATGGCCTCTCTTGGATATCCTTCGGGGAGTTTGCCTTCCAAAGCAGGATCGATAAAACCTATAGTACCTCCAAAAGCCAAAGCAAGGAACTGGTGGCCTCCGCATACGCCCAAGATGGGCGTCCGGCAACTTGTAATCATGTCTTTCAGTAATACCTTGAAGAAAGCCAATTTCTGTGCCGCACCGTTTTGGTACTTGTACCAAGGTGTGCCCTGCGGGCTAAGTAGAAGGAAATCCACCTGAGAGCAATTGAGGATTTCTGTTGTAACACAGGAAAAATGAACATAATCCAACTTCACTCGAAGATTGCTAAGGGCAGAAACTTCTTGAGGGAGTCTTTGAGTGAACACCTCTCTCAATTCTCTGTAACGTGAAGGGTCCGGCCCTTCTAGCTCGAGATCCACCAGTAAACCGTTCAAATTCCTGTTCTCGTTATATAGTGTAAAAATAGTGAGGCTTGCTGCCAGAAGGCCGACAACGGCAAGGACGAGCAACGCCCGACCTTGGATACCCCTCCAATTGAATACTCTCATGGTCAAGGCTGCCGCAACCCCTTGTCATGATATCGGTTTTTGAGTCAGATATCTCTCTCGGCCCTTCTGCTGTCCTCGCTACCACATGCCAGGAAGGCCTGGGGGCACTCCCCACCCCCAATAGCTGTAGGGCCTGTGCAAGAAAACCTCATAAGCGTCTCCGTCGACCGCTCGAAACAGCCCCCGTATTGTTCCGTCAGGGTAGACCAGCCCACTGAAGGTGTGTCCTTCCTTGCTGCCGAAAATGTTGTTGCCATGTATTTTGCCGTTGATGGTGAATTTGGCTTTGCCCAGAAAATTTCCACCCTCGACTATACCGTAAATGTCCTCACCGCGTTGCTGGGTGATTGTTACACTTCCCTCGGCGCCGAAAATGGTCCCTTGAGCATTTCCAACCCAAGCGCCACGGATGTCCATGCCCATACTCTCGGAAGACGACAGAGCCAGGAGAAAACATAACATTGCGGCGCAAAACAGTAATGTAAAAGAATATCTTATAATCATAACCCTATTATATCACACAAGTTGAGGGGAATTCAACTAAACAAATCTTCGAGACACGAATGATTATGTAAATTCAAACTTTTGGCGGCCTACAACACTGACTCAGCCCCGGCTTCTCTGTGGAAAATTGCAAGGTCTTTGTTTTCTCCCAAAGTAATAAGGAGGTCTTCGTCCTCGATGATAGTATTTGGACCTGGATTGAAAACCATTCTTCCATCCGGTTTTTTAACCGCGATTATTATGAGGTTTAACTCTTTGCGAATATCCGTATCAACGAGTTTCTTACCGCTGTATGCACTGTTTTTTGCCACACGGACTTCTTCAAGCTCGACATTCAACTGTTTGTGATCCATTGCTACTTCAAGGAAACTCATGACAGTGGGCTTGAGGATCCCCATCACCATTCGCATTCCGCCAATCCGGTAAGGGCTTATAACTCGACTTGCTCCAGCTCGAATAAGCTTCTTTTCGGCCTCTTCTTCACCTGCCCTGGCGATGATTTCAAGGTCTGGGTTTAGTTCGCGGGCCGTCAACACTACATAGACATTTGAGGCATCAGAATTTAGCGTTGACACTAGCCCCTTTGCAGTCTTTATCCTGGCTGCCATAAGAACGTCTTCATCCGTGGCGTCTCCAGGGGAGAGATAGTAGCCATTCTGATTAATTTTGTCTTGTATTTCCGGGATATTTTCGACGACCACGAACGGGATGCCCCGTGCATGAAACTCGTTACACACGAAAGACCCCATTCGCCCAAAACCACACACGATAAAGTGATCCCTGATTTTTTGAATAGCCTTCATAGAGCGCCGCCTTGTAAAGACTTTTACAACTTCACCCTCGATCAACCACCGGCTAACGGATACGAGCGCGTGTCCTACCACCCCGATACCGATGGCTATGATAAACAGGGTGAAAATTCTTCCCTCAGTGCTTAACGCATGGACCTCACCGTAACCAATGGAAGTAATAGTAATAACCGTCATATAGAAACCGTCGAGAAATGGCCATCCTTCTATAACCCTATACCCCAGAGTCCCTGTAACAAGAACAAGTATGATGCTGAAGAGAGTCCTGAAGAGTCTAGTAGGAAGCGGCAATTCTGTTCTCCGTGCGAAGAGTCATCAATGGCTGATACAAGTTCGCAAAAGGCAGTCTCATATAAGTCGGTGCGAAAACAAATTACCTGTCGAGAGGGAAAATAGCATGATTCATTCACCTGCCGGACAAGTCTCCACAACATTGACCAGTACACCGAAGAAACTCTCGGGACTCATGGGTGACTTGAGCGCATCGTATTTCCACCCAAGATGTTGGAAACAAGTGCAACAAAGCAGAAATCGCCACCCGTATCCGACGAACCAGGAATGCTCAAGGAAAAGATCTTCGTGAACTACGACGTTTTCGCAATGGCTCAAAGTCATGAAGTTACACGGAATGCCGGATGGATTGACAAAGGAGTGACGTTCAGTTCCATTCATTCTTAAATGGGCCTTCGAAGAAGAAATGAGGGTCCCGCATTGTGAACAGCAATACACCGTTGCAAGTTGTTTGGATTTGTCGTTGTCTAATCTAATGTACGCAATCATCTCGGCCCATGAAATGATAGCATCTTTTTACTTTATTTGCCTGCCTCTGGGAGCCAACAGAGACGTAGATAAACCACATACCTGTGATGGCATTTTATTAGGAGGAACTCAAGATCAGAGTCAATAGTAAGCCGCCATGACGAGTAGATCAAGGCCAGAGAGATTTAAGTGTAGAGAGATTTAAGTCGGGGGAAGTTCGTCGGATCTCGAAAGACCCCCGTATTGGGGCGTAATCATATCTAAATTTCAGAAGCTGCAAAAAATGGCCAGCTACCAAGTTCCTGAGATCGCTTTTCTCTGGCGCAGGCAGGACAGATTTGGCGATCCAAATGATCTATTTCCATTGGTCCCAAATGCCGTTTCACGTGTTCCAGATAGGGGAGCGATGTATAGGGAAGACCACAGCTTGCACAATTCACCAGCTTCTGCCTCCTGACAACCGTACCGGTAATGATAGTCAATCGCTGGTCATTTTGATCCTCCAACCTGATGGCACCAGTGGGGCACACTCTTGAACAAGCCCCGCAACCTACACATCGTTGGGATGGACGCGTAAAGTCATTGAAGGCAAGACGTCCGGCATCGGTTTCTCCAAGACGAAGAGCTTCCACACCGAGTTCGCTACATACAAGTTGGCACAGCCCACAACCGATGCACAAATCGCATCGGAGGCATCGGCCAGCCTCGGTAAAAGCCATCTCGTCAGTAAGACCCAGCTCGATGTGCAGAAAGTTTCCTCTCCGATCTTCTACATCCCGGACAGGCATGTCAGGCCTTCGGAGATTGGTTCGTGATTCCGGGCCTACCATCATCGGCTCCACTTGGGTGCGACGATTGGGCAGCATTGTGGAGGGGTCCATTGTTGTCCCCGACAGGAAAGCGTCTATGGATGCAGCTGCATGCTTGCCGGACCTGATGGCCTCTGCCACCGTTTTGGGACCATAGACCACATCGCCGCCGGCAAAAACTCCGGGTTCGGCCGTTTGCAGGGAACTTGGATTTACACAGATCAGTCCACGCTCCACCCCGACCATACTTCCCTCTTCCACACAGACCAAATCTGTTTCCTGTCCTATGGCAAGGATGACGTGGTCCGCTTCAATATCCATGGTTGTTCCAGGGTCGAATTGTGGGCTAAAACGACCTCGTTCGTCGAACACACGCGTGCATCTTTGAGCTGTAAAAACATGATCCGGGGATATTCTTACCGGTCCCCACGAATTGTGTACCCCAATGCCCTCAGCAAGCGCTGTTTCTATTTCTTGTGCATGGGCGGGCATTTCTCGGCGTTTTTCCAGGCATACCAGGTCTACACGTCGGCCACCCTGGCGCAGTGCGGTGAGGGCCACGTCTATTGCCACGTTGCCGCCGCCTACTACGACTACTCTGGGACCGATGAGCGGGTTTTCCCCACCACGGACCTGCTTAAGAAAATCCAACCCTCCGAAAACAAAAGGCAGGTCCTTGCCCTCTACTGGGATCATTCGGGAGAGTTGCGTGCCGAGGGAAAGGAAAATTGCATCAAAATTTCGGTGCCGAAGCTCTTGCAAATCTTCGACTTCAAAAGAGGTCTTAATGGTGACGCCAAGTGCGACAATTCTTTCAACTTCTTGGTCAAGCACTTCTCTGGGCAGACGATAGGCTGGTATTCCATAGCGGAGCATGCCACCGGCTTCCCTCTGGGCTTCAAAGATCACGACTTCGTGCCCCTTTGTTGCAAGAAAAAACGCGGCAGTAAGACCTGCCGGACCCGAACCCACGATGGCGACTCTCTTGCCGGTTGGATGTTGGTTAACAGCAGGTTTTGGATAACCATTAGCTTCCAGAGTATGCTGAGCCGCAACAGATTTCATGCTTCTAATAAAGATTG
>Ga0007800_10000199_pt1 | contig 25303 bp, 29 predicted proteins | sample CryBogmetaGMA14M_FD_60366 | JGI IMG/M metagenome (GOLD analysis project Ga0007800, IMG submission 60366) | Freshwater microbial communities from Crystal Bog, Wisconsin, USA - MA14M | ecosystem: Environmental > Aquatic > Freshwater > Lake | place: Crystal Bog, Wisconsin, USA | collected 2009-07-06 | reverse complement strand
CCATCGGCGTTCCCCTTCCCATATTTTTTTCCAAAAACGGGTATGGCAGGAACGCCGATTGTTTTCAACTGATTCATCTACAATTTCAAACTATTGATCCAAAAAAGGCGAAACTATAGATTGCTAGGGAGCTTGGTATATCTCCTAGTACGGTAGGTTTATGGAAGAGATTGGGGCTTTGGCCGGAGGTACCTACGCTTGAGAAGGTTGCGCAGGCTCTTGATGTTGAGATTGCCTGGTTTTTTATGAGTCAAGCGGGTCCCCGGGATCTGGATGTTGATTCTGGTCTCGGAGAATTAGCAGTTCAAAGGTTGGAAAAATTGCGTGGAGACTGGGTTCGATTTGTTGTTGCAGGTGATGGCGATTCACTTGTCATTGATTTGAGGCAAATTGTTCTTCTGGTGCAGTCGCATTTGAGCAGGGATGATTTATGGTATTTTCTTTTTGGGGAGGAATATCGTGGGCATGAGCGTGGAGTGTCCGGTCTGCAAGATGGTTAATGGTCTGCGTCGATCAAGCTGTCGTTCTTGTGTTTGAAAAATTAGCAGCCAAATATCTCGTTTAGTTTATTGGATAGAGTGGTGAGACGGTCGTGGTGGTCCTAATAAAAGAAGGCGGTTGTCTGGGATGACATTGGTAGCGTCCGTCGTGGAATTGGAGCGTGCAAAGAATGGATCTTTTCGGGTCGGTAGAGTTTGTCTGATATTTTTGTGAGATACTGTCTTGATCTTAACAAGCGTGGAAGTACTTTTGAGATAGAGGCTCTTCGATACGGTCGTGTTATTTGCAATTTGCTTGGTTCCTACCGGCCGTCTACTGGAATAACTAGATCTGATATTTTACGATTGCGGTCGCATTTGACTGGAATTGGGTGCGGCAATAACACTGTTAATCATTACCTGGCCGGGTTCCGTGCTGCCTTGCGGTAATGTGGTTCCCTGTTGATGATTTTTTACGAGGCAATTTTCTGAGGGTTCGTGAGACTGCAGAGCGGTATTTGAGTGAGTTGGAGGAGCAGCGGTTTATGGTGGCGGCTCGTTTAATCGGAGCTTATTTTCATGGTATAATAGCTGTTGCCCTTCGGATTGGTTTGCGAAAAGGAAATGTTCTTCGCTTGCGGTGGGATGATGTGGATCTCGAGGGTTGTTTCATTGTTGTGATGGTCAAAGGAGAGAAAGTTCATCGCGTTCCTTTCGGGCCAGGTCTCAGGGCGATGTTTGTTGGTTTACCTTCTTATCAGAACTCTGAGTGGGTATTCCCTTCTCCTCGAGGAGTGCCTTTTTTTGATTGTCGAAAAAGGTGGACCCGGGTCAAGTCGGTAGCAGGTCTCGATCCGTCTTTCAGGTTTCATGACCTGCGTCATTCTGCAGCTTCTCGATTGTTGAGGCATGGTATTTCACTTTATGGTGTTCATCAATTCCTTGGTCATTCCGATGCCGGGGTCACGTAGCGTTATTCGCATCTTTATGGTAAATATTTGGATCTTATGCGTAAGGTTTCTGATTTATGAAATGCCAATGTTCTTGCCCAAGTGGTGTCTGGTCATTGTTGTGCGCCCGTAGCTCAGTTGGATAGAGCGCCGGACTTCGAATCCGTAGGTCGCAGGTTCGAGCCCTGCCGGGCGTACCAATTATTTCATATAGTTACAAGAGTTGTTTGTCTGCCTTGTTCTGCTTGGTGTCCATATAGGTGTCTATTCGTCCGAAGCTGAATTCAAATGATCGGGCCACATCAGCTTTCGTAATTCCTCTTCAGTAACTACGTTGTATCGCTTGAATACGCTCATGGTCCTGTGCCCACTTACGGCCATAATCTTGAAGTAGTCATTTCCGGCAAGTCTCAATGCATTAATGGCACAATGACGCAAATCGTGAAACGTGAAGTCTTCAATTCCTGCGCGTTTGCACGCTGAGCGGAATGATTTCTTGATGTCTCCCAGTGGCTGTCCTCGGCGGAGGAACACCCTGGCAGTCAACGACCCGCGTGGTTGCCGTGACAGTTCACCCTGTACCAAGGGATGCATTGGTATTGATCGCCCTACCCCTGTTTTCGTACGCTGCCCCCTAAGTCTGATAAATCCCTTTTCAAAATCCACCTCGCCCCAAGTAAGACCTAGAACTTCCGACCTTCTCATTCCAGTGTAATATGCTGTGAGAACTACGGGTCTCAAGTGCTGGGCGCAGGCATCCAACAATTTCTGGAAGTCATCCGCAGTAAGGATGTGCTCCCTGACATTGTTTTCCTGAAGTTTCTTGGCATCTGACACTGGGTTCTCATTTAGTTTTCCGTGACGTACCGCCCTATTCAACATGGTCTTCAAGCAGGAGATTTCCCTGTTGACAGTTGCGGGGCGTATCGATGAAGACGGATGCACAGGTGAACGTTCGCCGGTTCTCTCGCTCTGATAGCTCTCCACTTTTCCGACATTAAGCTCACGTATCTTGGTGCCTTCACCAAGAAGTCGTTCCAAGTTGTGGATGCTGTCAATGTCCCTATCATACGAAGCCTTAGCCTTAACTTCGGTCAACGAAAGATACCAGTTACACAGTTCTCCCAAGGCGACCTTTGCGCCCAGATCCTTATGAATATGCCTTTCTTCCGTGCGCGCCTTCAGAACCTCTCTATACCTTTGTTCAGCCGCTGCTTTAGATGGACCGATGCGCTCCCGCTTTCTCCTGCCTGTGTCATCGTAATATTCTACCCAGTAGGCTTTGTGACCAAGCTTCTTTATCAAGACACCGCACTTGCATTGCTCTGTCCGAGGACTGTTCCGTTGCTTACACTTAGGGCATTCAATGAGAAGACCCATTTCAGACCTCCTTTCTGTTCCCTTGTCTCAATCTTCAGAGTTAGGCTGAGGGAATGGGGTATTTGTTGTATTTCGCATCAATTTTCTAATCGGACTTGCCTTCTTGAAGTTCTTCCATATGCTCTTGTGGGGGTAGACTTTTCTTCGCATAACGTTTTCTGCTGGCGTTTTTGGTGGCGCAACTACTGGAACAGAAAAACCTTTCTCGCGAACTTCTTACGACGAACCATCCTTCACATTGTTTGCACCTTTTTAGTGAGCTGCAAGGGAGACCATTTAATGTCTGAAAAAAATAATACATCATGACCGCTTCAATTCCTTGGCTCGAAGCCTTGACATCGAATCGACTCCCCGTGAGAAACTCTTTTGCCCAATGCTCAATCGATGAAGAGCCGTCATCCGCTAACTCTGGAGTTAACACTGGTAATATCAAAGGTTCGATGGACAACGTAAGTTCGACTGTTAATGGTATTGAGTGGAGTCGAGTCAGTTCCAGATAGTCATGCGACCTTACCCCCCCCTTCTTGGCATCTTTTGCCTTTCCCTTAAGCTTTGCCAGCCTTGCCTCAAATTTCGATAGCATTTGTCGCAATTTATGCTGGATATCAGTCAATGTCTTCGTGCCTGCATCAAACAGCATTGGAAACCACGGGGGGTTGACTGGAGAAGCAACCGCGCGGAGGTCTGTACGGACGTCCAGAGCCGCTCCCAAGTCAACTAGAAGTTTAAAACGGTCTGCAACAGTCAAGCGGCTCAGGTCCGCGTTTATGAAGGACAGAAACCAGCCTAGCATTTTGTTACCCCGTTCATGAGCCATTTTATCGCCTTTCTTTGATTACATTCGTAGTCTACCTCTAAATATATCAGCTACTGTGAGTGCTGTCAATAAAAACTGGTACTCCGTTCGTTATTAACTTTCTCGCCATTATCTAGCTCTTTCGCGCTTGAGCATGTGTATTTACCAGTTATCACCAGAAAAGCTCATGTACCTTGACAAATCACCTATAATTTGCTATAAGCGTAATAATGAAACAAATCGAAAGGATTTTTAAAAATGCAACTACTAACTATTCAAGAAGCTGCTGAACAAACGAGGATGAGTGCTTCCTGGTGGCGGCAAAAGGTGTTTCGTAAGGAGATTGACTATTTGAAGATTGGAAGGAGCGTCAAGATTCCTAAGTCGACTGTGGACGACGTTCTGAAGAGGTCCCTAGTCAGAGCCCGAAGGGAGGGGCAAGTATGAAAGGTCCATCATTTTATGAACCTAAGGTTTTATTACCCGTACTCATATCTGGCTCAGCCTCGACAAGGGCTTCCCCTACCCCCAAAAAAACTCCAGCCGCTGAAGCTTGTAGGCAAGAGCGGCTAGATGAAAAAAGTTTGAGTTTTCCAAATCAATCGCTGGGAGGTCTGCAGCCTACCCAGCAATAGACCATGGAGGTGTCTATATGAGTAGTATAAGTGAACGCGATAAGAATGTCAAGGGTTCTGTGCCGCCCTCTATGCTGGAGGCTGCCCTTGCTTATGCAAGACTTGGGTGGCATGTCCTCCCACTCCACGGAAAGATACCGCTCGTTGACGGTGGATACAAAGCCGCTACAACAGACGAGGAGACAATAAGGGGGTGGTATGGAATGTACCCGCGGCACAACATAGGCATTGCCACCGGCGCTGTGTCTGGGGTGGTGGTAGTGGATATTGATCCACGCAACGGTGGCAAGGCAAGTCTCAAAAAGATACTTCCTCTCCTCAAGAGTGGTGGGGAACGTATCTCGAGCCCGGTTGTTCGCACGGGAGGAGACGGTGCCCACATTTACTACGCCACCAAGGTACCGTTCAAGTCGGGTGGTTTACCAAACCATCCGGGCGTAGATATCTTAGGTGACAAGAAATACGTGGTTGCGCCACCAAGCATTCATCCTGACACCAACAAAGCTTATTATTGGAAGCCTGGACACTCTCCCAAGGACGTGCCTCTTGCAGAGGTTCCCGAGGGATTAGTGTCTATGCTGAACCAACGGGAGGTTGCCAAGACTGAGGGTGCTGTCGAGCATAAGGGACATCCCCTGGATGGCTTTCCCGAGGGTTCTCGCCACACTGGCGTCAGGGATTATGCGTGGAGTCTCCGGCAGCAGAGTTTTAAGCGATTTGAGGTTCTTTCCCTGGTCATGACATCCGCACAAAAATGCACGCCGCCTTTAGATCCGGATGAGGCTAAAGGATTGGTTGACAGCGCTTTCAATAAAGCGAGAGATGGCATTCCTGAGATAGAGATAATAACGCTACGTGACCTCATGAGTATGGAGTTGCCGGAACCATCATTTATTATAGACGATGTGCTTGCAGAAGGTCTGACCATCTTGTCGGCACCGCCTAAGAAGGGCAAGAGCACGCTAGCACGCAACATGGCTCTATGTGTTGCAAAAGGCGAACTCTTTGCAGAGCATTTCAAGTCGCAGGTGGGGGGTGTCCTCTATCTCAGTCTCGAAGAGGGTGAAAGACCCACTCAGTACTATTTCAATAAAATGTTAGGAGGTGCGGTACCGTCGCAAAACCTGTGTCTATCCTTCGGATGGCCAGTGGGCAAAGCGGCTTCGGATGCTATAGAAGATTGGCTTCAGTCGGGTAAGGTCGAGAATCCTCGTCTAGTGGTAGTAGATATATTCCAAAGAGTTCGTTCTGAACAGAAGCGGTCTCAGGGTGTTTATGCTTTTGACACTAATAGTCTTATACCGTTTAGTGAAGTAGCGAAGAGGCATCCTGGAGTGAGCATTCTGGTTCTGCACCATAATAACAAGGGGGATGCGTCGGACCATCAAGACAGGATTTCTGGCAGCACAGGACTTACTGGAGTGAGTGACTGCAATATGACGCTGGAGCGGACTGGTAAACAGGGGTTTGCCATACTCCAGGCTTCTGGGCGGTTGGTTTCTGAGTTTAAGCATGTCTTTGTGTTTTGTGAGGAGACGCTAAGCGTATCTTGGAGAGACCCTGAGGTATTTCTGCTCCACGAGCGGCGACGAGAGGTTCTTGAGTTTCTGGGGCAAGTTTGCCCTGATTCGTTGACGGTTGTGGAGATTCAGAAAGAACTGGGACCAAAGGGAATTAGAACACTCCTGTCCCGAATGACAAAAGACGGGCAAATTGATCGGGTGGGACGTGGTAAGTACAAGCTGCCTCAACAGAATCCGAATTCATCTAACGAAGAAACAATGAAACAACCGAGCTGAAAGTGGCATAAACAGATGCTAGGAATTGTATCACCCTGGATGTATCAAACATTTGGGGTGACACATTCAAGTTTGGGTTTGTTACTTGTTACTTCTTTGTAACTTATTAACTGTTACATATTATATGGCTTAAATAGATAGATATATATAGATTGTTACAATGTAACAGCGGATATATTAGTGAACACAAGAGTTGAAAGTGTCTTCAGGTTCAATTGTGAACATTTATGAAGAAAGCGAAGCACTCACCGAAATTCGGTCGCACACGATTCATGAGCGTAGGAGACGCCTTGATTGAGATAAGGGCTTAATCTACGAAACGAAATATCGGCTGCTATGCCCAGCTTACTTAAACGTACTGTGCCCTTTGTTGGTTACATCTGGTGAGGCGGCAAAAGGGATTACAGGTCTATTGGCTGAGTCTTGCGTAGCTTCAACGAACGCTTTCATCATCACCTTCGGATTCCAGAAATCATCTATTTTATTTCGGAGCATTTTGACCTCTTCAACAATGCATGAGGCTGAGAAGAAGACGGCACTGATAAGCAATAGGGTCAAGCCCCCCATTTCAGAATGAGCGCCAAGGACCATTAACCCAACAAAGAAAGCTAAGGCGGAAAAAACGATAAGCGCAACAACCATTATTCTCTCCTTTTTGAGTCTCGAACTTCTGAATATATATCGAGGCATACCCTTTTTGTCTGGAGGTATGCAATAGTTTTTGTGGGAATGCTTCTCGTTATTGGCATTTCTTTTTCTTCGTCTTAAAATCTCGAGTTAACGGGTACTCAAGCACTGGGGCAATCTCCATAAGAAGGTTGTTGACGTCAAGCACGCAAACCAAGACTCTTACATTTAAGGTGGGTGACACTATCGCGGTTTGAGCTTCTTAAACCTCTTCCAACCGACACTATTGCCGTATGTTCTGTCCGGTAGAATCTGGAAGAATAGACAGAGACCCAAATAAAACCTTATCTTCCAGTCCGGCACTTAGACACGGCGGCTTCACGAGCTTCTTCTATCGAATCACAGAATCCTGGTTTACCTAGCTCGTAACACCCAACACACATTGCGCCAAACACTGTAACAGGTCCATACTTCCCGTAATCAGGTATTTTGCCCTCATATTGTATTGCCAAGTCTGTGAGGCGTCTGTCTGCGTCGTAAGGAGACTGTGCGTGTTTATATATTGCCTTCATCTTTCCTAGGTATTCATCAAAATTCTTGCACTTATCTTCACCAACACACTCCAGTGAAAGTGACCCTAACAAAGCAATGATGACGAATGAGATGAACAGGTGGCGTTGCATTGTAAACCCCCTACTGTACTGGTCCGGTTTCTTTAGACAACTGAAAGAGATTATAAGTGGTAAGCTGCTTGTTCATGCTGCCTTGTCTTGTGTGCTGAGTGGTCCATCAACCCTAAAAGCCCCGGTTCAATCATCATGGTCCTTTCTTGCCATGTAGCCAGCGGCAAATCCATCGCTGAAGCGGTCTTTTCTTGAGCCACCGAGAGCACTAAAAATACCCACAAGGAAAATGTATCCAACGACCAATACTGCGATAATTATTAGCAACTTGATAAGTTCCCACATTGCGTCGCCTCCTTCTTGGTAGCCTCTCTACTCTTTCAAGAAGCTACTTTTTCCATTGGGCTCTTTGGTTTGGGGTAATTGATGACGCTCTGCCAGTGCAACAAGTGTTCTTCTGGGTCTCTTTGCCCTTTTCCGCTGCTCCTTTCTCTCTCCTCAGTTTAGAGCAGCTTTACCACTTATGTCATTGTCCAATTTTTCCAGACCAGCAATCAAAATTGGTGCCCACTATTTAGGTTTGATGTCTAGCTGTCCAAAAGTTTCCAAGAGCAATTCAAAATTTGAGAGAGTCTCAGCATGACCCCAACCAGCAACACCCCTCGAAGCAACGTAATATGACATCCAATGGACATAATCCCTGGGGACCACCGGGAGATGACTTGTTATTCTATTGAATCCTTCGAGTATATTGAGTATTTTTTCGTCAATGCCGTCCTTACGTAGCTCCGTTTTCAAGACAACTGAAATGTCAGCAAACCTCTCCTCCGTCAGATTAAATCTTTTGGCTAGCATACGTACTAGCGTACGAAAACGGGCTACGGTAATGTCATCAGGGGCGACCTTACGCCCTGCATCTATGTCAGCTAAGTCCTGGTAAATAGAGTCTCCTTGAGAAATAGCTTGGTTTGGCGCAAGCAATAGAGCGGCTATGACTAACAAAATACATGCAAGGTGCCATATTTTACAATTCCCTGGCATGTCATCATCTGAAAAAGTCCTTATATTTAGTGACCTTTTTAGAATACGCATACCGTTCACCCCTCTGTTGATCTATATTGCTTCAGTTCTCAGGCTAAGCCCAATTCATCGTACATGAGTTACAGCCAACCTTCCCAGTACAATTAGTTCAAAAGAGTTCAGTTGAAACTGTAATGGAACTGAGCTACCTTTCAAGGCTCATTACTTTCAAAAACCCATCTCCATCAACATTTTCATCATGCGAAGAGCCCTCTCATGACCCTGTGCCGCTGCTTTGCGAAACCAATTCTTTGCCTCAACTTTCGCACTTGGCTGAAAGTAGTTAATAGAGCCACCTTGGGCACACCATGGTTTTCTCAAAAAAATAGAGGAACCATCCTTCACAGTAAGTCCAGGTCAGGTAATAACCACCTCGGATGTGATACAAACTGCATGCATCAATATGGAAGATTTGCCTTGGGGCGTTGGTTTGTGGTTCCAAAGTTGGCATTTCTTGTCGAAGGTTCTCCTTGCCGCAGTTTTTGACAGATTCTGCTTAAATGGTATAGTTCAGCAAAATTAGCATGGTTCAACCTAAGGATTATACTGGAGGTTCGTCACACTCTGTAACTGCGAAAGTTGAGGCTTCTATCAAATTTTTGGGAACGCAATTACCATAATAATACATGTCACCAAGTTGCGCCTGAGCATGAGCATTCCCTTGATCGGCTGACTTACTTAACCATTTTATAGCTTCAACATCTGTTGAATCTCAAATTCTATAGTCAAAAACAGGGCTATTTTATTCAAGATAGGTGGACTTCGTGGTAGGTGTATCTAAATAAATGGACTGACTGCAGGGTCCGTAAACCCAGCCTTCCTTCACGGATACCCAAGGACCAAAGCCCAAGGGCTCAAGGGGTAGGGGGCTAAGAACCAACACTACCTGTGCAATTCCTACAGTCATTATCCAAACCCATGCACCACACAAAATCGCCGTGGGGATTCCCCATAACAACGTCTACCTTACACGCATCCAAAACAGCCTCCTCCGGCTTGCTCCGTAAAAGAACGGTCAATTCAGGTTTTACCCATTTTTTCTTGGTGTCTGTCATTTTCGGTTTAGCTCCATTTCTTACAGATAAGTCACCGCAACACTGTCATCAATGATACCGTAAAAATTTGTTATCAACAAACAATTTTGTTGTTCCATGTAGTTTACCGGAGGCATTCCCAGACCGTGCAGGTCCAAACATCTTGGAAAAAGCACACCTGTCCCAAATAATCTGAGAAAAACTGTCAATTTAATTTGAAATTCAACATGGCTGCTTCCTCGTTTTGGGGCGTCAATCTTCCAGAGACAGTGAAGAAGGTTTATACCCCTGAGCCATCGTCTGGTTGTATTCATCTAAATATACCTGGAGCTGTGTACGATCCACCAGTCTTACCCCGGTAGCTTCAGCAAGTTCTTTTGCTGAGGGGGTGAAGTAGCTGTTCGTAATTACCATAGCCTCGTCACAGCCATAGAACAACCTCGCTGCCAGCACTTGCTGTATGGCTGAGTTCCCCACACTGTCGTAGTAATTCTTTGCCTGAATGACGATCTTCTTACCAAACCTCTCTGCAAAAAGGTCCGCGCCCTGATCACCGCTACGCTTGGTAACCTCCACATCATAGCCTATCGTCTTGAAAAGACTGCCAAGGAAGTTTTCAAACTCATATCCCTGCATTCCGTCCAGGGTGTACATCGTGATGAAGCTGGATGGGTCAAAATTCTCTAATGTGAGTTTGAATCGGGTGACTTGAATGTCCAGGTAAATCTGCTCGCACTGTTCTAATAACGGGTCAAGGTCAAACCATTTTACGAGAGGTATCCCCTTAGCATTGAAGTCGACCTCGTCAGTAAAGCGGTCGTTCTCCCAAAGGTAATAGAGAAGCATAGGCAGGGTGGTTCTAAAGATAGCCCCTCTTTCCTCAATCCAGGACCTCAATGTCGGTTCTAATCGCTCGGAAACATGACGAGAGGTTTGAGCAACGAACTCGCTGTAATCCAAACGGAAACATGTTATGAGAACTAGTGCTCGTGTCAGACCAGGAATCTGATTGATTCCGCCGAAACCAAGACGGTGAAGAACTTCTAGGAATACAGCACCCAGAGGATTGCCGTCTTCAGAATGCGAATAAAATGAACTTTGCACCCCGACAAAGCGCACGAAGTTAACAAAATACGGATGTTCGAACTGATTGTACTTCTCAAGGATAGTGCTAATCTCCGCATCTAAAATTGTAAACAATAATGGAGGTTGAACGCCCCTCTGTTTCTGTGCGAACACAAGGTGACCCATGTTCTTTGGGGTAATAGGCATATAGTCATCCAGATACTCCGGTCCACAGGTTTTGCATTCAATGTTGAATCCGATAAGACCGCATCGAAAGCACTTAAATAGCATGTCTGGTCCTCCGGTCCCTTGCCAATGAATAAACCATGTTCACTTTCCTATATACAGACCAGCGGTAAGGACGGCTCTCAATCGACTTTATCGGGCGGTGGCGGTATGCCGTGGTCCTTGCACCACTTGTCGTACTCGGCTTTGAGCTTCTGTTTTTCTTCCAGTGCTTTCTTTTCTGCACGGCGTTTCTCTTCATCTGCCAGAAATCCAGCAAAGGCAAAACCTTCAAGGTCCATGATTATTTCCCCTCCACGCGAAACTGACCCAAAAAGTATGGCATGCCCATCTCTACGTAGGGTTTAACGGTCAAATTTACCCGCCGCAATGTAGCAGAGCTGAGCGGTGTCGACCCCAACCAGGTTTTAATTACCTTTTTGTTTGAGCAGTTCTTCCAATCTTTCATAATCACCGAGGTGTGCGTGCATGAGACTCTTCCACAGCATCCCGTGATTGGGCGCGCGAAAATGTAGTAATTCGTGGACGATGACGTAGTCACTAATTTCTTTATCCATGCTCAGTAATTCAAGGTTGAATATAAGCAGTTCATTGCGTTTGGTATACGACGCCCATTTGTTTTTCATGGCGCGTATGGATATCACCCGGACTTGCACATCTAGTTTTTGCGCCCATTCGCGAACGTGCACCTTGAATTCATCCTTATTTTGCCGTTTGCTCATTGTTTTTGCGCTTTCATGAGCAGGGTGAGCAGGTGGTCAACCGTTTCTGTGACTTTATCCAAATCGTCTTCTTCGGGATAGAGGGCAAAGGTCATCTTCTGTCGTACTTGGCGGAGGTCTTTCTCGCTAGTCACCCAGTTGGGATGTTCGACAAAGGCAGTCTTGATTTTCTGGCTGATGGCTTCGGGGTTGGGAATGTCAGCATTGAGCAGGGTGGCATAGACGAAATAAGTCAGACCGTCGAAACCTTTTTCGGCTTGCTCTTTCTTGCGACGCTCGTTGGCTTCGATTTCCTGTATCAGTTCGACGATGGCGTCGGCGGTGCTGGTCTGGCGGTCTTCGTAACTATCCTGGACAGCTTTCGCGCGTTCAGCCATGCCCACGAGATACGGGTCATCGCTGGCGTCTTCGGCAGCTTTTTCGATGCTCTTGACGAGATTGATGACTTTGATGTTGTCGTCGCCCTGTTTGTCTCTGATGAGTTTGAGAGTCTCCACGTTAATTTCGACACACTGCGACAGGGTTTGAATCTTGGTGGTGTCAATGTACCGCTGAACCAGTTCGTTGGTCTTTTTCTGGAACTCGCGGTCAACGTAGACCGTTTTGGCATAAGCCTTGCGGACTACCGCATAAATTGCTGACAGTGTGGCATAATCCTTGAGATACGGTCGAAGGAAAGCATCGGGTGAGATGATTTCGTAGAGCATCTCGATTTCTTTGAACTCTTTGAAAAATTCCTTGCGGCGCTCTTTGTCGCGGAAATGCTCAATCAGCCCGTCAACATCCTTGTCATCGAAGTTGCGTTTGATGAGCGCGAGATAGGCGAGCGCTTTCTGCTCCATCTTTTCCTTGAACAGGGTTTTGAGCAATTCCAAATCTTTTATGACGGCGTTGACCTCATCACTGTCGAAGGACAGGGCTTTTTCTAGTTTGTCAAAGATGCCGACGAAATCCAGCACAAAGCCGTGTGGTTTAACCAATTCTTGGGCTTCGTTTTCATACGGACGGTTGACGCGCGCAATCGCCTGCAAGAGAGTGTGGTCGCGCATGGGCTTGTCGAGATACATGGCATAGAGAATCGGCGCATCAAACCCTGTGAGCAGTTTTTCGGTGACAATGAGTACCTTGGGCATTTCGCCATATTTAGTAAAGTTCTTGCGGATTGCTTTCTCTTTCTTCTCGTCAATGTGGAACTCTTTCAGCAGGGGCTTGTCGTTGCTGTTGCCCGTATAGACGACTTCGGAATAAGCGGGAGGCAGGAAATCATCGATGGCTTTTTTGTAGAGGGCGCATGCTTCGCGGTCAACCGCCACCAGGAATGCCTTGTAGCCCAACGGCTGGACGTTTTCGCTGTAATGCCTGGCAACATACTCTGCCACTTTCTTGATGCGTGCCTTGCCCTTGAGAAAGTTCTTGAGATTGACGGCACGCTCCAAAATCTTGTTGAGTTCTTCGATGTCGGCGATGCCTTCGGTCTCTGCCAGCGCGAAGAATTCCTTGTCCATCACATCGGCGGGGACGAGCATGTCGTTGGGGGCTAGTTTGTAAAAGAGCGGTAAGGTGGTGCCGTCGGTGATGCTTTCCTGAATCGAATACTTGTGGAGATAGCCCTGCGGAGCATCATCGACGCCAAAGGTTTTGAACGTGCCTTGCCCGTAGGCGGTACGGTCAATCGGCGTACCGGTGAAGCCAAGATAGGTGGCATTCGGTAGAGCCGCCATCAGGTAGTTGCCCAAATCGCCACCAGTGGTGCGATGCGCTTCGTCCACCAGCACATAGATGTTGCGACGCTGGTTCAGGATGGCGGGCATGTCGTGGAATTTGTGAATGGTCGAGACGATAATGCCGCGATGGTCTTGCCTGAGCAGTTGGTTGAGCCCCGCAATGCTGTGGGCGTGTTCCACGTTTTTCATGCCGAGTGCTACGAGGTTCTTCATCAACTGGTCTTCCAGTTCGTTGCGGTCAATCAGGAGCAGAATGGTGGGCTTCTCGGATTCGGGCGCTTTGAAAAGCAGCTCGGCGGTCTTGAGCATGGTAAAGGTCTTGCCGCTGCCCTGCGTATGCCAGACCAGCCCGCGGTGTTTGACGGGGTCATGGGCGCGCTCCACGGCTAGCTCGATGGCGGCAGTTTGGTGTTGTTGCAGGATGAACTTGCCCAGTTCTTCATCCTTCTCGGCGAACAGGATGTAATTCTTCAGCAGTTTCAGAACGCGCGGAATGTCAAAGAAACTTTTGACCTTGGCTTCCAACTGCCCCACCTGTTCGTGCTTCCAGTTAAAGAGATTGCGGCGCACGGTGTTCCAGGTGGCTCCGTAGCTGAAGCCGAGTGCATCAGTGGCAGTGAATGCCATTTGGGGGATGAATAATTCGGGGGTCTCAAGGTGGTAGCGGCGAATTTGGTCAATGCCCAGTGCGATGCCTTCATCTTTATCCGCATTCTTGCATTCCACAAGCAGCACGGGAATGCCGTTCATGAGAAAGACCACATCTTCACGGTTGCCATAGCGCCCATTGTGCCAGTAAAACTCTTCGGTCACTTCATAGACGTTTTGGCTGGGGTCGGCATAATCCACCAGCTTCAAATCGAGTTCGCGGTGCTCAGCGGCGTGAAAGAACTTGCCGCCATTGCGCAGGTAGGTGAGCATCTCGCGGTTGCCGTTGATGTTGACAGACAGGCGGCGCAGTTGACCGACGAGAGCGCCTGAGGCTTCAGCATACAGCGGGTTGAACTGGCGTACTTTTTGGTAGAGCAGGTCCCCGAAAAAAAGGGATGAATGCCGCGCCTTATCCTGCGGACTGACGGCAGACGAATCAAAACCACGCCGGTGCTCGGCTTCTGGACGAGTCACATTGTTCCAGCCGATGTCTTGGGCATACTGGAGAATGCGGGCTTGGACGGTTTTGTGTTCGCCTGGCTTTGGCATGGCAGCCCCTTACGAAAGACCTGGCAGGTCAATCTCATTCACACGTGTTTGACCTGTCATCAGTCGGTGCAATAGCGTGCGGAAAAGTTCTTCGAGCAATTGTTTCTTTTGCCGATGAAGCTCAATCATTTCAATAACGGTATCAATGTTTGTAATGATTGCCGTTTGTTCTTCAAACGGCGGCACCGGCACATGAAAAGTTCGTAATCGTGTTGCGCTGATGTTACTTTGGCTTACTGCTCTCAACGCGATAGATTTCAAGCGTTTTTGGCTCTCATCCCAATTCAGAAAGTGATTCAAGAAAAAAGGATTCAATCTCTTTTCATCTGTGTTCAAGCGAATCAAATAAGATGCAAAAACGTAATCACCATCATTGTCAAAAATTGCGGTACGCCCGACAAGTTCAAGGCTGTTTGTTCGATTGAAAAGAATGTCACCCTGCTGTAGTCGATAATTATCGAAATCTTGTTGGGTAATTTTGACGAACTGCAATTTGTCTGTTGAAATCTTGCCTTCGAATTGATTCGTCATTCGCAAGATGCCATAATTACCCGAATCTTCCCCCTTCACGGATAAGCCATATTGTGTTCTTGTCAGCAGTTCGTCGAGTGGCAAAACATCCCAACTCTCTGGCACTAGCCCAATCTCGGTTTCCTTCTGCTTTTCTCCCCGCAGACCTTCGGTGAAAAACTTGTGCATTAGCGAGGATTTGAGTTCGCGTGTAAGAGCAATCAGCCGGGCCTGCTGTTCGACTGCGGTCTGAACGGTGCTCAGCACGTGTGCGATACGGCGTTGTTCGGGCAGTGGTGGTAAAGGAATCTCTAATGCTCGTAACCTTTCCTGATTGATAGATGATTGATTTACTGCTCTCGCACATATTTTGATGAAAACACCGAGTTGGCGGTAAAAACGGAAAACAAGATGCAAGAAATAGGGGTCTACAACTTCTAGATTAGGACGAAGTAAGAGCAAGTTCATCCCATGCAGTAAATCGGAATATTCGCGGGTGGCAATTGCGGACTTACCAATATGGGCGTCGCTATTGATGTGGCTGAAAAGAATGTCGTTCTTGCGAATCAGAAATTTTTCAAGAGTTCCCTCGCTCACATCCGACACAAATCTCACGCGACTTTCATCAATGAAGCCGCCACTTATCGTTTCAATTCTAGTGATTTTGTAGCTACCCACATTTTTATCTTGAGATATTGTCAACCCATTTCGGACTAAGGTGAAAACGGGGTCCACTTCGCGTCCCAGCAAGGCAGAATTCCAATCACTTGGTATTTTCCCAAACTCCAGGGTCTTAAACGTGCTCATATCATCTGCCAAGTCGTTCTAGTATTTTCTTGATGCTTTCATCAATCGTTTGGGCTTCGATTTCTAATATACGTAATTCTTCTACGATTTCAGCGATTGGGCGATATTCTTCCTCATCCCCCGTCTGAATGAAACGGCTGGGCGAGATGTTGTAATCGTTCTTGACAATTTCATCCCTGTTTACAATACGGCTGAATTTATCTACTTCGCTCCATGCCTTGAAGGTCTCGGCAATACGGGCAATGCCTTCGTCCGTGACGTAGTTCTTGGGGTCGCCCTTTTCAAACTCGCGCGTCGCATTGAGCAAAAAGAGTTTGCCCTGTCGGGCATTGGGCTTATTCATGTTCAAGAACAAAATGATGCCTGGGGCTGAGGTGTTGTAAAACAGGTTTTCTGGCAGGTAAATCACCCCTTCAATCAGGTCATTGTCGATAAACCACTTGCGTACTTGCTTTTCCTTGGTCGTGCTGGCGCTACCACTGCCGCGGCTCGCCGCCCCTGTATCGAGCACGATGGCGGCACGCCCGTTGTCATTCAGGCTGGCAAATATGTGCTGCACCCAACCCCAGTCCGCGCTTTGCTTGCCAGGAAAGCCTGCACCTTTGGGGAAGCGTCCCAACTCATCGGCGTCATAATCCTGTTCAGTAAACCAGTTTTGATTCCACATCGGATTGGCAACTACACGGTCAAAGGTCTGCAATCCCTTCTTGCCTCTAAATTTCGGATTCTTGAACGTGTCGCCAATCTCAATTACGCCTTCCATGTCGTGAATAATCATGTTCATGTTCGCCATCGCCCAGGTAGTGGCGTCGTATTCCTGCCCGTAAATCTTGAGCGGGGCGTAGTTCTTGCGAGAAGCCAAGTCCATTTGCTCATCGAGCGCAAGCTGGCACTTGATGAGCAGCCCACCTGAACCACAACACGGGTCATAGACTTCCATGCCTGGCGACGGTTCCAGAATGCGAGCCATCACTATCCCGACTTCTTTGGGCGTGTAGAACTCGCCAGCGCTTTGCCCGCTCCCTTCGGCAAACTTACGGATGAGATACTCATAACTGCGCCCGATAATGTCGGGTTCCACGTCGTTCATACCCAGCCGTTTCAAACTCATTTGCTCGATGAGAGCGCTCAGGCGGTCGTCGGCAATATCTCTCTGCCCGTGCGTGGTGGCGTTGAAGTCCACCCGGTCAATGATGCCCTTGAGCGGCGGATTCTCATCTGCGATGGCACGAAGGTGCGTGGTGAGTTGCTCGCCTATTTTGTCTGCCAGTTTGCGAATCACTGACCAGACGGGCTGTTCGGGGTCGGCAGGTTCGAGCGGGATATAGAACCGTACCAGTTTCTTGTCGCGTTTGACCAGTTTGAACGCCTTCGCACGTCCACCCACGTTTTGGGCGATGCGGTTAAGTTCATCGTCGAACACATCACACAACCGTTTGGTAAAGACCAGCGGTAGGATGAAATCTTTGTACTTGGCAGCTTCTTTTGCGCCGCGAATGGAGCAGGCTGCATCCCACAGCCATTGTTCGAGGGATTTATCGGTGTTCCCGTTATGTTGATTTGCCATTATGTTTCTCGGTACGAGGATTTTCCCGAAGGCACTGGGGCACGATTGTACAGCCTTTATAAAACCCAGTCAAAGGAAGTGAACTGGACTGCGGACGCCACGGCGACCTGGATTGAAAAGAGCGTAAACCCGAATGCCCTGCAGACGTTTCAAGACGTTCGTTGCAGACGTGAGTCTGGACCTTGAGAGGTCTTAAGCCCCACAATGGTACCACGAAAAATGCGTTCTTCCCTTTGTCGACATACTAAATCGTTTGCAATACCTTGACGTCGACCCCGGGGAGTTCAGCTAGCCTGTTTCTTATATCTTCCATCCAGTGGGCATGATTGGGTTCGAAAGGTCGGAATTTATTCATCATTAAATCCGTTGTTGCCCAAAGAAAATAACCAGCATAGAACGAGTACATGAGCAGATGGTAAGAGAACCTTAGTTGATGACCAACAATGGTGCCATCAGACATGGTATAAATGTACCGAGAAGAATTTCTGGCATGTACAGCCTCAGACCATTCTCGGTACAAAGCAATGTAAATGTGCTCCATCCCGAGGGTTTTTGCGAGTCCTTGAGTTTCTTGGGGACCATCGAATAGGGTGTACCACTGCGGCTTTATTTTCCTTTCTTTTTTTGTGCGCTCATGTTCTATCTCAATGGGCTTGAAGACTTGCTTGCCGGAGAGTTGTCGAATGTAAGCGAGTTGTTCATTTGACAACCTCGGAAGATTGGCGTTTGAGCCTTCTCTTCGGAGCGCCCCTGCTAGATTTTTCCCCTGTGTGGACTCCGGGTCAAGTTGCTGATATTTCCGAATCTTGCCCGTATTATCGAAGTACAACCAAGACAGTGAACGGTTTTGGTAATTGTCTTTCAGCAAATAACTGATTGAAAGAAAAGCCTCAAAAGAACTCCTGATGAGAAGTGCTGCTGGCTCACAACAGGACTGGGAAATCAAGACTCGAACACCATCCGTCATCTCAATAATATGAAGGTACAGCACAAAAGCAGGTAGGTCGGTGTAACTATTATCATTGGTTGACACACAGCGTCCACAGGCACGTGTAGAATAGTTAACCACTTCTTCAAGAAGAGGTTCAGCCAAATCAATGAATTGCCTGGCATCCGACTTGGCTTTATCTGGATTCAGGATTCTTGTGAAAGGTGCCGTAGTCATTAACCTCCTCCCTTGAAGACGACCTTTAGTTTGGAAATACTTTCTGAGGTAGCCGATTCGAGGTCAATTCTTATATATCGTTCTTGGTCTCATGTATTCATAGCTGGTTTGCACAAATGGGACAATATGTAAGCCCCAGAAACTGGTTAGATGACGAATGACGACAAGGCAAGAATTGCGAGTTGTTTCTGATTATCTTGTTTGAGGGAAAGTGGAAGGGGGTACCCGCTGGTACCCCCTTCGGTTGGATTACTCGGAAGGCGCAGGCATCATGCAGTTTATCCACTGCTCGATTCGCTGGGCTATGTAAGGTGATGTGACTCCAGCCCAAGTCTTGATTCCGTTGTCTGCGAAGAGGTTTTTCAACATGGCTGAACGCTGCTTTCCCGAAAGGTCCGACTTCTCTACCGCTGCCTGAAACTTCTGTCTCAGAATGTCGACCTTACCTGAATTGAGATACTCGATGTCTACCGCGCTTGGTTTCCATGATGACCCCTTCCTTGGCTGAGGGTCTTGAACTTCGACCGCCTCAGGGTCTTGGGTGAATATCTCAGACAAAGCAAACGTATTGATAACTGCGTCTACGTATGAGCGTTTCTTAGCGATTTTCAAAATGGTATTAGCAAGGTCAGCAACATTCTTACGGCTTAGATATTTGGTTTCTCTACTATTGCAGCTTCCCAGCCCTGCGCCTACCGTCTGACCGGAGCCAATGAGATAGAGCCTTGTCTGGACTGTGTACGAAAAGATGTTCTGCTCAAAGTCTTCAGTCTGCGACAGGATTTTGTAGCGAGGTATCACCTGCCATGCTGCTGCAACAAGCTGAGCGCCCGGAAGCCAGAGGAAGGGCTTACTTACACCTGGGACCTTGCCGTAATGAACACCGGGTCGAAGATGGTTGCTGCAGAAAGAGATTATCTCTTCATATCGCGCGGTTGCTGCTTCATGGGGTCTTGCTGCAAGCTCGGTTATTTGGATTGCTATATCTTGAGTCATGGTCGGTTCCTTTCGTAGATTCCGGGAAAAGGGGTCTTTCGACCCCTTGTTGTGTGATTTAGGCTACACGAGTAAGTACCTTCATTTGATGCCAATCTTGTTCGTCCCATTCACCCCAGAAATATAAGGCGACTTCGTCATAGCGGGCTATGTATCCAGCCCATTTTCCACTAGCGCACCAGTCTGAAGGCGCCTTCATGTTTGTGTTGGGTAAGAATCGGCATTCAACTTGACCGTTCACCAAATTTCCGTTTATGCAATTCTGACAAGTCATCTCTGATTTTTTCATGGTAGTAATCCTTTCCTAATAAGGCACATTCAGTTGAATGCGTACCCGGTGCATTGGTCCAATAGCAGCTATGGACATTTCATCGACTAATGCAGCGGCTTTGTCATCACCGGATAGCAAGACCAGATTTCTAATCATGCACAAGGTTTCGTGAATGTTCTTGAATTGCACTTGCAGTCCTTGGACGATTTCAAGTGCGGGTAGGTTTGATTCATGGTAGGCTAAAGATGTTTGCATTTTATTTTCCTTTGTTTTTTGGTTGAGCTTACTGTTGCCGCAGTAGGCTTTTTTGTTTGGACTCATTTCCATGATGGCTCCCCCCTACCAGAATTGTCATTTTTTGAGATACCGTTTAACTCCAGGTAGGCGTGGGTAATCTGCTTACAGAACGCTAGCAGATAATCGGATTGTGAATCTGAGTTCAGCGCTTTGAGGTCCCTGTCAACATCTCGGATTGAGAAGTTTTCCGGCTGACCTTCAAGCATTCCAGCTCGCGTGCGTGCCAACATCTGTGCCAGTTCTGAATGAAACATCGTCCTTCCTCCCTTTGCAATGAATTGTTGATAACACCCTTGTAACACCCTATGAAATACGTGTCAAGTAAAATGTTGCAAAAATGTTTTTAAGGGTGTAGAAAGATGGTCCAAGACTTCTTTGAGGTGAACCATGAAGAGACAAGCACGGGTGAACTTGTATTTGACCGAGACCGAGAAGGAACGGTTGGAACAAGCTGCGGAAACAGAAGGGTTACCCTTGTCAATTTGGATAAGGGTATTGGCGTTGAAAGCAGCGGCTGAGGTAATAAATAGGAAACGTTCAAAATCATAAAGGGGTGTGCTGTTTTCATCGGCGCAGATAGTGTCACGAATTTCTGAACTATAGTTTCGCGAAAACTGATTGAATGCGAAGCGCTTCGCACAGCGGTTATTGATGAATATCAACGTAAAGGCACCTGAGAGTCTCGCTATTGCATTTTACCTTCCCGGCGTAATTCTCCTAGCCGTGGCACTAAATTAGACGAAACGCGCGTACAGTGAGTCTGGGGGCATACAGGAACCTGATGGGATATACAAGAGGGAACGAAGGCGCATTGTGACAAGAGCCTTTCGTAAAGGACTGGCACCTATAGTGTTGGCAGAGTAGGTCTTCTGAATCGTCACAAGTTTTATCGATGTTCAACAAGAATCTGTGCAGGTACCTGCAATAGCTGTAAACCATCGAAGTTTATAAAATATCTCGGCTGCATCCACTTCGCTAAGAGGCTGTAATTCATTATCCGGTCCATTCGGATACTAGCCAGCAATAATTAGCCACTGAGCGTCACGTAGGAATTCTCTTATGGCCCATGGGAGGGTGTCTTATCATCTTAGAGGTATTACACTTTTGCCATTATCGCCGCAGCGGATAGTGCCAGGGCGAACATGAAGCATATCTACTTCTTGGTTCATCGCATTTGCATGTAGAGCCTCAAAAACGGAATCTTCTTTAACAAAATACCATAAAAAAATACCCCAATCCTCGGTAAAAAGAATTGGGGGGTAACTTAGGAATAAAATTTTTGTTATATCGACTGCGGATGCTTCCTAAAGCAGAACCACCCGTTGACGATCAGGAGAATGAGAGCTAAAAGACCACTAACAAATTACGACTCCCACAGGAAATGAATTACCGTCAGTTCGGAGCTGAGGGCCTGCTAAAACATAAGTTGACCCGAAATGCCAAGAGCCCAAAGGTATCTGGTGAAAGAAGAGTTACCACTACCCGAGGCGGAACGGTCAATTGTCTGAAGACCGAAAAAAAGCTGTCCATCTTGGTCAAGATTTCCATTACCTTTGCACTGTAACCAACTACCCTTAAGCCATAGATTCACACCGAGATGCTCCCGGATATTCAACTTCGTTTGGGCAAAAGCCTCTAAGAGGTTGCCTCCTCCACCGCTCAATTGGTAACGGCTGTCAACTGACTGAGAGGCAAAAATCCGCCTAAAGCTAAGGGTATCAATGACCCGCAAAGGTATCTTGACGTCGTACGATGTGAGCCATGGACTCCAAACCAGGCTAAAATCGAGATAGCTCTGGCATATTTTGATACCAATATAGGGGGACCGGGTAATTGCCTTGAAATCACTCGAATAGTCCTGGGTTCCTGTCAGAGTTATCTCCTCAAATACCTGAAACGAAGCCGCCTCTCCGCCAAGCTCGGGCTTTTGAGATAGGCTATCGCATTTGTATCCAACCAGGATTGCCACATCATCAGTTAGGCAATAAAGGCCACCCAGATTTAATTCCCACCACCGCACTTGGGTACCCGACCAATCCAACGCACCGCGACCGAAGCCGAAGCCTCGGACAAGAGTATCTGTGCCCAGACTCCCAGCATTAGATACGAATAAATTCGTTCCAGCGGCCCCAAAAAAACGGAACCTCTGCCGCAAGGCCACATCGAGGCCCAATGACCCTACCCAAAGAGCATTGTTTTTTAGTCTGACATCCAAGTTTTGAAAAAAAGCATTTTGTGTTCCAGAAAAGGGGAAATTGATGTTGAGGCCCAACGACTGGTACCCGAATCCGAGCCAGGGCACAACCTTAACATTCCCTACGGTGACACACGACATTCCAGCCATGCCTGCCGGGCAACAACCCATCCCAAACTGCCCCAGAACGAACGACGGACTCAGCAGAGCAATGACGCAAATGAAAACTGAGACAACACTCCTTTTCATTCTCCATCCCTCCTTAAAACGAACACACCAAAAGTCACGGTGGTTCCGTGAAACATGCAACCGATATTTAATTGGCAAGAAATATAATATTACTTGTCACAGAATGCGATTGAGATGTCAAGACATTCTTGGGGACTTTTCTTTGGGCAGGACGTTATTTGGTGTGTAGCGATGTGTCCATGGTTTATTGGTCATGCCATCGGAAAGGATTGCAACAGAACCCCTGGGAAAGCTCCGTCAAGGCACTTGGTTTGAATCCTGAAATTAGGATTAACGACCAGCGTCACCCTTGCAGCGCGTATGCCGGAAGGTCACGATTGGGCTCCCCAATTATCTAACCCATCATGGGCCATTCCGTGAAGCAGCGTAATGTAATTGATAGCTGGTCTGGAAAAATCGGACCATGACATAAGGTAAAGCTGCTCCATACTAGAGGAAAAGGAAGGAGAGCGCCCTGAGCGACCCACCTCATCACTGGAACATCACTACAAATAAAATTAACCGCTCGGCTGTCAGGACGCTGCTACCGCGCAACATGGTCGAGGAAACAGCTACCATGCCACTGCGGGCACGCCCTTTTGCCCGGCACGATACATGCCTCACGATTATCGAATTGCATGGAGCGTGACGGATGCAGTGCAAAAGGCGTGATATAGTCGGTAACCCAAGTTTCTACGCCGCAAGCTGGGCGTGGTAAAAGTAAGACGCATGTGGCGGCACGCCGGTTGCCTTGGCAGCAAACATGCTAATCCGATGGGAGAATATGAACGAGCCGTTGCATGTTTGGTGACAACACCATGCAAGCGGCGTGATTGCGAATCATCTCATGAGGTTAAGATCTGGTCGCTGTGGAGCTGATGATAATCGACCCGAACCACCTCATATAGATTGGAGTGAAATCAGCTTCAGGCAGTTACCAAAAAAATCAGTGAAGCAAGGGGGCATGGTCTCATCGCTGACAGAGATAACATATTGAAATAATAGTGCTGCTGAAGAATGGTGTGGTGTCCATATAGGTGTCTACAGGTGTCCATATTGGTGGCTAACAGCGGTACTGTTGGATGTCACAGAGTGAAAGCCCAGAACAACATATCTTATCAATATGATTAGAGACATAGTGCCTCAGGGTTGCCCGGTGATAACTGGTAACAAGGTAGTGTTCCCGGACTTCGAATCCGTAGGTCGCAGGTTCGAGCCCTGCCGGGCGTACCAAAATATTTCAAGTGCTTATAATGCCTCAATCATCACCAATATGGCCCGGGTTAACTCAGGGATAACCTGAGTGCGGAAAAGACCCCTTTTCGGATAGGCTGCCATCATCACCATCACCCCTTAACCGCTACTCCACTACTACTTAATGCACTATGTTGTTGTATCTTGGCTTGTGTTGCGACCTATTCCATGGGTGCTTATCGGATCGTGCATCGTTCGACGCTACGGCCTGCCTGCCTAGTGGTGTGTGGTATCCCATGCTTCTGTAGTGGGGTGGGAACCCCCTCCGGCCCTCGGCGCTCTCGTATCAGCTTATTACTAAAGGGGGACCCTAGACCTGTTTTCACACCGCAGTTAATTTTCGGGGTTTGGTCCCCGGTATCATGGTACCTGTGAATCTTTGCGTCAACGGACACTGTTTCTGTTTGTTGGAGACATGAGCAATTAGGATTAGTGTAGGAGAATGGCCATTTCTAACGGGGTATTGCTAGGCGACAATGTGTTGTGCGTACATTAACAGCATAGACCACGGATAGGCGTGAAAACATCATTGATTCATTGTCATTTAACCTCGACAACTAATCAGCTCTTGTTGCTTTATCTATGATACTATACGCATATCAATCATGCTATTGTGGTCTTTCACCTTTTATGGCTCACTGAGAAGCACCTTGGCGCGTAATAAGACGGAAACCCTATCCCCTGCCTGGGATGGAAAATCGCTCAGAATTGATTACAGAGGCCTTCTTGTGGATGTCAGCGATGGAGCCCTGAATTTTGGGTATGAGATCTCAGTCCTCAAGGGCATCGAGACCCTAGGGGGTGGGGAGCCCCCTAAGGCCTACGGTCCATACGTATATATAAACAAATATAGGCGCTTACATACAAAAAAGGTATCTCGGCCTAACCTTTTTTTCCCGTAACGTCCATTAATTTCGAACCACGACCCTGGACACAAAAACATAGAAAAATTTGTCTGTTCTAGTCTCCCTTGCTTTACCCGCTCATGAAGATGACCAGCGCCATAGTGGATTATCTTTATGATGTGATGGATTCAGCTTACGATGCCGCGTCGATCTGCCAAGTTAGCGGGAGCCTTGGGCATGTGCTACCTGAAAGCATTGGCGCCAAGAGTCACAAGAAAGCTATTGTCAACCTCGATAATATACAAGATGATTCAGTTAAGGCACCTACTCGAACTTGCCGTGACGCCGGTGTGCGTCGGTTACGGAAAGACAGACCAGATTTACTAGAGGAGGTGAAAAGACATGGCAGCTTCGATTGGGTCTTTTATCATCGACATCGTCTGCTTCTGGACAGGTGAGATTCTTCTCGTCATCTTCACTGGTGGACGACATCAATTCTTACCTTGGAATAAACCACCAGAGCCTGGAACACGAGTAACATCTGAAAAAGGGAGTACGTGGGTCGGGTATATCTTCTGGATATCCATACTTGGCGTTATTTCCTACTTGGTCTTCTCTCGAAACTAACCCTATTTGATGCCATTTCGCTCAATAGAAAGAGTGAATGCAACAAGAATGGTAGAACTAAAGGATTTGGCGGGTTCCACACAGCCCAGAATTATGCCGGGGTAATGACCCGTGTGCAATGACACTTCTCTTATTCTAGAGCAGCTTTACCACTTATGTCATTGTCCAATTTTTCCAGACCA
>Ga0007800_10000188_pt1 | contig 26566 bp, 18 predicted proteins | sample CryBogmetaGMA14M_FD_60366 | JGI IMG/M metagenome (GOLD analysis project Ga0007800, IMG submission 60366) | Freshwater microbial communities from Crystal Bog, Wisconsin, USA - MA14M | ecosystem: Environmental > Aquatic > Freshwater > Lake | place: Crystal Bog, Wisconsin, USA | collected 2009-07-06 | reverse complement strand
GGTGATGAAGGGTGGGGCCGGGGAGCGCTTGACCTGCCGGGTGGCTATTTTGAAGACCGAGTATTCGGCCTTTTCCAGTTCGCCCTTGACGGCATCGGCGGTCTTCTTATCAGATACGGGCATTTTCTTGCCGTCCGCTAGCCCCACCAGCGTTGCTCTGAACTGTGGTTTGGCGGTGCCCTGTTTCAGAAGCTCGGCGGCTATAGTCCAGTATTCTACGGGCTTGAATTTTTCTATCTCGCGTTCGCGGTCAACCACGATCTTGACCGCCACCGACTGCACGCGGCCGGCCGAAAGCCCGCGGCGCACCTTGCTCCACAGCAGGGGCGAGAGTTTGTAACCCACCAATCGGTCCACGATGCGCCGCGCCTGCTGGGCGTCCACCAGGTGCATATCGATGTCGCGCGGGTGTTTGAAAGCCTCCTCGATGGCATCCGAGGTTATCTCGTGGAAGACGACGCGGCGGAAGACAGTTTTATCGATGCGGGTGGCTTCCGCCAGGTGCCATGCAATGGCCTCCCCCTCGCGGTCAGGGTCGGTGGCCAGATAGACGGTGGAAGCATCCTTCACGGCCTCTTTCAACTCTTTAACCGTCTTGCTCTTGTCGCGCGACACGACATACTTGGGTTCGAAGTCGTGTTCGACGTCCACGCCTATGCGGCTCTTGGGCAGGTCGCGCACATGTCCCAGCGAGGCCTTGATGACGTAATTTTTACCCAGCATGCGCGCCAGTGTTTTGGCCTTGGCCGGGGATTCAACGATTACCAGACTGTGTTTTGCCATAAAACTCTCTTCCTAATCTATCGTAACCGCGTAATTCTCGCGTGATTCTCGCACTACGGCATAATTCATTGCGCCCAACTGTTTCACCATGCCCTTGAGCTCCATCATGGCCAGTGTGCCGCTTACGGTGTGCGCCGGCAGTCGGCTGGCCTGGCAGATCTCATCTATATGAATCGGGGCGGCTCCCAGGTACTTAAGCAGTAGTGCCTCGGTATCGCTGGCGGGGATAACCGCTTTCATTTCCATCTGGTGGGCCGCTGCCGTCAGATTCAGTTCTTCCAGTATATCACTCACCCGCATGACGCACTTGGCACCCGCCTGAATGAGCTTATTGGTGCCGCTGGAGTAAGAAGACAGAATGCTGCCGGGAATAGCGAATACCTCGCGGTTCTGTTCGAGGGCAAGCTGTGCGGTTATCAAAGCGCCGCTGGTCTCGCAGGCTTCCACCACCAGCACCCCCAGGCACAGGCCGGATAGTATGCGGTTGCGCCTTGGGAAATTCTCAGGGCGCGGGCGCGTGCCGGGCGGATACTCGCTGATGAGAGCGCCGTGCCCGATGATACGCCTGGCGAGCTCGCTATTCTCTACCGGGTAAACGCTGTCGAGCCCTCCGCCCACCACCGCCAGCGTTCGCCCTCCGGCGGAAAGAGCCGCCTGGTGGCTGATGGCGTCTATGCCTTTGGCCAGTCCGCTGACCACGGTTATGCGGTTTCTGGCCAGGCCGGCGGCCATTTCCTCGGCCACCTGGCGCCCGTAGATGGTGGGCTGGCGCGTGCCGACGATGGAGACACACCATTCGTCCTCGGTCTTAATCTCGCCTTTTATAAAAAGTAGCGCCGGCCTGTTATATATCTCCTTAAGCCGCGCCGGATAAGCCTTGTCGTGCCAGGTTATCAGGCGGATGTCCATGTTGTTCAGTTTGAGCATCTCGGCATCGAGGTCGAGTTTTGGACGGGCCTGATTGATGCTCTTTACGGCGCTATCATCAAGCCCTGCCTGCTTAAGCTCAGCAGGGCCGGCGCACCAGGCGGCTTCGAGAGTCTTGAAGGCAGTCTCAAGCTGCCCGAAGCGCACCGGTCCGATGCCGGGTATCAGGCTGAAGCCGAGCCAGTATAAAAGTTCGCGCTTGTCCATTGAGTTGAATATTCTAACACGGGGTGAGGGTGCTGGCAATTTAGATCATAATCTCCTCTCCCTTGTGGAAGAGGACTTAGGTGAGGGGGTAGTATTTACCATTCTTGAAGATAGACTTGCTCTGAGCATAGCTGAAGGAAAGGCTGGCCGTATCATTCGGTGGCGTTTATCTGTTTTTTCAGGACTGCAAAAAACCGGTTCAACTGAACGAAACGACTGCCTATAAAGTTGGGGATAACTTTACACGTTAGCTTACCCTCATCACGTAAATGTTGGCGATGTGTCAAGAAAGAATGGATTAATGTACGCGTAAGATCAAGGCTTAATCCTCGCTTAACCACCATGTTTGAAAGCTTATAGTAAAACAAGAACAATTTTCCCCCATAGCTAGATGAAACAAGAAAGGGGAGGTGCTCCATCAACGCCTCCCCTTTGAAACCTATTACTCGTTGAAAATCAAGCCCAAATTAGCTTTGGGGCTTTCCCCTTCCTCTAGCTAGAAGAAACGTAGTCGCAAGAACGGCCCCAATTACCGCAGCAACTACAGCAGTAATAATAATACCCCACGGAGTGGAAGAGCCAGTACCCTGTGCTGGCGGTGTCGTCACGGTTGGCGATGCCGTTGTGATTTGCGATGCTGTGGTGCTTGTAGCCGGTGTCGAGGTAGTAGGCTTGGGTGGAGCTACGGTGAAAAAAATACCCGTAACCCAGGCACTGGTAAGCGTACCTGCCCTCGACCGCACCCTCCAGGAATAGGCAGTACCCTGGGTAAGCTCCATGGTCGGGGTATATGTAGTGCTGGATGAGTTACTTACATCTGCGATGAGAGTAACGAAGTTGGCGTTTGTGCTGAGTTGGAAGTCATAATTGACATAAGGAACTGCTACCCAACTGATGGCCGTGTTGGTTGGCACGTCACTTGCTCCGATAGAGGGACCGGCGCCGACAGTAGATGGCGCGTCTGGTGACTGGACCGCCAGGCTAAATGTCCAACCCGCGGCGATAGCCCCCACTCCAGCAAGCCCGCTCACCTGAACAGGGGTAGTACTGTTTGCTGCAGCCACATTGCTGATTTGGCCAAAGGTGTTGTCGCCCCAGGCACAGACAGTGCCGTCCGACTTCAGCGCCAGGCTATGAACTGAACCTGCACTGACAGCTGTAATCCCGGTGAGCCCGCTCACCTGAACCGGGGTAAGTCTATCTGTTGTAGTTCCATCGCCCAGCTGACCATTGGTGTTCTGTCCCCAGGCCCATACGGTGCCGTCTGACTTTAGTGCCAGGCTAAAGTCGCCCATTAGGTCAACGGCCACCACTCCGGTGAGCCCGCTCACCTGAACCGGGGTAAGTCTAGTTGTTGTGGTCCCGTCACCCAGTTCACCATAGGTGTTTAAGCCCCATGCCCAGACGGTGCCGTCCGATTTTACCGCCAGGCTATGGTGATAACCTGCGGAGATGGCCGCCACCCCGGTAAGCCCGCTCACCTGAACCGGGGTAAGCTTATCTACTGTAGTCCCATCGCCCACTTGACCATTGACGTTCCAACCCCAGGACCAAACCGTCCCATCTGATTTAAGCGCCATAGCTACGGCGGCGGCTCCATCCACGGCTATCATACCGGTGAGCCCGCTCACCTGAATTGGTGTAATTCTGGTTGTTGTAGTCCCGTCTCCTAACTGGCCATTGGTATTTCTGCCCCAGGTCCAGACAGTGCCGTCGGACTTCAGCGCCATGTTACTAAAACTGCCTGAACCTACGGCCACCACTCCGGTGAGCCCGCTCACCTGACCAGGGGTAGATCTATTTGCGGTAGTCCCATCGCCCAGTTGACCGAATTGGTTCTGGCCCCAGGCCCATACGGTGCCATCCGACCTTACAGCCAGGCTATGAGTTGAGCCTGTGTTGACAGTTGCCACACCGGTGAGCCCGCCCACCTGAAGAGGAGTAGGGCAACCTGTTGAGATCTGATATCCAAGTTGGCCAAAGTTGTCAAAGCCCCAGGTCCAGACGGTACCATCCGGCTTCAGCGCTATGCTATGGTTGCCGCCTGCGGTGATGGCCGCCCCCCTGGTGAGCCCGCTCACCTGAATGGGAGTAAGCTTATCTACTGTATTCCCGGTGCCCAGTTGACCAGAGGCATTGGCCCCCCATGCCCAAATTGTGCCGTCTGATTTCATCGCCATGCTATGCTGGTCACCTGCGTCAACAGCCACCACCCCGGTGAGCCCGCTCAACTGAACAGGGGTGAGTCTATCTGTTGTGGTCCCGTCTCCCAATTGACCATTATAATTTCTTCCCCAGGCCCAGACCGTTCCGTCAGACTTCAGAGCCAGGCTATGATATGATCCTACGATAACGGCTACCACTCCAGTGAGGCTGCTCACCTGAACCGGGGCAAGTTTATCCGTTGTGGTCCCGTCGCCCAGCTGACCGTTGGAGTTGCTGCCCCAGGCCCAGACGGAGCCATCCGACGTCAGTACCATACTATGTCGCAAACCTGCGCTGATAGCTGTCACTCCGCTAAGCCCACTTACTTGAAAGGGGATAGGCCTGTCTGTGGTAGTCCCATCGCCCAGTTGACCAAAGGCATTGTTGCCCCAGGCCCAGACGGTGCCATCTTTCTTCAGAGCCAGGCCATGGTTTCCCCCTGCGACGATAGCCAACACGTCAGTGAGCCCGCTAACTTGAACGGGGGTATTTTTATTTGCTGAAGTCCCATCACCCAGCTGCCCATTGCAGTTCAAGCCCCAGGCCCAGACGGTGCCGTCCGACTTCAGAGCCAGGCTGTGACTTGCGCCTGTGTCGATGGCTACAACCCCGATAAGACTGCCCACCTTAAGTGGGGTAGCTCTATTCGTTACCCCTCCGTCGCCCAGTTGACCAAAGGAATTGTTGCCCCAGGCCCAGACGCTGCCGTCCGACTTCAGAGCCAGGCTTTGGGCCAAACCTCCTTTGATGGCCGTCACCCCAGAGAGCCCGCTTACCTGAGCTGGTTCGGTAGTATAAAGTATAAGCGAATAGCCCAACTGACCATAGGAATTGTTGCCCCAGGCCCAGACAGGGTTCGTTGCGGCACTTACAGGAGATGCAAAAGCAAGCAAAGTGGAGAGGATTACCAGAGTTAAGGCTAGAGACATTGTTTTAAGGGCTTTATGTTTCAATTTATCTTGTAATCCTGACATCGTAAGCACCTCCTTGAGGCCTAGACGTTAATATACAACTCAGGCTCCGGGCTTTTTCCTGGCTCTTGTAATCACTATCGCAAGAATGGCCCCAAGCGCTCCAGCAACAAGCGCGGCAATGACGATAAAACCCCATTGTATGGAGGTGTCAGTCCCCTGTGCTGTCGTTGTCGTTACGCTTGGCGATGCTGTTACTGCCGACGATGTTGTCACAATCACAGAAGGTGTCACGCTGGTAGGCTTGGGCGGAGACACCGTGGTAAACGTGCCTGTAACCCAGGCACTTGTAATCGTAATTGCCCTGGAGCGTACTCTCCAATAGTAGGTGGTAGCCTGGGTGAGCGCCGTGGCCGGGGTATATGTAGTACTGGATGAGTTACTTACGTCCGCGATGAGAGTAACGAAGCTAGAACTTTTGCTGAGTTGGAAATCATAATTAACAAAAGGCACTGATATCCAGTTGATAGCGGTATCGGTTGGGACATCTTTTGCTCCGGTAGAGGGACTGGCGCCAACCGTCGATGGTGCGTCTGGTGCCTGGATCGCCAGGCTATGCCATTGTCCCGTGCCGATGGCCGCTATCCCGATCAGGCCGCTTATCTGTACGGGGATGGAGCTGTTTGCTGCCGCCAAATTGCTCAGCTGTCCATAGGTGTTGTCGCCCCAGGCCCAGACACTGCCGTCTGACTTCAGGGCCAGGCTATGGGTACGACCTACCGCAATCGCCGACGCTCCAGTCATCCCGGTTACCTGAACAGGAGTGTACCTATCCGTTTTAGTCCCATCACCCAGTTGACCTGCGCTGTTGACTCCCCAGGCCCAGACCGTGCCGTCCGATTTCACACCCATGCTAAAAAAATTGCCTCCGCAAACGGCCGCTACCCCGGTAAGCCCACTCACCTGCACAGGCGTAAGCCTATCAGTGGTAGATCCGTCGCCCAGGGCACCATATGTGTTGCCGCCCCAGGCCCAGACGGTGCCGTCAGACTTAAGGGCTAGACTGTGCTGTTGACCTGCACCAATGGCTATCACTCCGCTAAGCCCGCTCACCTGCACCGGGGTAGACCTACTTGTTGTCGTCCCGTCTCCCAATTGACCATAGCTATTATCGCCCCAACCCCAGACGGTGCCGTCTGATTTCAACGCTATGTTAGAGAAGTAATTGGCCGATATAGCTGTTACCCCGGTAATCCCGGCAACCTGAACAGGGATAAGCCTATTCGTTGTGGTACCGTCGCCCAACTGCCCGGCGTTGTTCCGCCCCCAAGCCCACACTGTGCCGTCAGACTTCAGGGCTATACTATGCATAACCCCGGCGCTGATACCTATCGCTCCCGTGAGTCCATTTACCTGAGCCGGGGTAGACCTATCTTTTGTAGTACCATCACCCAGCTGGCCAGCACTGCCCTGTCCCAAACCCCAAACAGTGCCATCCGACTTAAGGGCTAGAGTAAAGTAGTTGCCTCCGCAGGCAGCCGCCACTCCGGTAACCCCGCCCACCTGAAGAGGTGTAGGACAACCTACTGGAATTTCAAATCCCAGTTGACCAGAGCCGTTGGCGCCCCAGGCCCAGACGGTGCCGTCCTTCTTAAGCGCCAGGCTAAAGGTGCTACACGCAGCGATGCATATAATTCCGCTCAGCCCGCTCACCTGGACGGGCGTAAGCCTGTCTGCTGTATTACCGGTACCAAGTTGTCCGGAGGCATTGTTACCCCAGCTCCAGACGGTACCATCCTGCCTCAAAGCAAGGCTAAAGTCGCCACCTCCGCGGACTGCAGTAATCCCGGTAAGACCATTTACCTGAACCGGCGTAGACCTGTCTGTGGTAGTCCCATCACCTAACTTCCCATAGGTGTTCTGCCCCCAGGCCCAGACGGTGCCATCTGACTTCAACGCCAGGTTATGGTAGTAACCTGCACTGATAGCCGTTATACTGGTGAGCCCGCTCACTTGAACGGGCGTAAGTTTATCAGTTGTAGTTCCATCACCCAGCTGACCATTGGAGTTGCCGCCCCAGGCCCAAACGGTACCATCCGACTTGAGTGCCAGGGTATGGATGTTACCGGCATCAAGAACAACAACTCCGGTAATCCCGCTCACCTGAACGGGGGTAAGCCTATCGGTGGTCGTGCCGTCGCCCAGTTGACCGTTGCTATTGCCGCCCCATGCCCAGACAGTGCCGTCTTGCTTCACGGCCAGGCTATGCTGGTCACCTGCGGCGATAGCCATCACCCCGGTGAGCCCGCTTACCTGGACGGGGGTAGACCTTGTTGCTTTACTCCCATCGCCCAGATTACCACTAGCGTTGGCACCCCAGGCCCAGACGGTGCCGTCTGACTTCAGGGCCATTCCATGGACGCGGCCGCTACAAACTGCCGTCACACCGGTGAGTCCCACTGCTTGAACAGGGGTAGATTGATTTGCTGGAAATGTAGTTGTCCCATCGCCCAGCTGACCTATGGTGTTGTTGCCAAAGCCCCAGACCGTGCCGTCCTTCTTCAGGACTCGGCTGCACCCGTGTCCTTCGACATACACCACATCCGACAACCCGCTCACCTGGGCCGGTTCAGTAGAATACAGAACAAGCGAATAGCCCAATTGCCCAACGCTGTTGTTGCCCCAGCCCCATAAAGGATTTGTGGTAGCACTTAACGGAGAGGCAAAAACGAAGAGAGCACAGAGGACTACAAGAGTTAAAGCCAGAGATATTACCTTAGAGACTTTGTGGTTCATTTGAGATTCCTCCTGTAATACCCACTTTATGAGGTCGGTTTCACTATTGGCTCGGCGCCACCCAAGTGACCAATTACAGGTGGCGTGTCAGTGCCCCAAATGCATACCAATCAGCCAACAATATACTCGTGTGCGATGGCGTTTTCAATAGGTTTGCCCTGAACAAGACTGAATATTTCTGATACAGGGGTTGAAGCTCCCTGCAAATGAATATGGGTGTAGAACGATACCGGCTACGAAAACATCGCCATTATTACCTGATGGTAAAGATAATTTGAAACGTTCTGCCAAAGAGAATTATTCAATAAACAAATGTTCCTTTATTGATCTGCATTGGCCTTTTTCTGGCGCTTGATTGCAAGGTATTACCATACCAAGATCTGGCAGAACAATAATTATATTTCCATCCAGAGTATATAGGGATAGGTAGCTTCAATCGCTTCTGTAATCCTGAGGGTTCAGATGCAAATCAATACTGTATCCATTTAAGAATGCCGTATTTGCCCGCGCCTTTGTCGAGAAAGATATTCCAGTGTGGAGGTAAGTAGGTAAACACGATATAAGCGGTGCCGAGGATAATTATCAAGAGAATACCTATGAAATTCAACCAGCTAGGCATTTCTTGGCCCGTCATCATTTTGTAACTTATTAGTTGCCCTACGGCAGCGGCCAAACCGAAAGTGATGATATCGATAGCGAGGATAGAGTGTCCCACAATAGCTGTATAGGTATAGAATACGACTGAAATGGCAATCGGCATAGCATAAATGCTAATCGCCTTTACCCACCAGAAGTTTCGCCGCGACTCTTTGAGAAAGCGGTATTCCACCAGACCCCAGGTCAGTGCCGGCCAGAAAATGATCTTGAGGTGCTCCCATACGCTCTCATTCACTGCAGCAATCGCCCCTATGGGAGGCCAGTTTCCTGTGGCTGCGAACAAGAAATGCAAAGCTGATCCAGAAAAGAAAATGAATGCTATCCCCCATAGCTCCCATTTTAAAAGTGAATGCTTCACAATAACACTCCTCACTTAATAACTAACTATATTATCCTATCACAGATGGTTATACACAAAAAGGAACGATTATCTCCCATGGTTGGATAAAAGGTAGAGGGGGGAGCAGTTCTATATATGCCCCCCCCCTCCCTGGATACCTATAATACTTGTTGTTAATCAATCCGAAACTAGGCTCCAGGCTTTTTCCTTCCTCTAACAATAAAAAGAGCAGCTGAAAAAGAAGCCCCAACCACCAGAGCAATCACCACGGCGATAGCAGTAACCCATGGGGTGGAAGAGCCGGCACCCTGTGCTGGCGATGTCGTTATGGTTGGCGATGACGTTGTGATTGGTGACGCTGATGTGCTAGTAGTAGGCGTTATTGTAGTAGGCTTGGGCGGAGACACCGTGGTAAATGTGCCAGTAACCCAGGCACTGGTAAGCGTAATTGCCCTGGAGCGTACTCTCCAGTAGTAGGTTGTAGCCTGGGTAAGCGCCGTGGCCGGGGTATATGTAGTGCTTGTTGAGTTACTTACATCCGCGATGAGAGTAGCGAAGTTGGCGCTTGTGCTAAGTTGGAAGTCATAATTAACAAAAGGAACTGCTACCCAGTTGATTGTGGTGTTGGTTAGGATATCTTTTGCCCCGGCAGCCGGACTGGCGCCAACCAGCGATGGCGCGTCCGGTGACTGAATCGCCAGGCTATGCCATTGTCCCGTGCCGATAGCCGCAATGCCACTAAGCCCGCTTATCTGTACCGGGATGGAGCTGTTTGCTGCCGACAAATTACTCAGTTGTCCGTAGAGGTTGTCACCCCAGGCCCAGACCGTGCCATCTGATTTTAGAGCTATGCTATGGTTTCGGCCTGCAGCAATCGCTGACACTCCAGTTATCCCAGTCACCTGAACGGGAGTATTTCTATCTGTTTTAGTCCCATCACCTAGCTGTCCGGTGTTGTTAAATCCCCATGTCCAAACCGTGCCATCCGACTTTACAGCCAGGCTGAAAAAATTGCTCCCGAATATGACCGCTACTCCGGAGAGACCGACCACCTGCACCGGGGTAAGCCTATCAGTGGTAGTCCCATCGCCCAGTGCACCATACGTATTACCGCCCCAGGCCCAGACGGTGCCGTCAGACTTCAGGGCCAAGCTATGCTGTTGGCCCGCGCTGGCAGCCACCACCCCACTGAGACCGTTTACCTGCACTGGGGTAATCCCGGTTGTTGTCGTCCCGTTTCCCAGTTGACCATTGGCATTATCGCCCCAACCCCAAACGGTGCCGTCTGATTTCAACGCTATGTTTGAGAAGTAGTTGGCCGATATAGCTGTTATCCCGGTAAGCCCGGCAACCTGAACGGGTGTAAGTCTATTCGTGGCTGTCCCATCACCCATCTGCCCAACGTTGTTCTCTCCCCAGGCCCACACCGTGCCATCAGACTTCAAGGCTATGCCGTGCATAACTCCAGCGCTGATACCTATCACCCCCGTGAGCCCGCTTATCTGAGCCGGTGTCGTATGGTCTTTTAGAGTCCCATCGCCCAGTTGACCATAGCTGTTCTGGCCCCAGCTCCAGACGGTGCCGTCAGACTTCAGAGCAAGGGTAAAGTAGTTGCCTCCACAGGCGGCCACCACCCCGGTCATCCCGCTCACCTTAAGAGGCGTGGGGCGTCCTACTGGAATATCAAACCCCAGCTGACCGGAATTGTCGGTACCCCACGCCCAGACAGTATCATCATTTTTCAACGCCAGACCATACATGTTAGCGGCAGCGATGTTTCTTATTCCGCTCAGCCCGCTCACTTGAACGGGTGTAAGTCTATCTGTTGTATTACCGGTCCCCAACTGCCCTTGAGAATTGCCACCCCAGCTCCAGACGGTGCCGTCTTGCTTCAAAGCCAGGCTATTGTCACTGCCTCCACTGACTGCAGTGACCCCTGCAAGCCCGCTTACTTGAACCGGGGTAGACCTGTCTGTGGTGGTCCCATCTCCAAGCTGACAACTGATGTTCTGGCCCCAAGCCCAGACGGTGCCATCCTTCTTCAATGCCAGGTTATGGTAGTAACCTGCACTGATAGCCGTTACATCGGTGAGCCCAGTCACTTGAACGGGGGTAAGCTTATCGGTGGTAGTTCCATTACCCAGCTGGCCATTGGAGTTGCCACCCCAGGCCCAAACGGTACCATCCGACTTGAGCGCTATGGTATGAATATATCCAGCATCAAGAGCAACCATGTCGGTAATGCCGCTCACCTGAATGGGGGTGAGCCTGCTGGTTGTGGTACCGTCGCCTAATTGGCCATTGGCATTTTGGCCCCAGACCCAGAGGGTACCATCTAATTTTAGTGCTAGGCTATGGCTGCTGCCTGCTGCTATAATTTTCACATCGGTAAGACCACTTACCTGGACCGGGGTAGCCCTTGTAGCTTTACTCCCGTCACCCAGCTGACCCTGGCTACCGGCTCCCCAGGCCCAAACGGTACCATCCGACTTCAATGCCATACCATGGTTGCCACCGCTAACCATTGCAGTCACGCCGGTGAGCCCTACAGCTTGAACGGGGGTAGATTGATTAGAGGGAAATGTGGTAGTCCCGTCGCCCAGTTGGCCTATGGTGTTGTTGCCAAAGCTCCAGACCGTGCCGTCCTTCTTCAAAACTCGGCTTTGGGCCGAGTGTGCTTCGACATACGCCACATCCGACAATCCATTCACCTGGACTGGTTCAGTAGCATACACGATAATCGAATAACCCAGTTGCCCCTTGCTGTTGGCGCCCCAGGCCCACAAAGTATTTGTTGCGGCATTTACTGGAGAGGCGAAAACACATAGGGTGGAGAGGACTACGAGAGTTAAGGCCAAAGACATTACCTTAGAGACTTTGTGGTTCATTTGAGCTTCCTCCTGTAATAACAATGCTGAGATAACTCTGTCACTTAAACAAAACACCTACATTTCCCCGAGGTCATTTTCACTATTGGCTCCCTGTCACCCAAGTGCCCATTCATAGGTAACAGATCTTCGCCCCCCCCCGTAAACAAGCAACCACACCACTACGGGCGACCTTATAAATAGATTATTACCTTAACTTAAATCCAGTTCCTCCGACATGAAGGTCGGATACGAATACCCGCCCAACTTATTTTACCAGCATTGTCAAAAGATTCAATACCTAAGGTTCCCTTTTTACTGTGTGGCGTAAAACAACATTTTGCCTTGAAACCAATACCACCGGTGAAAGTCAAAAGCTTGGGAGGTTATTTAAGTACCTTATTTCATCGTTGTCAGATCCACTTCAAAACGCGTGTAATTAATCCCATAGCAGGCCTCTATGTTATAATTCCCCAAGTCAGACATTTTCGAGACAGACTGAATTGAACCGTTACGATTTTCTGGTGGTGGGCGGTGGGCCTGTGGGCTGCCGGGTGGCGGCCAAACTGGCCAAAGCCGGGCATCAGGTGGCCGTCCTGGAAAAGAACCCCTCCGTGGGAGGCCCTGTCTGCTGCACGGGCATCGTCAGCCGCGAGTGCCTCAAACGTTTCAGACTACCCCCCGAGCTGGTCTTGAAAGAGCTTAACAGCGCCTCGGTATTCTCCCCATCCGGTAAGCCACTCAGACTGGAGCGCAGCGAAATGCAGGCCGCCGTTATCGACCGCGGTGCTTTCGATGCTTACATGGCGCGCCAGGCGCAGGACGAGGGCGCCGACTATAAACTGGCGCACAATGTTACCGGCATCACTATCAATCCTGACGGGATTATTGCCAGAGTCGAACGCAGAGGCAAAGCAGAGGTTTATGAAGCTCGTGCCCTCGTACTGGCCTGTGGGTTCGGGTCGCGGCTCTCTGAGATGGCCGGATTCGGCAAGGCCAGGGACTGGACCGCAGGGGCTCAAGTAGAAGTTGAAGTCGAGAATCTCTCCGAGGTTGAAATATACCTTGGGAATGACATTGCGCCGGGTTTCTTCGGCTGGCTGGTGCCCTCGGGCGGTTCCACGGCGCTGGCCGGGCTGATGGCCAGGGAAAACGCCGACGGGCGTCTGGATGCCTTCCTTGCTGCCCTCAAGGCTAAAGGCCGGATAATTGCCATCACCGAGAAACCGAGGTACCGTGGGATTACCCTGGAGACTCCCCGCCGGACTTATAGAAATAGAGTACTGCTTGTAGGCGACGCCGCTGGCCAGGTCAAACCACTGACGGGCGGGGGCATTTTCTTTGGCCTGTTGTGCGCGGACATGGCATCCGACACCCTGCACTCGGCTGTGGAAGCCGGTGATTTCTCCGCTTCACGCTTATCTGCTTACAAAAAAGAATGGAAGCGCCTGTTGAGAAGCGAATTGCGCCTGGGGCGCTGGGCGCACAAACTATACGGGAGGTTGGGAGACGGGCGGGTAGAATGGCTGATGGGATTAGCGCAGAAGCGACATCTGGCGGCCAAACTGTCCGCATCGTCCGGGATTGGCTTCGACTGGCACGGAAGTGCTATGCTTCAAGTGGTGAAACAGGTAGTGTGGCCATCCGGCAAAATACCGCGCACTAACGCATCCGATAATAGTCCGCTAGAAGTGAGGTCTCATGTCTGATAGCTCCCCCGGAATGACTTTGAATGACGCCGCCAGCCAGTTTTTGAGCACTTTACCCCCCGATATTGCCAGGGCTTCCGCACCCGAGATAAAGCGTTTCGTAAGCTGGTTTCGCGGAGAGAAACGGCTTGGAAGCCTGACGCCTCTGGATATTGCCGGCTACTCGGAGCGCTTTTCAGCTTCCGATACCGACCACTCACACAAACTTGAGATATTGCACAAATTTCTGACTTATGCCAGGAAAGAGGGCTGGACGGTGGGCAACCTGTCGGCGCACCTCAAGGCCAGAAAAGATAAGGCTCTACCCGCAACGAAGATGTCACAGGAGCAGGCGCGCTCGGATATGGGCGTGCTGACGAAAAAAGGATATGAAGATATTCAGAAAGAGCTGGTTTCGCTCAGAAACCAGCGTCCGCAGGTTCTGGAGGATATTCGCCGCGCCGCCGCCGACAAGGACTTCAAAGAAAATGCTCCTCTTCACGCTGCACGCGAGCAACTGGGGCACATCGACGGGCGCATCAAGGAGCTCGATGCCATTACTAAAACAGCCACCATCATCGACCAGTCCGATAAATCCAGGTCGCGTGTGGCTGTGGGCAATACGGTAGTACTGGTGGCGGTAGCTACGGGCAAAGTGCAAACGTACACAATCCTCGGCCCTAAGGAGTCAGACCCGACCAGGGGAAAAATTTCTCATGTTTCGCCCATCGGCAAGGCTATCATCGGGAAAAAGCAGGGCGACACCGTGGAGGTGACCGTACCCGCCGGCAAAATCCAGTACCGCATAGACAAGGTAGTCAGCTAGGGGAGTCCAGGCGGCAAAAGCTATAATACAAAGTTGCTCGGCATACCTTACACTCAGAAGTATGTTAAAGGGGGTTATTAGATTAGATGGAAAAAACATCCGGCGTACTTCAGGAAAATGTTGCCAGCCTTTTGTGCTACCTCGGCTTCTGGGTAAGCGGAATTATTTTTATCATGATTGAACCGAGCAACAGGACCGTCCGTTTTCATGCTTTTCAATCGATAATCGTTTTTGCAACACTCAACATTGCTTACTACGTGTTCTGGTTTGTGCCGGTCTTCGGCTGGATAGTCAATTCGTTGCTGGGGGCGCTGGCCTTCATTCTCTGGGTGGTGCTGATGGTGAGGGCTTATCAAGGGCAAAAATGGAAATTGCCGGTCATCGGCAGGCTGGCCGAGAAGTGGGCTAACAGATAGATCTTAAATAATCTGCCCCGGATTTAAAAATCAGGATGCTTGATCTGCACACTCGGGCTGCTTTATTGATCGGCTTGTGCCTGGCGCAATATACGTGAAGCGCAACGAGTCTAGAATCAAACCCCTTGGCACAAGCGACTGGCTAGATGCACCGGAATTTTGCCCGCTGAAGAGAGTTAGACGGTGCGGTAGTGGATATTCCATTTAAGGCAGAGCATATCCATGTAGTGCTTGATGTCCGGATTAGGCGCATTGTAAAGGTCTGCCAGGAATCCGTGAAGCAGCTCGCCTCCGGTCATACCGGGTGTGGGCTCAACTGGCCCGGGAAGGTTGACGAACACTATCTCCGTGAGAACTTTTTCATAATCAATAGCAACGCCCATTAAATCCCTCCCTTTAAGTTTTTAAGCGGTTTGTTCTTTATTCAAATATACTCGCATCGGAGGGTATTGTCCACGGGGGAATCCGAGATTCCGGACACGGGGTATTGCACTACTTGATTTGGTGTTGTATAATATCAGCAGTTTAGGTTTAGGTTATTACAAGCTTATCCATTATCCTCCAACGCTGGATGACCCAAACTCTAACTATTAATAAAAGAGAGGAGGTCATCCATGGCATTTGAGGACAAGTCGATCCAGTGCTCCGATTGCGGCGCTACGTTCACCTTCAGTGCTCAGGACCAGGAATTCTTCCAGTCCAAAGGCTACACCAACGAACCCAAGCGCTGCCCTTCCTGCCGTTCAGCTCGCAAAGCAGAGCGCGGCGGCGGCAACACCGGCGGCGGTTATTCGAGTGGTAGCCGTCAGATGTTCCCCGCTACCTGCGGTAGTTGCGGCAAAGCCACTGAGGTTCCTTTTCAGCCTCGCGGCGACAAGCCGGTCTATTGCAGCGATTGCTACCGTAGCGTCAAGCGGTAAATACCGTTCCAACTGACGAAAATTATATACACGGGCTGACCAGAGTCAGCCCGTGTATAGTTCTCCGAGTCTCAACCGAGGAGGTGATAGTAGTTGTCGTTAAAAGTATCGATACGCGACGGTGAGTCGCAGGAATCTTTACTCAAGCGTTTTCAGAGGATGGTTCAGACCGAGGGCGTGCTGCGCGAGGCCAGGGCTCATGAGTATTTCGTCTCCAGAGGAGACGCCGAGCGCATTAAGGCTAAGAAAAGCGCCCGCAGGCGTAAGCGCAATGAGAGCATGTCCAGCAGACCCCGGCAGTACTAGAACCTCGAACGCTTGGTACACCTCAGAAATGTTAGTTCTACAGAGGTAAACATACGAGTATTGTCAAATAAAGGCAGCGACACCGTCGCTGCCTTTTCTATTAACCAAAAGGTTAGAATACGTTATTTGGTTTTAGTTTACTCGCACCATCTGCTTAGACCATCACAAGCTTATTCTTTCGCCCAACAGTAAGTATTAGCATTTAGATGCATCAATATTCTTAGAGTCTTCGTTCTCACTGATGGACTTTTTATCTGTACTTGACTATGATTTGATCCGTGCAGCCGAAAGAAGAAACCCGCCACAGCGCCGTCCTGCTGGTAGGGCCGACGGGCTCCGGCAAGACGCCGCTGGGGCAATTGTTGGAGAGGCGCGGCCTGTGGGGGTTGCGTTGCCTGCATTTCGATTTCGGCTGTGAACTGCGCCAGTCCGTCCGGGAAAACAGCCAGATCCTGACATTAACCGAGCGGGAACTGATAACCCACATGCTGCGCACCGGAACGCTCCTGGAAGACGAACATTTTCCGTTAGCGCTCAAGATTTTCGAGGGTTTTTTAATTTCACATAAGGCGGATAAGCGTACACTCATAATCCTCAATGGGCTGCCGCGACACACGGGACAGGCAGAGCATATGAAGGAGGTGGTGCGCATGCAAACCGTCATCAGCCTGGAGTGCGCGCCCGAAACAGTTGTGCATAGGATCAGCACGGACGCCGAGGGAGACCGCGCCGGTAGAGTTGACGACTCCCTCGCAGAAGTGAAACGCAAGCTGGCGTTGTTCAAGGAGCGAACTGCGCCTTTGCTGGACTATTACCGCTCGCGCCATGTCGGCATTATCTCCGTTGAGGTCGGACCATTGTCCACGGCTGCAGAAACACTGGAGAAAATCGAACATTTCAGTGAGTTATCAAAATGACCGCGCTTGGCTTGCGCGATCGGAGTAGGATCATGGCCGTGCCGTTTATGGCTATCTTCTGGCAGGAAATAAGAAAGATGGTGGGGAAATCAGGCAAATGGCGCCTGTTGCTTGATTCTGGTGTATGAGGACTAGCACGAAGAAGAAACTATCGCCCTTTTTGCTTTTATGTATCACCGGCGGGCTGGCCATTTTCAGTTCAACAACGGCTAAAAACCCGGCTCTCCCGCTATTTATTCGTTCCCTGGGAGTGCCGCTTTCCACAGTCGGCTTCATCGCGGCCGCGTCCACAGTGGTGGGGATTGTCGTCAGTCTTCCTGCTGGCATGCTATCCGATATTATCGGGAGACGCCGGGTATTATTGGTAGCCGCTTTCGTATTTGCCACGGCGCCTTTCCTGTATCTGCTTATTACCTCGCCCTGGCAACTGGTTATGGTGCGCATCTATCACGGGCTGGCTACTGCCATACTCGGCCCGGTAGCCTTGGCAGCAGTGGCGGATACCTTCGAGACAGGCCGTGGCGAGCGCATGGGCTGGTATTCATCGGCAACGATGGTAGGCCGCTTTCTCGCTCCTTTAGTGGGCGGAATCCTGATATTCGGTGAAAATTTCCGCTGGGTGTATCTGGCCAGCGGTTTGGCCGGGGTACTGGCTTTTGTGGCAGCCCTCAGGTTAACCCATATTGACACAATATCGCATGGTTCGGTGCGTGAAGCCTTTAAACGGCAGCGCGGCAAATACGGGCAGGAAATAGCATTCGTATTCCGCCATACCGGCATACTGGCAACCAGCGGTATCGAAGCCGTGCAATACTTTGCCTTTGGATGTCTTGAAACATTTTTACCAATCTACCTGAATGAGAAGCTTGGCTATCCAGCTTGGAAGATAGGCTTGCTGTTTACTGCGCAGATACTGGCTGCCACGTTCACCAAGCCCATCATGGGACGCCTTTCCGACCGCTACGGGCGCATACCCATGATTGTCTCGGGGCTGGTGTTAGGGGGCGTCGCCACCGCTGTCATGTTGTTCTCATCCAATTATATTGTTATCTTGGCGCTGATAGCCCTGTTCGGTCTGGGGCTGGCGACCGTAACCGCTTCCACATCGGCGCTGGTAGCGGACCTTTCCCGCGCTGAGGGTAGAGGCGGTGCCATGGGGATACTATCGGGTATTATGGACATTGGTCATTCAGCCGGTCCGATGGTCGCTGGGGCGTTGATCGGCGCTTACTCGTACCGCACGGCCTTCGGTGTAATTGGCCTTTTTCTGGTTGTCACCAGCCTCATTTTCGGGTTTATCATGCGCCCCTCGAATTACCAGACTATGACCAGGAAAGCGTGAAGGGGCAACCGCCATTGCATAAATGTTGTCAGGGTCGCCACGCTTGGATGGCGCGAGTGGGGCACGGCGTGTCTGCCTGTGTCTTTGCGAGCGCAGCGCGGCAATCTCGTTTCTAGTTGTCAGGCTGGTGGCCGGAAAGGCTGGCCGAAGCATCCGGGGAGAGGCGTTAACATCCCTCCCTTTAAAAAAGGGAGGTTAGGTGGGATTTTTTACCACTGTCATTCCGGCGAAAGCCGGAATCCAGTGTGTTGTAGGGGCGAATGGCTATCCGCCCGCCAGCTGTAGGGGCACGATGCTCGTTCCCCATCCTTGTCCATGCTGGAAGCCACATAGGGTGGCTGAAGCATCTGGGGGGGGCTATTTCCTCTTCCCACCGTAGGGATGGAGTTATACAGTTGACGGTCAAGTTGGTGATACCAGTACCTGCTAAAATTCCTATAGGAATTCCTCGCGGAGTTTCCGTATAAAAACCCGCTCTGCTATACTTCATCTTTATGCCAGCGTAGCTCAGTTGGTAGAGCAGCTGTTTTGTAAACAGCAGGTCTGGAGTTCGAGACTCCACGCTGGCTCCATTCAGGGGACATTCGCGTCCAATCTGGAAAGTAAGGGTATGGGCGTGGAGCACATCATGAGGTTGGGTGGGTGGGAGACACTGGATATGGTGGTCAGATACACGAGGAGTGTGAAGTTTGGGGATAGCCTACAACTATACAAGAGGGCGATGAAGGGTTAGTCGCCGATAGTCGTCAATTTGGCAAATCCTTTGTCTGTAAATGATGAGAGAAGGGGGGCGCTCTACCAACGCCCCCCCTTCTCCTCCTCCCCCCTCCTTGAAGTAAATCAAGCCAAAACTAGGCTCCAGGCTTTTTCCTTCCTCTCACCATAATAATGATCGCCATAAGTGCAAAAGCGAACAGTGCGCCAGCGACAGCGGCGATAACAATGACCCACGGAGTGGAAGAGCCAGTAGCCTGTGTTGGAGATTCCGTTGTGATCGGCGATGCCGTTATAGTTGGTAATGCTGCTGTGCTAACAGAAGGTGTCACTGTAGTAGACTTTGGCGGAGCCAAAGTGGTAAACGTAACCATAACCCAGGCGCTGGTAAGCGTAATTGCCCTCGAGCGCACCCTCCAGAAATAGGCTGTACCCGGGGTAAGCTCCGTGGTCGGGGTATATGAAGTGCTTGAGAAGTTGATTACATCCGCGATGAGGGTAGCGAAGTTGGCGTCTGTGCTCAGTTGGAAGTCATACTTAACAAAAGGAATTGCTACCCAACTGATGGCCGTATTGGTTGGGACATTACTTGCCCCGGTAGCCGGACTGGCACCAACCAGCGACGGCGCTTCAGGAGACTGGATTGCCAGGCTATGCCAATTTCCTGTGCCGATGGCCGCTATGCCGCTAAGCCCGCTCACTTGGACTGGGATGGAGCTGCTTGTTGCCGCCAAATTGCTCAGCTGGCCATAGGTGTTATCGCCCCAGGCCCAAACGGTACCGTCCGATTTCAGTGCCAAGCTATGCTGGCGACCTGCAGCGATGGCTATAACCCCAGTAAGACTGGTCAACTGAACTGGGTTAAGTCTATTTGTTGTAGTCCCATCGCCTAGTTGACCATAGGTATTCTGGCCCCAGGCCCAGACGGTCCCATCGTTCTTCAGAGCCAAACACTGGGAATATGCTGAAATAGCCACCACTCCGCTCAGCCCCGCTACCTGATCTGGGGAAAACCTATCTTTGTTAGTACCGTCGCCCAACTGGCCATAGGTATTCTTTCCCCAAGCCCATACAGTACCATCAGATTTGATTGCCATGTCAGAAGAGTTGCCTGCGCAAATAGTCTTCACACCGTTAAGCCCGGGCACTTGAGTTGGGGTAAGTACTGAATCCGATGTAGTGCCGTCGCCTAGTAGTCCAGAGGTGTTCGAACCCCAGATCCACACTGTGCCGTCTGATTTGAGGGCCATGCCGGAACCGGCAACAGTAGATATGGAAATAACATCGTTAAGTCCTTTCACCTGGGTTGGGGTATGTTTATCTACTTTAGTCCCGTCGCCCACCTGACCAGAGCTGTTCCAGCCCCAGGCCCACACTGTTCCGTCTGATTTGAGGGCCATCGTGGTCATACTAGACGCGCTGATAGCCGTTATATTGGTAAGCCCGCCCACTTGAGCCGGTGTAGGCCTGGATTTCGTTGTCCCATCGCCCAATTGGCCATAGACGTTCTGGCCCCACGTCCAGATGGTGCCATCAGACCTCAGGGCTGCGCTAAAACCGATGCCTCCCCAGACGGCTGCCACTCCTGTCAGCCCACCCACCTGGAGCGGGTTTGGGCAACCACCTGGTATATTTACGCCGAGTTGGCCCCAATCATCCCAACCCCACGCCCACACCGTGCCGTCCTTCTTCAGAGCAAGGCTATGTCCTTCGCCTCCGTGTAGAGCCTGTACCTCGGTGAGTCCAACTACCTGAGATGGTGTACGCTTGTTTAGTGTATTACCAGTACCCAATTGACCATATGAGTTATCTCCCCAGGTCCAAACGGTGCCATCTGACTTGAGGGCCAAACTATGGCGGTCGCCCGCGCTGATGTCAATCACCCCGATTAGCCCTGGAACCTGAAACGGGGTATTTTTGTCCGTTGTTGTTCCATCGCCTAGCTGGCCATCGGTATTTAGCCCCCAAGCCCAAACAGTTCCATCCGACTTCAGAGCTAGGCTGTGGGAAAGCATCACATCGACAGCTACAATCCCACTGAGCCCCTTGACCTGCACGGGAGCGAGGCTGTCTTTTGTAGTCCCATCACCTAATTGCCCTTTATCGTTCAGTCCCCAGGCCCAGACAGTGCCGTCTTTTTTAACCGCTAGGCTATAACTTAAACCTGCGTCGATGTCCACCACGTCGTTGAGTCTAGCAACCTGAACGGGAACATTTTTATCTTCTTTAGTGCCATCGCCCAGTTGCCCAGAGTCGTTCTGACCCAATGCCCAAACCGTACCGTCAGACTTGAGTGCCAGGCTATGCCACCAACCTGGGGCCACATCTACCACCCCGGTAAGGCCGATGACCTGGACTGGAGTACTTCTAGCTGTTGCAGAGCCATCGCCCAACTCTCCATAGCTGTTGGAGCCCCAACACCAGACGGTGCCGTCCGATTTCAATGCCATGCTATGTAAATGTCCTGCCGCTACTGCCACCATACCATTGAGTTTGCTCACGGGAACAGGGGTAAATCTATTCGTGCTAGTTCCATCTCCCAAATTACCAATGTTGTTCACGCCAAGGTCCCATATGGTCCCGTCTGATTTCAACGCCATGGTAGTCTGCCATCCTGCGGAGATGGATAACACCGCAGTGAGACCACTGACCTGTACCGGTTCAGCGGAATACAAAGCAATAGAATATCCAAGCTGGTCCAGATTGTTCTGACCCCAGGCCCAGAGGTTATTCGTTGAGGCACTTACAGGAGATGCAAAAACAAACAAAGTAGAGAGGATTACGAGAGTTAAGGCCAAAGACATTACTTTAAAGGCTTTGGCGTTCATTTCCTTTACCCCCTCCAAAAACAATAAACCGACTCTTGATACGAGGTCAGTTTTAACATTGGCCAGGCGTCACCCGGGTGAACTGTTACAGGTGACGTGTCATCACCCCAACTACATACCAATTGCCCAATACTATAGTCGTGTGCGACGACATTTTCAATAGGGGTTGACTTGAATAAGACTGAATATTTCTGATACTAGCGTAGAAGTCCCGGCAAATGAAGATGGGTGTAGTACGATACCAGCTACGGAAACATCGGCATTATTGTTCCGCTGTAGGTATAGCTACACCAAGAGCCACGGGTATGCTCTGTTAGCGGTTTAATAGAGCAACCCCTGATGAGACTTTATACTTGTTGTAAATCAAGGCAGAACTAGGCTCCAGGCTTTTTCCTTCCTCTTACAATCATTAAAATTGCCATAAGACCGACCGCAAGTACTGCAGTAATAAGCGCGGTAATAACGATAACCCAAATGGTGGAAGAGCCAGTACTTTGTACTGCCGATGTCGTTACGGTTGGCGATGCCGTAATTGTTGGCGATGCCGTTGCGCTAGTAGTAGGTGTTACGGTGGTAGGCTTGGGTGGAGCTACCGTGGTAAATGTGCCTGTCACCCAGGCACTGATAAGCGTCATTGCCCTGGAGCGCACTCTCCAGTAGTATGTTGTAGCCTGGGTAAGCAATGTGGTCGGGGTATATGTAGTGCTTACTGAGTTTTTTACGTCCGCGATGAGAGTGGCGAAGTTGGCGTCTGTGCTCAGCTGGAAATCATAATTAACAAAAGGCACGGCTACCCAGTTGATAGCATTGTTGGTTGGGACATCACTTGCCCCAGTAGCCGGGCTGGCGCCGACAGTCGATGGTGCATCTGGTGCCTGGAGCGCTAGGGTATGGTAAAAACCTGCGGAGATAACCGCCATCTCGGGGAGCCCGCTTACCTGAACAGGGATAGCACTGTTTGATTGAGCCAAATTGCTCAACTGGCCATAGGTGTTGTCCCCCCAACACCAGACACTGCCATCCGATTTAAGCGCCAAGCTAAAGTAGTAACCTGTCGACACTGCCACTACACCTGTGAGCCCTTTCACCTGAACCGGGGAGGACCTTTCAGTCGTAGTCCCATCACCCAGTTGGCCTTTATCGTTAAGGCCCCAGGCCCAGACGGAGCCGTCGGCTTTTACCGCTAGACTATGGTCAAATGCATCAATGGCCACTACTCCGGTAAGGCCACTTACCTGAACTGGGGAGGATTTGTCTGTTTGAGTACCGTCACCCAATTGACCTTTGTCGTTCAGTCCCCAAGCCCATACGGTGCCGTCAGATTTTATTGCTAGATTATGGTGATAGCCTGCGGCGATGGTTTTTACACCGTTTAACCCAGTTATCTGTATTGGATATAGCCTATCTGTTGTCGTCCCATCACCCAATTGGCCTTTATCGTTCAGTCCCCAGGCCCAGACGGTACTGTCGGACTTCAGTGCAAAACCGTAGTAATAGCTTATCGAGACGGCTTCAATCCCGGTGAGTCCAACCACCTGTACAGGACTGTTCTTCTGTACCGTAGTCCCATCGCCCAATTGGCCATTGCTGTTGTAGCCCCAGCTCCAAACGGTCCCATCCGACTTCAGGGCCAGATTAGACATCCCGAATGTATCAATGGCCACGACTCCGGTGAGACCACTGACCTGAGCCGGAGTAGACCTATCAGTCGTAGTCCCGTCGCCCATTTGGCCATAGAAGCCGTTACCCCAGGCCCAAACCGTGCCATCAGGCTTCAGAGTCAGGCTATGGCTTGCACCTGCGCGTACCGCGGCAACCCCGGTAAGTCCATTAACCTGAAGTGGCGTAGGGCAACCCGCTGGAATATCGTAGCCTATTTGACCGGAAGCGTTTCTCCCCCAGGCCCACACAGTGCCGTCCTTTTTCACCGCCAGGCTAAAATTCTGGCCGCCAGTTATGGCCGCCACCCCCGTAAGCCCGCTGATTTGGACCGGGGTAAGTCTATCTGCCGTATTCCCTGTGCCCAGTTGACCACTGGCATTGCTGCCCCACGCCCAAACTGTACCATCAGATTTAAGAACCAGGGTAAAATCTGTTCCTGCGGCGAGTGCTGCCACCCCCGTAAGCCCACTCACCTGAACCGGCTGAGATTTGTTCGTAGTGGTTCCGTCGCCCAGTTGGCCTTTGTCGTTCAACCCCCAGGACCAGACGGAGCCGTCGGCTTTTATCGCTAGACTATGGTAGTAACCTGCCGAAATGTGCGTTATCCCGGCAAGACCACTTACCTGAACGGGATTGAGTCTATCCGTTGTGGTCCCGTCTCCCAGCTGGCCATTGGTGTTCATACCCCATGTCCAAACGGTGCCGTCTGACTTGAGGGCCATGCTATGCTTGAAGCCTGCGCTGACGTCCACTACTCCGTTGAGTCCGGTCACTTGGACTGGGGTAGTCCTCATCGTTGTAGTCCCATCACCCACCTGGCCATTCGAGTTGTTACCCCAGCTCCATACTGTCCCGTCTGGCTTCAAGGCTAAAGTATGCATGGCACCTGCTGAGACTGCTACAACATCTGTGAGCCCTTTAACTTGAACAGGGGTAGACCTATTTGTGGTGGCCCCATCGCCCAGCTGTCCACTAGTGCCCAAGCCCCAGGTCCATAACGTGCCATCCGACTTGAGAGCCAAGCCGAAAACCCCGCCAGCGGAGATATTCATCACACCGGTAAGCCCGCTCACCCGGGATGGGGTGGATCTTGAGGTTGTGGTCCCGTCGCCCAGTGAACCATAGGTGTTATTGCCCCAAGCCCAGACAGTGCCGTCTGAATTAAGCGCCAAACTCAAGGAGTTGCCTCCTTCGACGGCCACTACGCCCATGAGCCCTTTCACCTGAACCGGTTCAGTAGCATACAGGGCAAGCGAATAACCTAACTGGCCACTAGAATTTTGCCCCCAAGCCCATAGGGGATTTGTGGCAGCGCTTACAGGAGATGCAAAAACAAGCATGGTTGCAAGCGTTACCATAGTTAATACCACAGAGACTACTTTCAAGACTTTAGGTTTCATTATCGCCTCCAGCTCTTGAACATGGATAATAAAACAATAAACTGACCATCTAAAGGTGGCGTGTCATCGCCCCTCTTAACAGTGTGCTTTTTCAGTAATAATATAATCGCACAAGATGACGATTACAAGGGGTTGATGAGGATACCGGCTACGGAAACATCGGGATATTTGCTGAGTTGTACTTATAGTTATCCTCCTAATTCCAAAACTGCTTCGATTGTCCGAATTGCTTAAATTTGTAGTGGCAAGCTGTTGCTAAGATTTTAAGACTGTTTTCAGTGCACCATATGAAATAATGTCAGTTAAGCTTTCGACAAACTTGATATTCTCTGGTACGCCACTGACCAATGCGCCCTTTAGCATTATGGGAGTCATAGCTTGTTCCCGTGCTCCCCGATAAGTAGTCAAAACACAATATTCCGCACAAAAGCCAGTGATAACCAGCGTATCTATATCCAGCTTATCCAAATTATCTTTGAGTGATGTTTTAGTAAACGCATTCCCAAAAGTTTTTTGGATGTGCAAATCCGATGGGAGCACCCGTAACTCACTGGGCACCTCAAAGCCTGCTTCCCCGGGCACTATCTTTTCCGCTTCGTCTACTTGCTGTATGCATATTACGGGCAATTCTTTTTCCCTGAATAGGTATATAGCGGCATTAATGTACTCGATTGCTTGGTTGAGGGATAGTGTTTCAGCCGAACCAGGTTTAAAGTAGGCCTTTTGGACATCAATCACCAACAAAGCAGGTTTCACAACAACCTCCGAAATTAGTATTATTTTGTACGCAAAAATGAATTAAGCCAAAATCCATATGTTCGGAGCTAATCAAGTCAATATTTTTTTTCGCAGACCAAGCACGATTAACCATTCATATAAATAAAATCCCTTTTCGCTCTCAAAAAGTAGCTAAAAGTATACAACCCCTAGTCAAGCATAAACTCTAGTGTACTTGTGTTCACGTGTACTACAACCCGAAACACGCGCGTTTTCAGACATTAGGTTGGGTAATTGTATTAGTCCAGTTTTGTAGCTGACTCTATGACGAACCCAAACCCGAGTTGTGTGCTAGTTGATCTAAATCTCCTTATCAAGAGCGGGAGATAAGCTCTATACCGTTAAGCCATTTCAACCACTCCGCCCCCTTGACATGAGGTTGAACCAATCGCAGCGGGAATCCATTATCGGCAGGCAACGCTACGCCATCCACCTTATCTGCGATAAATACATCACCAAAATGTGAATCATTTAGGTTAATATGACGTATCGTGCCCGTCACAGAGTGGAAATCGATGCCGTTTGCCTCGGGTTTAACAACCACTACCTTGAGCAGAGTAGATAGTAGAACCCCACTCCATTCGGGATTATCTGCACCAGCATCCGGGCAGATAAGCAGTGCCACCCGGCTCAGCCTGTCATACTTCTGGAAGTCTTTATACGCGATTTCCAGAGGATTATCCACCAAACCATAAATTCTTAATTTAAAATCGACCAAACTCACATTAGGAGCCGTTTCACCGAACACAAACAATTTGTTGATCGGTGAAACCGGCAGTCCTGAATTGTCTGCAGTGGCTGGGTTGGCATATTTCAAATAGCTAAGATCGTAAGGATCTTTTGTATTCGATGTTTTTTTTGCATCACCTTTACAGCTGGCATTGATTGTAAGAGCCCCAAGAGTAACGCCAGCTAAAGCTATTGCTGCGTCTTTAAGGAACTGCCTTCTTGAAATCATATGTTCCTGCCTCCAAATGCTTGTGTTGCCGAGGGGTTTATTAACTAAATTATAGCATCGGCGTCAAGACAGCAGCTATAAGGCTTGAACACTATAGAAAATAATAGTAAGTTTACAAT
>Ga0007800_10000187_pt1 | contig 26670 bp, 14 predicted proteins | sample CryBogmetaGMA14M_FD_60366 | JGI IMG/M metagenome (GOLD analysis project Ga0007800, IMG submission 60366) | Freshwater microbial communities from Crystal Bog, Wisconsin, USA - MA14M | ecosystem: Environmental > Aquatic > Freshwater > Lake | place: Crystal Bog, Wisconsin, USA | collected 2009-07-06 | reverse complement strand
GATAAACAGAAAGCCCTCGATGCCGGCTGCGACGACTTCATGTCAAAACCCGTTAGCAAGAAGGATTTACTTGAAAAGCTGAAGAAACATGAGTTTATGGTATAGCTATACAAAACGGAGTTCCCGACCTCCTTCCGCTGGTATTGGTTAACCCGGATTTTTCAACTTTCTATTGAATATATCCTCCCGTGGTTGTTAAAGGAGTAACTTTGATGATTATCCCATTTGGGGTTCCCGGTAAATATTCCCTGGATTTATGCACCTTCTTTAGAAAAAACAGCAGATAATTACCCCCTTTATTGACTGACAACATCTCAGTTTATCCAGCTTTTCCTGTTCGCAAGCCTGAATTCGTCATAGCCAGTGCTAAAGAAGTCATACTAACAGGAATTTAATCATTTAAAACAAACTTCTCAATGGGCATTCAACACAAAACCAACCAGGAACTCCAACAAGAGTTACTGGAATTGCGGCAAGAATGTAATTCCTTTAAGGAACTATATGAAAAGGAAAATTCCATGCGCAAATACGCATATGATGAGATGCTTGAAACCAATCTTAAATTAACACTTGCCATGCAGGGCAGAAATATGGCCTGGTGGGAAATGAATGTACCAAGCGGCCATGTCACTTTCGACAAACATAAGGTTGAAATGCTGGGTTATCCGCCCGAAAACTTCACACATTACAAAGATTTTACATCTCTGGTTCATCCTGATGATTATAAAACCATCATGAATGCGATGAAGGGCCACCTTGATGGTACACTTGACCGATACGAAGCTGAATACCGGATTATAGCCAGCTCAGGAGAATACATATGGTTTTATGATTATGGTGGGGTTGTAAAAAAAGATCCGGATGGGAAGCCGTTGAATGTTGCCGGCTTTGTATATAATATCACGGATAATAAAAAAGATGAAGAGCGATTCCTTTTAATCAATAGAGCAGTTGAGTCTACAAGTGATGCCATTGGAATAACTGATTTGCATGGTCGTCACTTTTATCAGAACAAAGCGCTGTCTGATCTCTTTGGCTTCGAAACTGCGGAAGAAACAGAAGCAGCCGGAGGGGGAATGGCCAGAGTCAAAGACGCGGCCCTTGCAGGGCAAATGTTTGAAACTATTTTGCAAGGCAACGCCTGGTCGGGTGAACTAAAGATGGTGACAAAGAGCGGTAGTGTCTTTCCAGCCTACGAGCGTGCGGATGCCATAAAAGACAAGGAGGGAAATGTAATTGGAATAATTGGCATAATAACTGACATTACAGAACGTAAGAAAGCAGAGAAAGTAATTGACGACCTCGTAGAAAAAAATCCGATGGCGATTTCAATCGTGGATAAGGACGGTTTCACTCTTAACGTAAATCCTGCGCACTTCTTGCTTTTTGGCTCTTCTCCTCCTCCGGACTTTTCAGTTTTTGCCGATCTCCGGAATAAAGGATTCGGAGAATATATTCTTCATGCCAAAAATGGCGAAGTGGCTCATTTCCCCGATATTTATTATAATGTGCATGATGCTTTTCCCGGGTTGCCTGATAAACCGGTATGGATACGTGCGGTTCTTTTTCCTTTAACAGACCAGGATGGCATTATTGAAAGATTTGTTTTCATACATGAAGACATTACCGAGCGCAAGAAAGCTGAAGATGTATTGCAGAAAAGTGAAAATATGCTTCAAACGGTCCTGGATAATTTTCCCGGAGTGGTATTCTGGAAAGACAGACAATCGAGTTATCTGGGATGTAATCAGACTTTTGCAAGAGGAGCAGGTTTAAAGAGTACCGCTGAGATAATTGGAAAATCAGACTATGAAATGCCATGGGCATCTACAGAAGCCATCAATTACATTAAAGACGATAATGTTGTCATGGAATCTGGTAAAGGAAGATTGCACATTATCGAAATGCAACATCAATCCGACGGTCAGGTCAGATGGTTTGATACCAGCAAATTTCCTTTGCTTGATTCTGGTGGTCAGACCATTGGTGTCATTGGTGTATCCAACGACATATCCATCCTCAAAACAACAGAGCAAAAATTAGTCGTTAGAAATACTGAACTAGTTATTCAAAACGAAGAGAAAGAACAACGTGCGGCAGAATTAGTTCTTACCAACAAGGAACTTGAATTTCAAACCGAGGAAAAAAACAAACAGACAGCAGAATTAATCTTTGCTAACAGTGAGATTGCCATTCAAACAGCCCTAAACCTTGCAAATGCCGAAAAGTTAGCATTGGCTGAATTACATCAGCAGGCATTAGACCGGCTCCAAAAAATCGCCAGCATGGTGCCCGGTGTCATATACCAGTACCGACTGCGCCCCGATGGAAGCTCCTGTTTCCCTTACGCCAGCGAGGCCATCCGGGAGATATACAGGGTAAGCCCGGATGAAGTTCGTGAAGATGCATCAAAGGTATTTGCAAATCTTCATCCCGATGACCTTGATGGTGTTGCCGCTTCCATTCAGGCATCGGCAAAAGACCTCAGCCCCTGGCAATATGAGTATCGCGTAAAGTTTTCCGATGGCACAATCCGCTCACTATATGGCAATGCTTTGCCTCAGTTAGAAGAAGATGGATCAATACTTTGGCATGGTTTCATTACCGACATCACTGATCGCGTCAATGCTGAAAAGGCAGCCAGGGAAACCGACAGGCTGTTAAGAGAGAATAATTCAAAGATGGATTTTGTCATGGAGGTGGCAAACGTGGCCTGGTGGGAAATGGATGTTGCAAGTGGTAATGTCATTTTCGATCAACGAAAAACTGACATGCTGGGCTATTCTCACGAAAAATTTACCCATTACAAGAATTTTACAGATCTGGTTCATCCTGAAGATTATAACAGAGCCATGGATGCCATGAGCAGACACTTCACAGGGGCGGTTGATAAATATGAAGCTGAATACAGAATCCTGACCAGTTCAGGTAATTATAAGTGGTTTTATGATATTGGTTCTGTGGTTAGTTGGGATTCCGGGGGTTTACCGCTTTACGTAAGAGGACTGGTTCTCGACATCACTCCACGCAAGCAGATGGAAGAAGAACTGAAACTGGTGTCGAGACGATTGGAAATAGCAACGCATGCCAGTGGCATGGGAGTGTTTGACTTCGATATTGACAACAATAACCTTTTGTTGGACGATCGTATGCTTTCACTTTACGGAATTGAAAGAAAGGATTTCGCCGGTGGATATGAAGCTTTGAAAGCAGTTATTCATCCTGATGATTTTAAACGGAGCCTGGCAGAAATTGATAAGGCGATACGAGGCGAAAAGGACTATGATGCTGAGTTTCGGGTGACCTGGCCCGATGGTTCTGTTCATAATATCAGGGCACTTGCTGTAATTCTATACGATGCGTCTGGAAAGTCCCTGCGCATGATTGGTACGAACTGGGACATCACTGAACTCAGGCGTGCAGAAAAAGAAAAGCTGGATGAATCGGAAAACAAGTATCTCTCCATTTTTCAGGGAAGTCCCGATGGAATTATCATCGCCGATCCGGAAACCAAAATGATCATATTTGCAAATCCCGCACAGTGTCAAATGCTTGGATATACTGAAGAAGAACTGAAAATGATGAAGATTGATGCGATTCATCCTGGAGAAACATATCAGCATTTCCTTTCTGAGTTTGAAAAAAATGTACTCGGGGAGAAGAATCCGCCCCATGATATTCAATGTCTTAAAAAGAACGGAGAAATTTTCTATGCGGATATTTCTTCGTGTATCCTTGATATGAATGGACGAAAACACATTGTCGGTTTCTTCAGGGATATCACTGAGCGCAGGGAGGCCGAAGTGTCGCTTAAAAAAGCCCTGGTAAAAGCCGAATCAGGCGACCGTCTGAAGACAGCTTTTCTGCAGAATATTTCACATGAAGTCCGTACTCCTCTCAATGGGATCCTGGGGTTCGGAAACCTGCTTACCGAGCCTGACCTCACTTCTGAAGAGAAGACAGATTTCACCCGTTTTTTGAAGGCCTCGAGCGACCGCCTTATAAACACCATTACCGATTACATTGATATCTCACTCATTGTAACTGAAAATGTTGAAGTGAAGCCCAAGGCAGTCAACATAACTACTTTACTAAAAGAAGTACAAACCAAATTTCAGAGTGATTGTGATGACAAGAATATTGCGCTTAAGCTGGTAATCCCAAAGGATCATGAACATTTAACTTTGATCACCGATCCCGAATTGCTGCGCAAGACGATCTCCTGCTTAATGAACAATGCCATCAAATTCACTGATCATGGAATTGTCACCCTGGGATATTCCATTAAATCCCAGGCTGTTGAATTTTTCGTGATCGATACGGGTATTGGTATTGATTCAGAAGCCTATGAGAAAATATTTGAACCCTTTGATCACGAGAATACGAGTGAAAACCGGAAGCATCAGGGGAGCGGACTTGGGCTTGCCATATTCAAAGGGTTTTTAAAGCTGCTGGTTGGAGAAAGCCGTCTTGAATCGAACAAAGGTAAAGGCACTGCATTTTTCTTTTCACTTCCGATAGAACCTGCAAACATTGTGAAGGATGAACCCATCGTCCACCCGATAAAACATGCCGGGATAATACGTCCTGTAATCCTGCTTGTCGAGGATGACCTCAGCAGTGGTCTGTACATGACAACGATACTAAAACCTGTTGCTTCGGTTATCTTCAAGGCTCCCAACGGACAAATGGCTGTGGAGATGTGCCGCCTGCATCCCGAGATTTCGCTCGTGCTCATGGACGTGAAGATGCCGGTGATGGATGGGCTTGAGGCCACCCGGAAAATCAAATCATTCAGAAAAGACCTTCCGATCATCGCTGTCACTGCTTACGCCCTAAGCATGGATAAACAGAAAGCCCTCGATGCCGGCTGCGATGACTTCATGTCAAAACCCGTTAGTAAGAAGGATTTACTTGAAAAGCTGAAGAAGCTTGGTTTTGTGGTATAGTGGACAGGCCGATGAAGTTTACTATCCCTGACCGATCCTAATGGAGCAGTTCATTTGCTTAATTATCAGACCTATAAGGTGGTCGCAATAAATTGGTGTCGGGTGGTCAATAGGAACGGCCTATCAAAAGATATACCCCGAATGAGAAACATTATTATCTTTATCACGCCATGCATTTATCTAACTGACCTTGAACAAACTCTTCCACCTGGCCTTGTTGCTTGCCCCCATCCTGCTTACCTCCACGCTGCAGGGCCAGAAAAAGATGTCCCCGGCACAGTTCGATTCCCTCTATGATTTGGCTATCGTTCGACTTGGAACAGACCGGGCGGCCGCGATGAAATGCGTCGAGACGCTCTCGGCTGCCACAGAACCCCTCTCCGATATCCAGCGTGCCAGGCTAAGTTACTTGCAGATGAAGCTGAAAGATACCGTCAGCGCAGGAAACATGGCCCTGGAAATTAATAAACCTCCACACCCAGGTTCACCCGGATATCCTGATTCACTTCAGCGATATGCCCGGCTGTATCTAGAGCGCTCAATGCCGGATATGGCCATTCCCTTTCTGATGAAAGCACTGGAGCTGCTCCCGGCAAACGCAGGGAATGCCGACCATGCAAGGATAGAACTTTGCGAGGCCTACCGTCAGAAGCAGGAATACCATAAAGGGGTCACCCTGATAGAAAACCTGCTCGAAAGGCAGTCGGCGCTCACCGAAAGGAATGCAGCCTATGCCTATAACCGGCTTGCTGCGCTGTACAATGAATGGGGAAAACCTGCCGAAAGCTATAGGGATTCGGTTATAAAATACTCCCGTCTCTGCCTGGAACTCTCCAAAAAAACAGGCGATAAACCCAGCCTCGCAGCAGCCCAGAATGAACTGAGCCTTCAGTATCTCCTCCGGAAAGAGTACGTCAGGGCCCTTGAACTTTCGCAGCAGGCGGTTTCCAACTTCCTCTCCTGCGGGATGCCGTTCCAGGCGATGAACGCACTCATCCTCCAGAGCACTATTTACCTTGGGCAAAAGCAGTACAGGCAGGCTCTCGGGGCTCTGCAGGAGGCCACACAGCTGGCGTCCATATGGGAAAACCGCAACCTTTATATGCGGATTTACTACCAGTATGCCAACATTTATACTGCAACAGGAGATTACAGGGAGGCATCCGGATTCCTGGTCCTTTGCCTCAGTCTTCAGACCGAGTTCTTCGGCGATAGGATGAACAAACAGATCGTAGAACAGTCGGCCCGCTATGATCTCTTCGTTAAGGAGCAGAAGATCAGGGAGGAGCAGAAAAAGAACGAATATAACCACCGGCAGATCATTTTTCTGATCATCATCTCCATCACACTCATTCTTGCATTTGTTTTCAGCCTGTTCTATTTCAGGTTGAAACGGCAGGGGGCTCTGAAGCAAAAGCTTATCGAGGCCGTAGTGGAAACGGAAAACAACGAACGAAGTCGCATTGCCCGTGACCTTCACGATGGACTCGGACCCGTTCTTTCGGCCATTAATCATTATTTTCAGGCTTTTCTTGATACGAAACCTGAACACAGGGATGCCATCCGGAACCGGTTGCAGATGGTAATTTCCGAGGCAATCGACGAAGTTTCCAGGATCTCACATAATATCAGTCCCCATGTGCTGGAAAAACACGGGCTGGTGACTGCACTTAATAATTTCCTGGCACCTCTGAAGACTAATGAAAAATATGAGATTTCCTTTACTTCAGGATTTGACGAAAGACTGGATCCAAAGATCGAGTTGACGGTTTACCGCTGTATTACTGAACTGATTAACAACACCCTGAAACATGCTGAAGCAACCAGGATCAGCCTTGATATAGAACACAGCGAGGGTAAATTGGCTATCCGGTATTCCGACAACGGCAAAGGGTTCACCGCTATATCGGGAAAAAGGATGGGCCAGGGCATACCCAACATTACCAACAGAGTAGAATCTTTCGGAGGGATACTGTCGTTCGTAACCGCTCCGAATGCAGGACTTTCGGTTTACATTTCAATGCCTTTGTGAAATGGAAAAAATAAGAGTGGCGGTCATTGATGACCATAACCTTTTCCGTGAAGGGATCCTCCTGGTTTTAAACCAGGTCGACGGCCTCGAAGTTGTTTTCGACACCTCCGACGGGAACCGTTTTGTGGAGGCCCTGCACGAAACAGAGGTGGATGTTGCACTGATGGATATTGAAATGCCCGCCATCGGCGGAGCTCACACGACCGAAATGGCACTGAAAGTAAAGCCAGAGCTGAAAGTGATTGCCCTCACCATGTTCTCCGATACCGGCCATTACACCCAGATGATCCAGGCGGGGGTCAAAGGCTTTATCCTCAAGAAGGCAAACAAATTTGAGCTTGAACAGGCCATCCGGGAGGTGTACAGGGGAGGGGCCTATTTCAGCCAGGAGATTTTGCAGAAGCTGGCTTTCAGATACAAAGGAAAAACGACCGGCAGGGAGGAACTGACCACTCGCGAGATGGAGATCATGGTACTGATCTGCCAGGGGTTTACCTCCCAGGAGATATCTGAACGTCTTCATATTTCCTGTAAGACAGTCGAAACCCACCGTGCCAACCTGTTTCTGAAAGCCGAAGTCAGGAACGTTGCCGGCCTGATTGCGTGGGCCATCCGCAACCAGTTTTATTCCATTGAATAATTTTCATCCGTATTTCTAAGGGATTACCCCGAGTGAATTTCAGGTAATTCCCTCCCTGTTTTCATTGGTTCTACCTAAAACCATTGCTCATCACCAATGTAATTTTACATCCGGTTTAGTTTGCCAATGATGATCACCATAGCGGTTGCCGACATTAATCAGACTTACTGCCAGGGGCTGAAAACCATGCTGGAACAGGTGGAGGGATTCAAGGTTGTTCTGCTTCCCGCTTCAGGCTTCCTTCGGGAGACCTTAAACAAATTGACCATAGATATGTTGCTGGTGGATGAGGATCTGTACGAGGCCTGTCATGCAGGACCCGGAAAAATGGAAACGGTATGGCCGGATAAGAAAACAATAATCCTGACCATGGATTGCAAGGAAATGACAACGGTGCATAAGGGTGTGGAGGCGATCTGCAAAGGTGCGGGCAAGCGAGAGTTTGTTGAAAGGATCATGAAATTGACCCTGGGTGAACCGTTATGAAATGTCATCCAAGCCAATAATAACTAATTAAACATAGAAAGGAGAAATGTATGTCTTGTTTTTTTAAAATTACATCAAGGATGATGAAATGCAGTCTCATCATTACCGCCATGATGCTGCTGATCGCCGGTGTTGCGTTGCTTGGCGGTTGCAGCAAGAAAAGCAGCTCTGAAGAGCAGAAACTTGACGGGACGAATCCCCGGCTTCGTTTTGTTTTCCTGGCCGACAGCCGGGGTGATTCACTTGGCTATACGGTTGACACTACTGCCTTAAATCCAATCATCCGCTGTATAGACACATTGAAACCCCAGCCGTCCTTTTTGGTATTCGGTGGTGATATGTGCTACAGGGGATATCTGGCAAAGCATTACACTTTCCAGGAATTTAAAAATCTGTTCTCAAAACTTACCGGCAAGGGGATACCGCTTTACACGGCCATGGGTAATCATGAACTTTATCATGAGCACGCATCTTACGGTTACTTTCTTGTGAACCAGACGCAGTTCCAGAGCACTTTTTCCGAGAACCCGTCAAACGGACCGACGGGCTATGAACACCTGGCTTATTCTTTCACCGATGCGTCAACCAGTTCTTTTTTCGCTGTAATGGATTGTTATTATGTAACCAAAGACACCCGGAAAATAAATATGGGAGGCCATATCGATTCGACACAGATGGCCGGGCTGAAAACACAGGTGGCCCAGACCAGCGCTTTGCATAAGTTCCTTTTCATCCATGTGCCCTATTATTACGTCGATAACGACTCGACGGAAGCTTCAGAAGGGAGTGGAACGTTCACAACGACCACAAGACCTATTACTTCAGCGTTGTTGATGTTTCAGGGAACACAGTCACCGTGAACAGCTACCATGGCTACACCGGAGCCTATACCGTTTTTGATACGTTCACAATTACCAAATAAGAGTTACAAAAACCCCGGGTCAGAGAAATGATTTTTGTCAAAGGGAATGCCTGCCATTCCTCATAATACAAACTTTCAACTAATTACCGGTCATCTCAAAAGTCAGATTGCCTCCATTCATTATTAGCTGGTAAGTAATGAAAGGCTCTTTGTGGATAGATCCGTTTAGAGAGATCTTTCCTGTATAAATGGCTTTAGACGAACGTTTTCCGGCATCTATGGTAAACTTCTTCCCGTTTGTAAAATGGATGACGGCATGGGAAAGCTGTGGCGCCCCTAAAACGAACTCGTTACTTGCAGGGTTGACAGGAAAAAGTCCCAGTGAAGACATGATATACCAGGCCGACATTTGCCCGCAATCATCATTTCCCATCATCCCGTCAGGAGTGTTGCGATGGAATTCAGTTATAATCCGGTGAATATATTTCTGCCCTGTTTTGGGAGTGTTTGAAAACGCATACAAATAGAGAATATGGTGGCCGGGCTCATTACCATGGGCATATTGCCCGATCATTGCCTCCTGTCCCAGGAATTTATCGGGATTTTTTGTTTGGATTGTAAAGAAATCGTCAAGTTGTTTTGTGAAACCCTCTTTCCCACCCAGGAGTTTTATCATGCCTTCAACATCAAACTGGGCAGGCGTCCAGAAGTATTGCCATGCATTCGCTTCTGTATAATCTCCGGGATTATTCATAGGGGAAGTTGCAGCCAGGGGGTCAAATGGAGTTCTCCGGTTCCCCTGCGTATCCCTGCCTCGAAACATTTTACTGCCTTTATCATAAAGGTTCTTATAATAACCAGCTCTTTTATAAAAAGAAATGGCATTTGGTTTGTCTCCGAGTTTTTCAGCCATTTGTGCAACACACCAATCATCATATCCACTTTCCAGTGTGCGTGATACGGCTTCATTATCCAGCTTGTCGTAAGGATAATAGCCATACTGGTTATACAGCGTCCAGTCGGAATTGATATGGCTTTTTGTGGAAGTCTCAACCATGGCTTTCAATGCTTCCTTCGAATCAAAACCTTTAAACCCGTTATTGTAAGCCGACAGTATCATTGGAATTGAGTGGTTACCGATCATGCAGTAGTTGTCCTGTCCCCAGGCCGTCCAGATCGGCAAAAAACCAGCTGCTTTAAAATGTAGCAACAAGGTATTTATTATTCCGTTGATCCTTTCCGGCACAAGGATCTCAAGTAAGGGGAAAGCAGTCCTGTAAATATCCCAGATCGAAAGCGTTGAATAATATTCACCATTTGGTGCAACTGCAATCCTGTCATCCGCTCCGCGGTATTTCCCGTTCACATCTGCAATATTCGATGGCTGCAATAAAAAGTGATACAGGGAGGTGTAAAATATTTCCTTTTGGGCTGCACCGGCTTTGATGTCAACCCTGTTTAAATACTGATTCCAGTTTTTGCGTGCATTCTGAACCACATGGTCAAAATTCCAGCCCGGTATCTCCGCCTGCAGGTTGATTTTTGCCTGCTGTATATCCACCGTGGATAGGGCAACCTTTACCTGCAATATCCTTGTTTTATCCAATGTAAAAGCCAGGAGATATTTGGGCGCATTTTCCTTTTTTCCCCTGGGGAGTACTTCAGATTTACAAATAGCCCTGTCGGTTTTAAGGACAAAGAAATACTTGCGTTCCACCCAGTTTTTCGTGTGACAGTAACCTGAGATGGTTTGATTATCTTCAATTTTCACGTCGCTTTCCAAAACCAGGCTGTCGGTAAGAAAGCGAAGTCCGTGCTGAAGGTCAACCAGCAGTTTAGCTTCCGGGACCGGGTAAGTATACCTGTGAAAGGCAACCCTTTCAGAGCATGTAAGCTCCACTTTTACCCTGTCCTTCTTGGTCAGGGTGTAATAGCCGGGACTTCCTTTCTCCGTATCCTTGAAATAAAGGAATCTCAGGTTTTCCGGCTGCGTTTGAACGTATGGTAAAAGCAAAATATCTCCCATTTCACTGATTCCTGTCCCGCTGAACCTGGTCTGGGAAAATCCGGCAAGGAGAGTGTCACGATACTGGTAACCACTGGTATGATTCCAGTCTTCGGCCAGGTTATCCGGGCCAGGCTGAACCATCCCAAAAGGCATTGAAGGCCCTGGAAAGGTATGTCCCGTTCCGTCAGTCCCTATGAATATATTGACGAACCTCGCATTGTCCTGTGCATTAACTCTTATCAACGCCCCGGCCAGTATTGAAATCAGAAGTAAAACCCTTTTTATCATAGAGATTGGAATTAATGAGTACAAAAAAACGCAGAAAGACAGGCAATTAAAGTCTCTTGTTATTTTAAACTGGTTATTATTTTCTTCCTGTGCTCCAGCCCCCAGTTCCGTAGTTCGGCGACTACTTTTTCAAGGGATTTCCCGTGTTTTGTAATTGAATACTGAACTGTAGGAGGAAAAGTATCATAAACGGTTCTCTTCACAAGATGATTAATTTCAAGCTCCTTCAATTCTTTTGACAGCATTTTGTCAGTAATGGAGGTTAACTCCTTAGAGATTTGATTGAAGCGTTTTTTCCCGAAGGATAATGAAATAATAATAGGGAGTTTCCATTTACCGCTTAAAATTTCAAGCGCATTCCTCACCGGGACTATGAATTTTATACATTCTTCGTGTGTCGGGACCTGTTCTTTTATTGATTTTGCCATTGTGTTTTGCGTTACTTACCGAAAGGATAGCGCTATCTATTCGGATAGTACTATAAAATAGATAGCAAATATACTTATATTTGCAGTGTCAAATTATTTAAACTAAAATCATAGAAATGGAGTCAACGAATCAATCAAAAACACTGAATATTATTTTGTGGATCGCTCAGATAATTTTAGCCGGCGTGTTTATTATGGCGGGGTTCATGAAATCAACCATGCCCATTGAACAACTATCGGCTTCGCTTCCCTGGGCGAAGGATGTTCCCAGCTGGCTTGTCAGGTTTATAGGAATATCGGAACTCCTCGGGGCCCTTGGCTTAATCCTTCCCTCGCTGTTCAAGATAAAACCTATGTTGACACCTCTTGCCGCCGCAGGTATTATTGCGATCATGATAATGGCTGCCTTCTTCCATATCAGCAGGAGTGAATTTTCGGGAGTCGCATTTACCGTTGTATTAGCCCTGGTGGCGGCATTTATTGGCTGGGGAAGATGGAAGAAAGTATTTATACAAGTTAAACAGTGAAATTGGATAATAACCTCTAAGAATATGATTGCAATCAATCCACAGCAGTGATTCCGCATCGCTGCCTTTTTTAGTTTTGCGGAACACTGCTGCCGGCTATTATTTCACTATAATTTTCTTGGCGAGAGTTATATTTGGATTGGTAAACACTAACATGTAAGCACCTTTTCCCTGTTCTGAAAGATCAACCGTCATTGCAGCGGATTCTGCCTTCAGTTTCATTATCATTAGCCCATTTGCATTGATGATTTCGACGGTTGCATCCAGGATGTCCAGATTGCCAAAATTAACCCTGATCAGGCCGGATGTGGGATTTGGAAAGACAGATAACCCTTTGCTATCGGATGTACTGATGCCTACCGGACCGGATTGCTGGATTACCTCTACAACCACGGGAGCAATACCTTGGGCACTGACAGTGATATTGGCGGTGCGGCTTAGTTGAGTTGTATTTTCCTGGCATGCTGCAATCAACTGTCCGTTTCCTGATCCTGAAGGTGTGGGAATGCACCATGCAGCATCAGAAGAGGCAGTCCAGCTGACATTCGATGTAACCTGGAAAATGGCGGAATCAGCAGAGTAGCTTACGTTCTGAACAGGAGGTGAGACTGAAAGAACGGTTGAAGTTCCGTTCTGGGTAACTGTGACTATAACAGGAGGAATCCCCGATACTGTTACTGTGATATTTGCAATACGTTGCGAGGATGTTGTATTTTCGGTATAATTTGCAGTAATCGTTCCGTTTCCGCTTCCCGAAGATGTAACTGTACACCATGTCTGATCCGAGACAGCGGTCCATGAAGCTGTTGTTGTTACCATGAATTGGGTATTTCCGGCAGGAGAGTTAACATTCTGATTAGGAGGAGTTACTGAAAGAGTAATATTGCTGTTATCAGGATAAATGGAAATGTCATCGAGATAAACGTTGGCAGCACTACTGCTGTTATCAGTCCGGTGCCTGAACCTGAAGTAGCAGTTGTTCCCGGTAAAAGCATTCAGGCTGTGAATGCGCTGCAGGTAGGACCCGTTCGATGTTGCCGGAGAAAGTGTGTCAACCTTTATCCATGTTTGCCCCCCGTTGGCAGTCACCTCGAAATACGCTGTATCATGATTTGCCAACTTGTTTGAAGTGGTATTTTTCCAGTAGAATGAGATAGAATGATTCGGAGGAAGAAGAACTTTCGGGGACCTCAGGATGGCTTCGTTGCCGCTGGTATACCATAAGGTTTTTGCGCAAAGCTGGCCTGAATGTTGTTGAGTAGTATACTGATACCATGAAACATCTGGTATTATGACCCATGCGCTCTGAACCGGATAGGTATTAAACACAGTCGAATCTTCAAAACCCTGGCTATAAGGAAACTGGTCAATGACCACCTCGGTTTTAAATTTCCACAGAGGAGAGGATTCCTGCTGGGTTCCGTTTTTGGCAATCACTTTCCAGTAATGCCATGTTGAATCAGCAAGAAGGGTTGGAGGAGTATAAGTAAAGGTGCCAGGGCCTGAGACTGGTGCGTTATTGACGACAAGGGAAAGGTTTTGCGGATCGGTTCCGAACCAGAGATCGTAGGTTGTGGTATTTGCACCAAGCTGCCATGAGAGTGAAGTGCTGACGGAAACTACTGTGGCATTATCTGCAGGATTTGGGTTGCTTGGTGTTGCCGGGCCACTTCCATTATAGTAGAAACGCATGTTGGTGAGTGAATTGGGATATGGGTTAAGGTAGCCTGTTTGGCCCGGGGGCGGAAAATTCTGATCATTGCCGCAATTTTTGTTGTTGTTGATGGTCGAACTTGTCGAATTAAAGTTGGGTCCGTATGTGGTTCCCCAGCGGTTTTCCCAGTGAATGGCAATATTCTGCACGCCATCATAAGGAATGGGCGTTAAGAGTGTGATCTCGTTCCATCCGTTAGCAAAGGTGAGATCGCCCTGGTATACAAGTGTATAACCATTATTCAGGGGATCCTCATAATTTGCATTGGCAAATACAGAATTGGAGGTAAGCTTGAAATAGATCTTCTGATTGGTAACGGTCTTTGGCCCGTTGGTGCAGTTCAGGGCTATTTTGATGATGGACTTGGCGGTTCCAAGATCGGCATGATTGTAAATCAGCGAACTCCAGGAATAATTCCAGCTGGAGTATACAGGCATGCTGTTTGAAACAGTGCCACTGCCGATTTCCACATAATTCTGAGATTTAACATTGATGGCGAGAGTCGTCAGCAATACCAGGAGACTCCACCTTGAGAAGTTGTTTTTAGTCATGATTATACTTTTATAAGTTTAGCCGTGCGCAAAATTCCGCTTTTTACCTTCAGTATCTTTTCTAAACAGGTTCAGATTCCTGAATTCGCACCAGTATGAATTTCAGCAGGAGAGATAAGGCACTGGTTGTTTGGAGCGTTCTCCCGTTCGTGTTTACAATAAGGCCCGGTCAAAATGTATAACTTTGCACCAAAGTAAACCTGTGTGGAGTCATTTCTGACCATATTATTTGCCTTGCCTGTTTACCAGTGTATGGTGATGGCCTTTCTCCTTTTTATTTCAAGGTCAGAGACAGGCGGATCTTCAAGGATCATTTTCGGGGTATTCTATGTTTTTCTTTCGGTATATTTCGGATTCAACCTGCTCTACAGGCTCAAATTTTTTTCGGCTCTTACTTATCTTTATTACCCCATCCTCCCGGTTATTTTGTGTTTGATACCTGTTTTTTATCTCTATATCCTCTCTGTTACCCGTAACAATTTCCGTTTTACCATCCGCGATTCAATCCATTTTCTACCGGCTGCGGCAATCCTGATCCTGAACACTCCCTTCCTGTTTATGACATTTGCCCAAAAGATCGGGTACCTGTCGTTCACTGTTGAATTCCGGAAATCCGACCCTCTGGTCTTATACCTGCTGATTATCTATATTATTGCCATTTACCTGGTTGTAAATATTCAATTGGTTGTTTACCTCATCCTTACAGTAAAGAAATACCGCAAGCACCTGTCATTGATAGAAAATCATTATTCAAGTACCGAGCTAATCGATACATCATGGACCAGGTCGTTTATGATCTCATTCCTTATCTTTTTTATTTTCAATAATTTGCTGTATGTTATAGGTTTCAGTCAGCATAGGATCGCAAGTGTTCTTTATACTGCCTCGATGCTTTTAATAACCTTGTTTGCGGGAATACGGGGCTTAAAACAAAAAGCAATTACGATCAGCGGGGTTGAAGAAAATGAAGAAATCCCCTCCCTCTCGCCTGGTGAAGAGGCCTCAGAACCTCCAGAACTGGTAGAGATTATCAGAAACGAAAAAACTTTAGCCTTAAAATACCAGGGATCCCCTCTGACTCCTGATCAGAAAACCCAATTGGCTGCAAAGCTTGAGTCGCTGATGAAGAACGAAAGAGTCTTCACTCAAAGTGACCTTACCATCGACCAACTGGCAGAACGCCTGAACACCAACAGTAAATACATCTCGCAAATAATCAATGAGTTTTACCACCAGAATTATTATCATTATATAAATTCCTACAGGATTAACGAGGCTAAATCGCTGATGACGGATCCTGCAAACGATAAATATTCTATTCTGGGGATTTCCAATATAGCAGGATTCGCCTCTAAATCAACATTCAATACAGCCTTCAGAAAATTTACAGGTATAACCCCCAGTGAATTCAAGAACAATGCCCTGACTGTGAATTCAAAAGACCGGGAGAACACGAAACTTCAATAATAAAGTGTAAACGTGGAAGAAATGCCGGCCTGTATGACAGGGCTGATACCCGGTGAATTACATTAGGTATTTATCGTTTATTAAATTTCTTTACGGTAATTCCTGCTTCAGTCTTAAGTTTGACTATATAAATCCCGGGGGATAAATTTTGCAGATCCACAGTGGTATCAATACCATTTGAAGTTAATTTATTCAGTATTTGTCCTTCGGGATTTACAATTTCAATTTCGCATTTCTGATTGCATACTATCGTTAGTTTATCCTTAACGGGATTTGGGAAAACAGTGATATTTAATGCATGGTTTTGCTCATTAACCCCCGTACCCAGGCAGGACCGCATAGGACCGCTAACAGTAACAAAAGACGTATCAACCGTGATAATCCTGAAAGAACGGTTAAACGCTGCGGCAGTTTGGACATAACGTGTGCCGCCGGGCCGGTTTTCAGCTATCGTATCACCCTTTCTGTTTGCGACTACATTCTGATGTTCATGCCCCGCAAGCACTACGTCCACATGATTAGAATCACAAATATTAAGAAAATTCGTCCTGTTATTTTGCAGGGAGTTGGTGGCCGTGTCTGCTATAACAGAAGCAGTATACGGACTGCCATCAGAGTTTGTGCCGACTGCATTCACAGGGGGATGATGCATTGCGATGATTTTCCTTTTGCTACTGTTGCTTTTCAGAATATTTCTGAGCCAGCTGCATTGTTCATTTGAAAGCCCGGTTCCCATGATGAGTTCAGGGTTTGGGGGATACCCGTAAGGGCTGTCATGTCCTGAACGCATACACACTATAACGGCGGAAGCAGTTTGAATCACATAATCCGTATCAGGTGTAATATAGTGCGGATAATAAAAAAGCGTGTCATTTGATATGGGTATATGGATAGAATCGAATCCCGTCCAGTATTCATGGTTCCCCGGCGTGAAATATATCGGGATGGTTTTTGCAGAGTCGATAAAATAATCGCCAACGGCTGGGTTTGTAAGTGATGGGGGAAACAGGTGTTGTGTAATTGCAGGATACATCCCAAGCGGCTGCATGTTGCCTATATCGGAAACATCCCCTGTAACAAGAACAAATGAGGGTTTCGGGTTAAGCCTGGCAAATTCTTTTATTGCACACTGGAAGTACTGTGCATTGGTGTCACTGTTTGCGGCAGGGGTGGTTGACACATGCATGTCGCTCATATGAACAAAGGTGAATTGGGCGAAAGAAGCCAGACTTGCAATGCACATTGTTCCGAATAGTAAAACAGCTTTTTTCATAGTTCATTCATGTTATATGCCGGGATTAATATTTGCCCAGGAATTTTTGAATTCGGTTTGCAGCATTTTGCCTGATATTGTAATAGTAAAAAGGATAATCAAAGCTATGGTAAACCCCTTTTGGAAACCCGCTGAGTGAGTCTATGATAGCTATTTTGGCTTCATCGGCGCTTGTGCAGATCAATACACCCTTTGCGGTATCCACTTGTGCATCGGCATACTGCGGTATTTTTCCCCACACACCGGCATTATCCGGAAAGAGTGAGCCCAGGCCCTCGGCAGTGGTTGCGGGGGTTTCGTCCCTCGTCCAGGTGATAGGATTGATCACAAGACCCACTTCCCCGTATATCACTGGATTAACGCCCGTAAAATCACCGGCTTCGGTATTATAAGAAATGATCACACCAGTATCATCAGGCCCAGTGGCAAATTTCAGGTGGGGATTAGCCTGGAGAAAGGCTTTTGTAACGGGACCGCCGATTACGTATGCCGCAATCATCCTGGAATAAACCTTGGGATTGGCTTTCAGGTATCCCGATAACAGGTTGCATACAATATTTGCTCCCTGCGAATGCCCGGCCAGGATAAACGGGCGTCCCTGGTTGAAATGTTTGATATAGTAATCGAAGGCTGCTGTTGCATCCATCGTGGGAATTCCTGCGATCACGTTTAAGCGGTGATCAGGCGATGAGTTGTCCTGGCGGTAAAAGGGTGAGTAAACATTCGCTGCCGTGTCAAAAGCGGTTGCCTGCCTGGAAAAAGCCTGGGCTGCACCTGCCATCATGAGAGAGTCGTCGATCGCACAAATCATCGCAGTTGAATTATTCTTTGTCCAGGATGTCGTTGGATACAGGTAAAAGACATCTGCTTTGTAAATTGTTGCCGGTAATGACAGCCAATGGGCAGCCTGTGAATAATCAACCGATGTTGAGTAAGTGGGGGTATTGTCACTTTTCGTGCAAGCATGGATTATAATTACTCCAAATCCAATTATAATTATCGGGTAAATCAAGCTTCTGATTATCGATTTCATCTTTGTTATTAGTTTGATGATTAATGGAACAACATAAGTTCGGGCGTTTTTTAATGCGGTATTTTTGGTTGCAGAATAACCCATGAAAAATACTTCTGGCTTAACATCCGCCGGGAGGCAGGCCTCATAAAGGTCTTTTTGGATGTTGCGAAGGTGGACACGGTTTATCCCTGGAACAATGTAAAGGTACAATATTGCTATTCTGTATTACACAGTTAAACTGGTTTTTATTAAATTGCATTGGTTTATTGGTTAAAGGGGGAGGATGGAAGAATGCGTTTTCATTTGAAAATGAAAAAATACTGCTTTGAGGCAGGATAGAATGATTAATTTGCAATACCTTTCGGACAGTTTTCAGGTCGTGATTTAATTCCCATGAAAAGGGATACTCAAAGAAATTTAAAACATAAAAATATGAAACAGATTTATTTGGTTCTTTTCGCAATGAGCTTTATCTTATCAGGATGGGCCCAAACCTTAAATGAAAGTTTTGACGGATCAACATTCCCTCCTGCCGGATGGCAGAACATCCAGGTTGGAGGTTCGGGATTGTGGAAACGGGTAGCTGCCGGTGTGGATCCCACTTGCACTCCGCATAGCGGAGCTGGCATGGCAGAATATAACAGTTATGACTTCCTCGTCGGAGCGAATGCCTTGCTGGTTTCTCCCCCCCTGACCTTTACCGGTTCATCAGTACATGTTTTCAGTTTCTGGAAATATGCCGATTCGGGTTGGCCAATCTATAATGACAGTATAGGCATTTATTATAATTCTGCGGCCAGTCTGACCGGGGCAACATGGCTGGCAACGATTCCCCGATACAACCCTGTGGATGGATGGTATAGGCACAGCTATCTTCTTCCGGCCAGCCTAACAGGAACCGAGTACCTTATTTTCAGGGGATACAGTAAGTATGGCAATAATATGTTTATTGATGATGTAAGTCTTTTCGTTCCCCCTGACCACGATATGTCGACCATGTCAATCAATAATCCAAAGTATTTAACAGATACTGTACCGGTAATCCCTTCATCCACCATAAAAAACACGGGGTTAAATACAGAAACCGGGTTTGATGTGATCTGCAAGATTTATAATTATTCCAACACTGAGATCTACAGCAATAGCCAGACTGTGTCTACCCTGGCTTCATGGGATACGGCCGTCGTGAACTTTACAGCATTCACATTGCCTGCAGCCCAGGCGATATATAAAATGAAAATTTATACTTCATTAGCCTCTGACATGGATCATTCCAACGACACCCTTGTTAAAACGGTTTACACCTATACTCATAACAGGCAACGTGTACTACTGGAAATCGGAACCGGCACATGGTGCCAGTATTGTCCGGGAGCTGCGATGGGTGCCGATGACCTTGTGAATAACGGACAGCAGGTAGCAGTGGTTGAAAATCATAACGGTGACAATTACGCCTATACAGCTTCCAATGCGCGGAACTCCTATTATAATATCACTGGTTATCCCACTGCCATTTTTGACGGGATTAAAGAGCTTGTGGGAGGAGATCATACCAACAGCCTGTATACATCATATTTACCGTTATACGATGCAGAGTATGCCCTGAAAACTGCCTTTGGAATCACCATCGGCGACGGAAGCAGGCAAGGCAATGATTACACCCTGAATGTCATTGTTGACAGGTATGGAGAAACTCCTTTTGCAAACGGTAACCTGGTATTGCAATTGGCGTTGACACAATCGCATATCCATATAAACTGGCAGGGACAAACCCACCTGGAATTTGTAAGCCGTGCAATGGCACCCGATGCTTCCGGGACCCCTATCAATTTACAAAGTGCAACCCAGGTGACGGTTCCTTTAACATTCACATACAATCCTTCATGGGGTGGCGATCTGGTAAATGATTTTGAACTGGTGGCCTGGGTTCAGGATTTAACAACCAAAGAAGTTGTCAACGCAGAACAGGTCAGCCTGCAATCCACCCTGGTTGGGGTTAAAGAAAATAACAGCAGCCAGGGCGGGATGAGAATTTATCCCAACCCGGTACGAAATACCCTTACGGTAGAAACATTGCAATCAGCCGGCAACAGCACTTTGTCGGTATTCAATGTGAGCGGGCAGGAAGTATTGGTACAGAAGGTCGTATCCTCCAAAACACTGCTTGATATAAGTGGTTTTGCAAAGGGTGTTTATACCATCCGTCTCCTGAATAACGACAAAGTTGAAGTAGGGAAAGTCGTAAAAGAATAAACCGGGGAAAACGCTTGCTTTGACCAGTCTTCGCGGGAGGGAAAGAACCCCTTTCCCTCCTTAAGAGATAATCCCGTATTTCCTCAGACATTCGAGGAAATGATTGCGGGTAAGAGGTTTTGCAAGATAATCGTCACATCCGGCATCTAAAGCTTTTTTCCTGTCGCCGCTGAGTGCATAAGCAGTCACTGCAACTACAGGCAGGTCCGGTGCAAAGGACTTGATTTCCCTGGTGGATTCAAATCCATTCATAACGGGCATTTTCATGTCCATAAGGACAAGAGCGATTCGGGGATTATTCCTGCAGGCATCCACCGCCTGGCGGCCATCGGAGACTACGAGAACCTCCACACCCTCCTTCTCTGAAATCTTAGTGAGAAAGATACCGTTAGATTCTTCATCCTCCGCGATAAGAACAAGAGGCTTATCCAGGCCTGAAAAGTTGTCGGGTTCAGCTGTCTTTGCTTCATTAACAGATAACTCTCCAGGGATTGTGATGAAGAAAGTGCTGCCCTCAGCTGCCGATGATCTCAGCCAGATCCTGCCCCCCAGCATTTGCACCAAACCTTTGGCAATTGACAGGCCCAGTCCGCTACCTTCGTGAAATATGCTGCCTTCAATTCCAGCCTGAGCGAAGTGATCGAATATAAGATCATAATCGTCCTCGGCAATACCGCAGCCTGTGTCTCTTACGAAAAACTGGAGTTCTTCATCGCGGGTATTATACCCAAATTCAACACTGCCCTGGTCTGTAAACTTGATAGCATTATCGAGGAGGTGCCCTAAGATCTTGCTTAGCAGTTCCTGGTCAGTAAAAAAGTGACCCTGTCCGTTATCAGGAGGAAGGATAAGGGAAAAATCCAGTTTTTTAACCCTGGCCACATGCTCGTAATTAGCGAAAAGTCCATCCAGCAGGGAAACCGGATTAAACCATTTCCGGTTCACATCCAGGTTCCCGGTAACGATCAGCGAGATATCCATGTAGTCGGTGATGGTATTTAGAAGGCGATCGGAACTTCGCTGAAGGATGTCAAAATACATTTTCTTTTCTTCAGGCGTCATCTCATAGTCGAGCATCATCTGTCCGAACCCCAGGATCCCGTTCAGCGGAGTCCTTATCTCATGAGATATACTGTGCATGAAAGCTGTTTTGAGACGGTCGCTTGATTCGGCTTTTTCTTTTGCAAGTAAGTACTCGGAGGTCCTGTCTTGAACCCTTTTTTCAAGTTCCTTGTTGATAGTGTCAAGGTCTTGCTGTGATTTCAGCAACAGGTCCCTTTGAGTTTCAATCTGCTGGGTCCTGTCACGCACCTTTCCCTCCAGGAGATTTTTCTCCATAACCAGCCTTCTCAACCTCCAGCGCACGAAAATAAATAAGATCAGCAAAAGATCGATGGCATATATGATATAGGCCAGGGTGCTTTTAAACCAGGGAGGTTTGATGATGATCTTTATACTGCTTCCTTTCTCATTCCATACGCCATCGTTATTCGATCCTTTAACCCTGAAGGTGTACTCACCCGGAGGAAGGTTGGAAAACGGAACAAACCTGCGGTTTCCTATGTCAATCCATTGATCCGAAATGCCTTCCATCTTATAGGAATACCTGTTTTTCTCGGGTTTGGTATACTCCAGGGCAACGAATTCAATTGTAAACGAAGGATAATTGTTGTCAAGTTCTGCTTCCGTTATGTTTTGTGGATTTATCCTTGTATTCACCCCGTCGCTGCTGGTTTTTGTAAACGCTGTCAGATTGATGGCGGGAATAAATGAATTGTCTTTGAGTGAATCGGGATAGAAAGAGTTAAAGCCGTTCATCCCTCCGAAAAACATTTCCCCGTCGGAACCCCTGTATGCGGATCTCAGGTTAAATTCCAGGCTTTGCAAGCCTTCTTCAGGGGTGAATGTCCTTACTGACCCTGTAACCGGGTGAAATCTTGATAAGCCGTTCCCTGTTGAAAACCAAAGATCCTGGCGGCTGTCTTCCAGAATTTCAAATACCTGGTCGGTTGGCAGGCCGCTCTGTTTTGAAAAGTAGTGGAATGAAGAATCCTTCTTCTGAAATTTATTCACTCCCGAACCTGTGCCTATCCAGATGTCATCGTTATGGTCAACACAGAGGGAGATCACGAAATTATCAGACAGTGAATTCTCCGAGCCCTGGACTTTCAGGAAATGGGATACTTTTTCTTTGGCCGGATTATACACGTCGAGCCCGTCGAGTGTCGCAATCCATATCAGCCCCTGTTGATCCCTGGCGATACAATAAACCAGGTTACCGCTTAACCTGTGACTTTCATCAGCCTCCGTTGAAAAGTGTTTGGAAGATCCATTCGCGAGGTTAAAAAGGTAGACTCCGTTCGTTGAAGCAATCCAATAGTTCCCATGGTCATCCTGCAGAATTTTATTTATTCTAATACCCTTGAAATCAGGTATTCCAAGGCCCCTGAAGAATTCACCTGAGGGAATGAATGAATTGTTATCGGCCTTCCACACCATTAACCCATCGCGGGTTCCTAGCCATATTCTTTTCCTGTCATCCTGGTAGATGTAATGTATAAAATCGTTTACCAGGTGACGGTTACCAGGAAGCCTGGAGGAAAAATGCTGGACGGCACCCGTTTTCCTGTCAAGAATGTTCAATCCCTGGCCCCAGTTCCCGACCCAGACCCTTCCCCGGTCATCCTTGAAAATAGAGGCGATGACATTTCCCAGAAGGTCTACCGAATAAGGAGTTGCGTCTTTCCGATACAGTTTGAATTTTTGTTTTTTTAGGTCAGTTTTACAAAGACCGCTAAGTGTGCCTATCCAAAGGTTTCCCGATCGGTCGACCATCAGGTCATTCACGATATTATGGGGCAGTCTGTTTATCTCGCTGTTAAAAACTTCAAAAACAGGTTTCCCGGCAGATGTCATCCTGAGTAAATTCAATCCACCCCCTTCGGTACCAATCCAGAAATTTCTATTTTTATCCTGTATGACAGCACGGATGACGCTGATGCTGAGAGACCATTGTTCACGAGGCTCACGGTAGAATCTCCTGAAAGTGTTCAGGTTCCTGTTGTAAACATTAAGACCATCGGCAGTGCCAACCCAGATATCTCCGTCCCTGTCCTCGAAAAGGGCTGAAATATTGTTATTACTGATCGAACTGTTGTTTGAAGGAATATTTAAAAAGTATTCGAACTTGCCGGTTTTAGGATTGAAACGGCTCAGACCCCTGGTTGAACCCATCCAGATCTGCCCGGTCCTGTCTTCAATCATGGGGACTTTAAGGTCTTTGACAGAGCCGTCATATTCAAGACTGCTGGTATGCCTTATCACAGTTCTCTTGTCCTGATCCAGGATGACCAGGTCGGGTGCCATGTTGAAACAGATTTTACCGTCATGTGTAAGGATCACATCGTAAGGATATTTATTGCCAGCCCTGCCAGATGAACCTGAAAGTTTCAGTCTGCTGAAAATATTCCTGTGACGGTCGTAGATGTTAACACCTCCCTTTGTTAATACAACCAGGTTCCCTGCTTTATCTTCTATCAGAGAATAGATCCAGTTATTTGAAATGGAATTCGTATCGGAGGGATCGAAGGTATAGATCTCAAAATTATAACCGTTAAATTTATTAAGCCCATGCTGGGTGCCTACCCAGATAAATCCATCTTTGTCCTGCATCACGCAGTTGACAACACTTTGCGATAAACCCTGCTCTATGGAATATGACTCGAATGAATATTGTTGCGAAAAAGAAAAAAGCCACAAAGCAAGAAAAGCGAAAATGAGTAAGAGCGATTTCATACTGACAGGAATTTATCGTGTTTTGTTGCGGTATTGCAAGGACGTTTAAAGATAATAAGAATGTAAGTTAATATTGATAAGTTTTGTTTTCAAAAGATATCGGCAAGACGATGCATTTGGTCGGCATAAAGTACAAACCACCAAGGTGAATCATGAAAAATTATGAGTCGGCAGAACATTACCTGGACGTTAACTCGGGAAGATTGACTACTTTTGCTGTAATATCCTGTACCATCCGGGTTTAACAAGGATTAAAACCTTTTAAAAGTAAATCAGCACATGAGAAGCTTACTATTACTGATATTGTCATTTTTACTGTTAACCGCCTATTCTTTCGCGCAAACAGGCCCCGAGATAAATAAACCCGTTTATTTTGACGTTTCTCCTCCATTAAGGGACCTGGTTAAAACAGTTCCGGATAAGGCCGACAATTCCTGGAAAGTGATCATGAACCATTTCAATATGAAAAAGAGACATGGAGAGAGGTTCCCATCCGATTGGAAAGACCCGCTGGTCCTGAATGACGTTAAATTGCGAGCCACCTCCCAGGATACGATTATGGCAAATTTTGACGGCAACAGTAACTCACAGGGATACGATCCGCCCGATGTTACAGGACAGGTTGGGCCTGAATATTATTTCGGCGAGGTCAACTGCCACTTTTCAATTTATAACAAAGCGGGAACGAAAGTACTGGGACCTGTCGGCAACTCAGTTGTCTGGAACGGGATGCCAAATAACATGAACGGAGGGGATGGTATTGTGATGTATGATGCAGATGCCGACCGCTGGTTCTTTTCCCAGTTATCATATCCTGCGGGCGGTAATTATGTGATGATTGCCGTGTCACAGACGAGTGATCCTACGGGCAGCTGGTATCGGTGGGAATATAGTTTTAACGGTTTGCCCGATTACCCCAAATTCGGCATATGGCCCGACGGATATTATATGTCGGTCAACCGTTTCCCAAACGGGTACCAGGGCACGGGAATGGCAGCCTTCGACCGTGTTGCAATGATTGCGGGCAATTCATCAGCGCAGATGGTTTATTTCACCTTACCTGCATCGAATAATGCTTATTCGTTCCTTCCTTCGAGTTGCGACGGAGAATTGCCCCCTATGGGAACTCCTAACTATTTTGTTTATATGAATGAATCTCCTCCATACCTGGGAGTGTATGAATTTCATGTTGACTGGACGACTACGTCGAATTCCACATTCGGAAATTATCTTCAGTTACCTGTAACTGCATTCAATTCAAACCTGAGCGGGATTCCTCAAAAAGGAACAAATGTCCCGGCCGAAGTCCTGTCGGACCGCCTGATGTACAGGTTGCAGTTCCGCAAGTTCAGTGACCACTGGTCAATGGTAAGTAACCATACTGTGAACGCGGGATCCAATGTTGCGGGCGTCCGCTGGTATGAAATGCAGAAAACAACAGGGAACCCCTGGACTGTTTACCAGCAGTCAACGTATGCCCCGGCCGACAGTAAATGCCGATGGATGGCAAGTGTTGCAATGGATAGTGCAAATAACATAGCCCTTGGTTTCTCCATCTCGAGCAGCAGCATGTTTCCTTCTATCAAATATACCGGAAGGATGAAAAATGACGCCCTGAATACCATGTCGCTTCCCGAAAGGGGAATTGTTTACGGCACAGGGTCAAATACGTCACTTGACGGGGGCAGCACCTGCCGCTGGGGAGATTACAGTACGATGACGGTCGATCCTGCAGACGGGACCACTTTCTGGTATACCCAGCAATACATGGCCGGTAACGGAATAAACTGGGTTACAAGGATTGCATCTTTTAATTTTTTCAATCTTATGAGTGTCGCTGCGACTGCCAATCCATTTTCGATCTGCCAGGGCGACAGCACTCATCTTGACTGTTTTGCCGCAGGCGGCTCCGGTACTTACACTTATTCATGGACATCTAACCCGGCAGGATTTGTTTCAACCCTGAAAAATCCTTCAGCAGCTCCACCGGTATCGACCACGTTCATCGTTTCTGTCAGCGACGGCACGAAAACTTTGACTGATTCTGTTTATATAACTGTTCATAATAAAGCAACTGTGTTTGCCGGCAATGACACGATCTTTTGTTCTTATGTGTCGGAATTTACAGTACACGGAAGCGCCACGAATTTTGATGAAACTATGTGGTCGACTCTTGGTGACGGACATTTCACGAACCCGATAAATAACCTGGTTACCCAGTATATTCCCTGGACACAGGATAAATTAAACGGTGTTAACCTGGTATTAGTGGCTCATTCTCCCTTACCATGCTCAGGTGTCACCTTTGATACTGTTCATATTTCGTTTGATGAATGTACCGGTATGAATACGACATCAAAAGATTTAACTGTATGCATACAG
>Ga0007800_10000186_pt1 | contig 26706 bp, 25 predicted proteins | sample CryBogmetaGMA14M_FD_60366 | JGI IMG/M metagenome (GOLD analysis project Ga0007800, IMG submission 60366) | Freshwater microbial communities from Crystal Bog, Wisconsin, USA - MA14M | ecosystem: Environmental > Aquatic > Freshwater > Lake | place: Crystal Bog, Wisconsin, USA | collected 2009-07-06 | reverse complement strand
GTCATGGGGACAGGGCTGGGGGCCAAGCCCATCGCCAACACGGACGTCTTCTGCTTCGGCCCCCCGGACTTCGATTTCAACCGCCTGCCACCGGGTGTGCTGCATCCTCGGCGCGTCTTCAAGGGAGTAAGAGCCGGGGTGGCCGATTACGGCAACCGCCTGGGCATTCCCACTCTCAACGGGGCCATCCTGTTCGACGAGCGTTACACGGCTAACCCGTTAGTCTTCTGCGGCACAGTGGGAATTATGCCCAAGCAAATGTCGCAGCAGGGCAAACAGAAGCCGGGCGATAAGGTCGTGCTGGCAGGCGGGCGCACCGGGCGCGACGGCATACACGGCGTCACCTTCGCCTCGGAGCAACTGACGCGCGATTCGACCGATCTTTCGTTCACCTCGGTGCAGATAGGCAACGCCGTCGTGGAAAAGAAGGTGCTCGACGGCCTCTTAAAAGCCAGAGACAAAAAACTCTTCTCGCGCATCACCGATTGCGGCGGCGGGGGCCTTTCCTCCGCTGTGGGCGAGATGGCCGAGGAGACCGGAGTCAAGGTCTATCTGGATAAAGTGCCGCTAAAGTATGCCGGGCTGTCATATTCCGAGATATGGATATCCGAGTCGCAGGAGCGCATGCTGCTGGCCGTGCCTCCCGCCAACGTAGAGGATCTGCTGGAGATATTCGCCGCCGAGGGAGCCGAAGCCACGGTCATCGGCGAGTTCACCGACGACAAGAGGCTGCACCTGTATTACAAAGAACACACTGTCTGCGACCTGGAGATGGGCTTCCTGCATGGCGGCCGCCCACAGATGACGCTTCACGCCGAATGGCAGCCACCCTTCCATCCCGAGCCGGAAATAGCGCCCGCAGGTGATTATAACGACACGCTGCTCAAGATACTGGGTGCCTGGAACGTGTGCAGCAAGGAGTGGGTCATCCGCCAGTACGACCACGAAGTGCAGGGCGGGAGTGTGCTCAAACCCTTGGTTGGCGCAGCCGAGGACGGGCCGGGCGATGCCGCTATTATCAAGCCGTTAGCGACGTCCAGCCGAGGACTAATCATCTCTAACGGCATAAACACACGCTACGGCGATATCAACCCCTACTGGATGGCCGCCTCCGCTATCGACGAAGCGCTGAGGCAGGTTATCGCCGTAGGCGGCAGCCTGAAGCAGGCGGCCCTGCTGGACAATTTCTGCTGGGGCAGCGTCAGGGACAAACAGAGCCTGGGAGCGCTGGTAAAGGCGTCACAGGCCTGCTACGATATGTCGCTGGCATACAAAACGCCCTTCATTTCAGGCAAGGACAGCCTCAACAACGAGTTCGAACACGAGGGCAAGCGCATCTCCATCCCTCACACTCTGCTCATCTCGGCTATGGCCGTCATGGAGGACGCAGGAAAAGCCGTCTCCATGGACTTCAAGCAGGCCAGCAACCTCATATATCTCGTCGGAAACACGTATAATGAGCTTGGAGGCTCCGAATATTACTCGCGGTTGGGCTATGTGGGAAACAATTCTCCCCAGGTCAGACCCGAAACCGCGCGCAAGCTGATGGAGAGATTGAGCACTGCCACTTCACGCAACCTGGTGCGCGCCTGCCACGACTTGTCCGAGGGGGGCCTGGGGGTGGCACTGGCCGAGATGGCCTTCGCCGGGAATCTCGGAGCAGATATCTCGCTTGCCCAAGTCCCAACAGGAGAAGAAATCCAGCGAGACGACGTGCTGCTCTTCTCCGAGTCCAACAGCCGCTTCCTGGCCGAAGTCGAGCCGGGCAACCGGGAGGAGTTCGAGAATACCCTGCACGGCAATGCCTTCGCCGTCATCGGCAGTGTCAATGCATCCGATACTGTCAAAATCAAAGGACTCAAGGGCAAGTCCGTCATATCACTGCCCCTCAAAACACTCAAGGAATCATGGCAGAAGCCCCTGCGCTGGTAAACGATGTGCAAATCGCGCCTGTTTGGACATAAATGGGATGTATGAGGGAATAATGAGGTTAAACCTCGTCGTCTTCCTTTTTCAGGGGAATATCCTGCAAGAGGGGGACGCCGTAGCACCCACCCTCTACTCTCGCTCTCCTCTCCCCTTGCGGGAGAGGATTAAGGTTATGGGTGAAGTAAAGGCTCACGAGAAGTTCAATATATGAGCAACGTAAACGTTTTGATACTGCGCGCCCCCGGCACCAACCGCGACGAGGAAACGGCGGCGGCCTTCCGGCAGGAGGGAGCTTTAACACAGCTTGCCACCATCAACCAGGTGGCGCAGGCTTCCTTCCGCTTCGCCGATTACCAGATTGTCGTCTTTCCTGGCGGCTTCGCTTACGGGGACGACCTGGGCGCAGGTAGAGTGCTGGCGAGCGAGCTCAATCTCAAGCTAAAACATGAAATCGAGCCGTTTATAGAGCGCGGCGGGCTGGTGTTGGGCGTATGCAACGGCTTCCAGACGCTAGTCAAGGCAGGCATACTGCCGGGGCCGATATCCAGGGGACAAACGGTAACCCTCACCAACAACGACTCGGGGCGCTTCGAGTGCCGCTGGGTCTATCTCAGCGCCAACCCCAGGAGCAAATGCGTCTTCACGCGGGGCATCGAACGCATCTACGTACCTGTAGCCCATGGTGAGGGCAAGCTGGTGGCCCCCCCAGATGAGATAGATAGCCTGGACGTAGCGCTTTATTACACCAATGCGGAAGGGAAACGCTATGCCGGTTATCCCCACAACCCCAACGGCTCGCTGAAAGACACCGCTGGCATAACGGACGCCACCGGTCGCATCTTCGGCCTGATGCCCCACCCGGAGGACCATATCCGCAGAAGCCAGCACCCCCGCTGGACGCGCGGAGAGGCCGCGGAAGCCAGCCTCGGTTCAGCCATTTATAAGAACGCCGTGAACTGGATCAAGAGCCTTTAACATCGTAGCGCAAAAAGCGCACAGCTTCCTGTGGGGCATCCTTGTCATAGCCGAAACCGCACTCTGGACATTTCTAATTATTATCATGTTGATAACCGTGTTTGCCGTCCTGCTGGGATTCGCTCTTTATCTTTTACCGAGGTATCCACAGATCCCCGCCTCATGGCTCTGGCCTATTGTCTGGACAGGCATGGGGCTGGTGATAATAAGCCTGGGGGCGCTCTACTTCTGGTGGGGCAGCGTGCTGAAAGACCGTGAGGAGCTTAACAATCTTTAACCCTGTGAATCGTCTAAACTTATCTATCGCATTCTGACTAAGTGCTCCAACCAATAACGGACTCCACCTTCAGCCGCAAAGCATAGTCTGCTTAAGACTACGAAAAATCCACCCACACCCTCTTGGTTAAAACCAGATGCAAACATACCCATAGCCAGTTGTTAAATTACTGGCGACGAATACCCGCATTTGCTATATTGGCAGGTTTTTACCGGATTGTTGCATCCGAGCATCTCTCCGACTCGTGTATTTCCAGAAGTAATTTATTCCTGAGAGCAGGGTTAATATCACTGCCGCAATCATGGCCCAGGGAGCTAACGACAAAATCATGCCGAGGTTTCCGTGCGCATTGAGGGAGTTAAAGGCACTGCCTGATTGCAGCTCTTTTTGGAGAGAAATCCAAACTATTGCCACAAAGGAAACTGTGGTTTTGGCTTTGCCCCAGGCGTCAGCCGATGGTGGGCGTAAACGAAAATAGTTGATGCGTAGTATTGAGATAATCAATTCTCGCGCCAGTACAACTACCGAAATCCATACGGCTATCAGCCCGAAGGAAGCCAGCGCAATCAGCATGCCGCCGATAAATATTTTATCGCTTAATAAATCCAGGTTGGCGCCCAGCGTGGTTGTCAGTTTCATCTTGCGCGCGAGGTAACCATCGACAAAGTCACTTAACCCGGCCATTGAAGTGACGGCGGCTGATATCAACCAGCTTTCGTTCCAATCGAGAACCACCGGGAGAAGCGCCAGCGGAAGCAGCAAAACGCGGGACAGCGTCAACCAGATGGCAATATTCATTTTATCGTTCAGGCGGTGAGGCGAACGATACATCCCCGGAATCACAGCAGGGTTTATTGCGGTCTTTCGTTCTTGAATTTCCATAGCAAATATTAACGGAATTTTAACCGCGAACGTATTATCTGAAAGTAGTTGATTATGACCGATATTAAGAGAATCGCCGTGATTGCTATGTATGCTTCGGTGAAAATATCGAATCTGAAAAGCACGAAAAGATACATTAAAACCCAAACTGCTTTTCGGGACAGACTCAAAAACAGGTCACCTTTGGGGTGAAACGTGAGAGAGGCTGACTCTCCGGCGCCCGTCTGCTTTCTTTCGGCCATCCATAACACCGAGAAAGCAGAGAAGACGAATAAAGCACCCGAAACCCCGTTCAACAGTCCGGTCTGAATCAGCGCCATAGGAAAAATCAAAAAGACGAGATTGTCCCCGAAGACATCCTCGAATTCGCCTACTACGTTATCGTTTTTTAACATGCGCGACAAATCGCCGTCTATACAGTCCAGTATCCATGCGGCTAGCATAAGACCGAGGGCGGTTGAAAAAGCAGAGTTTACCCAGGAAAAATAAAAGCCTATGAGCAGTAAAATTCGGCTCACTGTAATATGAGATTGGTTAATATGGAGGCGAATGAATAGCCTGCAGGCGGCAAATGTCAGCGGCTTGCGTGTTTTGCGCATTAAAGTGACAATTTTACACCCTATCCGGGTAACGGCCGTTGAAAGACCTTGAAGCCAGTCCGCCATTTAAGCCCTCCCTGAGTGAAACAAACCGTTACGTTACGTTACGTTACGTTACGCTGCCCTGCCGTGAAAGTTTTGCCGATATTATACCAGTGTTGCAGATTTAGGGATTTCTGTCCGATGGCCGAATTTTACCTTCGCCCTGCTTCGTCCCGGCGAGACAACTGGTAAATGCGAACAGACATAACCTCCACCCATATTACTGCGCTCGCCAATATGAGGCGTTCCAGCAACCCGGTAAGTCCTGAGCGAACTGCGAATGCCAAACCGGCGCCGATTGCAATAGTTAAGACAGCCATAACGATGGTGAAGACATACATCCCTTGCCATGCCGCATCTTCTTTCAGATTGTCCATTATCAAAAAACAGGACACGCTAAAAAAGCCAATTGCCGCGGATGCGATGGCCCAGTGAACGACGCGTTTTAACGTCCATATTCCATGTACATGGTCGATATCAATGAATATCAACAACAGCAGGCAAACAGCGGTCGAATACAGCAGAGTCAGAGCGTTTTTAGACTTCTTGTTCAATGGAATGCTGCCGGATATTCCCCTGGCGAATGCCAGCACTGTTATCGCGGACAGAATAAAAAAGGTCACCCCTAACCAACCAAACTGCCCGAGTGACAACACGCTAATCAAACTCCTGACCGGGTCAAAATTTGGTACAAAGGGAGCCACTATGAACAGCATAAGCAGCAGCAAGACGGGGCAAAGCATCGTGATAATTGCCCATACGCGGGGATTAATGAGAGCTTTTTGATGCATTTTAACAGTTTAAACAGGAGATTGAATATATTAGCAGTTTATAAGTTGTTAGTATACACGCCTGCCGACGACTTCAATGCTTGACAAACATCACTCCCGCCACTTAACTTATACAAAAGGGAATTGAGTCATGCCGGAACAAAACCATTCTTACGAATATGAGATAGAGGAACTGGCCAACCGCGACTCGTGGCGCATGTTCCGCATCATCGGCGAGTTCGTTGAGGGCTTTGACGCACTCAGCAACATCGACCCCGCCGTCACCATCTACGGCTCAGCCAGGGAACTAAAGCCCGACCACCCTCTTTATGTCAAGACGGAGGAGATCGCTTTCCGGCTGGCCAAGCAGGGATTTTCCATTATCACCGGCGGCGGCCCCGGCGCCATGGAGGCGGCCAACAGGGGAGCGCTCCGGGGCGAGGCACATTCTATAGGCCTAAACATCAAACTGCCCTTGGAGCAGAAACCCAACGAGTTTACCACTACCACCCTCACCTTCAGGTATTTTTTCGTGCGCAAGGTCATGCTGGTGAAGCATGCCAGCGTATTCATCTTCATGCCTGGCGGCCTAGGCACGCTGGATGAACTGACAGAGGTGCTCACCCTCATGCAAACGCACAAGATAAAGCCCTTCCCGGCCATACTGGTGGACAGTGCCTACTGGAAGGGGCTGCTGGACTGGATGAGGAACACCGTACTGGAGCAGGGGTTCATCTCGAAAGAAGACCTCAAGCTGTTGCGTGTCTGCGACACGGTGGACGAGGTGATGGACACGGTGGGTATGTGGCAACACAAGCATATGCTGGGGGGCAGGGAAGCAGTCAGCCGTTGAACGACAACACTCTGCCGGTAGCGGAAAAGGCCGCCCTGAACAGCCGCAACCAGAGGGTACTGCTGGGGTCTCTTTTTTGCCTGTCAGTAGCCGACGGAATCATCACGCGTTTCATCATCATCCAAGGACTGGGTCACGAAGGCAATATCTGGCTGGCCGGGTTGGCCTCCAGCGACGCGCTCATCGCCGTCAAGATAGTAGGGACGCTACTGGCGATTACCCTGCTGTGGCTGCTACATTACCGCCGGCCCGGGCTGGTTATGGGAGTTACCATCGCCTTAGTGGGCTGGTACACGCTGGTGGTCTTCTGGAACATATTTATCGTGTTCATGGGTTCGAGATAGACTCTTGGGTCAGGTGAAACTCGACCCTATGGCCGTCTATCGGAAACGGATGCACCAAACGTAACTGCTCTTGCTGGTGTCGCCCCGGCGTGTTATACTAATACGTTAAAAACGAGCTTGTAGCGGGATAAAGGGAGGATTTTCTTGGCTGATACTGCAACGATTAAAGAACTATTAGAGGCCGGTGCTCACTTCGGTCACCAGACCAGCAGGTGGCACCCGCGCATGAAAAAATATATCTTCACCAAGCGCAACGGCATTCACATCATCGACCTGGAACAGACTGCCAGTATGCTCGCCAAGGCCAGCGATTACATCAAGGACATCGTAGGCAACGGCGGCAAGATACTCTTCGTCGGCACCAAGAAACAGGCCCAGGCCATCGTCCAGGAAGAGGCCAAGCGCGCCGGCATGTTCTATGTCAACCAGCGCTGGATAGGCGGCACTCTCACCAATTTTGCCGCTATTCAAAGCCGTATCGATTACCTGGTGAGGCTGGAAGACCAACAGGCCAAGGGCGAACTGGCCCGACTGCCCAAGAAAGAAGCTCAAAAGCTCACCGAGGAAATCGAGCAGATGAACACCCAGCTGGGCGGCATCAAGGAAATGACGACGCTGCCCGATGCCCTTTTTATCGTTGACCCGTCCAAGGAGCGCATCGCCATCGCCGAAGCCCAGAGAGTGGGCATCCCGGTGATTGCCATGGTGGACACCAACTGCAACCCGGATGAGATCGATGCCCCCATCCCCTCCAACGACGATGCCATCCGCGCCATCAAGCTGATAACGAGCAAGATCGCCAGCGCTATACTCGAAGCCAAGGGCGGCATGACCGTGGCCGTGGAAAAGGGCGATGTACCCGCCCCGGCCGCCGAAGCTACTCCCGATGTCCCGCCTGTCAAAACCAAATAAACCGAGGAGATACCATTGGAAATTTCAACCGCCAGCATTAAAGAACTCAGGGAAAAATGCGGCGCCGGGGTCATGGACTGCCGCAGCGCCTTGATAGAATCGCAGGGCGACCTGGATAAGGCGGCCGAACTGCTTAAAGAGCGCGGCTGCGCCAAGGCAGCCAAGAAAGCCGACCGCGTCACCGCACACGGATTGGCCGAAACCTATGTCCACACCGGAGGCCGCGTGGCGGCTATGGTGGAGCTCAACTGCGAGACCGATTTCGTGGCCCGTACCGAAGAGTTCAAGCGCCTGGCGCACGACATAGCCATGCAGGTAGCTGCCATGAACCCGTCCTTCGTGTTGGCTGAGCAGGTGCCTCCAGACATCAAGGTCTCTGAAGGCGAGGTCATCTGCCTCGTTGACCAGCCCTTTATCAAAGACCCGTCCAAGACCATCAAGGACCTGATAGTGGAGGTTATCGCCCGGGTGGGTGAGAACATCCGCGTCAGCCGTTTTGCACGTTTTGAAGTAGGCGTTTACCCCGAGTAACGCAAAGGCTGGACTGAATATGGCCCAGGCCAAATACAAACGGGTCCTGCTGAAACTTAGCGGCGAGGCCTTCAAGGGTGGCCAGTCCGGTAGCGACATTGACGCCGCCACTGTTTCCGACGTTGCCCACCGCATTAAACAAGCCCAACTGATGGGCGTTCAGGTTGCAATCGTGGTAGGGGCAGGCAACATCTGGCGCGGAGCTACCGCCGAAAAGGCCGGCTTTGACCGCGTCACCGCTGACTATGCCGGTATGTTGGCAACTGCCATCAACGCTCTGGCTCTACAGGATACACTCGAAAGAATGGGCGTGGAGACGCGCGTGCAGTCGGCCCTCACAATCCAGCAGGTGGCCGAGCCCTTCATCAGACGCCGCGCCATCCGCCACATGGAAAAGGGCCGCGTGGTCATCCTGGCCGGCGGCACCGGCAACCCCTACATGACCACCGACACCGCCGCGGCACTGCGCTCCATCGAACTGAGCGCCGAGGTGCTCCTTATGACCAAGAACTTCGTGGACGGGGTCTATGACGCCGACCCGCGCAAGGCCCCCAAGGCCAAGAAGTTCGACCACCTGACCTACCTGCAGGCGCTCAACCTGCGGCTTCAGGTGATGGATGCCACCGCTCTTACCCTCTGCATGGAAAACAAGCTGCCCATCATCGTTTTCAACCTTCACGCGGAATGCAGCGTCGAGCGCGCCATCAGCGGCGAACAAATCGGCACGTTGATAGACAGCGAGGAGAGAAAATGATAGAACCAACTTTGCTCAAAGCCGAGGAGAAGATGAAAACCTCGGTGGACGTCCTCAAGCGCGAACTGGCCGCCGTGCGCACCGGGCACGCTAGCCCGGCGCTGGTGGAGCATGTGCGCGTGGACTATAACGGTGTACCCACGCCGCTCAACCATATCGGCAGCGTCTCGGCTTCGGGCACCAACCTGCTCATTATCCAGCCGTGGGACCCCAATATAGTCACCGCCATCGAAAAGGCCATACTCAAGGCCAACCTGGGGCTGACGCCCACCAGCGACGGCCATGTAATCCGTTTGGCTATACCTCCCCTGTCGGAGGAACGCCGCCAGGAGCTCACCAAGATGGTGAAGAAGATGCTCGAGGAGCAGAAGATAGTCGTGCGCAACATGCGCCGCGACGCCCTCGAAGACCTGAAAAAGCAGGAGAAGAACAAGGAAATCTCACAGGACGACCTCAAGCGCGGCGAGGTTAAGTTGCAAAAGCTAACCGACACCTTCGTCGGCATGATAGACGGCGTGGGAACCGCCAAAGAGGCCGAACTCAAGCAGGTCTAAAGACAATAATAGTTAGAAAAAGTCTCCCTTTTCTCCACGGAGAGGGAGATTTTTTTATTGGCCAGGTATTTCCAAATTACCTTTTTTAACGCACGAGTAATATTCATTATTCGAGCGATCTTGTAAGTGATAGAATACCAGCGTCAGTACCGTGTCGAACGATTGAGGAAACATGAGAGATTTTATAACAGGATTTCCCGGCGCTCTTGTTCTCATTGTATTCATATTCCTTGGTATTGGCTTGATAATTCCCGGAATGATTAACGACGGGTTGATACTTTGGGGAATACCTGGAATTATTTTCCTTTTCCTAGCCGCTATTACAAGGGTCTTGAGAGATATTCTCAGGAGAACACGTCGATAGGAATAAACCTGCTCTCTATAGACATCACAAATAGCCACCTCTTCTCCATAATGATACAATAGATCCCACATGGCAGAAACAATTAGCCTTCCGCGCCACATCGCCATCATCATGGACGGCAACGGCCGCTGGGCTACGCAGCGCGGCCTGACGCGTCTGGAAGGCCACCGCGCCGGTTTCAAGGCCATCCACGACATTGTCAGGTACCTGGGCGAGATTAAGATTGAGTACGCCACTTTTTACGCCTTCTCTACCGAGAACTGGAACCGCCCTAAAGATGAGGTGAAAGGTATCTTCCGCATACTGAGCGAATCCATCAAGCGCGAGGCGGCCGACCTGCATAAAAACAACGTGCGCATTCGCTGGCTGGGCCGTAAGGAAGGGTTGTCCTCCAAGCTGGTCAAAGACTTCGAGGATGCCACCAAGCTAACCAAGGACAATACAGGCATGACATTGTGCCTGGCGCTCAACTACGGCGGCCAGCAGGAGATTGTGGATGCGGCGCAGCGCATCGCTGAGGATAAAATCCCTGCCGAACAGGTAGACGAGAAGCTGTTCGAGAGCTACCTCTACACGGAGGGAATGCCCGGCGTGGACCTGCTGATACGCACCGCCGGTGAACAGCGCATCTCCAACTTTCTGCTATGGCAGACGGCCTACGCCGAGTTCTATTTCACCGCTGTGCCATGGCCGGATTTCAACCGCGAGGAGCTGGATAAAGCGCTGCTGGCCTACCACCGTCGGCAGCGGCGTTTCGGAGGGTTATAGCCCATGCTCATGAAGAGAGTCATCACCTCTGCCTTTTTACTGGTTGCCGTGATATTTATCCTGTGGGCTAACGGCAGCTTTCCCTGGTTTGCCATCGGCGCCGCCGTGGTCGTACTCTTCGGTCTCTGGGAGTTCTACCGCATGGTATGCGCTAGCGGCAAGGGCAAGCCTGTCGTCTGGTTGGGCATAGCTCTGGCTCTGCTCTTTATCTTTCAGCCGCTCTCCACATGGACCAACGACGGCGGTATCATGCTCAGTGCGAGCGTGGTGCTGCCGCTGCTGTGGGTGATGCTGAGAAAGAACCGAGATGGGGCCTGCTCCAGTTGGGCCTTCACGCTGGCGGGCGTGCTCTACCTGGGTTGGCTGGCCAGCCGTTATGTCGCCCTGATAGAACTGCCGCAGGGGCGCGACTGGGTCATTCTGGCGCTCTTCTGCACCTTTGCCTGCGACACCTCGGCCTATTTCGTGGGGCGCGCTCTGGGACGCCATAAGATGGCCCCCGGCATCAGCCCGGGCAAGACCTGGGAGGGAGCGGTGGGGGGACTTGCCGGCACCATAGCTGTGGGACTGGTCATCGCCTGGTGGTTCAAGCTCCCCATGAGCGTGTTACAGGCGCTTGGTCTTTCCGTTGCCATAAGTATCTTCGCGCAGACAGGCGACCTGGTAGAATCACTCTTCAAACGCAATATGGGCACCAAGGACTCCGGCAATGTCCTCCCAGGGCACGGCGGAGTCCTCGACCGCATCGATGGCGTTGTCTTTGCCGGTCTGGTCGTCTATTATTACGTTATATGGCTGGCCTGACGCAAAAAATCGCCGTCCTCGGTTCCACCGGCTCCATCGGACGCCAGACTCTGGACATAGCACGCACCTTTCCGGACCGGCTGCATATAATAGGGCTGGCCGCCGGGCACAACCTCAAGCTCCTCTGCGAACAGATTAAAGAGTTCAAGCCACGCTTCGTTTTCTGCCAGGGCGGTCCCGCGCAGCTGCCGCCTGGCGAATATGAATTCATGGGCATTGAGGAGATGGCGGCCCACTGCGATGTGGATACCGTGGTGGCGGCGTCTTCCGGCTCCTCCGGGCTGATGCCCCTCCTTTCGGCCATCAAGGCGGGCAAGAAAGTGGCGCTGGCCAACAAGGAAGCGCTGGTAACGGCCGGTGAGATGGTCATGACGCTGGCCAGAAAACATCACGCTCAAATACGGCCGGTGGACAGCGAGCACAGCGCTATCTGGCAGTGCACCCTGGGTGAAAAAAGTGCGCCGTCACGCATCATACTCACAGCCTCCGGTGGGCCCTTTCGCGGTTACTCGCGGGCGGAATTGGCCGGGGTGACGGCGGAGCAGGCGCTGAGGCACCCGTCGTGGAAAATGGGTGAAAAGGTGACCATCGATTCGGCCACGCTGATGAACAAGGGGCTGGAGGTCATCGAGGCGCACTGGCTATTTGAAATGGCCTTCGAGAATATCGAGGTGCTGGTGCACCCGCAGAGTGTGATACATTCGATGGTAGAGTTCGCGGACGGAGCCTTCAAAGCCCAACTGGGGGTTCCCGACATGCGGATACCCATCCAGTATGCACTCAGCCATCCCGAAAGGTGGGGCAATGACACGCTTCCCAAACTCGATTTTACAAAGATTAGTCGTTTCGATTTCGAACAGCCGGATTATAGCAAATTCCCCTGCCTACGGCTGGCTATCGAAGCCGGCAGGAAGGGTGGTACCTATCCCGTCGTCCTGTGCGCCGCCGACGAGGTAGCCGTTGATATGCTCCTGGCAGGACAGATTAAATTTACAGATATTCCGCTGCTGATTGACGACGTACTGGTTAGACACTCAAGCGCTTCCCATCCGAACATCGAGGACATCATACAGGCTGATACTTGGGCGCGGGAGGCTGTCAAAGAGGCCGTAAAACAGGAGAGACTGCATTGCTAGGCACTACCATAATTGCTTTTATCCTGGTATTTTCAGGCATCATACTGGCTCATGAGTTCGGGCATTTCATCACCGCCAAGCTCTCCGGCGTTAAGGTGGAGGAATTCGGGCTGGGCTACCCGCCGCGCATCTTCGGTATCAAGCGCGGCGAGACCATCTATTCCATCAACTGGCTCTTCTTCGGCGGCTTTACCAAAATGTCCGGCGAGGAAGACCCATCGTCCCCTCGCAGCCTGGCCTCCAAGAGCCGCGCCACGCGGGCGCTGGTGCTGAGCGCCGGAGCTATAGTGAACGCCATACTGCCGTTCATCCTTTTTTCCGTGGCCTATATGGTGCCGCATACCATCGTCAGCGGGCAGGTGACGGTGCAGGAAGTGGCCGCGGCCTCGCCCGCCGAATCCACCGGTATCGTGCCGGGTGACATCATACTATCCGTCAACGGTAAGACTATTGACAACCTGGTCGACCTCTCCCGCTACATCGAGATAAGCCTGGGGAAAGAGACAACACTGCTGATAAAGACGCCCCAGAGCACGCTGGAAACCCTAAAAGTGGTGCCGCGCTGGAAACCCCCGGCAGGGCAGGGGGCCATCGGCATATCCATGCAGCTCGAAAATCCTGTGACCTCTAAAAAGGGCGAGCCGTTCTTCAGGAGTATTCAGCTTGGCGTCAGCGAGACCTTCCAGACGATGGTGCTGTTTAAAAACTCCATACTCAGCCTGTTCGTAGGCACCAGTTCCATGCAACTAACCGGCCCGGTAGGCATCGCCCAGCTTACCGGGGAGGCGGCGCAGGCCGGCATCAGCCCGCTGCTGGAGTTCGCCGGTTTCCTCAGCCTGAGCATGGCCATTACGAACCTGCTGCCCCTCCCCGCCTTCGACGGCGGACGCATCGCCTTTGTCTTTCTGGAATGGGTCAGACGCGGCAAGCGCGTCTCGCCCAAAACCGAGGGCATGGTACACTTCATCGGGTTCGTATTACTCATCGGCCTGGCGCTGGTGGTGTCCTACCAAGATATCATCCGTATCGTGAAGGGAGGCAACCCATAGGCATGTATCCAAGACGGGTGTCGAAAGCCATCCATATCGGCGGCGTGACCGTGGGGGGAGACGCGCCCATCAGCGTGCAGTCCATGACCAAGACCGACACACGCGACTCGGCTGCTACCATACGCCAGATAAAAGAACTCGAGGAATACGGCTGCGAGATAATCCGTGTGGCCGTGCCCGATAGCGAAGCGGCAGTCGCCCTATCGACCATCAAAAGAGGTATCGGCATCCCCTTAATCGCCGATATTCATTTCGACCACCGCCTGGCGCTCATGGCGCTCGAAGCAGGCGTGGACGGCCTGCGGCTTAACCCCGGCAATATCGCCGAGCCGGACAAAGTGGCTGCTGTCGTCAAAGCGGCCAAAGAGAGACAGGTGCCCATACGCATCGGCGTCAATGCCGGAAGCCTGCCAAAGACAGACAAGACCGAAATGCCCATACCACAGCGCATGGTCGAGGCGGCTTTGCACCACATCAAAATGCTGGAAGACCTGGACTTTGACCTGATAAAGGTCTCTCTGAAAGCCTTCGACGTGCCTACCACCATTGAGGCGCACACGAGCGTCGCGGCTAAAATACCCTACCCGCTGCACCTCGGCATAACCGAAGCGGGTACGCCGCGAACGGGTGTTATCAGGAGCGCTGCGGGCATCGGCACGCTGCTCTACATGGGTATGGGTGACACCATCCGGGTATCGCTCACTACCCACCCTCGCGAAGAGGTGATAACGGGCTACGAAATTTTGAAAAGCCTCGACCTGAGGCAGCGCGGCCCGGTGCTGGTGAGTTGCCCAACCTGCGGGCGCTGCGAGGTGGATGTCATCGAGCTGGCGGGACGGGTGGAGCAGGAGTTACAAAAGATAAAGAAGTCCATCCGCGTGGCCGTTATGGGGTGCGTGGTCAACGGCCCCGGCGAGGCCAGAGACGCCGACATAGGCGTGGCCTGCGGCAAGGGCAAAGGCGTGCTGTTCAAAAAAGGCGAGCAGGTGGCAGTCATCGAGGAAGCCGATATTCTCGCCACGCTCATGCGCGAGATAGAGGGAATGTAAAGATGAGCGCACAATCGCTGGATTACATCGTCATCTTCGGGCAGGGAATCATCATAGCGCTGCTGGGCTACAACTTCATGACCCAGGGGCGTAACCTGCTCGCGCCAGAAGACCGCGTCAAGTCCGCCTCGCAGATGATATACACGGGGCTGGCGCTGGTAGGGGTGGGGGCCATCGTGGCACTGTTAGCTCTGTTGCTAACAGTGCTCAAACGATAGACAGCCCCTCAAACCAAATATATTTTGAGGTTGTAACGCCATGAAAAAATCCATTCCCTCTATTTTGGCGCTCGCAGGATCACTGCTGGTCGGCCTGTTACTCGCCTGGGCCTTCAGCCTGCACGGCACCATCGGGCTGTTCCGTGTGAACGGCCAGTTCCACACCTTGTTCCTCTATGCAGGTGGTTTCGGCCTCGTCCTGCTGTTATTAGCGCTACTATATCTTGGGTTTAAAACGAGGCTTAAACCGCTGAGCCTGCGCTGGCTGGCGGTGCTGCTTTTCGTTTTATCCGTGCCCGGCATTATCGGCCCGCCCCTGGCCTTCGCCTATGCCAATGGCGCATTTTCCGGCAGCATGGGCGACACCCCTCCCCAGCTTCTGATGGCGGACGTGGCCGGCGCAAACGGCATCCCCAACATGGCCATCGCTTTCAACACCGCTGCGCCCAGCATCAACACGCTCACCTGGGGCAAGGCAGGCAGCCTTTCGACACTCAGCGAGGACAAAACCTCCCAAGAACACGTCTTCATGCTGCGCGACCTGGCGCCGGCGATGGCCTATACCTACCGCGTCAATGTCGGCACAACCTACTCCTTTACCACTCCGTCAACCGACGGTGACCTGCGCTTTGCTTTCGGCAGCGATGCCCACTATGGCGGGGGCGATAACCGCGCCGACCTGACGGCCAAGATGCTGGCTGATATCGCTGACTCGGCCAATGGCTACAACCTCTTTTTCTACGGCGGCGACCTGGTGGAGTACGGCTTCAGCGCCAGCCAGTGGGGCGAGGCCTTCCGCGCTTTTTCCCCGACGGCATCCGTGATACCCACCGGGTACACCGTCGGCAATCACGACTCGCTCTTTACCGGGCTCAACCTTTACGAAAAATATGCCCACCCCACCGGCATGGACCTTCAGACCGGCTCGCGTCTGTGGTACAGGATAGATGTCGGCAAGGTGCATTTCCTGATCCTCGATATCGAGTGGAGCGCCGAGAGCTACACCGCAGTACAGACCGCGTGGCTGGAAACACAGCTACAAGCTATACCGGCGGGCGACTGGAAGATCGTGGTAAGCCACGGCTTTTATTACGCCTCCGGCTCTGTTGAGGACGGCTGGAAGTGGTACGATAACCCGGAGACCATTGACGCCCTCACGCCGCTATTCGAAAAGTATGGTGTGAACCTGGTGCTTTCCGGCCATGACCACCAGATGGAGTTGCTGCAGCATAAAAACGTGACTTATGCCATCTGCGGGGCATACGGTGGCCTGCCAGATGTACCCCGCACCTATACTTCGCCGGACAGCCTGTGGTACCTTAACGGCGCATACGGTTTCATGGACGTGAGCATCAGCGGCAATCAGTGCCTAGTCACCTTCAGAGATTCAAATAATGCGACCTTGAAAACGTTCACTATAACCAAATAAAGAGAGAATTCACATACTATGGAAGAAAAAGAACTCAGCCTATCCAGCATCAGCAGGCTCAGAACTGCACTGCTTATCGTCAGCACGGCCATCGGCTACATGTCCATCCTGCCCTCACAACCCGCCATGGCTTATTCCATGCTGACGGTTTCGATATGCCTGTCGGTCTATGGCTGCTACCTGTGGACAAGGCTCAAGGGCAGGCACTGGATATGGATGATCTTCGGCCTGCTGGCCCCGGCGGGGTTCCTGGCACTGGCTCTGCTTAAAAACAAACGCCAGGAATCACCCAAACCCATGGTATAATTGGGATAACAGTCAGAGATAACCAAGCCCCAAACATTTCAAAGCCCGTCATAATTATATTTAGGTTCGCCCCACCGCCTGCGCCAGCCGCCGCGAGAGTGGAAAGTTTGCTGTCGACTCTCATCGTCCCGCCTCAATAATTAGCACTTCTGTACTATAACAGCCTGGTATTTTAACGCCAAGTACCGCCGCTCCCAGTGTATTATATAATATGTGACAGTGGACAATATACGTCAGACTCCGGATAATATATCAAGGGTTTACTCATGGTAACAGCCGAAGCCCGCATCAATCAGACCACCTTGCGTCTTATACAAGGCGACATCACCGCTCAGGCCACCGACGCCATCGTCAATGCCGCCAATCCCGGCCTGATGGGTGGCGGTGGCGTGGACGGCGCCATTCACAGGACGGGTGGTCCGGCAATTCTGGAAGAGTGCAAACAAATCGTAGCCCGCCGGGGACCTCTGCCTACCGGTCATGCGGTCATCACCACCGGCGGCAGGTTAAAGGCTAAATATGTTATCCACACTGTGGGCCCCGTCTGGCACGGGGGCAACGCCAAAGAAGCGGAACTGCTGGCCAGCGCCTACAACGATAGCCTTAAACTGGCCGCAGAACACAATCTGGCAAGCGTCGCCTTCCCTTCTATCAGCACCGGCGCCTATGGCTACCCCGTTGACCAGGCAGCCAGGGTCGCCATTAACACCGTAATACATTTCCTGAAGGGACACACCACTTCCATCAAGGAGGTGGTGTTTGGGCTCTATAGCCCGGACGCCTACAATAGCTACGTGTCGGCGCTCGAAACGGCGGTTAAGGCGTAAGCTATCACATCCGCTCTGAAAAGACCCTCCCCACTGGCACAAATCTTCACGATGTGGTTTAATTCTCTAGCGTTCTCCAGGGAGGAATTTAAGCAACATGCGTATCTCTCAACTCTTCGGTAAAAGACTGCGTGAAATCCCGTCGGAGGCCGACACCGAAAGCCACCGCTTGCTCCTGCGGGCCGGCATGATAAGCCAGCTCGTGGCAGGCGTCTATTCCTATATGCCGCTCGCCCTGCGCACCCTGCGTAAAATAGAGGAAATCATACGCGACGAGATGAACCGGACCGGCGCCCAGGAGGTGCTGATGCCTTCGCTGCAGCCGGTGGAGCTGTGGCAGAAGTCCGGGCGCGACGCGGCCATGGGGCAGACGCTCTTTCACCTGTCGGACCGCAAAGACCGCGAGCTGGTGCTCGGTCCCACCCACGAAGAAGTTGTAACGGATATGGCATCCCGCAACGTGCAGAGCTACCGTGACCTGCCCTTCACCCTCTACCAGATACAGACCAAGATGCGCGACGAACCCCGCCCGCGTGGCGGCCTCATCCGCGTACGCGAATTCACGATGAAAGACGCCTACAGCTTCGACGCCAGCGAGGAAGGGCTGGACATCATGTATAAAAAGATGGTGCTTGCCTACAAGAACATCTATCAGCGCTGCGGGCTGCCCGCCATCATAATCGATGCCGACAGCGGCGCCATCGGCGGCAAGGACTCGCAGGAGTTCATGGCCGTCACCGAAATCGGCGAGGACGAGATCATCATCTGCGACGGCTGTGGGCTGGGCGCTAATGTGGAGAAGGCGACGAGCGTCAAGTCCAAAGCGGAGTGCAATCCCGCCCTCGACATGGAGGAGGTAGCCACACCCGGCAAAGAGACTATCGTGGACGTGGCGGCCTTCCTCAAGATAAAGCCCACGCAGACGCTCAAGGCCGTCTTCTATAGCTCCGACGGCGAGCTGGTTTTCGTAATAATACGCGGCGACCTGGAGGTCAACGAGGTCAAGCTCAAAAAGGTGCTGCACACCGCCGACCTGCGCCTGGCGACGGATGCGGAGGTGAGAGCCAAAGGCATCGTACCCGGCTCGGCCTCGCCCGTCGGTATCCTCGGTGTGCGCGTGGTGGCCGATGAGTCAGTTGGATCCGGCACCAACTTCGTGGCGGGGGCCAACAAGCAGGGTCGCCACCTTAAGAACGTCAACTACCCGCGTGACTTCAAAACTGAAATTGTGGCCGATATTTCTAAGGCGAATGCTGTTGATGCCTGTGCCACCTGCGGGAGCCCGTTGCGCAGCGTACGCGGTCTGGAGGTGGGCCACGTCTTCAAGCTGGGCACGTCTATCAGCGAAAAACTGGGGGCCAGCTTCGTGGACGAGAGCGGCGCAAGCCACCCCATCATCATGGGCTGCTATGGCATCGGCATCGGGCGGCTCATGGCAGCCGTCATCGAGCTAAACCACGACGACAAGGGCATCATGTGGCCGAAGTCGGTCGCGCCCTACCAGGTTTACCTCTGCCCTCTTTACATGGATAACGCCGAGGTGGTAAAGCAGGCGGACACGCTATATTCAGAGCTAACCGGTATGGGTATCGAAGTGCTTTACGACGACAGGACGGAGTCTCCCGGCGTAAAGTTCAACGACGCCGACCTTTTAGGCATCCCCGTGCGCGTAACCGTCAGCCCACGTAGCTTGGAAAAGGGCAGCGTGGAAATCAAGCTGCGCAGCGAGAAAAAAGCGGAGTTGGTGCCTGTCGGCGGGGCGGTAGAGAAGGTTAAGGAACTGCTTTCGAAATAGGGTTTTTTATTCGTAAACGGGCGATTGGAAAAACAAGCATGAGCTTTGATAATTGGTTTTCCATGATAACTGGTTCTCTTTTTATCATTATCGGCGTTTCTCTCAGAGGCATTGCCCGATATTATCGAGAAAATTAACCAGCACAATCATAAAACATAATCCAGGTTAATAGAGAAGTTCGGTTAGTAGCTGGATGGTGGTTGGTCTTGTTTTTGATTTGGCTCGTTATTAATATTCTTTCAGGTTTTGGGGTTATTCATTTTGATTGAATTAACAAATACCCGCCATTTTGAGGCAAATCCCACACGCATAGAAGATTACTTGCTTAATAGTTATTTTCGACTGCTTTGTAGCCGTGCACAGATATGAACTGGGTCCAGCCTGCGCCGGAATTACAGCGGGTTATCCCCTCAGCATAGCGCCGAGTTCAGTTTGCAGCTTCTTGAGGATAGATTCAAGGACTTTGTCCACCTCGGTGTCGGTAAGGGTGTGGTCGGGTGACTGGAAGGCCAGGCTGTAGGCCAGCGACTTCTTGCTCGCCGCCACCTGCTTGCCTGAATACACGTCGAACAGCACGGCTTTCTTAACCAGCGAGAAGCCCCTGATTATATCAACAACCTGCTGGTGGCTGACGCCTTCGTCCAGCACCAGCGCCAGGTCCCGCACGACGGCCGGGAAGCGCGGCAGAGGCTCATAGCGCGCCGCCTCCAGCGTATAGGGCATGAGTGTGTCAGCTTGTATCTCGAACAGATATGTTCCGGCAAGCAGATCGAACGCCTGAGACACCTTCGGATGCAGCTCGCCCAGCACGCCTATCTGAGCATTGCCAGTCATGATTGCTGCCTGCCTGCCAGTGCGAAGTCCCGCGTCATTGCTCTCTTTATACTCCACGCTCACGCCGAGGGCGGCCATCAGACCTTCCACGGCTCCCTTCGCGTCGAAGAAATCCATCGGCTCCTTGCGCCCCCGCCATACTTTTTCAACCCCGGTCGAGGTGAGCACGCCGCAGAGCATCTCCGGCTCTTCGGGGAGATCGCCCGCGCGGGGCAGGTAAATATGCCCGGTCTCGAACAGCAGGATAGCGCCTTCCTCGCGTCGCATGTTGGATGAGAGAGCCGCCAGCAAGTTGCCGCGCAAACTGGTACGCAGGTACTCCTGCTCGCTGCTCATGGGATGGGCCACACGCAAAGGCTCGACAGTAAGCGTGGTATTGAGTCCCTTTTCCAGCGTCTGACGATCGGTCAAGGCGTAGGTTATTATCTCCTGGAAACCGAACCCGGCCAGCGCCTGGCGCATCTTCTCGCGCAGGCTCAGCATGGGGTTGGGGTTCTGATGCGGCAAGGCGCCGGAGAGCAGCCTCTCGGGGATATGCTCGTAGCCCATGATGCGGGCGATATCCTCTATAAAATCGGCGTCCAGCCTCAGGTCCGAGCGCCAGTAGGGGGCGGTCACGGCAAACTCGTGCTCGGAGCGCCTGGTGACAGCACAGCCCAGTGACACCAGTGTCTTTTCTATCTGAGCCGGCGAAACCTCCAGTCCCAGGATGCGCTTAACTTCAGCAGTGGTGAGCGTGACGGGCGCGATGTCCCTGCGGCCGGGATAGTGGTCTATGATGCCCTCGGCAGCCTTGCCCCCGCATAGCTCCACCATAAGCTGCACGGCTCGGCGGGCGGCGGGAAGAGTGAGTTCCGGCCTGATGCCGCGCTCGAAGCGTGCCGACGCCTCACTTTGCAGCTTGAGACGGCTGGCTGTGTTATGGACACTGGATGGCTTGAAGCTGGCAGATTCCAGCAAAATGGCAGTGGTAGAGGGAGTCACTTCGCTGGTTGCCCCTCCCATGACTCCGGCCACGGCAATAGCGCGGTTGGGGTCGACGATGACCAGTGTGTCTGCGCTGAGCTTTCTTTCCACGCCGTCGAGCGTGGTTATGACCTCGTCCTCGTTAGCGCGGCGGATAATAATCTTGCTGCAACCTATTTGTTTGTAATCGAAGGCATGCAGCGGCTGCCCGTATTCCAGCATGACAAAGTTGGTTATGTCTACCACGTTGTTGATGGAACGCACGGCGGATGCCATTAGCGCCTCCTTGAGCCAGCGCGGCGACTCGCCTATCTTGATGTCGGTCACCAGCGCAGCACAATAGCGCGGACAAAGATCCGCGTCCGCTATTTCCACCGATACACTTTCGCCTATGGAGCGTCCGGCTGGCGCGTAGTCCAGGTTAGGCTCGTGTACTGTTGCCCCTGTAAGCGCGGCCACCTCGTGAGCGATACCCAGGACGGAAAGCATGTCGGGGCGGTTGGGCGTCACCTCCAGGTCGAAGACGACGTCACCCATGTAGTCGGAGAGTTTGCCGCCAAGCGGAGCATCCGGCGGCAGGACCAGGATGCCCTCGTGGTTTTTGGAAAGGCCTAGCTCCATCTCGGAGCAGACCATACCCTCGGACAGCACGCCACGTATCTTGGAGGGCTTGAGCATAATCTTCTCGCCTTTATGGCCGTCGATAAGGTTGGCACCAGCGCGGGCGAAGGCGATCTTGTCGCCGATGACCAAGTTGGGCGCTCCGCAAACCACGGTGACCTGCTCACCGCCCAGGTTGACAGTCGCCAGTCTCAGGCGGTCGGCGTTGGGATGGGGGTTGACGGCGGCTATCTGGCCGACGTAAACATTCTCCCAGCCTCCGATGACCTCTACATGGGACACTTCTGTGCCGGCCAGCGTCATGCGCTTCGCCAGCTCCTCGGGTGAAAGGGTTATATCAACATACTTCCTGAGCCACTTGAGCGAGCACTTCATCTAAAACTGCCTCAGAAAGCGCAGGTCGCTCCCGTAGAAAAGCCGTATGTCCTCGATGCCGTAGCGCAGTAGAGGAATGCGCTCGATGCCCATGCCGAAGGCGAAGCCGGAGTATTTTTTAGGGTCTAACCCGACGCCTTCCAGCACGTGCGGGTGCACCATGCCCGAACCTAAAACCTCTATCCATCCGCTGCCACCGCACAGACGGCAGCCGTCGCCGCAGCAAACGGCACACTCCACGGCCATCTCGGCGCCGGGCTCCACGTAGGGGAAGAAATCGCAGCGGAAGCGCACCCTGCGGTCCGGCCCGAAGAAGCGGCGGGCGAATTCGTGCAGCGTGCCCTTGAGGTCGGCCATGCCGATGCCCTCGTCAACGGCCAGTCCCTCAATTTGAGAGAACATGGACAGATGCGTGGCATCCGTCGCCTCGTAGCGGTGCACAATGCCCGGCACCACTATGCGGATGGGTGGTTTGGTCTTCTCCATGGTGCGCACCTGCATGGGTGAGGTGTGCGTGCGCAAAAGCATCTGCCAGCCGCGGTCATTGGGCGGAGCGTCTATCCAGAAGGTGTCGGTGGCGGCGCGCGCCGGGTGCTCTTTGGGCATGTTGAGCATGTCGAAGTTGTAATAGTCCCACTCCACCTCCGGGCCTTCCAGCACCTGGAACCCCATGCCGGTGAAGATGCTCGATATCTCGCCGAGCGCCTGGCTGACGGGATGCAGGCGGCCGCGCGGGAAGGGACGTCCGGGGAGCGAGATGTCTATGGCGTCCTTCGCAGCCCCCGATGCCATTTCGCTATCGCGCATCGATTCTTCTTTTGATTTGAAAGCGGACTCAAGCTCTATCTTGAGGGTGTTGCTGAGCGCGCCTGCCTCTTTGCGCTCTTCAATGGAGAGGGAGGACAACCCGCGCAAAATCTCAGTAAGCTGGCTCTTTTTGCCAAGGTAGCGCACGCGCCAAGGTTCGAGCTCTGCGGACATTTTTGCTGCCGTCAGCTCTCCCATGGCTTTATCTCGTAATTCCGCGATTTGCTGTCTGATATCCATGCTAAATCTGAATAAGGATTATAGGTTATGCAGGCTGGGTGGTCAAATAAACCAGGGACAGCCAAGACTGGCGCAACGACCTGAGCGGGATTATAATAGCCTCGACTATGGAGCGGACACCTAATTTGCCAAGGCTCAAACCGGGAATCACCCTCACGGTGATGGCCTTGTTCCTGGCGTCTCTCGTTACGCTGCTCATATTCCCGTCAGCTTTGCTGGCCGCGGACGTCAACGGCGATTTCACGCTCGACATGAAGGTAAACGGCCGGGATATGTTCGCCTCGCAGGCATTTTCCGTCACGCCGGATGAGACCCTCGTTTTCGACCTCACCATCTACAACGTTCAAAAGCCGGTGGAGATGCAGCGCCTCTCAGTAGAGATTTTCTTCGCGGGCGTTCCCGTCAGCACTATCACACAGGAGTTAGGCCGGGTAGTAAACCCGGGCGAGATCTACCGGCCTGAGATACAGCCCGTCAGCGCGCGGGACTATCTGAGTATCTGGGGTGTAGATGTAACCACCGGCAAATATAAAGCGGTAATAAAGCTGGAATACGCATCGCTGGGGCAGGCGCAAACCTGGACGCAGTCCAGAGAAGTGGATGTGCCCGGCAACCCCATGACTACCATGGCAGGTGTTGCGGCGGCCATAGTGACAGGGATTGCCCTGGGCGGCGTGATAGCGCTGCTCAAGTCGTTGGCAGGGTACAGCCTGGAAACACAGGCTCTCACCGGCAAGAAGTCCCTTGAATCGCAAGCCCGCAACAAAGCCTCCAGTTCACTTGTAACAGCCGTCAAGAAAGCTGTCGTCAAGGACCGGTGCCCGGTATGCAGAGAGGTAATCAAACACGGCCATTGTCCCTCCTGCCGCAAACCGGCGCGAGAGTTGCTGAGGACCTACCGCAGGCGCATTCATGACCTGTCCGCCGCCGGAATGAAACTGCTGGCCGACGGCGAGGTAAAATCCGTCGGGGAACTGCCGCAAAAACTTGGCATTGAGGGTAAACTGGCAACAGACGTTACGGCCACCATCCAGAACGCCAGGCTCTTCCAGATAAAGAGAGTGGGGCGTTCTTTACTAACCAGCGCCCTGCTGACAGGCATAAGCAGCGCCATAGCGGGAATATTATGGGTTACGATCGGCGGGTTCGCAACGTTGAACACCACTGTCCTCATGGTGCTACTTGTACTATCCGTCCTTATACCGTTCGTAATCGCCAGAGTCTTGCGTATGAGAATGCTTCGCCGGTTAAAACAGTCCCCTAGTCCGCTGCCCTGCCAGACGCCTGTTTCGGACCAGGATTAGACATACGGATACTCGAAACGACAAAATAGGGGGAGATGCCAGTTTTGTTTTCATCTCCCTTTGAGCTAAAAACTCGTTTCAACCCGTGCCGTGAAGATGGCCTATCCCCCACTGTACCCAGTCGGTTGAGGAATTGAGGGTAAAATCAGGCATAATGCCTTCTCCCTCTATCAGGTGGCCGTTGGGCGTAAGCCAGCGGGCAATGGTAAGGTAGATGGCGGAGCCGTCAGGCAGGACATCGAACTGGTCGACGCTACCCTTGCCATAGGTCACTTCCCCGGCGATTACGGCGCGGCCGTAGTCCTGCAAAGCGCCGGCCAGCACTTCACTGGCGCTGGCGCTGTTGGCATTGACCAGCACCACCAACGGCAGGTCGGTGGTCTGGGCCTGTTTGGTCGCCTTTACCACGTCATCAGAGCCGTCGTTGTACCTGACGGTGAGAATTATTCCCTTGGTGATGAAGCGGCTGGCCACATCCACCACGACGGTCTCCGGCCCGCCCGGATTGTCACGCAGGTCCAGCACTATACCTTTAGCCCCGTTGGTAGCCAGCTCCTGCAAAACCGGCGTCAGCTCGTCGTTGGTGGCATCGGTGAACCGGGAGATATCAATATAGGCGATGTCTCCCATCATTTGAAAGGAGACACTGGGGATCTTGATGGCAGCGCGAGTAATGGTGAACAGCACCGTTCCCGTCTCGCCCTGGTGACGTACCAGCAGGGTCACCTGTGTGCCTGCGGCCCCTTGCACCCTGGCTACCGTGTCTTCGACGCTCATGCCGGCAGTGGAAACGCCGTCTATCTCGAGAACAGCGTCTCCGGCCTTGAGGCCAGCCACCTCAGCCGGGGAGCCCGGTTTGACAGAAGTAATAGTAATCTGTCCATCAGTCGTGGTGACCGAAGCACCTATGCCTCCATACTGGCCGGCCAGATTGTCCTGAAGTTGCTGGTAATCCTGGGCACTTAAATAGGCCGAGTGCGGGTCGTTGAGTGCATCCATCATGGACTGGACGGCTGCCTGGCTGAGCGCGGAAGAGTCGTTCTTTGAAAGATCAACATAGTCCTGGTGGATGACTTTCCAGGCCTCCTCGATAGTGGCCAGGTTTTTATCGCTGGAGGGTGCAGCCCGGCCCAGGTTGTAGCCCAGGTACAGTACTGCCAGGATAAGCGCGGTGGACAGAAACAAGAGCCATATTCTTCTGGCGGATGAAGGCATAAGAGTTCTCCTTTGGAAAGATGGTTTTCAGGAGTGAAATCTAAATACAGTGTAGCAGTAAAAATACACGGGGACAAAAACCCGCTATCCGGAGGGACACCATCTGCACTAAACATTTCCAGCTAGTGTACACCGGACACTTACACACAAACCAAATGAAAATAGGAATAAATGATACCGCAGAAGGGTACGGCCGCCCCTGAAATCATGTAATTCAATTCATTTGCGACTCAATCAAAGCTTGGATTGGGACGCGAAGCCTGCAAATGTGTCAAGGGGAGATTAAACCAATGGTTTTATGTTTATTACACTCTACAATTCACACGAAATGTGCACGTTCTAATACGCCCAAATGGTATAAATAATGGCTTAAATACCGACAAAAAGGGTAGCGGATACCCCTGACTCTATACATTATCCGTCTCTCCTCAAGTAGTCTAAAAATTAAGCAATACAGGAAAATGTTGATAGAGATACGGAGAAAACATGCTTGACAATGGGATTTTCTTTAGTATTCCAGGAGAAAGTACCTGGTGATTTTAGTCTTATCGTCGGCTAACAAATGCCGCAACGATTAGACTGAATAATAGGACTACAACAACACTCCCCCCGATAATAAGAATCGAGTTGGTGCCAGTAAAGAAGCTAGACGTTGTTGTCGTGGCAGTTTCTCCGAATATGGCAAACGAGGTGAAGTGGTCTACCTGAACAGTAATAGTATGGTTAGCGGTATCGACTACCCCTCCGCTGATAGTTATCCACTGAGCATCAGACAGGCTGTAATAGGCTACCACCAGGCTTGACTCGGTACCCGGGGTCACTTTCGCCGGGTCGTAGCTAATGGTCATCGTTATGGGCGGGCTGAAGTGAGCACCCGACGGGCCGAATTCATACGGGGTTGAGACGATGTTTTCCCCCGTGGGTGGCGGAGAGGGCGGTTCCTCCGGCAGTGCCACGGTTATCGAGCTGATCGGCCTACCATCAGACGTGGTTCCGGTTGTTCCGGCGGGTATAGTGACACTTCCCGTATCGTCCGAGGAACTCACTTTAACGGGTGCGATGAATTGCCCGACGAACTCACCGCTTTGAATGACATCACTGCTCACATCCACGGATACGGTAACAGTCCCGGTTTCAGTGGTGGTAACCGGCGGTATGCTTGTCGTCGGCGGCGGCG
>Ga0007800_10000183_pt1 | contig 27345 bp, 25 predicted proteins | sample CryBogmetaGMA14M_FD_60366 | JGI IMG/M metagenome (GOLD analysis project Ga0007800, IMG submission 60366) | Freshwater microbial communities from Crystal Bog, Wisconsin, USA - MA14M | ecosystem: Environmental > Aquatic > Freshwater > Lake | place: Crystal Bog, Wisconsin, USA | collected 2009-07-06 | reverse complement strand
GGGTAAGGCGCTCTGGAAGCTCCAGCAGTGTGTACTCCCCATTTTTAGCATGATAATAGGTCTCCACATCAGGCGTGGCGCTGCCCAATATAACGGTGGCGCCGGTCAGCTCCGCCAGTTTGATGGCAACCGCTCTGGCATGGTAGCGCGGCGCCTGTTCCTGCTGTTTATATGTCCACTCGTGCTCCTCGTCTATGACGATGAGGCCGAGGTCCGGTTGTGGGGCAAAGATGGCTCCCCTTGGCCCCACCACGACGTCATACTCTCCCTTTTGTATGTCGCGCCATTGGTCGAACTGCTCGCCCAGCGAGAGTTTGCTGTGCAGCACGGCTACCCTGTGCGGGAAGCGGCTGGCGAAGCGCTCTATAGTCTGAGGGGTAAGTGCTATCTCCGGCACGAGGGCGATGCCGCGCTTGCCGAGTTTCCGCGCTTCAACTAAGGCTTGCAGATACACTTCTGTCTTGCCGCTGCCGGTGACGCCGTGCAGCACGAAAACGCCGGGCTTGCGGGATTTTAGACTTTGAGTTATGGCCGAAAGCGCATTACTCTGCGCCGGGGTCAGTTTGAGCGGTGACGATGGAGTGATGCGGGAATAATCGATGGGCTCGCGTTTTACTTCCACGGAAACCAGTTTTATCAGTTCCTGACCGGCGAGTGAGTTGATTATCGTGCGTGAGAATCCTGCTTGAGTGATTTGAGGGATGGGAATGGGCTGGTTCTGCAGTGAGATATAGTTCAGCAGGTCAGCCTGCCTTTTGGCCCTGCGTTTCTTGAGGGCGGTAAGCGTTTGTTCAACCACAACAGGAGTTATCTCTAGTTTGACATAAAGCTCCTGCTTTGGCTTCACCCTCTCACGCTCGATCTGATAGCTCCTGGTAGCCAGTCCACGGTTGACTAGTTGTGAAACAAGCTTTTGCGCGGACTTCTTGCCCAGTTCTTTTTCGAGCTGTTTCAGACCGATGGTGCCCTCTCGTTTGACCAGCTTTAAGGCCTGTTTTGCCTCGTCACTAAGGGTGGAGATTTCTGACTCCGTTTTGTCTGTAACGCTCAGAAAGGTGATGGGCTGGCGCTCGAAACCCGGAGGCAGAAAGAGGGCGATGGCCGCAAAAAGAGGCGAGAGGTAGTAGTCGCTTATCCAGCGGGCCTGATCGAGTTGCATCCTGGAAAGCAACGGTTCTGATTGGATGAAGCTGTCGATAGGGCGCACCGATTCGACAGAGGGATACTCGGTGAGCTCGACCACCACCCCCTGCAGGATGCGGCTGCCGAACGGCACCCACACGGCATGTCCTGGCTGGAGGGTCAGATTGTCGGGGATGGAATAGCTGAAAAGCAGACGCTCGCCGGCAGGGGAGTTGACGCTGACTTCGGCATATGACAAAGCCGTACTCCTGGTCCTGCTCACTGGCGAGCGTTACTGTGAAAGGCTATTATTCAGCCCTGGTTTCTGTTTCTGGCGCAGTGGGGGCGCCCTCAACCACGGGGGCTTCCATCACGGGCAGTTCCTCTATCTGGGAAGCGCCTGCGGCCTCAATCATGGCCAGTTTTTCCTTGCTCAGCCGCTTTTCCTTGATGCGGGCGGCCTTGCCCGAAAGGTTGCGCAGGTAGAACAGACGGGCACGGCGTACCTTGCCGTGGTGCATCAGCTCGACGCGGGCTACAAGGGGAGAGGCATAAGGGAAGGTGCGTTCCACACCCACACCGTAGGCCACGCGACGCACGGTGAAGTTGCCGCCGTCGGCGGAGTGGTGGATCTTGATGACCACACCCTGGAACATCTGGATGCGCTCTTTGTCGCCTTCGACGATGCGCATGCTGACCTTAACGTTATCACCAGCTGCGAGCTGGGGGATCGGTTCTTTCTTGACGACGATCTTTTTCTCTTTGACTACCTTGGTATCTTTCTTCTTGATTTCGGCGGCCATGCATTTACCTCAACTATTTTTCAGTATCCATATAAAGTAACATAACAGGCTCAAATATTCAAGTTGGAGAGAGTAGCTTTCAGCGATCGGCAATCAGCTTTCAGCTCCGGACGAGGCGATTCGTTGGTCGTTCGAGGGGAAAACATTCGTGGCGGAAACAATTCCCTGACTTAACTTTACAATTATTAATTGGGAATTATAGCCCATAAAAATAGTACCTGACCTCCCAGCCACTTCAAGCGTAAAATCCAATAGTGTAAGTAATATCACAGAACAGTTTCATGCGGAGTGGTATATTATATATAGAGCGAAAAATGAAAAGGAGAATAGCATATGATGTGGCAGACTGGATTTCATTATGGTGGTATGGGCTTGATGGGAATATTTTGTTTGCTATTTTGGGCAGTAGTTATCGGTTTGTTTATCATGGGAGCTATGCGCATGAGAAGGCATGGTTGTATGATGCACGGCGAACATCATGGTAATAATGCTTTAGACATCGCCAAAGAGCGCTATGCCAAAGGTGAAATTGACGAAAAAGAGTTTGAAAAAATAAAGAAAGCCTTAGCTTAGTCTTATAAACGCGGAAAAATATAAAAGGGGTACTGAAAAAGTACCCCTTTTTGTTGGGAAGTTCTCCGCCACTTCAAGGAGAGTTGAAGACTACTCGGCAAATATTGTTCTTAAATCCCTGTGAAGTGCGGTTGTGTAGGAATAAAATGGGTGCAATCCCCCGCATTTCCCCTTACAATGGGCAGTAGGGAGCCACCCTTCCAGCATGGTGGGAAAGTTATCGTCCAGAGGCCAGACGCAGGATCACCGTAAAGCGGGCGCCCTCTCTCATCTGGCTGAATACCGCGATGGTTACGCCTTGCGTCAGCACGATCTCTCCTGCATTGGTCACCTCATAAATACGCTCGAAAACGTGCGGCAGCCCCTTGAAATAACAGGCCGCCGGTTTTCCCGAACTCGTCAAGAAAAAAAGCTTACTTGGAGTGAACCTGCGCCCAGAGGGCTTTGATGCGCGTTGCCTGTTCGTCGGTTATCCTGCCATTGGAGACAGCCTGGGACAGGGCTGCGGCCAGTTTGGCCCCGTCCTTCACCTTGAGCAGGCGCTCTACAATGCGAGTCTTGATGAACTGAGCGTGATGAGTCGTCCAGAAGGCCTTAATCTTAGCGGACTGGTCGGCGGTGATCTTGTTGTTGGAAACGGCGGTAGCCAGCAGGGTATTCACCTTGGCTTCGTCCTGGATGGCCAGCAGGCGCAGCAGAATCTGCCCCTTGTGTACCTGTTGGGCGGCTGGAGTAGTTTGATTAGCGTTTATGGTAGCAGCCACCGGCACAACGCCGAAAGCCAGAACGGCGGCCAGCAGGACGCCACATACAATTATAATCGCCTTTTTTTTCATAAATTGTTCCTCTCTGACTATAACTTAATGCAGGATTGTTGCCTCTATATTACCTCTTCGTAAAATCCGTGTAAAATGCCAGCAGGTGATTATATCATTCGTCAGGAAAGCTGAAGTCGGCCCCGGGCCGGCTCGAACTACGCTTATTCTCCGCAAGAGACTGGAGCATATTCTTCTCTCTGGCGGTCAGGCTGGCTCTGTCCAGCAGGTCGGGGCGGCGTTCCGCCGTTCTCAGAAGCGACTGTTCGCGGCGCCAGGCGGCAATTTTGGCATGGTTGCCCGAAAGCAATATTTCAGGAACTTTCCAGCCGCGGAACTCCGCCGGGCGGGTGTACTGGGGGTATTCCAGCAGGCTGTCGGTGTGCGAATCTCCGGCAGCCGACTCTGCAGAACCGAGCACGCCGGGAATAAGGCGCACGACGGCATCCGTTATCGCCAGCGCCGGGAGCTCGCCGCCGGAGAGCACGTAGTCGCCGATGCTGACCTCCTCGGTTACCATGTGCTCACGCACGCGCTCGTCCATGCCCTCATAGTGCCCGCAAAGGATGACCAGTCGCTTGCGCTCCGCTAATTGATAGGCCAGAGGCTGCGAGAAAGGTTTTCCCTGCGGTGTCATCAGGATGACGGGGACGGGTTCTTCATCCGGTTTACGGTCCTTGAGCACATCCTCCAGCGCCTCGAATACCGGTTCGGGCTTGAGCAGCATGCCTGCTCCGCCGCCGAAGGGATAGTCGTCCACCACATGGTGCTTATCGTGGGTGTAGTCGCGGATATTATATATATTGAAGCTCACCAGCCCCTTGTCTTTGGCGCGCTGGAAGATGGCGCTCGAAAGCGGCGATTCGAAAAGCTGTGGGAATAGGGTGAGTATGTCTATGCGCATGGTAGGTTTATTCTACCATATCCGTTTGAAGACCTTGCCCATGATATGTTATGCCATTATGCCCTGCCTGCGCAAGACATGGAATGCCGCTGTAACCAATAAAAGGGTTAGGGGCGGGCTCTTCAGCCAACCCCTGCCGTATTTCTGCTTTGGAACCTAATGATATAGTTCCCAAGTGTTTATTGCGGTAACCGTTATCGGTGGTGTACCATCGGGAAAAGGATTCGCAAGAATTCCAATTACTTTCCCGATACTCTCGTTTACGAATACAAGGTATGCATCATAGCCAGGATTAACTTTCAGCATTATTGCTCCCATAAATCCATAAAAGTCTTGTGGGTTCGTTATTCCAACCTCCATTAGGGACGCAGTTATTTCTTCCTTAGAATATAGAGAGACATTGTATTGCTCCACATTGTTATAGTAGATATTATATCCCGCTTTCAATAACTTCTCCACGCGCGGGTCTGCTTGTGCTATATCTATTACCTGTTGCATTGTAATGTCAGCTGCTAATTGCACGTTGACGCTTGTAACCGCTTGTTTCTTCATGTCCACTTCAGCCACTATAACTCTGTCGGGTGGCATGGTCAGTACCACCCGCGTTGTACCGGCAGAATCAATATTGTCTGTCATCCCTATGTTTGCAGGCGCTTGTCCGTTTAAAGCAGCCTTAACATCAGGGTTGCTGAGTGCGATATCTGAAGCCAGGACTTGATCCCCCTTGCCAAATAGAGAGGGTATAGCAAGAGAAAGGCTTACTACCAGTATTATCGCGATAGCACCGAAAACCAACGGCTTAGAAACCAGCTGACGAGAAAAGAGACCACGTAACCCGCTCAAAGAACTGCTCATGGGCTTAAACCCTCCCTTTCTTGGTATTCGCCTTTCAGTATCAAATTGTTGTCTAAGCTCAGTCCACACTCTTGGTGATGGGGCAACATTTTCTGCTGCTACACCCAGTGTCTGCTTGATTTTAGACCGCATAAGAGACAGGGCACTAAGCTCTTCGCGGCATACTGGGCACGAATCAAGGTGCGACTGAACGCTCTTACGCTCTTCTGGCGTGACCTCGTTATCGAGGTAAGCGGTAAATAACTTGTTGGTCTCCCTGCACTTCATCTTGTTCCTCCCCTACGCCCCCGCTTTTTCGGGAGCCATTTGTTCTCTTAAACATCCCAGCGCCTGGTTGAGGCGCGATTTAACAGTACCTAGCGGTATATTCAAAACATCGGCTATTTCGGAATAATGTAGGTCGTTGAAATATCTAAGGACAAGGACGCTCCGGTGTTTTTTGTCCATAGAAGCGAGCGTTCCCAGCAGCTTTTCATATTCGTATTTGGTTACCATAATTTCTTCAGGCTGGCGATTGGCCGGTTCCGGGAAATCGAGACCTTCCAGGTTGATGTCCGCAGTGCCTTTGCGATGATTATTATTCAGACATGCATTAAACGTGATTCGGTGAAGCCATGTCGTCAACTTGGCTCTGGCCGGGTCGAATGTCTCACGTGACCTCCACACCGACATAAATACCTCCTGGCAAATGTCCTCCGCCTCCTGCTTCGAACCAGACATAAGATATGCTGTTTTGAAAACCTGGTCCTCGTTCTCCCTGTAAAGAGACTCGAAGGCGGACATATCGCCGAGTTGCCATTGCGCCATCTGTTTGCCCATTCATCTATTATATAGCGCCGGTTCTCCCAAAAGGTTCATTTTGGGCTCTTTTGGTTTGCATAACCATAGTACTATCGTCTTTTATATTGTCTTATTAACAAATTTTCCTTCTAAAACTATTGACAACAATGGGTGTATGTAGTGTAGAATGGTAGAAAGTGGGAAGAAGTGGGGAACAGGGGTTTCTTCTATTATGTTTCTGGGCGAATTTGAATACCGTATAGATGACAAGGGGCGCACGCCTTTTCCACCCCTTTTCCGGCCTTACTTCAAGGACGGCATTATCGTGGCGCCCAGCCCCGAAAAGTGCCTCTCAGTTTACACCATTGCCGAGTGGAAGAAAATGGCGGACAGCCTGGCTGCCGGCGGACTCGCGCCCAGCAAGCTGCGCAAGATAAGCCGCGCTCTCTTCGCCACCGCCTTCCATACCAACCTGGATGCCCAGGGCCGTATTGGCCTGCCGACGACGCTGCGCCAGTACGCAGGCTTGAGCGAGGACATCATCGTCGCCGGAGCCAACAGTTACATAGAACTGTGGGACAAGGCTGCCTGGAAAGCCGAGAAGAACACCGATCTGGCTGAAGCCTGGCAGATATTGGAAAGCCTGGAAAGGCACTAGGGGAGTCGGGATGCCAACCACCACGCATATTCCGGTCCTGTTGAAGGAAACCGTGGAAGCTCTGTCTGTTCAACAGGGCGGCCGCTATATCGACTGCACGGTGGGTGGTGGGGGTCATGCCGAGGTCATACTTGAGCGCAGCGCACCTGGCGGCCAGTTGCTGGGCATAGATGCCGACCCCGAAGCCGTAGGGCTGGCGAGTCGGCGGCTCTCGCGATACGGGGGCTCGGCGCTGATGGTTAACGACAACTTCGTCAATATGGAAGCCATCTGTCTTAAAAACGATTTCGCGCCGGTTAACGGTATTTTGTTCGACCTGGGCCTGTCTTCGCTTCAGCTCAGTGAGACCGGGCGCGGCTTTAGCTTTAAGCACGGCGCTCCGCTGGACATGCGTTTCGGTCCGGAGCAGACCCTTTCCGCCGCCGATATTGTCAATAAGTACTCTGAGGCCGAATTGGCGCGCATCATCTATGAATTCGGTGAGGAAACGAACAGCCGCCAGATAGCCCATCTCTTGGTGCGGGCGCGCCCTATCCGCACTACTGACGAGTTGGCAGCGCTGATCGAGCGCACTATGCCGGTACGCGGGCGCATACACCCCGCCACCAAAACCTTCCAGGCGCTGCGCATCGCCGTCAACCAGGAACTGGAACATCTGGAGTCTGCCCTGGGGCAGGCGTTAAACCTGCTGGGCACCGATGGTAGGTTGGTAGTCATCAGCTATCACTCGTTGGAGGATCGTATCGTTAAGAATTTCATGCGGCGAGAAGCCTCGGGCTGCATCTGCCCGCCCGGCCTGCCGCAGTGCGTTTGCCATCACCAGCCCCGCCTGCGCCAGATGCAAAAGAGGGTCATCGCCCCCAGCCTGGCGGAAGAAAAAGCCAATCCGCGCTCGCGCAGCGCCAAACTACGGGTGGCCGAAAGAATAATAAGCAATGAAGAGTGGCAGGAAATGGCGCAGCGACTGAGTGCTCTGGGTGGAAACGAAGCCAGTGGCTGGAAACACCCGGACAAGCTTAGAATGATTTTCGGCACAACTATTAATATTAACTAGGTGGGGGGGGGCAGGTGCCCGGAAGGAGAGGGGATAAAGATGTGAGCGTCAGAACTGACTCGCAGGAGTTTTCCATAGTAGCAGTCTGTAAAAGGAGGAGTAGATGAGCAGGAAATCAACCATTACCGCGATTGATGTCGGCACTACCAAGATAGCCACCATCATCGCCGAGAATGACAGCGGCGGTGTGCGTGTGGTAGGTGTGGGCATCACCCCCTCGTACGGTATGCACAAGGGGCTGGTGGTCAATATCAATGACGCTAAGGAGGCTATCCGCGAATCGATAAGGAAAGCTGAACAGGCGTGCAACATCAAGGTGGAATCGGCCTATGTCGGCGTAACCGGCCGGCACGTCACTTCCAGCAATAACCGGGGTGTGGTGGCTATCACACGCAACGACAGGCTGGTAAGGCCGGATGACCTCAGGCGCGTCATGACCACCGCGCAGAGTGTCAAGGTACCCCAAGACCGGAAGCTGCTACACGTCATACCGCGCAACTACGCGGTAGACGGCCAGCCGGGCGTCAAGAACCCGGTGGGTATGCATGGTTTCCGCCTGGATGTAGAGACCCACATTATCACGGCGGCTGCCAACTCGATACAGAACCTAGTCAAGTGTGTCCGCAGCATTGGCATCGACATCGACGACCTGGTGCTCGAGCCGCTGGCTTCATCCGAAGCCGTCCTTACCGAGGACGAACGCCAGGCGGGCGTGGCTATCGCAGATATCGGCGGTGGCACAACCGATATCTGCGTTTTCAAGGAGGGAAGCATTTATCACACCGCCATCCTGCCGGTGGCCGGCTACCAGCTCACACGCGATGTGGCTATCGGCTTGGGCCTACCCTTCGAAGTGGCCGAGGAAATGAAGAAACGCTACGGCAGCGTCATGTCTGTATACGAGAACAAGATGGCCGGCAGCACACCTATCTCCGAAGACGGCCACGGCATCTCCTACCAGGACCTGTGTGATATCCTGCACGCCCGCGTGGAAGAGATTCTGCGCCTGGTGCTGCTGGAGCTCCCGGGCTCCGATTACGAATCGGTCATCCCGGCCGGCCTGGTTCTCACCGGCGGCAGTTCCAACCTCTCGGGCATTGAGACACTCGGCTGCGAAGTCCTCAAACTCCCGGTGCGTGTCGGCTGCCCGCTTCACATCACTGGAATCACTGATTCACTGCGCGACCCGGCCTATGCCACCGGTGTCGGCCTGCTCCTGTGGGGGGCAAAGCACCCCGGACACCACACCCAGGAATGGAACGGTGGGGGTTTCACCGGCAGAATGCGCCAGATGGCAAGTCGACTGGCGTCCCTTTTCTCTGGGAAATAAAATAAAAAGGACGATATAAGGAGAAAAAAATGGCAAAGACGAGTTTTGTCCCCAACGGAGCGAGGATCAAGGTTTTTGGTTGCGGCGGCGGCGGCAGCAACGCCATCACCCGCATGGTGCGTGAAGAGATCCAGGGTGTCGAATTCATAGCTGTCAACACCGATGCTCAAGCTCTGGCCATCACCGAAGCCCCCGTCAGACTGCAACTCGGCGAAAAACTGACCCGAGGCCTGGGCGCCGGCGGCGACCATAACATGGGCATGAAGGCGGCTGAAGAGAGCCGCGATGAAATCAAGGAGATGGTAACAGGAGCCGACATGGTCTTCGTAACCGCCGGTATGGGCGGCGGCACGGGCACCGGCGCGGCCCCGGTTGTGGCTCAGATAGCCAAGGAATCGGGCGCCCTGACCATTGCCGTTGTCACTAAGCCCTTCTCGTTCGAAGGCACTCACCGCATGCAGGTCGCTATGGATGGCATCAGCCGCCTGCTGGGCAAGGTCGATACCCTCATCATCATACCCAACGACCGCTTACTCGACCTTTGCGATCCCAAGACAGGTGTCGATACCGCCTTCAAGATGGCTGATGACGTGCTGCGCCATGGCGTGCAGGCCATCTCCGAAGTCATCACCGTACCTGGCATGATCAACCTGGATTTCGCTGATGTAAAGGCCGTCATGAAAGATGCCGGCCCTGCCTGGATGTCTATCGGCCGCGGTACTGGCAAGAACCGCGCCGTGGATGCCGCCCGTGCTGCCTTGGCCAGCCCCCTGCTGGATGTGACCATCGAAGGTTCCAAGGGTGTGCTATTCAACGTGGTAGGAGGCGCCGACCTCACCCTCTTCGAAGTCAACGAAGCCGCTGAGGTTATCAAGCAGGCGGTCGATCCGGACGCCAATATTATCTTCGGCGTAGCGTCGGATTCTGCCATGGGCAGCGAAGTGCGCATCACCCTTATAGCCACCGGTTTTATCAACAAGACCGATGTCGATTCCAAGGAAGACGACGAATTTACCAAGAAGCTCAAGAATATCAAGACAGAGGATGAGCTTGATGTGCCTTCATTCCTGCGCCGCTGGAACCGCCCTATATCCAACCGCCAGGCCGTTCCTCAGGAAAAGGTAGCCCGCCCACAGATGCGTTCGTACAACCCGTAGATTAACCAAGTGTCCCGACACCAAAAGAGAGGCTGGAGTGCTCCAGCCTCTCTTCGTTTATACGGAATGATTCCGGCATCTCTAACCACTCAGTCTCAGAGGCTGCGTGCTGAGGCGTCTGACGACATGGACGACTGGCGTAGGCCGCCCAGCACCACCAGCATCGCCAGAATCGCCACGTAGAGCGTTTCATCGGCGAGCCCCAGGCTGTTCACGCTGATGCCCATCACGGGCTTGATGACATTAAATATCGGGGAATATATAACCTATCCACTGCGGGACGTTCTTCTCCTTGACATGCCAACTAAATGGCTTATATGTACAGGTCCCTCTTGGAATATGTCAGATATGCCCCTGTCATGCACACAATAACAATCGCAATCGATAAGATGATGAAAACGCCGTTAAATCTCGATTCATGCAGCAGCCGAGCCGCATCGAAATACTGAAATGGAGAGAAGAACTTGAGAAAATCCAGATTCTTATTTAAAGTGACGATAACTGAGAGAAAATAGGTTCCTAGCAGCAAGAATACGGCTGTCGAAGTGGCGAGTTTATAGCGCTTCATCGCACAACCCAACAGGATTCCGATGGCCAGGAATATCAGCTGCATAATGAATAACGCCAGCATGCACAGGGTGAGGAATTTGAAAAAAGCGCTGTCAGGCTGGTATCTGGCGGCGCTGACAAGCGATGCGCCCCAGGTGATGAGCAGCAAGAGTATACAGTTGGCCAGCGCCGCCAAAGCCTTGGCGCTTACCAGGCGACTGCGAGGAATTGGCAGGGTCAGAGAAAATTCGACTGTCTTGTCGCGTTCCTCCTTAGAGATAATGTCGCTGCCCCACATAGCCGCCGCAATGCAGAGGAGAAGCGCGTAATAGGCGAACATTATCCCGAAAAAGCCGCTGACCGTGGTCAGCTTGAAAGCCTGGAAGTTAAACGCGTCAAGCATTGCCTTGGGCAGGCTGTTCAAGATAGCCAGCATGGGCGGATTGTTATAGTACGCCGAGAATTTGGACATGCCGACAATGACAAACAAAACGACAATCACTCCCCAGATGATTAATGATTTACGGGTAGCTTTCAGTTCTCTTCTAAAGATATTCACCTGCTAGTCTCCTCAGGCCACAGACGGGATATCCCGTTTGACATAGAGCATGTAACTGCTAACCAGAGAAATCATGGTGACTAACACGCAGATCAGCACTAATGGCAGGTCGAACCGCCCGTTCTGGATTATATAGTTCGGTTCGAAGTGCTTGAAGGGTGTGATTTTTTCCAGGACGCTGGTGCCCAGCATGTCGCCGAAAACACTGAGCACGTACATCCCGAAAGCGAGCTCCATGGAATACGGCATCACGCTGCGGATTCTTTTAACCATCAGCGAGATCAATAGGCCGACGAAGAAGAAGAATAACTGAAACAGCGCGATGCTGGCCAGCAGCAAAAATAGGGCGGCGGCGTCATAAGACTTATCCCCTTTGAACAGGCTGATGCTGCCAAAGCTGGCAGCCCATACCACCAGATTGGTTATGGCCAGTCCACATAATGCCGCCAGCAGTTTGCTGGTCAGGATGCGGGTGCGCTTTATAGGCTTGGTCAGCAAAAAATCGGCCGTCCATTCCCTCTCTTCGACCGAGACCAGAGAAAATCCATAGTTCGCGGCCTGGATGGCCAGGCATATCTGGACGAAGAGAAAGGTATAACCGAAAAATCCCAGCACTGTGGAGAGGTCCACGCCGTTTAAGCCGAAGGCGGTGAGCAGTTGGGGTGGGAAATTGGCCATTGCTTTATTTAAAAGTTCTGCCTGTTGGGCGAAAGATAAGAACAGGGATTCGAAGACAATTATCAGTACGGCTATCGAAGCCGACCAGATAAATACCGACCTCAGATTCGTTCTAAATTCGTGCCGAAAAATATTCATAGCCATGATTTTACCTACTCGTAATAATGCATGAAGATTTCTTCCAGCGTAGGCTCTTCAATGGTGACGTCGGATACCTTCTGCTCGCCGATGCGGCGCACGACGTCGTTGATATCTCCCTTGTAGAAGAAACGGACTGCCCCGCCCAGGCGCTCCAGATTGGTTACGCCGGGAAGGTCAAAGCAGGAAGCTGACAGATTTTCGGCCACTACCTGTACCTTCTTGTAGTTATTGCGCTGCAAGGTGCGGATGTCCGCAGTTTCAATTATGCGGCCTTCTTTAATGATGGCTACGCGGTTGCACATGCGCTGCACTTCGCCAAGGATGTGCGATGAAAAGAAAACCGTCACGCCCTGCTTGTTCTCCTCTCTTATCAGTTGAAAGAACTTGTGCTGCATCAGAGGGTCAAGGCCGGCGGTGGGTTCATCGAGGAAAAGCAATCTTGGCTGGTGCAGGAGCCCCTGCACTATGCCAACTTTTTTCCGATTGCCGTAAGAGAGATCTTCTATCCTCCGGTTGAGCTCTAACTCCATGAGCGCTGCCAGTTTATGCATCCGTTCGGTATGGTCTCCCGGAAAGAAACTGGCGGAGTAATTGAGCAGATCGATGACCCTCATGCGGTCGTAGTAAAAAACCTCGGAAGGCAAATAGCCGATTTCCCGCCTTATTTCAGGTCCGAACTTTACACAATCCCGGCCGAAGATGGTGGCGCTCCCGGAGGTTGGGTGGATGAGGGATAGAAGCAACCGGATCGTAGTCGACTTACCAGCCCCGTTGGGACCGATGAAGCCAAATATCTCGCCTTCGTTTACCTGGAATGAAACGTCGTCGATGCCACGGGCTTTCCCATAATATTTGGTTAAGTGGTTGACCTCGATAATGTTCAAAAAAATACTCCTTTTTTACCTGCGCCAAGTGCTGGGAAACAGGTCTATATCCTTTTCAAAAACCCAAAGAACATAATTTCACTCAGCTTTTCCAGAAACGGCATGTTTTCGCGGTAGCCCGCTGTCAGTTCGGGTTTAGTGGCCATACCGGCCTGTAGAATATCCAGATATTCCAGAAGCGCCTCTTCACTTAATGCCGGGTCGATATAACCCTCTTTCTTGCCGGCGGCGATGAATTCCAGCCAGAGGGCGTTGATTTCCGATTTGTATAACTGCCGGCCGAATTGAGCGGTGGATTTATCGTTACCCAGCAGCTTGCCCAGCACTTCGCTTGAGTACTGGCCCGCCAGGTCCATTTTGCCGGCGACAATGGCTTTAAGTTTCTGCGGGAAAGGCAGGTCGGAACGGATTATCGAGCAGCTCATTTTCAATATTTCATGTATCAGTATCCTGGCAGTATTTACCACCAGAGCTTCGCGCGTACCGAAGTAGTTGTAGATGGTGGTAGGGGAGACACGCGCCTCGGCAGCAATGTCCTCCACGCTTACCTTCTTGACATCGTGCGAGCGGCTGAAGAGAGCCACTGCTGCATCCAAAATTCTCTGGCGTTTATCAGGTTTGGGCATAGCCACCTCTTTGTATAATTGTAGCATTATACTACAATACTACATTTAGTCAATACCGCATTACTAGTGTTGCTTGAAAAAATAGCTGATATTACTACCGAACCTTATTGACATACACTATCTATTGTGGTAGATTGATTATTGTAATACTATATCTAGTAGTTATGTTATGAAGTGTACACATTGCGGCAGTGACGATTCCAGGGTGGTGGATTCACGCGACACCACGGATGGTGTGAGGCGTCGGCGGGAGTGCATCAAGTGCCAGGCGCGCTTCACCACCTACGAGCGGCTTCAGCCGGTCAGCCTCTACGTCATCAAGAAAGACCAGCGCCACGAAGAGTTCAACAAGGAAAAGCTGCTCAGCGGCATACACAAGGCCTGCGAAAAGAGGCCGCTGGCTGCCGGAGCCGTCGAGGGGCTGGCGGATGACATAGAGAGCGAGCTCATACAGATGGGCAAAACCGAGATTCCCAGCTCGGTTATCGGCGATATGGTAATGACGCATCTCAAGAAGCTCGATTATATTGCTTACATACGCTTTGCCAGCGTTTACCGCGATTTTACGGATATCACCGACCTCAAGCAGGAAGTCGATACGCTCTTAAGCCACCAGTCCCCACTGGACGGCCAGCTCACGCTGCCCATCAATTCCTAGGTCGTTCAGCTTCAATCCAGTTCAGGGAGTTATTATGGTTATACCGGGTGAGTCAAAATCGGGGACGGGAGGGCTGGTGAACCGCACGCAGATCGCCCGCGCCATTTTCAATGCCGCCGCCTCCATGGGCATTTCGGACCGCGAACTCATAGACAAGCTCACCAGCCAGGTGATCGGGCGCATGGAGCGTCCCGCCGTGCTGCCTGGTATGGAGGAGTTTATTCCAAGAAACGTCAAGCAGCCCCTCCAGCCGGCCTCGGATTCGGATATTCTGGCCATGGTAAAGGAATTTTTATCGGTTGAAAAACCCGTGGTGGCGGAACCGCTGTCCTACGCTCCGTTGCAGGAACCGCCGGAACCTGTGATAGAACCAGAGGCCAAGCCAGTCGAAAGCAAACCCGCAGGAAGCAAGATATTGTCAGAATATACACCAGTGTCAGATTCAAAATCACGTTCCAGGAAGGAGATGCCCGCCATGCCCCCCAAGACCAAAACAGGCGCCCCACCCGCTAGGCTCAGCGAGAATGCCCTGCGCGTGCTGGAAAAACGCTATCTGAAGAAGGATAAGCAGGGCGAGGCGGTAGAAACTCCCGAGCAAATGTTCCGCCGCGTGGCGCAGACCATCGCCTCGGCGGAACTCAAACACAATCCCAAAGCTGATGTCAAGGCATGGGAAGAGAAGTTCTACGCCGCTATGACCGCGCTGGACTTTCTGCCCAACTCGCCTACACTGATGAACGCCGGGCGCGACCTGGGGCAGCTTTCGGCCTGTTTTGTTTTACCCATCGAAGACTCCATGGAATCCATCTTCGAAGCCGTCAAGAACACCGCTCTCATACATAAGAGCGGTGGCGGCACGGGCTTCTCATTCTCGCGCCTGCGTCCTGAGACCGACAGGGTGGGTAGCACCGGCGGCGTGGCGAGCGGGCCGGTGTCCTTCATGCGGGCCTTTGATGTGGCTACCGATGTCATCAAGCAGGGGGGCACGCGGCGCGGTGCCAACATGGCCATCCTCAATGTCACGCATCCGGACATCATGCACTTCATCACCTCCAAAGAGGATATGGTTTCGCTAACCAATTTCAATATCTCGGTGGCTGTCACCACGGATTTCATGCAGGCCGTCAAGGCCGGGGCCGACTACGACCTCATCAATCCGCACACCAAAGAGGTGGCCGGCAAATTGAACGCCAAAGCTGTTTTCGACAAGATGGTGGAGCTGGCCTGGAAGACAGGCGACCCCGGCGTAGTCTTCATCGATCGCATCAACCAGGACAATCCGACACCACAACTCGGACGTATCGAGAGCACCAATCCCTGTGGCGAACAACCGCTTTTGCCTTACGAGTCGTGCAACCTGGGTTCCATCAACCTAGCGCGCATGCTCAAACGCAACGGCAAGGTGGAGATAGATTATAAAAAGGTGGAAGAGACGGTCAGGCTGGCGGTGCGCTTCCTCGACAATGTCATCGACGTCAACCGCTTCCCGCTGCCCGCCATAGACGAAATGACGCGCAAAACGCGTAAGATAGGGCTGGGCGTCATGGGTTTCGCCGACATGCTCGTGCAGCTCGGTGTGGCTTACAACTCCGAAGAGGCGCTCAAAACGGCGGAAGACGTCATGGGGGTCATCAACGACACGGCGCATAAGACCTCCGCCGAGCTGGGTGCGGAGCGAGGCGTCTTTCCGGCCTTTGCCGGCAGCGTCTATGACAAGCCCGGCGCGCCGCGCATGCGCAACGCTTCGTGCACCACCATCGCACCCACGGGCACGCTTTCCATCATTGCCAACTGCTCCGGCGGGGTGGAGCCGGTTTTCGCATTGAGTTTCACACGCAACATCCTCGACGGAGCCAAGTTCATCGAGGCCAATCCCTATTTCGAGGATGCCGCCAGAAGCGGCGGGTTCTATTCCGAAGATCTCATGCAGAAGCTGGCGGAAGGGGCGCACCTTAAAGATATTGAGGGTGTGTCCAACGAATGCAAGCGCGTTTTCGTCACCGCTCACGACATCGAAGTAAAGTGGCACGTGCGCATGCAGGCGGCCTTCCAGCACCACACCGACAACGCTGTCTCCAAGACGGTCAACTTCCCTAAAGAAGCCAAGTCAGCCGACGTGGGCAATGTTTACATGATGGCCTATGAAGAGCGCCTCAAGGGTATCACCATCTACCGCGACGGTAGCCGCGAGGGGCAGGTGCTCACCACCGGCAAGGATGCTGCCAAGGAAAAGAAGGAAGAGGCCAAGCAGGCTGTCCTGGCCCCGCGCCGCCGTTCCAAGGTCACCTCCGGCTTCACTGAGCGCGTCACTACAGGCTGCGGCTACATCTACGTAACCGTCAACTCGGACGAGCACGGAATTTGTGAAGTCTTTTCGCACCTGGGCAAGACAGGCGGCTGCGCCGCGGCTCAGCTCGAATCTACCTGCCGCCTCATTTCGTTGGGGCTGCGCTCGGGTATAGATGTGGCCTCGCTCGTCAAGCAGCTAAAGGGTATCCGCTGCCCCTCCATTGCATGGGAAAACGGCAAGTCCATCCTCTCCTGCGCCGATGCTATCGCCGGAGTGTTGGAGCGCCACGCTGGGCTGGCTCACGAAAAGGGCGAGCATTCTCACGAAGGAGCTACACAGGACCTGGGGTTGGTAAAGAACGTGGCCGGGCAGTGCCCGGAGTGCGCCAGCCTGCTGGCTTACCAGGAAGGTTGCCTGGTCTGCCCTAGCTGCGGATATACGAAGTGCTAGTCTCGACCTCATAAAAGTTTTAAAGAAAGGAGGGAACACCAAATCGACAGACAGGAACGGGTCATGATATTCATAGACGGCTCTAACATGTACCACTCGCTCAAGGCCTATTTCAAGCGCACCGATATCGATCTGGCGTGCTTCAATCAGAAGATTCTGGAAAAGCGCCACCTGGTGCGCATGTATTATTACAACGCCGTCGTGGGCAAAGTGGAAGAACCCGAACGTTTCAAAGACCAGGAAAAGTTTTTCAAGAGCGTGGCTGCTATTCCCTATACCGAGTTGCGCCTCGGGCGGCTGGTCTATACCAACCAGTGGCCCAATAGCCCGCCCTTCGAAAAGGGCGTGGACGTACAGCTTGCCACCGACATGATAACGCATGCCTTCAAGAACAACTATGACGTCGCCATACTCGTGGCTGGAGATAATGATTTCGTTGGCGCCATCCAGGCGGTGAAGGACAACGGCAAACACGTCGAAGTAGCCCTTTTCGGACAGGAGCGCACCTCGCGCCAGCTTAGAGATGTGGCCGACCGCATCATTGCTCTCGACGGACGTATTCTCCGCGGCTGCTGGAAAGGCCCCCCGCCCCCCGGTCCGAATGTTCCTCGCAATGCGAACCGCGGCGGCGTTCGTAACGAACAACGAATCGCAAACCGTGTCGAGCCCCGCCCCGAACTTCACAACGGAGCTTTGAAGGATACTCGCATTGAGCCCGCCGTTGATTCTAATATCGGTCCATGGAACGATGCCAGATTTGAAGCGTAATGCAATCTAAATCACCGACAAGCATTGAGCCCCTCTCAAATAAGAGGGGCTCTTTTTATTGTGTTGGTTTGGTTTGTATAAAACCAAAAGGAGAATTTATATCATCAATTATCCCCTCACTCTTATCTCTACCGTCAAGGGCTAGAAGAATGCTCTAATTGTGTCCTCGTCTGTCTTGCTGTAATATCATGGCAATGGCCGGAAAGAAAGAGAGACCCGCACCCTCGCAAAGCCGCGCCGATTATTTCAGCGGCGGTAAGCTGGCGGGCGAAGAGGGCACCATCATCAAGGACTGGGGCGGGCGCTACCCTTTCGCCCTCGTCTACCCCAACAGCTATTTTGTCGGCATGTCCAACCTGGGCGTTCAGTCCATCTACAGGCTGCTAAATGGACGCAGTGACAGCGTCTGCGAGCGCATTTTCTGGGAGAATGACGGCAAACCCTTTTTGAGCCTGGAATCCTCGCGCCCCATGATGGATTACGCTTGCCTGGCGTTTTCTTTTTCCTACGAGCTGGACTACCTCAACCTGGCTGGCATATTACATGCTGCTGGCATTCCGCTATACTCGAAGGAACGCGACGAGCGCCACCCCTTGCTTATTGCCGGCGGCCCGTGCATCACGGCCAACCCCATGCCGGTGTCACCGTTTTTCGATGTTTTGTGCATCGGCGAGGCCGAGGTGCTAATACCGGGACTGCTCCCGGTACTGGTCATGGATTGCCCGCGCGCAGACAAGTTCAAGCGGCTCTCTGGCTTGCCGGGCGTCTATGTACCAGCTTATCACAACGGCCACGAGGTTTCGCGCCAGTGGCTGGCCAACCTGGATGAGTTTCCTATCCATTCTGTTGTTTTGACACGTGACACCGAACTCGGCGACCTGTATCTCATCGAGGTGGAGCGCGGGTGCAGCGCGGCGTGCAGTTTTTGTCTGGTGAGCCGCGCCTTCTGCCCGCTGCGTTTTCACTCGCTGAAGTCGCTGCTCGAACAGGCACGCGAGGGCCTACGATACCGAACGCGCATCGGGCTGGTGGGACCGGTGATAACTGATCACCCGCAGGTAGAAGAGCTGCTCTCAGGCATCCTGGACATGGGTGGGGGCTTCTCTCTCAGCTCTTTGCGCCTCAAAAAGCTATCACCCAGGGTTTTGGAACTTATGGTACGCGGTGGGGCGCACACACTGGCGCTGGCTCCCGAAGCCGGCTCCCAGCGCCTGCGCAATAGCATCCGCAAAGGCTTTAGTGAAGATGACATAATGCAAGCGGTAACAAAGGTAGCTGCACAGCCATTCAAACAGCTCAAGCTCTATTTTATGCTGGGCCTGCCGACCGAAACCGGCGAGGACGTTGAGGAAATCATTACACTGGCCCTGAAATGCCAGGCATTGTTAGGTAAAAACCAAAAAATCTGTCGCTTGAGCCTGAATATCGCACCCTTCGTACCGAAAGCTGGGACAGCCTTTCAACGATTGGGCATGGCTGATACAATTACGTTGGAAAAGAGAATCACCAGGCTTAGAGATTGTCTGAATGGCGGGGGCATCGAGGTGAAGGCTGAAAGCCCTGAATGGAGCCATGTGCAGGCGGCGCTGTCGCGCGGGGATGCGAGCATGGCTGCGGTACTCGCAGACATGGACAGGGTATCCCTGGCGGCCTGGCGCAGGGCGGTCAAAAAGGCGGAAGTAAATCTCGACCACTTCGTGCTTGAAAACTGGGACAGGAACGAAAAGCTGCCGTGGGGCATGATAGATTTAAGTTAGAATTGCCGGTTGAATATGTTTTCTCTGCGTATCAACCAAGCTTTTGGTGATTATATTTCTCCACCTGTCAGGTTAAAAACCATCAACGTCAGTACTACCAGTATAACGCCGTAAAAATAGAGCCATGGTTTGTGAGTGCGATAGAAATAATACAAAACAGCGGCGGCAAATAGCGCTCCGAATACATAAGACAGAACCGGCCAGGGATACAAGATTATCCCCAGAATGACCAGTACTACAGCTGTCGGCACCGTTATGAAAGTCGCCTTGACAATTACCGGCAGTTTCGAGCGGAAAATCAACCATGAAATAAAAGCGATGATAGCCAGAAAGATAATGCTCCGCGCCAGTGGGATCCATTGGTGCATGGACTCGGGATCGCCGCGCGCGAACATGTCGAAACATTTAGAAACCAAAGCATATAGCCCGAAGGTAAGATTTAATAATACCAAGCCACCGGCTGCCACCACTAGAGCTGACAAAAGATTTTTAGCCCGGGGATGTTTCGGTAGCACACTTTTTGCGTCGGTGGTGTCCATATTTACATCTCCTTGCAACAATCGAATATGACTATAATGCGGCACCAATGGGTTGTCAATAGTTATCAGCCGCTTGAACATGAGGACGTTTGCCTTTCCATGTGTATGCTGTAAGATAGTGTGACTGCCGAGTAAAAAGATTTCATTATTGGGGGCAGGCTAATAAATAATTGACGCGTCTACGGCTGGCATTACGTGTTTTCACGTTTATTTATATATCCTTTTATAACTAATAATCAACCAGAGAGGGACAGAGGGCGTGGGTATCAGTTCCGCAAAGGCCGTGAAAAAACCGACACTTGCACGGCTGTTTTTTAAGAAAATATTGGAAAACCTGAACTTGAAAATATAAAGGGGGAGAGCATTGATGAAAAGTAAATGTTTTGGTCTTCCTCTGGTTGTGGTGAGCTTGGTTTTGGTTACTTCTATCATTGGATGCCAAAAGGCTGCTACGACTACCACCACGACTCATCCACTCACGACTCTGGCTATCATCACGACCGCTCCGTCCACGACCATTGTCGGTTCTCCTTCAACAACTAATACGGCCACAGCCCAAACCCCGACATTCACTCCGCTGGTCAGAGTCTCGGCCGGGGATTATGAACAACAGTATTTGCAAGCGGTTACAACGCTAGACTCCGCGCAGATTGCAGGAAGGTTTGATTACTGTAATTATTGGACGGTGACGGTTATCAAGGCGGGTTACTTCCTCACCTCATCCTCTGGTAACACCATTAATTACCTCAGGATTGATATGCAGGTTGCTTTCACAAGTAGAGAAGCAATACAGGGTTTATTCAGTGGGCTCGGCAGTATCGCGGTTCGTTCACCTAACGCACAATACCAATTCGATTCTGGTGATAGCACCCTCGATGTGGCGGACAGATTTTTTGATTCAGATTCTCCGGTTACTGGATATTGGATATTTCAGGTTCAGGGCACCCTGGACCCGCTGAACACTGCACAATTGGCATTTACGGGGGGCAATAACACTGGTACCCAGTGGTTGTTTCAGTTATAGTCGATAATCTTATTGTCGGTTTGGCCCAAAAGACAGGTCTCACTGGCAAAACGATTTTGTGAAGCCGGGATTATACCCAGACCTCCCTGGTTATTATCGAATTGTAACTTCCACATATTGTGAGCGGAATTCAGGCATAGGCACTGGGTGTGAAATGAGGCGCATCTTTTTAGTGCACAGGGAATATATCTGTACGAATATCGGCAAGACTGTTAACTTATCGCTACTTTTAGCCTGATAATAAAAAGGTTGAACTTTCGGTGAATAGCGTATCTACCTCTTGAAATAAATCAAACCAAAATTAGGCTCCGTGCCTTTTTCTTCCCCTGACAACAATAAAAGCCGTAATAGTAGACGTAAGCACTGCAGTAATAACCACGGCAATAACAATTGCCCACGGAGTGGAGGAGCCGGTAGCCGGTGCATTCGATGTCGTCACGGTAGGCGACGCTGATATGGTCGGTAAAGCTGATGCGCTAGTAGTAGGAGTTATCGTAGTGGGCTTGGACGGAGTTACAGTAGTAAAAGTCCCCGTAACCCAGGCGCTTTTAAGCGTAATTGCCCTGGAGCGTACTCTCCAGTAGTATGTTGTAGCCTGGGCAAGCGCTGTGGCCGGGGTATATGTAGTGCTTGCTGAGTTGCTTAAATCCGTGATTAGGGTAACGAAACTGGCGTCTGTGCTCAGTTGGAAGTCATAGTTCACGAAAGGCACGGCTACCCAATTGATAGCGGTATCGGTTGGGACATCTTTTGCCCCGTCTCCAGGGCTAGCGCCAGTAGTAGATGGTGTCTCAGGTGCCTGGATTGCCAAGTTATGGAAGAAGCCTGTGCCTATAGCTGCTATACCACTAAGCCCTTTCACTAGAACAGGGGTGGCGCTGTTTTCTTCTGCCACATTGCTTAGCTGGCCGTAGAAGTTGTCGCCCCAAGCCCAGACAGTGCCGTCCGATTTCAGGACCAGGCTGTGCTGGAGGCCTGTGGCGACCGCTGTCACTCCGCTAAGTCCGCCCACCCTGGTGGGTGTAGGTTTATCTACCTTTGTTCCGTCACCCAACTGGCCGTAGGAGTTCGCACCCCAGGCCCAGACGGTTCCATCGTTCTTCAAGGCCAAACAATGTAAATAAGCTGAGATAGAGGTTACCCCGGTAAGTCCGGGCACTTTGGAAGGGGTGTATCTGTTGGTGGTAGTGCCGTCACCCAACTGGCCATTAGCATTGGCCCCCCAGGCCCAGACGGTACCGTCCGACTTGAGTGCCATGCTATGTTGCCTGCATGCATCAATGGCCACCACACTGGTGAGCCCTGGTATTTGCGTCGGGATAAGTACTACATCTGTAGTGGTCCCATCGCCTAGCTGGCCGTAGGAGTTCTGACCCCACATCCAGACAGTGCCGTCGGACTTGAGGGCCATGCTTACGGAGGAGTTTGTATCAATGGCTATTACTCCGGTAAGTCCTTTCGCCTGCACTGGGGTATATCTATCTATGGCGGTCCCGTCTCCTACCTGGCCAGAGACGTTCCAACCCCAAGCCCATGCGGTTCCGTCCGACTTTAGCGCCAGGACATGCTTACTGCCTACGCTAATAGCCACTACGCTGTCAAGTCCAGTTACCTGAGCTGGGGCAGATCTGGGTTTGGTAGTCCCGTCGCCCAGCTCGCCGTAGGAATTCGTTCCCCATGCCCAGACGGTGCCGTCTGCCTTCAAGGCCACGCTAAAAGAGAGTCCTCCACATACAGCAGCCACCCCAGTCAGCCTGGCCACTTGAAGTGGGTTAGGGCAACCTACAGGGATATTGAACCCCAACTGCCCATAGTTATTATAGCCCCATGCCCAGACGGTGCCATCCTTTTTCACCGCTAGGCTATGGCATTCTCCTGCGTCTATCGCCTCAACACCTGCGAGTCCACTCACCTGGACGGGTGTAAGCCTGTCTGCTGTATTACCGGTGCCCAATTGACCATAAGCGTTGCTTCCCCAACTCCAAATGGTGCCATCAGCCTTTAGTGCCAGGCTGTGGTCACTGCCTGCGGCGATAGCTGCTATCCCGGTGAGGCTTCCAACTTGAACTGGGGCATTCTTATCTGTTGTCGTCCCATCGCCCAGTTGGCCCATGGAGTTGCTGCCCCATGCCCAGACAGTACCATCCGACTTCAGTGCTAGATTGTGGGAAAATACCACATCTACAGATTTAATTCCGGTGAGCCCGCTCACCTGGACCGGGGCAAGGCTATCTTTGGTAGTGCCATCACCCAATTGACCTTTGTCGTTAAGTCCCCAGGCCCAGACGGTGCCATCCTTTTTCACCGCTAGGCTATAGCTCATGCCACCGCCGATATCCACCACATCAGTAAGCCCGTTTACCTGCACGGGGATATTTCTATCTGCTGTGGTCCCATCGCCCAGCTGGCCATTAGTATTCTGGCCCCAAGCCCAGACCATCCCGTCCGATTTCAGGGCTAAGCTATGCCAGTAACCCTCTGCGATGTCTACCACATCGGTGAGGCCGCTCACCTGAACCGGGGTAAGTCTTCGGCTCGCCGTTGTCCCATCGCCTAATTGGCCATTGGAATTGTTGCCAAAACCCCACACGGTGCCGTCTGACTTCAAAGCCAGGCTATGGAGACGACCTCCAGTAACTGACACAACCCCGGTGAGACCACTCACCTGACCAGGGATAAATCTATTTGTGGTAGTCCCATCGCCTAGCATACCGACGTTATTTCCGCCAAAACCCCAGACAGTACCGTCGGATTTCAACACCAGGCTATAGTAATATCCTCCACCAACTGACGACACCCCAGTAAGTCCGCTCACCTGAAGCGGTTCAGTAGCATACAGGATAAGTGAATAACCCAGTTGACTATTACCGTTGAATCCCCAGGCCCATAAGGAAAGCGTGTCAGCACTTACAGGAGAGGCAAACGCAAACAGGGTGGAGAGGATTACGAGAGTTAAGGCCAAAGACATTACCTTAAAGGCTTTGTTTTTCATTTCCTTTACCCCCTCGATAAACAATAAACCGACCCTTGATATGAGGTCGGTTTGTTTATTGGCAAGGCGCCACCTAAGTGAGTTGTTACAGGTGGCGTGTCGTCACCCCAACTGCATACCAATTACCCAACATTATATCGTGTGCGATGGCGTTTTCAAGGGGTTTTGTCCGAGATTAGACTGAATATTTCTGATACTGGGGTTGAAGTTCCCGGCAAGAGAAGATGTGTGCAAAACGATACCAGCTACGGAAACATCGGCAAGAGCGTTAAGCTAAGACACTATTGGCTAGGTATTCAAAATATCGAACTTCCGATGGTTTAACATAACGTCACCATTGAACAAACATTAGCAAGATTGTGCCAAACAAAAAAAGGAGAGGTTTTAACCTCTCCTTTTACTTTAATTGATATGTTGTCTATCCGCCTAGCAACTCGTTGACCACGATGTTGACTGCCTGCCCATCGGCCTTTCCTTTTACCATAGGCATCAGTTTGGGCATGACCTTGTTCTTGTCGTGCGGTCCAACGGCGCCCACTTCCGCAATGATTTTACGCACCAGGCTGACAATCTCGTCATGACTCATCTGCTCGGGCAGATAGGCCTTGAGCATGGCCATCTCGGCTTCTTCCTTGGCGGCCAGCTCGGGACGGTTGCCCTGTTGGTAAGCTTCGATGCTTTCCTTGCGCTGCTTTATCTCTTTGGCGATGACGCCCAGAATGTCGCTATCGGTAAGCGTAACCTGCCTGGCTATCTCGCTGTAGTTCATGGCTGAGAGCAGCATGCGGATGACGGAGCAGCGCAGGCTGTCCCCACCCCTCAGCGCCTGCCTGAGGTCATCATTGAGTTTGGTTTTGAGGGAGCTTTCCATGTTAGGGTCTACTTTCCTGGCCTGGCGTTGGCGCGGGCGGTTTTGGTTGCCTGGCGGCGAGCGGCCACCAGCTTGCGGGTGCGCCGTGTCAGGGGTTTCTGGAAGCGCGAGCGGCGGCGGGCTTCCGAGAGAACGCCGTCCTGCAGCACCTTGCGGTTGAAACGCCTCAGCAGGCTATCAACGCTCTCATTGTCATTAGAAAAGACGATGGTGGACACTCGGTTTATCAGCCTCCTCAATTATTAAACCCGAGTCTTGTGTTCGACCCGGGGTTGCCACTGAACACGTATAGGAAACGCAGCTATTTTAGTCTAGAAATAAGGCAGTGTCAATAGGCGTGATATTCAGGTATCTTTTGACGTTGGTTTGTATTGAAACCGGGGCGTCCAGAGGGGCCAGACCCCCTGGAAAAACCTTTTTCAATTTAATTCCCCTTCCCGGCGGGGATGGAGTTATACAGTTGGCAGTCAAGTTGGTGATATTTTTACCAGCGAAATAGATAGATTTAATATATTCATAGCTCGGTGCTAAAATGTGGTTATGGTAAGAACAAACAAGCCAGTCATAGCCGGGTGGCTGGACATAGTTGCTGGTATTATCTGGCTTTTTTTCGTTGTCTTACTCATTCTCATCCTCATAGGCTTCTCCGTTGGCTTCGGCACTCCCAGCGGTGTAACTCAAGGACGCCTTTGGCTGGTGTCCATTACCTTTGCACTTCCGGGTATCTTGGCTATCGCGGGTGGCTTATTCTCGATAAGACGCAGGAACTGGATGCTGGCACTGATTGGTTCCATTTGCGTTGTACCTTTAGGACTGGGGATAATAGCTGTTGTGCTCCTGGCGCAATCGAGGAACGCGTTTAATTGATGTATGTGCCAATGACACGAACCCAGTCGTATTTGGGAGGGTTGTTGCAATTCCAAACGCGTGTTTGCACACATGTGTTTGAGAACTATATTAGCTAAGCACAGTGTTGAGTTGTAGTAGCTCGTACCCAGGTGTTGATAATGACACAAGGGCTGCCAGATTTGGTAGCCATTCACCGTTTCAGTAAGGTTGTTGGGTTAAATGGGTTAGTAACAAATATTATGCTTATGCTTTTTCTCTAACCCTGCGAAACTTTTGAACCCTGAAATTAGTTTTAATAGACTAGGACGTTGGTTGCTATAACGAACTGCTCGACAAATGTCGGAGCGTTGACCACTGTAGCTCCATTGACAAAGTCCTCTGGATTTATTCCACGCGAAGCCACGCAAGATCCACAGCCGTATAGTTTTCCCCCGTTTGTCGTATAGATCTCCATTAACTCCTTCAGGGGTACAAATTTAGGCGCTACAACTCCTTCAGCACAACCTTTCTTGAGGAGCAGCGTGCCTTCAACTTGAAACCCCATCACCACTTCGATACCCGCTGCTTGCGCTGCCACTGCCATCACAAATGGTATAGTTGCCCGTTCATGATCTTCCGGCCCGTGCGTGACCATAAACACCAGCTTTCGAGGCATTCGAGTATCCTCCTCTAATCCAAGACTCCTATATAATCCTGTAAAGTGGGAACTGTTTCCCTCCTTGATATCGACAATGATGTTATACCCGGCACATCGGGTTGTAAAGCCTGAATAAATGCGTTGAAAAGAACAATCAACTAAAATAGAATTAACGGATATTGATTCCAGCCGATTTTGCTGCCATAATTATCTGAGAAGATATGACAATCCCTGAGGTTTTCGTGCTTCAAGCCTGGGAGAAAGCCGGGGGCCAGTGCGAGTGCAGGCGCTTTTCTCACAGCCATACCTACGTGCGCTGCACGCGCAGGCTGGTCTATGAAAACCGCGGGTCCCGTGCCCAGGGTGGCTGGATGCCGCGCTTCCGTACCAGCCCTACCACTGAAACCCTGCTCGCTTGTGAAATATTGTGCCTGGAGTGCTATGAGCAGGCGCGCACCGACGAGTTCAAGCGCTAGACATATACGGCTACCACCACGATTCCCATGCGACATAAAGATGACGTCGGATCTGGAGTGACCCGGAATCTAGTTATGGTGATTTATCCTCAAATCGCACTATTTCGTTCCCTCTCATCTGTTGGCATTTCAGCGAAAGCGTGAATCTGGTTTTAGCTGGACAATATTAGAACTTATGTGTTAATATATTTATGTGAATACTGAATACAGAAGGACTTTGAGCTGATACGGCATTCGTTTTGGGTAGATTCGGTTAAAACGAAAAACGAATCCCACGCTTGAGCCATGCCTGAAAGATGCCATTCGTTTCATTGGAAAAAATATTTGTTAAGTCAGTAAGCGCTTAAATCCGTAAATGTCATTTGAGTTATGAGTTTAACATATATAATACGAAAAATTATAAATAGTTATAGTCTATTTTGGATTTACAATCGTTCTCGTAATGCTCTTGATTTGTCCTTGTCATCCGCCTCTGGCGGAAAGAATCAGGAACGATTTAGCAGCCTCCCCGTGTTACTCGCGGGGTTACGGGATTGTCCCGCTCGT
>Ga0007800_10000178_pt1 | contig 27710 bp, 57 predicted proteins | sample CryBogmetaGMA14M_FD_60366 | JGI IMG/M metagenome (GOLD analysis project Ga0007800, IMG submission 60366) | Freshwater microbial communities from Crystal Bog, Wisconsin, USA - MA14M | ecosystem: Environmental > Aquatic > Freshwater > Lake | place: Crystal Bog, Wisconsin, USA | collected 2009-07-06 | reverse complement strand
GACCCCAAGATTCGTTTTGGTTCCAGCAGGATTGGTTGGGAAAAGTTAAAGAAAGAGTTAGATAAATGTGTTCTTCTTTGTGCGAATTGTCACCGAGAAGAACATGAACGGGACTAAGGTGTTATGGCAGCATGTTTCCCTCTTAAGGAATTCGGTGACGGTTCAAGTCCGTCTAGTCCCATTTGGTGAAGATATGTCAAAATTAACAGATAAGATAAGAATAGACATAGACGCTTGTAATCAATTGGATATTATTGAAGGGCGAATCAGGGAAGCGATTATAGATATGTGCATGAAGCGGGTTTACGAAAGAAATGAAGATGTGATAAGAGAAGCGGATGTTTTAGCTGTTTTGAAAGAGTTAAACCTAACTGTGGTTTTTGAAAAATAAGGGCCGATGGTGTAAATCTGGCTAGTTTTGTTGCAACAGACTACGCCCAGAGCCTCTACAGTAACACGAGTTCTGGTGAGGCAGACTGTGAGGCATCTGTTCTCAGTTTACGGAACTAGGATGTAGGTTCGAATCCTACTCGGCCCACTTGCCTCAATCATTTAATTGGTCAGGATACGTGTCAGAAAGCTAAAAGTTGGAGTCTAGGAAGGTCGCTACCTCTAATTGTCCATCATGTGCGGCCACGGCACGCACTTCAGGAAGACCTGCACGGAAATACGGGTTCGAGTCCCGTTTGAGGCTTTAGGAGCATTGAAATGAGTCCTGGTAATACCTACGATTGGTTTGAATCAAATTGCGTGGCTATTGCTCGCGATGGCGAAGGTTGGCGTTTTGAATTTGATGATGGTAGCTCTACTACGGTTACTGGTAGAGATTTTGTGCTAGGAAATGAATACCCAAATGAATTCCTAATGGGTCAGAACCCACCCGATACGGTCGAAGCAATGTTGGAACGGAGAAAGAAAAAGAAAGAAGAAGAAAAACAAAAAGAAAGAACGCGGCGAGCCATCTATGTTGCTGATCGTGAGGAATACGTGAAAGCCAGCATAGATAGATTGGTGGAGTGGGGACATGGTATCAGAATGGATATCTTAGCCAAACGTGATGGTGCGTTATTAGTAGGTATTAGAGGCGAACTGATAACAATGTTTGACGCAGGTTTTGAAAAGGGTAAGAATCCATTGCGTAACATAACCGATGAGGTAAATCATGAGCAGAACAAAGACGGGGAAAAGAAGTAGTGGCGGCAAAGGTTGCGGCTACGAATTCTGGAAAAGCCGTTTAGGCAAAGGGTATGAAGACCCTGGCCCCGAAACGAAGGATTTAACCCACAAGAAAGAACGTCGTGCGGCTAAGCGTCAACTGGACGATGTACAACATGGTCGTGTTGGTACTGACGCAGTACGAGTGGACAGACCATGAGTGTTGAGGTAGTTACAGTAAACTATAACACTCCAGATTTAATTGAAAAATTAATAAAATCTGTACGTTATGTTGAGGGTAACTATCAAATTAGAGTTATAGATGGATCGGATAGAGAGCCATTCAAAAGTAAAATAAAAGAAGTCTGTGCCAAATTTTATAACGTAATTTTACAGCAGCAGGGTTGGAATATACATCACGGCAGAGGAATGGATTTGGCTGTTAGCACCAGTACATTTGAATGGTGTTTGGTTATAGATAGTGATAATTATTTGAAGTTGCCGATCATAGACAAGATGCTTGGTTGTCAAAAGAAAATTGTTGGTGGTTTTTGTTATGTGAATAATAGAGGGATGAACGTTTCAGAAGGCATTAAATATTATCACCCTTCTTTAATGCTGATGAATGTTGGCTATTATTTGGAGTTAAAAAAACAAGGAATAGGTTTTATTCATCATGGAGCACCTTGCATAAGGATAATGAGATATTTGCATGATAATAAATTAACGGATGCGGTTTGTTGCGATATTTGGGCTTCTATTGAGGCTGGCAGTGTTGTGAGTGAGTGTACCAGAGGCACCCGTAATAGATTTGGAATGAATTTGTAAGGATTTGAAAATGGGAATTCATTTATTTAGTTCGTCTACTTTCGACCAATCTGGTTATGCGTCACAACCGCCTAACCCTGATCCGACCAATTATAAGATAATGGAGTATTGGCAGCTTGGGAGATACCTTGTTGTTCAAGTAAAATATGTTGGTTGTACCAACTTTGAAGGCGTCAAAATATTAGTATTTCAAGATTGCACACTCAAAACACTTCTTGCTCAAGGCAAGATTGATCCGCACTTTGCTGCTAATAGGGATTATCATTCGCCTATCGCTCGTTTTGTCCCTACTGATCGGGGTAAGCTATTGGCATTGAATTTTGTGAGAGAATTGGTTAGGATGGAAAAGCATGAAAGACCCACTAGTTGACAAACTGAATCAAGCGGTGCATGTGCTTGACCAAAGTGCTGCTTTGAATCGAGATCAAGGCGATACAGCGGCAGCGGAAGCTGATCGGAAGATGGCCGATAGTTTCTCAGAGGCGAGCCACAAGATTGGCGAGATAATGCTTCGCATTGAGCGGAGGATTGAGAGAAACAGAAAGCGGCGGGAGCGTGGGCTTCCGCCGTTAACTATTGATGAACAAATCAAATTAGAGGAATTTGATTGGAAGAGCTTGTTGGGTAAGACACGGGAAGAAATAGTAGAAATACTCGGCAAACCTGATGATACAAGTGTTACTACTAAAAAACATAAAACACCAGGAATTTATGTTTACAGCGAGATTGAACTTCATTTTCTAGAGCATAATAATGGTACTTGCTGGTTAGTATTTGATAATGATGAACATAAAAGAATAGCAATTGCCGAAGGTGTTTTTAATCCGCAACCCCAGCCGCGAGAAACCATGAGATTGGCGGATGTAGACGAGCATCAACGTCATGTGATTCAGGCAATTTGTCCAGAGTTGCATGACGTTGCTTTGCATAAAAAAGGCAATGTTTACGTCGATTCAGATTTTTATTTCAAAGATGATCCTCGCAATGAAGAAGAAGGATACTTGGGTTGCGGTTTGAATGAGTTTGTTCCTGGGTCTGTTACCTACGAGAAATTGGTAACAATTCTTTACGTTCTGGTCTACTGTAACGAATTGGAGTTCGAAGATGGCTGAAGAGTACAAAGTAACTATGGGCATTGCTCCTGCGAAGGCAGTGGCGAATTCAGTTGAAGCTGATCGGGCCAAAGAGGAAAAAGCAGCTTTGGCAGCTAAACAAGCTCAAGAAGAAAAAGCCAACAACTATTTAATGGGTTGGAAAACTGGCGTTACTGGCGGCGGTTGCAAGGGCAGGGAGGAAAAGCGGGAGTTCATGGATGGTTATATGGCTGGCATTAAATTTTGGCGTAAACAAGTGGTCAGAACACGAAAAGCATTTGGGCTAGAGGGTGATAAATGAAAGTTAAGTGTTTGATTTGTGAAAAAGAGTTGGAATTAGATGACTATTACCTCAATGACGGAGGTTATATTTCTATTGAATTCCACTACGGCAGTCGGCACGATCAATGCCACGGAATGCCTGATAGTGGCAGTTCTGTAGAAGGGGCTTACAGAACTGCCGCGAGTAGAGGCGGTGCTTTCCAAGAATTGTTGTTAGCTGCTGATAAAATAGAAGCCTACATCTGTGATGATTGTTTTGAAAAGAAACACGCATTGATGAGAGGTTTCGTTATTGAAAGAAGTGTTGACATGAGGGAATTAAAACCTCTTTCTCGCGGGCAACAGTCATTAGAGCCGTGGGATTTGAATGAAGAACAAGCCGCTGCGATTCAACAAGCGATACAAGACGGCACTGCAAGGCCATTGATGAAAATTCAACCCCTGCCAGAATACCCGCACGATGCTCCATGAAAAAGCATTATAAGAAACATCTGGTTAAGTTTTGTCCTTTATGCGGCAGCAATGTTGTAACGCATATCGGGGACAATGCTTTTGTTTGTGGAACGGGAGACGTTGCTAAAGAGGCTGAGGAAAAGGTTGAATATAAAAATTCTCGATGTAATCGTGTTTTCGCTGTAGTTCAACCTATCAAGGATCAACGCGATAATACATTGCATCGTAAAAGCATTGGGGCTAAAGTAGATCAAATAAGGGGCAAAACATGAGTAATGTATTATATTCAACAAATGGCGAAGGGCGTTGGTGGAGGATTCAATGGGATGAACAATGTAATGAAGAGGTTATGTTTAGGGGTTGTTGTCAAGGCACTAAAGGGCACAAGGGGGTGCATTGGTGTTATGGGCCAGATGGTAGTTATGAATGGTCTGATAATGACGATGATCGGCAACATGATGGCGCTGCTGGAATGACGCCGCCAGGACACAAAGATTGGATTTCGCCTGTTGATATGGCGGATAAACACCATTTGAATTTTCGCAATGAAACGGAAGTTACTGATCCTGAGATTATTCGTAGGTTAAATGATGAAGAAGTAGAAGAAAATGCTTCTTATACTCGGCCAGTGGTATTGGATCAATTACCAAAAGAAATAAGGGAGAGATTTGAAGATGAGAAAGTGTAAGCATTGTAATAAAGACGTATCAGAATCTCATTTCTGCGAAGTTGCTCAACGGACGATTGAGTATAGCGAAGCGGAAGACGACAGTGGCGATTTCTTTTTGTCGGCTGCGGTTGGGTATGCTACCAACAGCGCTTTGTTAGGTGGCTTAGTCGGCGGCGATATGTTAGGCGGCATTGTTGGCGACATGTTGAATGGCGGGAGCTTGTTTGACTGATGAGCAAAACTGGCTTTTTCATTGAAGAAGATTTGTGCAGTTTGCAGGGTGCCTATCTTCAATGTTCTAAATGTGGTCGAAAGATTTTTGTACAAATTGCTTTGTGTGGAACTTGCCATAACGAGAGCATTCAGGCTGCTTGTGCTGAATGCGTATCCATGCATGGCGAGTTCTCGGCAGAGCATCCTGAAATTGCCAAAGAATTTGAAGAATGGAAAAAGAGCTAACTTTATGAAAACAAATAGAGGTCCGCCTAGACTTTTCAGTCTAGGCGATGAAAATTACAAACATTTACATGTCGCAACGCAAGTTGCGCAACCCCGAACAGCTTTCATCTATGATGGAGGCGGATTGTCTGCCGCCGATTGTGCTGGCAGAATTTGAAGATGGGACTATCCAACTTGAAGATGGTCATCATCGGTGTGTAGCGTATTGGTTAATGGGCAGGACTGAGTTGGAAAAGGGTGAGTACATATTGATTCAGAAAGACTCAAATTTCAGACCTAGATTCGGCAAGATTTATGATTTATTGAAACGTATCTAGTGTATGAAAGTCACTGTTACAACTTATCCTCAGAAAAAAAGACCCAAGAAAAAACCAAAGAAACAAAAGCCAAAAGGCCAGAAGACTCCGAAGTTTGTTTTGAATTTGAATTTAATAGGTAAGTATAGACAGGATGTAACTCTGCTAGATTTGGCTGATGGTAAATCTATTAAATTCAGAATAGAAGGTAATTCTAATAAGTCTTTGGAACTCGCGATTGGATATTACATAGTTGCGGCTTTGTGGCAGGAAACAAAGGTTGGTGGGAGAGTTTTTTTTAGATATGTTAATCCTGTGATGTTTCTTTTAGATGGGGATTTGTTAATAGATTTAGAACAGCTTGAAGAAGATTTATGAAACTTAAATGGAATAGCAGTGCTTGTGGAACGGAATCCTTTTGGCGGGAGTTATATGATCCTCCATATAACATTCCTTTTAGTGGGGCTGGTTTGTATGAAATGTATGATGGATCGTTTGTGAATATTATCAGGGGCGAAAAAAGGATGCCGCCCAAAGATTGGGATGAGCGCAAAGCAGATATTAGTGTTAAGGAATTTTGGGGTCAGACATTTTTTGGTAGGTTTTCTGAAAAACCAAGGCATACAGTGAAGATAATGGGGTTGAAATTAGTATGGTGGGGTTTGAAACGGTGGGCTTATTGGAATTATAGTCCAGAAGGCGTATTGTCAAGGACTTATAAATGGATGTTCAGGGTTGGTCCACTAGAGATAAGAAAAGTTATAGCCTGACTCACCACGAGTGAGAACAGATCGGTTGTCGTCCTTGTGGGCGACAACTGCATTTTAAAGGGATTAAAATGACAATAGACGACGAACTAGACAGGATTTATGAGCTAGTTGACAAGCTCTGTTGGGAAAGCAAATGGGAAGAAATCAATCAGCTTCTCATTGAAGCAAATACGGAAGAAAATTTGACATTAAGACTTGGCTGGCTAACGATCACGGCTTGTGTTAAAATGAAGTTGCCATTTCGTCCCATCTTTTATGAATGTACATGGATGATGTTGGACGAATATACAGAAGAACGCAAACAAAGTATAATGATGGGATTGTTATGAAAACCAGATTAGGATTTGTAAGTAATTCAAGTAGTAGCAGTTATACGATTGCCTATAAGCCGCAGGATTTGAAGTTTTGTAAACATTGCGGACGCGGCGATCAAGACCCTTTGGAAATGGTGCGGGAGGTTGTCACCACCAAACCTCTGAGGTCTGAGGATTGGATGGATAATGAAAATAGGATTATTTGGGATAGTGTTGATTCGCGTATTGAAGCCTTGACATATCAAATCGAGGGACTTCAAGCATCGAAAGATAAGTTGATGGATCGTCCCGCAGGGGCTGCATTTATTGACGATTATTCTCTTGAAAGTTGTACGGATGAAGAATTGAAAGACATGGAATCTTATCAGCCCAAAGTTTGGGAACAGATTCATCATTATGATACAATGATCCGCCATGCGGAAAATTGTATTCGTAGGTTGAAGCGATACAAATTGGAAGGGTTCTCAGTTTGTTCAGTTAATCTCAAATATGGTGAATCAGCGGCAACTAAGATTAAAGGTTTAGTTGATCGTGGTCTTGTTTCATACGCGAAGGATGTAACATGAAAAAAAGAAATGGTTTCGTTTCAAATAGTTCGTCGTCCAGTTTTGTGATAAATAAGAAGAATTTGTCAGCTACACAACTTGAACAAATCTATGACCATGTTCAATGTGGAGAAAAGTTTGGCATTGCATGTGCGGACTCCAATAATGAATGGAGCATCCACGAGGAAGGCGAAGAAATTCTTGGCAGCACTTCGATGGACAATTTCGATATGCAAGAATTTTTCCATAAAATAGGCGTTCAATCTAAATTTGTTAGGTGGGGCGATGGTTATTCTGGACATACTTACGAACGCGAATACGAAGATGAGTTCGATGGTGGCTTGCCTAGTTGGGTTAAGAACATTGAGTATGAATGCCCAAATTGTAATAACTCCTTCTGGGGCAAGCCTTTAGTAGCTGTGAAGTGCTGCCCCTACTGCGCATTTGAGATGAGTTGATTTACTATGGGGTAAACGGGGTATAATGTAGGAGCATACCCTGTTGTTGGAGGAAACATGAGAATTCTAAGCGAAGTACATGACTATTACGACGTGGTTCAGGCTCAAGGGCAAGACCTGACGATGGTATGGGTGCGCAAACCCGAAGAGGTTGCTCTTGAGCGAGGGCCAGCAGATCGTTGGGGCCGACGTGCTTCTAATTGGCCGTTCCCTGTTTACCCTTACCACCGTCGTTATCGGAGAGAGAAGAACGGGCCAGCTTCCACAAGTTGGTACATGGTAGGATTTTGCGGAAAGATTTACCCTGTGTTTAAGTTTGAAACAAAGTATGAAGCGGGCGAGAAGCCTGTGATTTGTTTCAATCTTCAACAAATTGATGAGTATGTGGAAGCCAATTTCAAAAGGGCATCAATTGACGAATATAAGTTGAAGATTCCCAAAAGGAAAAGGTATTGGTGGAAACATACTGCCAGAATGAAGTATTGGCCGTCTGATCTAATGCGGGATGAATTTGAAGCATTCTTTGCAAGGTGCGAGGAAAAAAAGGCTGCTTATGAGAAAATGTTTTTGGAAAAACGCAGCCCTGTGTTTATCGCTGATGACAATGATCCTCAACGTTGCACGATTACATACAATGCAGTGCTGAAGGAATTGGAGTTTTACAGGGTATTTGATCCATTTACTGCGTTTCAGGAAATTGCTATGTATTTTGGCAGCATGGCGGTTCCGTTGAATCCCATTCCTCCAATTTCTGACCGTGACCTCTCGGAGGCGAAAGGTTTCAACAAATTTAGTTTTCGTAAAGATAAATCAAAACCATAAAATTCTTAAAAATGTTCGAAAATATTTTCGGGTTTTGATATATACTGTATGAATAATATTATATTGACTAAAGAATTTTTGGTTCGTGAATATTGGGATTTGGAGAAAACACAACGAGTAATAGCCAAAGATGTTGGTGTTTCTTATACTTTTATTCAGATGAAGATGAAGGAATTGGGCATTCCATTACGTCCATCTGGTAGAAGAAGACCCGATTTGAAAAATAAAAAATTTGGTAAACTTTTGGTCTTGGAAAAAGCTGATGGTTCGGATGAAAGGCATCCCGCATGGTGTTGTTTGTGTGATTGTGGGAAGAAATGCGTGGCGACTACATCTGATTTGAACAGCAAGATAAGTTGCCCTGAATGTAGTTGGAAACGCACGGGACTTACTTTATGGAAAGGATATGGGGATATTAGTGGTAGATTTTGGTCAAGGATAAAATATTACGCTATTCAAAGAAATCTGAATTTTGATATATCTATTGAGAAAGCATGGAATTTATTTGTTAAACAAAATAAAAAATGTGCCCTTACAAATTCAGACATTCAAATATTCAGAAATGATAATGGAACTACAGCTTCTTTTGATAGAATAGATTCATTGAGAGGTTATGTAGAAGGAAATGTGCAGTGGGTACACAAGAAAATAAATATTATGAAAATGGATATGGACGAATCGGAGTTTGTCAAATGGTGTAAACTTGTTGTGGAGCGATCAGCATGAAAATAAGAAACGGATTTGTAAGTAATAGCAGTTCATCCTCTTTTTTGGTTGATATTTATGTTGATTGGCTGGCTAAAAGAAAAAGGAGAGCTATTAGCCGTCAGCAAGAAAAGAAGTTAAAGCAATGCGGCTTTAAACGTACCAATCAACATACGATGAACTTGGAGACAACGGGACTTAAAGAGGATGAAAAAGGTTACAGTTATGGATATTCTGTAGTTTGCAATCAGGATGATGTAATTGAATTCCTGGTAAAGAATAAAATTCCTTTCAATGCGTTGATTCATTACGGTCATGAGTCAATGTTATATGATGGGAAGTCTGACGAAGTAGACATTTTCCAGAATTTCGGAATACGTGCGGGAATGTATGGAATGAGAGACCCGCATGATTTAGAATATCCGCCGCATGAGAGGGTAAAATACCCAATCGAGTATCCGACAATTGAAGGAACGCCGTCGAATGAGGAATTGTTGAAAATGGCGGAAGATCATCCACCTCCTCAAAAATGGTTTGATGAAGAAGAATGAAAGACGTTGTTGGCAGATTCAAACCCGAAGAAGTCCTACCCTTTGCAGGAAAGGGGCCGAGGATTTTTCGTGGCAGCGATGGTAAAGAATACAATGTTCACATGAACTCTGTGCGATACCATTTGTTCAGCAGGTCGCGGCGGTGCGTTTGTTGCGGTTTACAAGGCACAACGATGGTGCTAGAATTCAATGGGAATTTGCATCGTCCGCATTTCAATCTTTATGGTCAATTGAATGGTGAATGGATTTTGTTCACAAAAGATCATATGCAGAACTGCGTGAATTGGATGCGGTTAAGAAGCATCGAACGCAAGTCAATAATGCTAAACGTAAAGCGAAACAAAGGCGTGAAAGTTCTAAAGCTAGAAATTCATAGTTGTCATGATTGTCCTTATGCCGAGCAAGAAGGACCAGGACCAGAAGTTTATTGTGTCTTAGCCAAATTTGATGGGGATGAACCAGTTTTTGGCTACAGACCAATTTGTCAAGGATATGAGGATTGGGAATTGCCGATACCAGAATGGTGTCCATTACCAGAAGGAGACAAGTCAATCACCTGAGTCGTCGCACTACCCCCGCAAGGGGATGTGAGGAACTTCGCGACAACACCGTTTAAGGTAGGAGGGATACTGCCCACTTGCACTACCGAGGTTGCAACGCAAACAGTCTGAGGGGATGAACGGCCCTGTGAAGACGGGTAGCGGCCAATAGAGAAATGACGACATAAAACAGAATCGCGGGTACTGGGTGATTGACTTTTTTTGTTTTCGCATATAATATGATTTTGGAGGGTTTTTATATGCGAAAAGATAATGGTAATGGTCATGAATCTTACTTATGCAGTAAGAATAAAAAGCAAGAGGGCGTAACTCCAGCAATTCTTCTTTGTGATCCTCATTATTCTTATAATGTGGCGCACGCGGTAAGGGCTGCGTCTTGCTTTGGGATTAAGCAAGTCTGGTTTACAGGTGACCGCGTTGCTATTGATCCTAAGTCACGTATGCCCCGCGAGGAACGCATGAAGGGTTATCGTGACGTAGAGCTAAGGCAACACGATTACGCTTTTGATGAATTTCCCAGAGGAACCGTGCCTGTTGCTGTTGAGCTAACTCCATCTTCAGAAAATTTGTTAGAATTTGAGCATCCCGAAAATGCTTTATATGTTTTCGGGCCAGAAGATGGCAGTCTTTCTCGTCCTCAGTTGCAGCATTGTCATCGTTTTGTAATGATTCCCACGCGCCATTGCGTTAATTTATCATCTGCGGTATATTTGATATTGTATGACCGCATGATGAAACAGTTCTTCAATGGTGATTTTCCTCTCAAGCGTGTAGACGAATATCTCAATGAGGATCGCGGCTGGTTCAAAGATTTAGATAAATTAGTGTTGAGGAATTCATGAGTAGCAGAGTTGTAGATTATGTTAATTCACCAGAGATCGAAGGCATAGTAGTTTGTGATAATTCGTGGTATCTTTTGGAGGTTCCTAAAACATTTCATGAAGAAATGTTGAAGCAGATTAAGGAACCCATCAAGCCGAATAAAAGACCACACATTTCAATCGCCAAGAATGAGGCTCCATCTGCTAATGTTGATGATTGGGGAATAAAATTTGTTGGCGAAAAAATAAAGTTTAAGTATGATACAAGGATTTGGTCTGAAAATGGCTATCATGTTTGGATAAATTGTTACAGCGAGGGGTTGTGTCGATTGCGTGAACATTTTGGATTGGTGACGCTCAAAGTGGTAGACCCGCCACCTGAAACGTTTTTTGTTAATTTTCACTTCACGCTTGGTCGTTTGGTTGCTAACAAGCCAAGACAATTAAGACCTCAATATAGATTGTGTCCGCAGTCTCATATTGATGTTGAAACTTTAATGCAGCACTTGTAAAATGGAAGAAAAAATACCTGTTCAAGAAATATTTGAACATCGCCGTCAGAATGATCCACAAGGGTTGATTGATGATTTGCTAAAGCAATCAGCCCGACAGGCCAAACGTATTCATGAGTTAGAAAAAGAATTAGAATCAAGACCACCTGCGCCATTGGATTTGCCTAAAAAGGGAAAGGGCAAAAAATGAACAGAGAAGAGTTGATGCCTCATCGAGCATTACTAGTCAAATTGTATATTGAAAGTGATGTTTCTGTAGATCGTTTGCCTTATAGTTCTGAGTTCGAGGATGTTTTCAGAATGTTTTTAGAGCGTAGTAAGCTGAGTATTGTCACTCGGTATGATTTATATCAGGAATTAGTTTCTTTGAGAAAAGCTGGGTTATTACCTACTAAGCGGCGGAAAGAAAAGGAGCATTCATCTACAGGTTATCGTCATCAATATGACTAATGTGGGTAAAGTTTATATCTTTAACACATTGAATTAAGCTGTTCTTTTCTTTTATAATTAATCTTTTGTTGATGAAGCACTTTGCGCCTGCGGCCATTGCTTTTTTTATGTGTTCTTTGTCTTCTATTCCGCTAACAAATATTGCTGGTGTAGTGATTCCAATTTGACGGATGCAACGTAATAATTCTATTCCGTCGAATTCAGGCAATATAAAATCTAATATAATCACATCGTATTTATTTAATTTAACCTTTTCTAAAGCCACGTTGGCATATTTACACCAGTCTATTACTCTACAAGTTTCTTTTAGAGTGTGGGCAATTAGTATGTAATCAACTGGGTTGTCTTCTACTATTCTGTAAAATTGTATGCTAAGATACGGCATACGTGTTTTACAGGAATATAACTATGGAGCCTCGAAAAGGACAGCCGCTTGTAAATGTTAGTTTTGATGAAGTTTTGGAACTCTGTCGCGAATTATCTTATAAAATAGGTGAAACAAGTCAAGGTAAAGATTTTCAACTTTGGGGTGTGCCTCGCAACGGTTTGATTATTGCAGGTTTAATGTCTCATTGTGGAAATTTTGGAATTAGGAAATCTCCACCTTTCACCCCTTCTTTTGTTGAAAATAACACAATTGTAGTTGATGATATCCACGACACAGGAAATACATTGACAACTTATGCTTTGCGTGGTATGACTACAGCTAGTTTATTCTGGCGTAAGAAATGCGAATTTTCAAACGAATGGCAAAAGAGATTCATACCTAAATGTAGCGGCTGCTGCGGTAGCTGTCAGGAGAACCATGAAGCCGACAGTAACAAACAATAACATTAGATATGGCTTATTCAGGGCCGATGCTGAATTGTTTACAGATGACCATTGTTTGCGTGGAATAACTTATACTGATCTTAAATCAGCAAATGCTGCACGCTTAGAAATGCGTAAACAAGTGCCCGTCGCTGAACGTAAGTTAATCGTTGTTCATGAAATTGATGAAAATAAGATAGGGAGTAGTTATGCCGTGGAGGAATGATAAGTGCCCTTGTGGATCGGGCAAAAAATATAAAAAATGTTGTTTGATAAAACAACGAGAACATGACATTCTGTTGTTAAAAGTGGCCCGCAGTCAAAAAATGATGAATTCCGTGTGTCCTGAATGTAACTCTGGAAAGTTATGGAAAGATTGTTGTTTTTCCAAACACTTAGCTGCTGCCCCAATAGCCAAGCCTGAAGGTAGATTAGAGCGTGTAGTAGCCCCTAGAAACCGCCCCTCAGTGGAAGCGGTTGAATTACCGCAGGCCAGGGTGGTTTAGAATGGCAGGGGTTTGCCGACTTCGGGCGGGGGTAGAGGCGAACCATCTTCTGTTGACGCTAGACAACTGAATAGGTGTAAACCTCTTTTGTCCCCGCCATTCTTTTTATAAAAAGCCAAAGATTGAGCTTTTGTTCCAAAAAAGATGACAATTTCTTTGTCATCTTCGACCCAATGGTACTTTAGTGCGTTTGTCCAGTTCTCAAAGGTAAGCATGTAGTATATAGTCCAGACGATTTTTTTCCCCAAGTTTACATTGGGGTTTGGGCAGGGTATAATCATGCGGAGGATTCCATGAAGTTCTTGAACTGCGTTACGGTAACGGGTGCTGACGATGGGATTTCCCCTGTCGAATTAGCCAATTTGACGATTGCCTACTCGTTTGTTGAATGGGGCATTTTGGTCTCTAAAAGCAGCTATGGGGAAGGTAAACCCCGCTACCCTTCAGATAAGTGGTTGCAAGAGTTGTTTGCCCTATGCAGAAGGGAAAGAGAATCACCGCACATCCCGAATGAGCCGCTATCGCTGTCTTTACATATCTGCGGAAAATGGATTCGGGACATTTGCGAGGGAAATTGGACCATCGCCGCCGAACTTTCTGGGTTTTCGTGGGATTTGTTCGAGCGGGTCCAATTGAACTTCTCTCCATACCTGGACAGGATTGATCCTGTTACTTTCGCAAATGCAATTCCTGACATTTTGAAACACAAAGAAATCATTTTTCAAATCAATCCCAAGGACTTTGCGGATACGTCCAATGAAAGATTCATAAAGTTGTTTAGGATGATCGCCTTGACCAACTTCAAAACTTCGGTTTTGTACGATAGTTCTGGTGGTTTGGGAGTTGTACCCGATTGCTGGACACACCCTTTGCGGCCTTTTGTTTGGTCTTCTAACAATTCAGCCCCGCCAGAATTTGGTTTGCATCGTGTTGGTTTTGCGGGCGGGTTATCACCAGCGAACTTTGAAGCACAATTGGCAGGAATTACGCAAGTATCTGGCGATGATTCTCCTTGTTGGATTGACACCGAAAGCGGTATTCGTACCGAAGAGAAATTTGATTCTACCAAAGTTGTGGAATTTCTGACAAAAAGTAAGCCTTTCTTAAAGGACAACTGGTATGAGTAGATTAGTGGTGCCCGTGAAGCGACCGAGTTGGGGTATTGACGTTGGTGATGCCTCATTGAAGGTTATCAAATTGGCCTATAATGAGGGCGGTTTACGGTTTTGGAGCGGGACGAATACGAATATCCGCGCAATCTATCGCAGCCCGACGCTCACCCCGAAGAAATGGTATCGGATGCCGTGGCGATTATGATGCATCGCCACAAATTTGATCCGAAAGAGCCAACCGTTGTCGGATTTGCTAGTCCTACTGGTTTGCAACGCTGGTTCCGTCCCCCGCCTATTGCTGCCGAGAAGTTGACCGAAGTTTGTTTGCACGGGTTGCACCAGTACGGATTTGATCGTCGCTGAGTTGAATGGTGATTTGTCCAAGCCTTTGTGGCAGAGAAACATTCCTTTGGGCGGTCAGCATTGGACCAAGCAATTGGCAAAAGAGTTGAAGCTGACATTTGCCAAGGCAGAACATTTGAAGAGGAATCTTGCTGACGCCGAAAAACCACAAGAAATCTTTCCTTTGATGAATCCTGTAACAATGGATATGTTATTGGAAATTCAAAGGTCTTTGGGTTTCTTTTTGAATTCTAATCCCAAAATGAACATTGACAGAGTGTTGTTTGTGGGGCCAGCCATTACTCCAGGTGTGTTTGGTCATTTGAAATTGGTGGAATCCCACCCCACGGGCAATTCGCAAGCCTCGCCTTCTTCGGGCCAGGGCTACCAAGGGAAAATTGACAATGTTGAAATGTGGAAACCTTTATTTTGCCATTTGAACCTCATCTTAACCCCGCTGTCGCGCAGTTAACCGATGAAGATTTCAAAGGTATCACCCGCATGGAAGTCCAAAATGCGGTGGAAGGATACATTTACATTGCCGAAGTAGTGTCGGCAAAGATCGTGAAAGCTGAGGGTGATTGGTCTACTACTCTACATGTGACGGTCAAAAACAGCAAAAAAGCTGGTTTTAATGGATTGCCAACTGGACCGTGGGAACCAGCCCCCGATGATCCTTACATTACTACTTTGTTGAACACTGGAATCGTGAGTCGTAGTTACGGAAGATTGATTCTCGAAAACGGTATCAACAACGAGTTGATTTGTTTCTTCCCGCCGAAAGGAGATTGAGATGCCAGAAGTTGTCATGTTGGTTGGCTTTCCTGCGAGCGCCAAAGGCACATTGGCCAAGACGTACAAAGGCTACACGATTTTGAATCGTGACTCTGTGGGCGGTGCTGTTCAAAAACTCATTCCAAAAATGGTAGTGGAACTCACGGCGGGCCGCAACGTGGTCTTAGACAACACGAATTGTACTTTGGAAGATCGCACGCCATTCATCGCGGCGGCGAAGAAAGCCAAGTCTCCAATTCATTGCGTGTGGGTTGACACGCCTCTTGAGGATTGCCAGATCAATGCGTTGATGCGCATGTGGGACCGCTACGGGCGGGTTTTCTTTGATTTGGGAGAAATGAAGGGTGTTAGTTCGGCTGATGGTCGTGGTGCCAATGATGACCCCAACATTTTCCCTGCCGTCGCTTTGTTCGCTTTCAAGAAGAAATTCGTGAAACCTAGTATTGATGAAGGTTTTGCTACTTTTACTCGCCAGAAATTTGTTCGTCAATGGCCAGTCACATTGACGGAGAAAGCATTATTTTTGGATTACGATGACACGCTGCGAAGAACTTTGGGCGGCGGCAAGTGGCCGACTGAACCTAGCCAAATTGAAATCCTGCCTCGCCGTTCCAAGGTGTTGAAGGATTGGGAGGCTAAGGGCTATAAGTTGCTTGGTGTCTCCAATCAGTCTGGTATTGGTGCAGGAACAATGACGCATGAACAAGCACAGGCTTGTTTCAATGCGACCAACAAGATGTTGGGACTCGATATTCATTATCGTTATTGCCATCATCGACCTGGACCGATTGGGTGTTATTGTAGGAAGCCACAGAGCGGGAGTCTTATATCGTTTATTCGCCAATACAACTTGGACCCAAAACAATGTGTTTTTGTCGGGGATCAGACGACCGACAAGACTTGTGCGGAACGTGTGGGCATTAAATACGTAGATCAAGCGGAATTTTTCCGATGATTACTATTTGCGGAGTAGAAGATACATTTGGAGGAGAATTGTATGAAACGTCGAGAATTCTTGGTCGGTGCCGCTGCTTTAACGGCAGTGCCCTTTTTGCCGAGTGTTAAGACCAAGGCGACGATGCCTGAACGGTTTTTGATCGGCGGTGCCCGTCCTGATCTTTGGGATTGCCCGCCGAATGGTATGAGCCGTCAATATACCGAACGGCAACGTCGATACAAATACTATGAAAAATGTATGCAAGACCCGTGGATTGTTGATAGGTTTTATACAATTCTTGATTCGATTGAATTCGATATTTCGTATACGATTGATGATTCAATCAAATTCTTAGACATCCATTCTCTTATAATTTGGGCAACAGTAGCCGTTTATGGCGACTTGTTTTTGGAATTGATACGTGATTATGAAAATAAGATGGTTGGTGCGCAAATATTATCGCCACACACAGTTTACCGAATTCAAACTGTGAGCGGTAAACTGTTGGAATTTCAACAAGGCAAAGAAGGACCAGATTATGGTGTTGTGGGGAAGGACTTTTGTACTATCGGTCGCGGACAAGGCACAGATGTAATAAGATTCCGTCCCGAAGATATTGTGCATTTTAGGTTGGGTGTTGATTTCAACGGACAAAAAAGCCACTGGGTGCCGTGCGTCTGGAATTGTGCAAAAAATGGAACCTTTGGTCGAGAAATGATGTATGGCACATCAATGTTAGAATTTGGTGCTTCTAATTCATTCGGAGAAAAGGCTTTTTGGCACCAGCCTGAAGTTTGGCAGCATGAAATATCTAAGTGTTGGAAGAACGGATGGGAAGAAGTCATGAGAAGAATATGAATTATAAAGAAGTACAATATGATACCACACCAACTTCCAAAAGGACTATTTGGGAGACGGTGTGCGGAAAATACCGTGTAGTTCTCTCTGTTTGTATGTATGGGCCTAAAGAAGGGCCGCAAGCTATACCAGATACATATTATGCAATGAAAGCTGAGGGAACGCAGTGGTCCACGATCAGCAAGCATCGGCAAAAAAATGCTGCCGAAAAGTCTGTAGAAAGAGAAATGAAATGTAATATAAGAGAGGAGAAAAGACTCGCCAAAGAAGAAAAGAAGCGAGTCAAAGAAGAATTGCGGAAGAAAAAGAATCGCAAAAAAAGAAAATGAGTTTTATTACCATTGTTATTCCAGTTTATAAAAAATTGCAATGTGTTCACATAATATGTAATTGCTTTTTTGTGCAAACTAATCCTAATTGGAAAATGATATTGGTTAATGATGGAACAGATGATGGTGATGCCGATGAAGTTTGTAGCTCGTACACAAAAGATAGTAGAATCACGTACCACAAAATACCTCATAAGGGTTGTTGGGGGCATAATTGTAGAAACTTCGGGTTATCTCTTACCGATACTGAATGGGTAGTATTATCTGGTCATGATAATTATTATGTTCCAACTTTTGTCGAATGAATCTGCTTTAGTTCGACATGAATTTGATCTTGTTTATTGGAATATGCTTCACAATTACTTCCGATACAACGTCAACAATCCTCCACATGTTCCAAATTTGGGCGACAAGAAATTCTTGCCACAAACTATTTTGAAGTTTGGGCATGTGGATATGGGAGCTTTTGCTACCAGGACTAAATTTGTCAGACAAGTTGGCGGGCTAGACGAGAAGAAGAATTCTGCTGATTGGACTTTAATTCAAAATTTGCAGGAAGTGATTAAACCTGATCGTATAATGAAGTTGCATAGATTTTTGTTTATACACAATTGATTGGGTTTACTTACATAGAAATCACGGGTATAATAGCGGCACGGAGGAAATGAATGTCTATTACCGTAAGTGTAGAGAAAAAGATTAGGCCACCGTTACATCTGCCGTATGGTAGTGTGCGTGCTTTGTTGACGCTGACTATCGTTGCTGTTGTGATTACGCAACTGGTCAGAGGCGAGGAAGTGGCTTTACTTTGGTCTGAAACGTTGATGATCGTCCTAGCTCACTACTTCACATCCAGGCGATTTATTAAGTTGCCTCCCGATGTAGTGAAGCAATTGGCGGAAACAGGCAGAGTGGAAAAAGAAATTCATCCATTGTGGCTTCCAAGGAATTCGATCAGAACGATACTTATTTGTGCATTTGTGGGAGTGGCTGTTTATTTGTATCAAGAACGGCAGCTTTTTGAACCGCGATCAGTTTCAATCTTGGGCGTTGTATTTGCTTACTTTGTAGGAATTTTTGCGAAATTCAAAAACAACGGAGTTTTTAATAGGTCGTTTGAAGATTTGAAAGCTATTATAGTGTTGGGTGTCATGGCAGCAGTTGCCGTTGTATACGCAATGCACTATGAGAATGTGCCGCACATAGACTTGTTGAGAAACGTTGCTCTAGGCAGTGTTTTGTTCTATTTTGGATCGAGGTAACATGATTTTGCCCTTCACAAAAATTCGTCTCTATGAGACGCCAGTGAAAAACGAATATGTGGCGAAAGTTTGGTATCACTTATTCGATGGTGACGACGTAGAGCGAATTGTACGGAAATGGAATTGCTCAGCGTGGCGGCAACTGCTTGGTGGGAGTCACTTGCACCTGAAGGTTGCGAACCTAATGATGGTCATATTTGTCAATGTGGCGATTTTTAGTAATTCCGCCACACGCATTCCGTCTTGATCTCTTTCTTCTTTCCTTGGGATGCGTGGTTTACAATATCTTTTTTGTGGCATTTGTATTTGCCATAAAGAGTATTGTATAATTCTGATTCATAGCCGCTCAGCATCCACGGGCCTTGGAATTTCTTGAGAGCTAAGGCCAATTCTACGTGGTCTTTTACTTCAAATTCATAATCATAGGCTTGTTTGGTGACGCGGCTTTCTGGGACATATGGCGGGTCTAGGTAGAGGAATGTTCGCGGCGAATTGATTTGCATAATCAATGCTACTGCGTCCGTTCTATGGATGATGACCTTCTTGAGCCGTTCTGCGATCAATGGAAGATGATCCAGCATTGTTTCCCATGCATTAACGTCTCCTGGCTTACCGCCTCTGAGTCGTTCTGACCAGCCAAAATCCGTCTTTAGCCCACCACGGCTCATCCTCCGTAAGACGTATTCTGTTACAGCAGGATCGGTAAATCCGTGCTTGGCTTGCTCAAAAGTCTCTTCGGCATAAGATAATTTTGCTAATTTGTTGATAAATCGCGTCGGTTTCTCTTGCAAGGCCCTAAAGATAGCAACTACATTAGGGTCCAAGTCATTGATGACCTCTCGTTCGGATGGCTCTTTGTTGAGCAACACTGAACCTGCCCCGATGAAGGGTTCTACATAGGTCATTTTCTGGTAATTTTTGGGGAACAGTGAAATTAACCATTCGGCTAAATATCGCTTGCCTCCATGAATTTTGAAAACTGGCCGCAGATAATTATTCATGTTTTTCTTTCTGATATTTTACTATCGTTTTGCAAAAGTCTAAAAACTCTTCAGTTGCAAAATCACTTTTCATTACGTTGATCCATTTGTGCGTCCACTGTATATTTCCTTCTAAATAACCTTTTTTAGAATCTATTCTATCAATACTAGCTGTTGTCAATCCAGTTTGTTGTCCTTTTTTATTAGGAGCAAATACTAAATCCAATCCAGATATCGCACATTTTCTATTTTGTTTCAAAAATAAATCCCATGCGTATTCTTTACTTATAGAAAATTCCCTTCCTCTAATTGTTGCTGTACGTTTTACATTAGACCAAAATATTCCTGACATTTCTCCGCATCCTCGGAAGTTGTTTATTTTATCATATTCTTTTTTACAGTTCAAGCAGGTGCAATTTCCTCGCCTAAGATGAGCCGACACCCTTATGACTTTTTCTCCGCATTCGCACTGGCATTCCCAATGTATTATTGGCTGTCCATTTACTATTTTGTCTTTTGCTCTTTGGATCACTTTTAATTTTCCTATTTTCTTGCCAGTAAAATCTTCATAATCGCATTTGCCGCAAGATACAGTGATTCCTCTTTTCAAATAAACTCCTTGGACTATTTTTTCTCGCCCGCAATCACAATTGCATAACCATCTAGCATTACCATTTTTACAACTTGTGGATTGCTCTTTTACAACTAGTTTCCCAAATCTTTGATCTTTTAATTCTAATAAGTTGCTCATAATTTACATCCATTATTTAAGTGTTATGCTGGTATTATATAGTAACCACCATAACATTTTTACGATGGATTTTTTGCTATTTACAAAGAATTTTAGATATGCTATTCTAAATAAGACTTTAGGGGCCATTCTGGGAACTTTGGTTGTTGAAATCGTAATGACCAGCCAAATGCAGGGTTCGATTCCCTGTGTGCTCCATTGAAGGTCAAGGAGAAATAATATGAACGTATATACTTGGGATTTTAATGATGCGTTGGGCGATACAATCATGGAGAAGTATGAAGGATTGTACGTCAAATTGATGGAGATAGGGAAAGATATCGGTGGTACTGATGTAATAATTACCTCAAATGAAATTGCATCTATGTTTGAAACTGCGACTTGTGGATTTTATCCACTAAATGTAACTGCTGGCAAGATCAGTTATATTGGTAGAATAAATAACAGATTCGAGATTCACAAATCAGATTTGGTTCCAAAAGATGAATTGTTTGCATTTGGAACTAAGGGAAGTGCGTTATTGCGGGTGGTGAATTTTATAATTTAAGGAATTTAATATGAAACAATTTACTTGGGATTTTAATACAGCGGTCGGAGATACGATCAAAGAGAAATATGAAACTCTTATGTTCAAGTTGCATGAAATAAAGGTTGCAATGGGCGATATCAAAATGATGATAGGTTCGCCTGAACTCTTGTGTATATTTGAGACGGCAACTCGCGATTTCAGGCCAGCATATGTTAGAATGACTTGGTTGACATATTGCGGCACGATGAATGATCGTATTGATATTTACAAATCTGAGTTAGCTCCAATAAATGAGTTGCTTTTATTCTTTGATATGGATGGAGAAGATCAAGAAATGGCAACATTGAAAATAGTGAACTTCATACAATGACAACACACGAAAAAAGATATTGCGGCCATATAAGGAAAAAGGAAATGGATGTACAGAAGTGTAAAGAATTAAGACAACTTTGTTGGGCTTCTTTAATGTCTTCTATAGATGAAATTGCTAGGATTTCTGAACATGGTCCCAATCTCATGGATCAAGATGATGAAGAATTAGTAAAAGCTGTATTTTCTATTGTTCATGGTGAATTGAATTATCACATTTATGCAAGCAATCAAAATTAAAGACGATCAAGTTCGCCAAAGTGGCGAGGATTTAATTTGCATAGATACAGAAGGAAAACAACATCGGGTGCTAGAATTCTTTAAGGTGTGGCACCTAGTTGGTTTGACTTATGATGATAAAAATATGTATTTGAAATTAGAGAAACATGATGAAGTGCCGACGACAAGAAATTAAAAGATTATTTGCCATCTTCGTAGAATAGATAGTATTATGAAACTACTTGATAAAATTTATTCCAAGTTAGACAAAACAATAAAATACGTATTTCAACTATGGGATGGGCTTATCAGCGAAGTTTCTTATATCGACAAAGACGACGGCAAAGATATTATTTGCGTCAGCACTCATACAGCTTGCAAGCTGGCCTGCAAATTCTGTTATATGACAGATTGTATTGGCAAGATTACGATGCGTTATATTAGTGCTGAGGAAATATGTGAACAAATCGAATACATCCGTAATGATCTTGGTTTGAAAGAAAAAATACTACTTATTTCTTACATGGGTTGTGGCGAGCCATTATTAAACCCAGAGCTTGTTGGTAGTATGTTAAGGATCAAAAGTAAGCTCCATTCTCGTTTTGGATTGGCAACTTTGATACCTTCTTGGGGTTGGGATAAATTCTTTGAACTAACAAAGAATGTAAAATTATATCAATTGCCATTGAAAGTACATTTGTCTTTGCATTTCATAGATGATGTTGTAAGAAAAGAATGGATGCCCTCTGCTTTAGAAGTAAAAGTCTCTATTGCTGCCTTGGAGTTTTATAAAGGTATTACTGGAAATTCAGTTGAAATTCATTATGCTTTGATTGATGGAGTTAATGATTCGAAAGAAACGGCTAGGAGTTTATCTGATTTGCTTTGGGACCGAGATATACCAGTTAAATTGCTGAAATATAATGAGCGGCCAGCGGCAGGGTGCAAAGCGAGTGATAATGTTAAAATGTTCATGCACATTTTGCAATCTGAGGGGATTCAAACAGAATACTACGAACCCCCAGGGGTTTCGATAGGTGCTTCATGTGGTCAGTTTTTAATGGATTATTATCACAAATATAATTTTATCGACCCCATTGATAAATGATGTTGTATCCATTGTCTTGAATGTGCTTTATTTTTGACAATGTTTGTTCGTATAATTTTTTGTATGTTATTTTTAGTATGGGATGTATATCGTCTGGATTGAATCTTGTAGGGTGTCCGTGCCAGTAACTTCCAAAATATTCATAAATAGTATTTGAGGCAGGATCATAGCCGTCTACCTTAAAACGACGATTGTTTATAAACATGACTCTTTCTCTAATCATGTTTAGATTTTTAAATGAATCAAGCCATTCATTAGCGGCGAATGATGTGTTAAATCCACAATGCGGACAGCCATTTTTACCATGTATGTGTCTTGAAGGGTCTTGTGTGAATTCTCCATGTTTTCTACACATTATTTTAATTTTTGTTTTCCAATTTATAAATCTTGTTTGTGAATAATCATAGCGATCTTTGTGTATATTTGTAGCCATTGATAAAAATTGTTCTTGTGTGGTCTTGCCAGAGCCGCATATTGGCGATCTATTGCATTTTGGGCAACCTTGCCCAGCCATATGTTTTTGCGGCTGTTGTTGAAATGCTCCATGTGTTTTGCATATTATTTTAACTTTTTTTCTTGTATCTTTATATCCAAGCTGAGAGTAATCATATTTCTCTTTATGAATAATTTTAGATTTATTGATGAAATCTGTTTCTGATAAAACTCCTTGCCCGCATTTGTAACATCCTCTTCCTTCTAAGTGCGTTTTTGCTAGATGTGTGCATATTCCGTGAATTGGGCAAATGAATGAGATTGATTTTTTATAACTAGCATATTCTGTAATAGAATAATCATATTTGTCGCCATGTATTTTTCTGGCCTTTTGTATAAATTGGTCTTTGTTGAGTGTCATAATACTATTATATAGTATCTTGACGTAGGATTTTGCTGTGGTTATTTATTTTTGCAAAAATTCACTATATAATGTATGATTACTCTAGAAGAATACCGCAAAGAACCAGAAGTTCATATGAATATACCGTTTTTGATTCGTCTTTTAGAGTATGCAAGGGAAGACGTAAAAACAGATATTGAATTACACAAAGTAGTGGAAAAGATGATTGCTTTGGGGTCCAAGACTCTTACAATGGCTGATTATAAGAAAATTGCTAGTTAGCCATAGAAATTAGTTGAATGCGATCAATGGGGATGCTTTTTCCAGGCATAACTTGCCAGTATTTAATCGGGCCGTCCATGTGAGATATGAGATGTTTGTTGTTAATTCTTATCTTCCACACGTCTCTTTCTTTTCCACCGTCTAAGTCTAATCCCAAACCATAAACGTGATCTGCGTTATTAGCAACAAAGATTCCGCCTGGGATTTCTTTGGTAGTTTCTGCTTGCGTGTAGATTTCTCTGTCGCTTACAGGACGGGCGGTATAGACTGATATGAACTTGCCTTTATTATTAGGGTTTTTTAATTCATTTATTAGTGCGAAGTAATCCATTTGGATTTTTTCGCTGTCAAAAATATCCTCATCCCCAGCATCTACAATATCATCAATTACTACTTTGCCTTCGTGTTTGAAGTACATGAAGTCTACGGTGTATTTGTTTTCTGGGTGTTGTAACTTAATCCTGCAAGAATCCGCTTCAGGCTCCCACCAATTATTACCTTTGTCAGGTTCATGGGCTTGGATTATAACAGCACTGCCGTTCCATGTTGGAATACGAGTCACGGTTTGTTTTACTTCTTCTCCAATTTGGGCCATGTTGGCATATGTTTGCTTGACTATTTCTTCAAACCTTTGGTCTATATCATCTTCTTTTTCGTAGGTTCCTCTTAATTTAGCTTCCATATCCCAGAGAGCACGAATAGCTTCATAGCTTGCGTCAAAATGTAAGTTAGAATTGAATTGGGGGCTTCTTCTGAAATCTATAATTTTTCCACCCCAATCTTCGTAGTGGCCTTGGTCTATATCTCTTAGCAAAGCATCTGTTTCTGGAAAGTTCATAGTTTTTAAATCCCTTTCCAGTTTTTGACGATCTATTTGATAGTTTCTTAGTTCCTCTCGTCTTTGAATTGAGAAGTCTCGGCTGGCTTCTAATAATTCCCAGAGTTTCTTCTTGTATTTGTCAAGGTTGACAGATACTTGGATATTCATTGATTCTAGGAATTGATAGAACGACTTCATTATTCTCCAATGTGGATAGCGGCTAGTTCTTGTTCGCCGTCGTCAGATGTGATTTGAATATAATTATAGGGTGGTGGTAGAAGTTCGATTCTTAAATGAGGTTTGAATTTCCTCAATAGAGTAAATAACTCCAATACAGTTTTACAATGATATTCTGGTGTTGTGGGTGTTTGTTCTATAGCTTCGTTTAACGAGTAAAATGTCATAATTAACCTTTTATGTATGGTCGATAATCTACTATTTCTAAATGATATCTATCGGTATGGATACATACCATTCCATCGTGGCCCAATTTAATCATATGGTCGGTAAGGGCTTGTGCATGTTGCAACAGTAAATTAGTTCTATCATCTGGGTCTCTAAATTGCATTAATTCGTCGTCTGTTAGTTTTACTGTGCCAAATTTACCAGCCAAATCATAAGCCTCGCGTGCTGTTAAAACAATGGGGTTTTTGAATTTAATGTTAGTTTTAGTAACATTTCCGTAGCTTTTAGCTCTGTGGTAGTTGGTATCATAATAAATACCACGTCCTAAATCACCTGGATCAGAAGCATACTCTTTATGATATCTTGGACGTTCTCCACGTCTGACGGGGATTCCTATTGTCGTGATCTTTTCGTAGATACGTTTTTTTGTTTCTTCGGTTACTTTGCCTTCTAACCATAGTTTGAAGTTCATGTTTATATTTATTATCCAAAACATAAATAACTTTAATGGATGCCATAATAATATCTGATCTACATCTGGGTAGTAGTGTTTGTCAAACCGCAGCTTTGCTGGATTTATTGCAAAACATTCATTCTGGCAAGCTGGTTTCAGAAAAACTTATTTTAAACGGTGATGTATTTGATTCTTGGGATTTCAGAAGGTTAAAGAAGAAACATTGGAAGATTTTGTCTATCATCAGGCGTTTATCTGACAGGATGGAAATTATTTGGATTAATGGGAATCATGATGGACCTGCTGAGATTATTTCTCATTTATTGGGAGTTTGCGTTAAAGATCAAGAAATAATAGAAAGTGGCAACAAAAAGATTATGATTTTGCACGGGGATAAGTTCGATGATTTCATTGCTGAATATCCCGTGACTACTTTCTTCGCTGATTGTATATATCGTTTTATGCAAATTATTGATTCGTCATTTTGGATGGCAAGAACAGCAAAAAGAACAAGTAAAACATTTTTGAAGTGTGTTGAAAGGGTTAAGCAGGGTGCTATAGAATATGCATTGAAGAATAATTGTAGTGCTGTTTGTGTGGGGCACACGCACCACGCAGAGAGTATTTGGTCAAAAGATGTTCAATATTTGAATTGTGGGTGTTGGACGGAGTTGCCTGCCAATTATGTTACAGTTGAAAATGGTGTGTTAGAAATTAAAGAGGTTATGGGATGAATATTTTTTATGGTATTTGTGGAGAGGGTTTGGGACATGCGTTAAGGTCTTATGCTGTAATAAAAATGTTGAATGCAGAAGGATTTGTAGTTCATGTTTTTACTTTTGGAGAGGCTTATAATTTTTATATGAATGAAAAATATCCTCATTTACATAAGATCGAAGGGCTACTTTTAGACCACGGCAATAATAAAGCTAACTTGTTAGGAACAGCCAGAAACTTTTTGCGTTTTTTTATGAATATGAAAAAAAATTTAAGGGACATACCTGATCTTGCTCCTAAATTTTGTATTACAGATTTCGAGCCTCTTATTCCTCGCATAGCAGGAAAATTGAAATTGCCCTGCATCAGCATTGATAACCAACATAAGTTTCTCTGCACAGCACGCGGTTTGCCATTTGATCTGAAATTGTATTCTTGGGCTGCTAGGTTTTTCATTAAATGGTGGATTCCACTTCCTCGACCGTATTTTCAAATTGTTACGACGTTCCACGATTTTGAAAGTACAGAGAAATGTATTAAGGCTAATGTGATAGTTCGAGATGAAATATTAAGATCAACACCCACGGTTGGAGACTACATTTTAGTCTATGTAAAAAAATCCATGTCTGAAAAAGTATTAGATGTATTGAGTAAGATTGATGATAAGTTTATAGTTTATGGTTTAAACCCAAAAGAATATTCTAATATGACTTTCAAAGAAATATCAAATGAAAGTTTTGTTAGAGATTTGGCGGGTTGTAAAAGGCTAATATGCACTGCTGGAAATCAATTGGTTGGGGAAGCTAAATTTTTGGGTAAGCCGCTATTGGTGATTCCTCTTAAAAATCAGACAGAACAAATGGTTAATGCGTGGTACGTAAAATCAGCGGGTATTGGGGATTATTGTTCAATAGATAACTTTGATGAGCGAGTGGTTTCTAATTTTTTGGTCAAAGACTATAAAATTAGTGACAAAACGAACGGCTTGGATAAAGTCATGTCTGCGTTAAATGATTTTGTTATCCGTGTTTAGTTATTCTGCTGGATCGGGCGGTAGTATTTTTTCTAGTTCTTCTTCAAGTTGTTCCAAGGGTTTTTTGAGGTCTATAACTATTGGTATAACTTTGGTAACTGTTAATAAAAAGCAAGTGCTGACAGATTTTCCAGCATCTTTTACTGTGATGCATATTACTGAAGTGCCTGATTTATCATCTTCTGGACAGATTGTTATTGTGCCTTTAAGACCTGATCTATCAATGGATATATCATCACCTTTAACTAATTTTTCATTCGTTGAAGATGCTGATAATTTTACAGTGCTAGGATTCACAAATTTCAAAGTGAACTTTATTTCTTTAGTACATTTATTTTCATCAGTTTCTTGATCGTCAATCCATGATATCCAAGGCCATCTGGGATTCGGTGGATGATGAGGTTTCGGTGTTGGTTTTGGCTTTGGAGGTTTCGGTGGTTTCGGTGGTTTCGGAGGTTTTGGTGGCGGTGTGCTTCTGCATTCGCATGATTTTTTGAATTCTTTGCAGGAAA
>Ga0007800_10000177_pt1 | contig 27735 bp, 24 predicted proteins | sample CryBogmetaGMA14M_FD_60366 | JGI IMG/M metagenome (GOLD analysis project Ga0007800, IMG submission 60366) | Freshwater microbial communities from Crystal Bog, Wisconsin, USA - MA14M | ecosystem: Environmental > Aquatic > Freshwater > Lake | place: Crystal Bog, Wisconsin, USA | collected 2009-07-06 | reverse complement strand
AAATAGACACAGTGACCGACATATGTCAGCGGCATCACCTTGCCATGGTTGAAGATGCTTGCCAGGCCCACGGAGCTGAATATTGCGGCAAGAAAGCCGGATCATTTGGCATCGGTTGTTTTTCATTCTACCCGACCAAGAACATGACTACGGGAGAGGGCGGCATGATTACCACCAACGACGAGAAGATTGCAGAAAAGTGCCGCCTCCTGCGCAGCCATGGCCAGCAACGCCGCTACCTGCACACCATCCTTGGTTTCAATTTCCGTATGACGGAAATGGCTGCGGCTATCGGTTTAGGACAGCTGAAAAAGCTTGATGCCAATAACGACAAAAGGATAGAAAACGCCCGTGTTTTAAGCGCTGACCTCGGTGGAATAAAAGGCTTGGTAATGCCAACGGTATTACCGGGCAGAAAACATGTCTTCCACCAGTTTACTATCCGGCTCACTTCAGCTTTTAAGATGACCAGGGATGAACTCAAGAAACGCCTTGAAGAGATGGGTATAGGTTGTGCCATCCATTACCCCATCCCGATACACAAACAGCCATACTATCTTGGTTTGGGTTATCGGGAAGAACTCCCAGTGTCGGAAAGGGCGGCTGAGGAAATACTTTCGCTACCAGTTCATCCAGCCCTCAGCCGTGCGGATTTAGAGACTATAGTAGGAGTGCTCGAGCATCTCTAAAAGGAGAATACTATCATTTCAACCGGCACTAGAATTGGAGTAACTGCATTACCTGCCGTACTTTGCTAACCCTACCAGTGCGTTTATAGGAGTGAAATCCAAAAATATAATAGGAGGAGAGAGCAATAATGCAAATACCCGCAGCAAAGGTATACTTTCCCGATGAAGACAAGGAGGATATCGCAGCCAAAGTAAAAGAAATATTATCTACAGGTCAACTCACTCTAGGGAAATATGGCAGGCAATTTGAGGAGGAATTCGCTAAGCACGTCGGCGTTAGGTATGCTGTTGCAGTCAATAGTGGCACCAGTGCCTTGGAAATAATACTTCGCGCTCTAAATGTACAAGGTTATTCTGTAATTGTGCCTACGAACACCTTCTTTGCTACTCCGGCAGCTGTAGTGCACGCCGGTGGGAAGGTCGTGTTTGCCGATGCCACCGATAATCTATGTCTTGACCCCGACAGCGTTAGGCAGAAAATACAGAAAGATACTAAGGGCATAATTCTAGTTCATATCGGGGGAGTGGTGACCCCACAGATAAAAGAAATACAGGAAATATGTCGTGACCATGACCTCTTTTTAGTAGAGGATGCTGCACATGCTCATGGAAGCATGTTGAACGGTAAAATGGCAGGGAGTTTTGGAAAAGCGGCGGCTTTTTCTTTCTATCCGACCAAGGTAATCACTTCCGGTGAGGGTGGGATGATAACGACGGATGACGAGAATATTTACAAAAGAGCCTTGGTCTTTCGCGACCAAGGTAAAGCAGGTTTTTTGGGGAATATACATACGGAAATGGGTTACAACTGGAGAATGAGTGAGATCCATGCAGTCATTGGGCTTTCGCAGTTTAACCGTCTTGATGAGTTCATCACAGGTCGGAGAAATATAGCCAAAGTTTATGATGAAGAACTCAAAGGGATAAATGGAGTGAATTCAGTTATAATCCCTACAAACGTAAAGTCGAACTATTACAAATATATTGCTCTTTTAGACAAAGGTGTTGACCGGGGAGCATTAAAGAAGGCACTAAAGGAGAAGTATAGCGTTAGTCTGAGCGGTGAGGTCTATGAACTACCCTGCCACTTGCAGCCCATATTCAAAGAATTATTTGGGTTTGTCGGTGGTGAATACCCGGTAGCTGAAGACTTATGTAAAAGGCAAATTTGTCTGCCGATATTTGTCACTATGACCGAGGAGCAGGCTAGATATGCGGCAGATTCTCTAAAGAAGGTCTTGGGAGAGGGGTTTTAAGATGAACATAGGCATCATTGGTGGCTCTGGCTTTATTGGCTCTCATATTGTTGACAAGTTGTTGGCCGTAGGCCACGAGGTCACCATCTTTGATATTATGGCTCCGACACGAGGTGATGTCCGGCACATTCACATAGACATTACCGATCTTTCAAAGACAACGGTAGCCTTAACCGGAAATTACGATATTATTTATTTACTCGCAGCCATGGCTGATGTAAATGATGTCTTCAGAAACCCTGTAGAAGCCATCCAGGTGAACGTCATGGGAACGGCTAATGTATTGGAGGCAGCCAGAAGAAATAAAATAGGGAGGGTCATTCTAGCGTCAACGGTCTGGGTCTATGAGATGGCGATGGACGAGCATGTGACTGAACACACGCCATTATCGCCGGAAAAGGTAAACCATATCTATACTGCCTCCAAGCTAGCTTCCGAGCTTTGTTGCTATAGTTACCATGCGCTCTATGGGCAGCAATTTACTATACTTCGTTACGGTATCCCTTATGGACCTAGGGCAAGAGGTGGAACTGTAGCTGCTGTATTCGTCAGAAAAGCACTAAATGGCGAACCCATCACTATAATGGGGGATGGCTCTCAGTACCGCAATTTCATTTATGTTGAAGACTTAGCTGAAGGGAATGTAGCCGCCTTGAAAGAAACGGCTATCAATGGTACCTATAACCTGGAAGGCTTAAAGCCGGTAACAATAAAAGAAGTTGCAGAAACAGTTAAGAAGCTGGTCGGGGATACCCGCATCGATTATCAAGAGGCCAGGGCCGGAGACTATAAAGCAAAAACGGTTTCTTCTGAGAAGGCTAAAACTGAGCTAGATTGGGAGCCCAAGGTGGACTTTGAAGAGGGCATGAGAAGGTATTTACAATGGTATCAAAAGAATGTCCCAAAGAAATGCAATTGAAGGGGAATGCTGTTTGCTTGCCGGGTCACCTTCGTAATGAGGAAATAAGATATATTGTCCGTGGAGCCTAAATGTCTACGAATGTGATATACCATGGAAAGATTAGTATTGGTGAAGGGGCTGTTGTCGAGGATAACGTTATCCTCGGTAACATAGAGGAAGGAGAACTGCGCATCGGGAAAGGCTGTATGATCAGGTCGGGGACAGTGATATATTCGGCTGTGAAAATCGGCGACAATTTCAAAAGCGGCCATAATGTTCTTATCAGAGAGAATACGGAAATTGGGCATGACGTATTGGCAGGGACAAACACGGTCATTGATGGAGATTGCAAGATAGGGAACGATGTAAAAATACAAACGGGCGTCTATGTGACACGATATACTGTTTTAGAAGATGGGGTTTTTTTAGGTCCTCATACTGTTACCACCAACGATAAGTATATGCAGTATGGGGATACGCTCAGAGGACCTACGATAAAGAGAAATGCTAAGGTCGGTGCCAACGTAACTATATTCCCGGCAGTTACTATTGGTGAGGACGCAGTGATTGGAGCCGGTTCGGTGGTGACCAGAGATGTAGCCCCTAGAGATATTGTGTTTGGCAATCCAGCTGGGAGACGGATGGATGTATAAAGGAAAGAGAATTGCAGTTATAGTGCCAGCATATAATGAAGCTAGGGTTATCGACAAAGTTCTCACCACGATTCCCCTATTCGTTGATAGAATCTATGCTATTGATGATGCCAGCGTCGATGATACCTTTGAGATTGCTTTCGATATTGCCAGCAAAGATAGCAGGGTGACTGTAATACATCGTGATAAGAATGGTGGTGTTGGGGCAGCTATTATAACCGGATATAGAGAGGCTTTCAGAGATAATATTGACGTGGTAGCTATCATGGGAGGGGATGGTCAGATGGACCCCAGTATACTGCATAATATCCTTGATCCAGTAGTAGAAAGCAAGGCTGATTATGCTAAAGGAGACAGACTATCTATTGCTCATCATAAAAGAGAAATGTCGGCTTGGAGAGCTTTTGGAAATGTTCTTCTTACACATCTAACCAGAATAGCCTCAGGATATAGACATATCTCTGACCCACAAAATGGCTACACAGCTATATCCATGCAAACACTGCGAAAACTCGACGTAGATAAGATAAGAAAAGACTTCGCTTTTGAGAATGATCTGCTGGTAAAACTGAGCGTGGTGGAAGCACGAGTGTTAGATATACAGCACCCTGCAGTGTATTCTGGGAATGGCTCTAAGATAAAATACCCTCGTTTCATCGTGCAAACAAGCTGGCTTCTTCTTAAAGATTTTTTATGGCGTCTCTGGGTGAAGTATATTAAACACCATTTCCTAAAAGTCAGTAAATATTAGGCAGGCAAGGATGATTAAAGTAGGGGTTATCGGTCTGGGAGCAATGGGGAAAAACCATGTTCGGGTTTATTCTGAGCTGGCAGATGTAGAACTCGTCGGTATAGCCGATCCTAATGATGAACTGGCACAAAACCTTGCTAAAAAATACCATACCGCACCATTCCGCGATTATAAAGAGCTTCTCTTACAGAACTTGGACGCCGTAAGCATTGCTGTGCCTACCTCTCTCCACAAAGAAATCGCCTTGGATTCAGCACGCGCTGGGGTGCATATACTGGTGGAAAAACCAATTGCTGATACCATAGCAGCCGCCAAGGAGATAATAAAATACGCTGATAACAGCGGAATCAAACTCATGGTAGGATACATAGAGAGATTCAATCCGGTTATATCAATACTAAAAGAAAAGATAGCCGAAACCGAGGTTAATCTGATTGAAATCACTCGAATTGGACCCTTACCACCAAGAATAAAGGATGTCGGCGTAGTAGTGGATTTAGCATCCCATGATATTGACCTTATAAGTTACTTGACAGATTCAGAATTTAAAACAATATACAGTCTGACTTCAAGCAATTTATCTAAGCATGAAGATGTAGCTATCCTCCTCTTTGGAATGGCCAATGGCACTTTGGCTAGAGTAACAGTGGACTGGCTCACACCTTTCAAGGTAAGAGAGATCAATGTAGCAACCGAGAAGAAATTCATAAAAGCCTCACTCATTGACCAAAAGCTGTTTGAGTATGACAAGTACGAGAGAGACGGCTCCTATCGGGTAAAGGAGATTCATATCCCCTTTAGCGAACCACTAAAAATAGAACTCGCAGCTTTCATTGATAGTATCCGTAATGACACTCAGCCACCAATTAGCGGTAAGGATGGACTTAAAGCCCTAGAGGTCGCGTTTTCTTGTTTAGAGAGCCAGACTAGAGAATAGTCCAAAATAGCTAAGGATTTTGAGGCCATGAAGATCTGTGCTATCACATCTTCCTTCCCTAGGTTTGAAGGCGATTTTTCAGGAGTCTTTGTTTATAACCTTATCGCTGGCTTATCCAAGAAAAATGAAATTCACGTAGTATATCCCACAAATGTTAAATGGTCGGGCAATAATTCAGAGTTATTTTATCGCCACCCGATTCCATATCCTTTCAGTACGTACCCTATGGCGCAGGTTCACGGGATAGGACTTATAAAGGTAGTACCGCTCTTCATTGACATGGCGCAACAGATCAAACATGTGAAACATGAATACCACATAGACCTTTTCCATGCTTTCTGGACCATCCCCTGCGGTTTTATAACCGCCTTATGCTGCGGAGAAACCCCATTGCTGACTACACTTGAAGGCTCCGACCTTGAAGTCTTTGGAAGGAAAATATTCTCCACACATTTCATTAAGTATGCCCTCAAGCAATCAACGAGAATAATGGCTATAAGCAACGAGCTAAAACGTGAGGCAATCGAGCTCGGCGCTAGAGAAGATAAAATTTCCACTTTCCCTGACGGCGTGGATACAAGCAAGTTCAAACCAATGGATAAATCAGCCTTAAGAGAAAAACTTGGCTTTACTGAAGACTTCTTGGTCCTCTATGTCGGTAGCCTTTTTAAAATCAAGAGAATTGATAGGCTTATCAGGGTGGGTACCAACCTTAGTAAAGATTTTGATATTCAAATTTTAGTCATCGGTGACGGTCCAGAGAGGCAAAATCTAGAAAGTCTGGCAAGGGACCTCGGTCTGAAAAATATTACTTTCAGGGGAACCGTACCGCATGATGATATACCCTCCTATATGGCAGCCTCGGATGTCCTTGTGCTTCCTTCTGAAACAGAGGGGCTTCCGAGCTGCATTCAGGAAGCCATGGCCTGTGGCATCCCTGTAGTAGCCAGCCGTGTGGGCGGAATACCCGACCTCGTCACCGATGGAGTAACCGGATATCTGGCTGATGGTGAAGTAGAGATGGAAAAATATTTGAGAAAAATGGTTTGCTCTCCAGGTTCAGTTTCTCTGATGGGCAAAAATGCCCTTGATTTTGCCAAGCAAAATCTATCACTTGACCATATAGTTCAGCGGATTGAAGAGTTGTATGAAGCGCTGCTGTATTAATAAGGGCTGTATTGAATTTCATCGATCTCGTATCCCTTGGTCAGCGCAATGAGAGCATGATGAAGAGTAAAAAGCAATTAAGTATAGGATTAGTAACACTTTTTAATGTCGAAGCCGGCGATGTTTTCTTATTGAATATGGTAAAGATATTGAGTGGTCTTTCAAATAATCTTTCTGTGCTTAGCCCAGGTACCATGCTAACAAGTACCGAGAAGATACATGTCTATCCTGTACCATACAACATCGGGAAAGGCGTCTTTGCTCAAGTCTTTAATCAAATCGTTTTCCAGCTAAGGGTTTCTTGTAAATTGGCCAGGCTAGCCAAGAAAGTAGACTTATGGGTCTTTTTCGGTGGTGAAGGGCTCTTGTTGCCTTTGCTTACGATAAAAGCATCTAGGCGAAAGGTTGCCCTAGTTTTAGCTGGATGGCTAGAAAAGGAAGCTGAATTTAAAAGTAATGTGCTATATAAACCCTATTCGCTTCTTAAAAAGATTAATTGCTGTCTGGCAGATGGAATTACTGTTTATTCGCCAAGACTTGTTGATGATTGGCGGTTGCAAAGGCATTATAGCAAGATATCTATTGCTAGTGAGCATTTTCTGGATTTTGATAAATTTAAACGGCAAATACCACTTCGCAATAGACCTAACCTTCTGGGGTACATCGGTCGCCTGGATGAGGAAAAGGGCATCCTTAACTTACTGGAAGCTATTCCAATGATCTTAGAGAGAAACCATAGCATCAGCTTTCTGATAGGTGGAGATGGGCTGCTTCGTCCCAAAGTTCAGAAGTATCTAAAACAACCAAAGTTACGAGGTAGAATCAATTTCATAGGATGGATCCCCCACGATAAATTACCAGACTATCTTAATAAACTAAAACTGCTTATTATACCTTCATATACCGAGGGAATATCAAATGTTATGCTCGAAGCCATGGCTTGTGGTACCCCGGTATTGGCGACCCCGGTTGGTGCCATTCCGGACGTAATCATTGATGAACGAAGCGGCTTTATAATGAAAAACAACTCTCCGGAATGCATCACCAGAAATATCATTAGGGCTATCAACCACCCCAAACTCGTGAGTATTGCAGAGAATGGCCGCAGTTTTGTTATGAAAGAATTTACCTACGAGAGAACAATTGAAAAGTTCAGGAATGTTCTTGCTGGTTTGAAATGAACATAACCGAGAGATTATCTGCTATTTGCTAGTAAATGGATAAACTACATCAGCAGTGGTGGGAGATTCAACTCTCCTATATTAAGAAAGATAGGTGTGAAAAATGAAAAAAGCATTGTTAACAGGGATAACGGGTCAGGATGGGTCTTATCTGGCCGAGTTTTTACTGTCAAGGGGCTATGAAGTACACGGACTTGTCCGAAGAGCAAGCACTTTTAATACTTCCCGAATAGACCATCTGATTTCTGATTCTCATGAGAAAGAGACCAATCTATTTTTGTATCACGGAGACCTTTCTGATGGCTTTCAGATAACTAATCTGCTTAATATTGTTCAACCAGACGAAATCTATCATTTGGGAGCTCAAACCCATGTGAGAGTTAGCTTTGATATGCCTCTTTACACCGGGGATATAACTGCCCTTGGCACCACCAGAATATTAGAAGCTATAAGGATAAGTGGTATTAAAGCTAAGTTATATCAGGCTTCAAGTAGCGAAATGTTTGGTGGTTCGACACCGCCTCAAAATGAGAATACACCCTTCCATCCCAGAAGCCCTTATGCAGCAGCCAAGGTTTATGCCTACTGGATGGCGGTAAATTACCGGGAGGGATATGATCTGTTTGCCTCTAATGGCATTCTCTTTAATCATGAATCACCTCGGCGAGGCGAAACCTTTGTTACTCGGAAGATAACCCGTGCTGTTGCTCATATCCTAGCTAAAAGGCAGCAGTATCTCTACCTGGGTAATCTGGAAGCACGAAGGGACTGGGGATATGCCCCTGAATATGTAGAGGCAATGTGGCTCATTCTACAGCAAAATGAGCCCGGTGACTATATTATTGGAACAGGTGAGTGCCATTCGGTGAAGGAGTTCGTAGAGGAAGCCTTTGATTACGTAGCTTTAGACTGGGAAAGGTATGTAAAGATAGACTCACGCTACTTTAGACCAACTGAGGCGGAGGCTTTGATAGCTGATGCATCGAAAGCAAGAGAGAAAATAGGATGGAAACCAAAAGTGACATTTAAAGATCTCGTTAGAATAATGGTGGATTCGGATATTGAAGCCCTGGGGCTGAAGCCTCCCGGGGAAGGGAAAGTTATTCTTGCTAGGTACGGGCTGAATACGGTTGATAGAGCTTTAATCAATCCAACAAGGGGGACAGAGAATTGAGTTATCTGGCTACTAAAAGGCTCTTGGTAACCGGCGGAGCTGGCTTCTTGGGAAAGTTTGTAGTAAAGAAACTGGAGGATATGGGATGTAGAGAAATCTTCGTCCCTCGCAGTGCGGAATATGATCTTGTTGATAATGAAGCCGTAAAAAGACTGTATTTTAAGTCTAAGCCTCATGTCGTTATTCACCTTGCGGCTAAAGTCGGCGGCATTGGCGCCAACAGACAAAACCCTGGGAAATTCTTTTACGATAATTTGATGATGGGTATCCAGATGATGGAACAGGGAAGGCTTTTCGGGTTGGATAAATTCATAGCTGTAGGCACTGTCTGTGCCTATCCCAAGTTCACCCCGCTTCCCTTTAAGGAAGAGGATCTCTGGAATGGCTATCCTGAGGAAACCAATGCCCCTTACGGCTTGGCTAAGAAGATGCTGCTGGTCCAGGCTCAGGCGTATCGTCAGGAATATGGGTTTGACGCCATTTTCCTGCTTCCGGTGAACCTTTACGGACCTGGGGATAATTTTGAGCCGGCGTCCTCACATGTTATTCCAGCGCTGATTAAAAAGTGCATTGATGCGGTAGAGAACGGAGAAGACAAGATAGTGGTTTGGGGAACTGGCGAAGCATCAAGAGAGTTTCTGTATGTAGAAGATGCCGCTGAGGGGATAGTCTTGGCTACAGAGAAATATAATAAGCCGGAGCCGTTGAATATCGGCGCTGGTTTTGAGATAAAGATTAAAGATTTGGTTAGACTGATAATGGAACTCGCCGGATTTAATGGTATAGTTCAATGGGACGTTTCAAAGCCGGATGGGCAACCAAGAAGATCCTTGGATGTATCAAAGGCTGAGAAGGAGCTTGGTTTTAAAGCGAAGACAAATTTTAGGGATGGGCTTTACAAAACTATCGAGTGGTACAAAACACAGAGGATGATCAGAACATGAAGTTACACATCGGGTGTGGCGATAGGTATATCCCGGGTTTTGTCCACATTGATGTACGGAAACTGCCCCACATAGATTTTGTTACATCAGCAGATAAATTGGATATGTTTGGGGATAACTCCGCAGACCTGATTTATACTTGTCACGTCCTTGAGCACTTTGGTAGAAGCCGCACTGAAGGAGTTCTGAAAGAATGGCATCGGGTTCTAAAGCCGGGGGGTATCCTTCGCCTTGCAGTTCCTGACTTTGAGAAGTTGGTGCAGGTTTACCTTAAAACGAAAGATCTAAAACTTATAATTGGCCCATTATTTGGCAGACAGGATTACCCAGAAAATACCCACTATACAGTATTTGACTTCATGTCTTTATTTGACACATTAACAAGCGCAGGTTTTAAAAATATTCATAGATATGATTGGGAACAGACAACTCACAGAGAATATGATGATTATTCTCAGGCTTACATTCCCCACTTGGATAAGGAGCACGGTATATTAATAAGCCTAAATATAGAGTGTGAAAAGTGAAAATCATTTATAGCTGGGGGCATTCTGATAGTACGATTAAACCCTTTATCGAAGAGGAAATCAAAGAGTGGATTAATGCTGGATATAACATTTCCGAGGTAAGAGATAGAGAAGAACTTGGCGTAACTGCACCCTGGTCGCCACAAGAACTAGACAGACGCTATCAGAGTAAAGATAATAAATTGCTGAGACTATATGATAAAGTTGAGAGGATGGCAGAGAATCATGATATTTTCATTACCAATCACGGTAATGTTTACCATCCGGAGTTTGTTAAGTCTCTGAAACACATGAACATTTATACCGTTATTTGTTCTGGTGACGATCCAGAAGCTTCGAATTATTGCTCAAAGCCGTATGTCCATGCTTTTGACCATAGTTTTGCTTGGGCAGTCAATTTTAACAGCGATACTAAGATGACAGATAAATTCCTGCAATGGGGAGCCAAAAGGGCTGACTACTGGCCATATGGTGTTTGGACGAAGGCATACGATACTTCATTAACAGAGCAGGATATTCTTAATAAGAAAAGAGACATAGACCTGGTATATGTGGGTTACCCTTCCACTAAGCTGGCTCGTTTGGTGAAGCTTAAGCAAGCCTTTCCCCAGATGGTATTATATGGGCATGGCTGGAATTTGAAAACATGCTTGGGAAGCCCAATTTCCTATCGTATGCGTTATGGAAGTTGGAATAGGGAAGCGTTCTTATCAAGTTTCAAAGCGGTTTTCTTGGGTTTGTGGCGGGTCAAGGAATTGCCTATAGCTGACTTAGTTCCCCTTTACCAGAGATGTAAAATAGGTATAAATATGCATTTGTCTTTTGGGCCAAGCAATTTAAGAACTTTCCAGCTACCGGCAAACGGTATGTTGCAAATCTGCGATTGCCCAGAAGGCTTAGGGCAAGTTTACCAAATTGGTAAAGAGATCACTGTTTATCATTCTGTTGGTGAGGCAATTGAGCTGATCAGATATTATCTGGAACACGACAATGAAAGAAAGGAAATTGCTATCGCGGGGTTTAGACGAACCGTAATTGATTATAAAAGGTTAACTACCTTTGCGAAGGCTGTAGAGAAAATAAAAAGAGGTATGCTTCAAGATGGGATTATGTTCTTCAAAGATGGCAGCCCAATACGGTGCAATGAAAGCTAGAAGATCAGAGAAAAAAGCTCTGTTCGTTGTAAGCAGTACCGCTCAAGCAGAAATGTTTAGTTCGATCAGTAAACAACTGCTCAATTGGGATATTTTAGCTATCAATATAAACAAATGGTTCAAGCGAGAAGAGATTGAGAAGGCGCTGGAACGCGTCGGACTACCATTTAAAACTATCGGAAGTTGTAGGGAAAGAGCTACGAACCAAATTTTAAAGGAAGAGCAACCCGATGTTGTCGTATTCGGAAACGATATGAATCCAATGGATAAATTAATTATCAGGAGTGCCAGCTCTTTTGGTATTCCTACGCTATTAGTCCAGGATGGGATTCTGGTTGCAAATACGGACGTAACTGATATGTCTAATAATGCGAAGAGTCGACTTAATTATTGGGCTAGTATTCCTCCACGAATATTTGGACTAATTAGAAGCAAGCAATATTCCTTGGGTGGGAAAGCTGTCGTTGTTTTCTTGGAATGGAAATATGGCACCAGGGAAAAACCAGAAATCTACGGATGCGGGGATTGCTCAAAAATAGCAGTATTTGGTGAAGCGGTAAAGGATATATTTATTTCCAGAGGGATTGATACTGAGCGAATTGTGGTGACGGGCAATCCCAAGTTCGATCAACTCTTAGACTGCAAGCCTCATGACCAAAAGCAAAATATCATAACAAGATTGGGCATTCCTCCTGATAAAGAGATTATTCTTCTTGTAACTCAGCCCTTTGTCGAAGGTCGCATATGGAATTCTAGCCAGAGAAAAGAATTTATCGTGTCAATAGTTGATGCTACGGCAGCATTGCCAAATGCTCAATTGATAATCAAGCTTCATCATCCTCAAGAATCAGAGCAGGATTACTTCGAAATAATACGAGACATCACCCAACGCCCGATTATTTGTAGTAATGTGCCTATCAATGAGCTTCTCAAGGCCTGTAGTCTTGTTTTAGTCACGTCATCTACCGTAGCCCTTGAAGCTATGGCAATAGGCAAGCCGGTAGTGGTAGTAAACGTATTTAAAAACCGTGATGCCGCTTTTTTTAGTGAAAGCGGCGCCCTATTTGCGGAAGAGAAAGAGGACATATTATCCGTGATGAGGAAAGCCTTATATGAATATCAAGAAGGAAATGAGATGACTAAGGCCAGAGATAGGTTTGTTTATCGACAAGCTTACTTGCAGGATGGGCAAGCCTCAAAAAGAATTGCAGATCTAATAATGAGTATGCACTAATTGTATATGAAGACTTAATTATGTACACAACACAAAGCCATGTAACATTGAAAATTTTCTCTACCGCGTTTTTCCTATGTATTGCATTAGCCATCATTCTAATTACCAGAAATCCCAGCAGAGGATATGAACTGTCAATCTACAGTGCCATTTCTCCTATTACTTGGGCATTGCTGGTCACAGCTATCGCAGGCGGTGTTTATATTACTGTTCACCAAGCCGCTGCCCAAGCAAAGGAAAGCACGCATTGGTGGCAAATAGGGACACTAATAATCGTATTGAGCAACTTGGTAATATTATTATTGTCATACCTCCGAGGCTATGCATTTAATGCTATTGATGATCATCTCACTCATTTGGGCCAGGTAAAGACTATATTACTATCTGGGCATTTAGCCACAGTTAATGTTTATCCGCCAACGCACATTCTGATTGCTCAAGTCTCCACTATTCTGAAAATCACACCGGAAATTATAATCAATTTTGCTGGCCCCTTTTTTTTCCTCTTGTTTGTAATGTTCACTTTTTTCCTGTCCAGGGAAATTATGCCAAAGTCAGCAGCGATACTCGCTACGGTTGCCAGCACTGTGCTTTGTTGTTACTACTATATCCAAATATTCCCTATGGGTTTTAGCTTTGCTACTTTCCCCCTTATCTTCTATCTGTACTTTAAACATCAAAAAAAGAATCATCCCGGTTTCGTACTCTTATTGATGGCGCTTATCGTGTTCACAGTGCTCTTTCATATGGTTGCATCATTTATGTTGACGTTGGCTCTATTGATAATGGAACTAAGTAAACCTCTTGCTAATTGGTTATATTTCAACAGGCGAGAGAACGACAATGCTCATGTGCGAAGCAAGTCACGAATTATCTATAACTTCTTTCTAGTGTCGTTGATAGCTCTCTTTTTATGGGTATGGAACTACTACGGTATTTGGCAGAGTACTGTAATTAATGTAGCTAGGTGGTTCCACGCAGAGCTTCTAGCGCCAGCCATGACACAGCAAGCATCTGCGGCCTTCGGAGAATTACACTTAAATCTGCTAGCCCAGTTTGAGTTATTTTTTAAGATGTACGGAGTTTTCTTTATCTATGGTGTTTTTTCTATGATAGCCATCATAGTTATTTTAAGAAAGAGAGCTTCATCAAGCATTATAAATGTTAAAAGCGTTTTTATGTTCTCCTGCTTCTTCTTGGTTTCAGCTATTATGTGTCTGATAGACCTTGTACAGCCTTTAACGGGTCTGGGTGCTGGCAGAATCTTATGGCTAGTAGCCTCTCTATTCCCCCCACTTGTAGGGTTAGCCTCGTATACAATAGGAGGAATGGCAACAAACAAGAATGCGAATATGTTTGAAGGTGCTTTGTCAAAGCCATACAAAATAAGTCATGGCAGAATTATGGTCGTATTTTTAACCATTTTTACCTGTTCCATTATCGGGGTTATAAGCATATACCCTTCACCTTTTATCCTTCAGCCTAACATGCAAGCTACTTATATGGATACAGACGGCGAATATTGGCTACTAAAGCAAGGGAATCCAGATATTAGGACTCTCGGAGTGGGTTACATAACCACAAGCCGATTTGCTGCTGCCCTATTTGGGATAGAGGGAAAGAAATTCCCAAAATGGGACAATTTTGCCCCTGCTCACTTCAACTACAATAAATTCCAGTACTTCGGTGAGTCTCTTGGTAAAAACGAATATCTTACAATTAGTAAAGCAGGGAAGCTAACCTATCTTGACCTATATCCACAAATTGATAAATTTACAAATGGCGATTTTACCAGACTAGGGGAAGACCCTACTGTTGACAAGCTGTACTGTAACAGTGAGATGGAAGTCTATTACATCCGTGGATAGGCTATAGGAAAATAGGTTAACTATAGCTTAAAGAAATATAGAGGGAATAATTCTGGGAGTGAGATGAAATTTGGAGCAGACTTTACGGTTCCAATGTTCAGCTTTGTATTATTTGGCTGTCTGCATCTATTTTAATGTTCTAAGACGAAGAAAACGGCGATTACTATCAGCCAAGTCCCCCTTAATAGAACAATTCTTTCTATCTTATCCCTGCTATAAGTTATTGTACTGTGGTTTATGTATTTAAAAGGAATGGTACAGGTGAAAAAGGCAATAATAATATTGGAAGCGAGGACATTGCTTGGGTCCGGCTTATTAAGTAATGCAAACAACCTTAGAAACTTTGTTGAAATCAATCTAGGGATTCCATTGCTGATCAAGAAACTCAACAAGAACTACGAAGTAACCATTATTTCTCCGGACGAAATTCCTACTAAAAACAATGTAAGAATTAAGGGTTTACCCATCACAGAAACAAAGACTTCTGAGGGGGCATTGTATTCTGCTCAGGAAGCAAGTATTAAGTTGGCGAATCAATGGTACTTATACGGGGATTTGCCTCGGCTCTTACAAATATCGGGTATTAATATTGGGGAAGCACTGCAAGGCGAAATGATAGGCCGGTTTTTTTCAGTGCTTAAACAGATTGAAATAATGAACAGTCTGTTTGAAGATAAAAGACCTGATGTTGTTTATCTAGAGAGCAACCTCTTCCCCTCAGCTCGAGCATTTCAGGCCGTTGCCAGTGCTAGGGGGATAGAATATCACTTTATTGAGCCATCATTCTACAGAAAGGCTAAGAGCTTTTTTAGACTCTATCTGAATTACCAGAACTTCAAATCAACATTAAGACAGATTAGCCTTTATAAAACTGAAAACAGGCATAATGAGCTATCAACCATAAAAATGTTGGTGGATACTCCCTATGTAAACTGGTTTACTACTGCCCTGCCAGTACTGCAAGAGATTCAAAAGAAAAACATCTACGGTTGCTTTATTCTTGGAAATGAATTTGATGTCACTAGCGGAATTAAAGGTGTTAAAAGGCTTGATATCAAGTGCAGACACATAGCATATTATAAGTTTAGATCAAGGAAAATACGAGAGTATTTCAATGAAAAATTAAAATACGATGCCAGTTTTCACGAATTATTTGTCTATAAAGGAGTACATTTCTGGGAAGCCCTTAGGGACGATATAGATCATATGTTTGACAAGAAGATTACTGATATGATTATTAACATGGCTCAATTCCATGAAATAGTGAGTACCTTGAAACCCGATATCCTAGTGCTAGGATCCGGTGATAAGGCCACCGGAATTGCTAGTCATGCTTTGCTGGCTAGGAGAAAATTTATTCCTGTATTGGAAATACAGCATGGTGTAACTACATCAGAAGTATCATTAGAACCTACCAGGTCAGATAAAGTCGCAATCGGCGGAGTTTATTGGAAGAGGGTCTATGAGAATGCTGGGGCCAGAGATGAGCAGTTAGTGGTTACTGGCTGGCCAAAATACGATGTCTATTCAAAACTCATGAGTCAGCGAAAAGAGACTAGAAACATAGTCAATATACTCTTTGCTACGCAACCAATGAATAACAAGTTAAATGTTGATATTATTGGCACTATTGGTTCATTCGTTGAAGGCTCCGAGTCCTTTCGCCTAATTGTTAAGCCTCATCCGGCGGAAAGTATGAAAATATACTACAATGAAGTTAGAAATCATAAAAATGTAATATTAGCTGGAAGCAGAGAAAATACGGCTAAGCTAATAATGAGTTCGGATATGGTGGTAGTCCTTTCTTCGACTGTGGGTATAGAGGCAGCGATTGCGGATAAGCCAATAATATGTATCACCTCAAGCAATTCGGCTACAGACCCAGTATATCTTTCGAGTGAAGTTGCTATACGAGTCAATAAACTGGATGATATTATACCGGCGATAAAAGCTGTGCAATACAATGAAGAGGTTCGGGCAAGACTTGCTGAAGCACGAAAGCAGTTTGTTTTTGAGCATGCATACCTCCAAGATGGGCAAGCTTCTAAAAGAGTCTCTGCTTTGATTCAAAATATGATTGAGGAATCGCACAAGAATAAGATAAAAAATGAACAGTATTAGTTTGGCCATGAAACAAAGGAGAATGTCAAATGACCCTAGAAGGAAAAGTAATACTTATAACTGGAGGAACCGGTTCTTTTGGGCAGAAATTCACAGAAGTTGTTTTGGCAGAGTATAAGCCAAAGGCACTCCGTATATTCTCGCGTGGTGAACTTCTTCAATATGAAATGAATCAGAAATTTGGAGGTAACTCCAAATTGCGTTTTTTTATCGGTGATATCAGGGACAGAGATAGAGTCTATCGTGCTATGCAGGGAATCGATATTGTGGTTCATGCTGCTGCACTAAAACAGGTGCCTGCTTGTGAATATAATCCCATAGAAGCAGTTAAGACTAATATTGACGGTGTTATTAATATTATTGATGCAGCTATTGATAATAATGTTGAGAAAGTAATAGCTATAAGCAGTGATAAGGCTGTACACCCGGTTAATTTATATGGTGCAACCAAGATGGTCATGGAGCGACTGATAACCCAAGCTAATGTTTATACTGGTGGAAGGAGTACCAGATTCTGTTGTGCCCGCTATGGTAATGTCATCGGCAGCCGCGGTAGCATTGTGCCGCTCTTTTTAGAGCAGAACAAGACAGGTAAAATTACTATAACCGACGAACGAATGACAAGATTCTGTCTCACATTGAGACAAGGGGTGAATTTTGTAATCTCCTGCTTAGAACAAATGCGAGGAGGTGAGGTATTTATACCTAAAATACCTAGCGTAAGAGTAACTGACATTGCTGATGCAATTGCCCCGGATACTCAACGACTCATTACTGGGATCCGTCCTGGTGAAAAACTATATGAAGTACTACTCACCGAAGATGAATCAAGACATGCCAGAGAATTTGACACCTATTTTGTCGTGGAACCAGAGTATTCTTTCTGGGATAAGAATAGCTTGAAAAGTGGGACTGTACTACCGGATGGATTTGACTATACCAGTGATAACAATACTATATGGTTAACCGGTGAGATGCTTAAAAGAATTATTCTGGAGCATTAAGTGGAAAGTCTCGCTATTTACGGTGGCAAGCCCGTGAGGGATTCCATCTTACCTTATGGGCACCAATCCCTTGATAATGAGGATATTGCCTCAGTGGTCGAAGTGCTAAGAGGCGATTGGCTGACGCAAGGCTCAAAAGTTGATGATTTTGAGCGGAAAGTAGCGGATTATTGCGGGTCTAAGTATGCAGTGGCTGTTTCCAGCGGTACGAGTGCACTGCATGCCGCCTGTGCAATTGTTGGTATTTCCAAAGGCGATGAAGCAATAGTGACTCCCCTTACCTTTGCTGCAACGGCTAACGCTATTGTCCATTGCGGGGGCAAGCCGGTCTTTGCAGATATCCAAGCAGATACCCTTAATATTGACCCAGAACAGATAGAAAAACGCATTACTTCAAAAACTAAAGCTATTTTACCAGTCGATTTCGCAGGTCATCCTGTGGATTTAGATACTATTCAAATCATAGCTAAACATAATAATCTGGTTATTATAGAAGATGCCTGTCATGCGCTGGGAGCGGAATATAAGGGTAAGAAAATAGGCAGTCTAGCTGATTTGACTGTTTTCAGCTTCCACCCAGTTAAACTTATCACTACTGGCGAGGGTGGCATGATATTAACCAACAACGAAGAATATTACAAAAAACTTCGTATCTTCCGGCATCATGGCATTGTCAAAGGTAATCAGACACAGGGTGCTTGGTACTATGAAATTTGTAACCCAGGGCACAATTTCAGACTTACTGATTTTCAATGTGCACTTGGTATTAGTCAGTTGAGGAAGTCCGAACATTTCCTTGCGAGGCGGAGAGAAATTGCAGCTTCTTATGATAAAGCATTTTCCAGTATTCAAGGAATAATTACGCCTTATGTTAGTAAAGATGTAATGCATGCCTTCCATATATATCCCATCCAATTATGCTCTGAAATTTTAAAAGCTACTAGAAAAGAGATATTCGATTCTCTGAGAGCCGAAAATATCGGAGTAAATGTTCATTACATGCCCCTACATCTTCACCCATTCTATCAGCACACATTTGGTTATAGAGTGGGTGATTACCCTAAGGCAGAGTTATATTATGAACGGGCAATAACGTTGCCTATTTTCCCTGCAATGAGTGATAAAGATATAGAAGATGTAATTACCGCTGTACAAAAAGTCATAAGTTATTATAGACACTAAGTTATTACTCAATAATTAATTCGTTCAAGTGATTATGAAGTACACAATAGTCAATAATATGCGCATTTCCCAATTGACGCTTGGTACGGCCCAGCTTGGATTTCATTACGGAGTTGCTAATACTCGCGGAAAGCTGGATAGAAAAAATGCTCGCGAAATATTGAAAAGCGCAACAGACCATGGGATTACTTGTTTTGATACTGCGCCTACCTATGGAGATAGCGAAAAAGAAATAGGATCTTTCCTAACATATTATCAGCCTATCTTAGAAATACCTTTAATAGTTAGTAAGCTTCCGGCAGTGAACTTAGGGGTTGAAGCAACATCAAATTCTATGTATTCCTGGGTAAAAGATAACGTAATAAAATCTATTGATAAGTTACATATCAAGAGTATACCCATTTATCTTTTGCATCGAGCAAGCGATATGTATTCCAATAACGGATTAGTCATTGAAAGCTTATTGAAGTTACATGATGAGGGTTTGATAGGCTTGGTGGGAATATCGGTATATACACCGGAAGAAGTTGAAATGGTTTTAAATGTGAAAGTTATTAAGGCGATACAGTTACCAATTAATATTTTTGATCATCGTTTGATAAAAACAGGTCTTTTAAACCGGATTGTAGACAGAGATGTCGTGGTTTTTGTGAGAAGTGTCTTTTTACAAGGATTATTTTTTCTTGATGTAGACAAGCTACCAATTGGTCTTGAGCAAGCAAAAGAACCTTTAATTAAACTTCATCAACTATCTCAAAAATGGGAGATTGACATAGCTCAAATAGCTTTATGTTTTGTGAGAGACTTACCCGGTATAAACAGTATTGTTATTGGAGCTGAAACTACAGATCAAGTAATAAATAATATAAATTTGTTGTGTGCTATGCCACTTCCTCCAGATTTAAAGACTGAAATAATGACCGTATTCTCGAACTTGCCACCGACGCTCATTAATCCTAGTCTTTGGAATTATACTTCTACCCATTAAGACAGAGTAAATACTAAGCGAGAAAAATGGCTGGACAAAGAGGAGTAGCTAAGCAGAGACGCAAGTTACAGGCTCATTGAAAGGTAAATCGCCAAATGAGTAAGCTGAAGTGGCAACAGGGCTATTGCAGACGGTGATACTAAGACTAGGGTAAGGTCAAGCTAGAAAATGTTCACCACCATGACGTAAGCCATGGTTTTGGTAGAACAGCGGGGGAAGGAATATAATCGGGTCAGGCGACATAGCGAAGAGGTTTACAAACCACCGGCATCGGCGCCGTGAGTTAAAATTCTCATGAAATTATCTCTACGGACGACGGAACTATTGGGGGTAGGTCAATGAATGTAATAGACTCATTCAAATTAAAAGGTAAGGTAGCTGTCGTAACTGGTGGCACAGGGCATCTTGGCACATCAATTTCTGAAGGGTTAGCAGAAGCTGGGGCCGATCTTGTGATAGCTAGTAGAAATGTGGAAAGATGTAGAGTACTTGCAAGGAAATTGGTGGAAAGATATAAAATCAATGCTTTGGGAATGGCTATTGATATAAGTTCTATGCAAGCTATTGAGGATTGTATGGACAATATAAATCGCGAGATGGGAGCCATTGATATACTTATAAATAATGCCGCTTTTAGCAAAGGTAAGTATATAACTATGTCTGAGCAGGATTGGCTAACTGGGATCGATGGGACTATTAACGGTGTCTTTCGCTGTACTAAAGCTGCCCTTCCATATTTGGAGCATCGGAGACAAGGCGTGATAATTAATATTTCTTCAATGTATGGAATTGTATCTCCAGACCCACGTATTTATGGAGATTCGGGCTATGATAATCCGCCTAATTGTGGTGCTGGAAAGGCTGCCATCCTTCAGTTAACTCGTTATTTGGCATGTCATCTTGCAATTAAAGGTATCCGGGTGAATGCGATTACACCAGGCGCTTTTCCTACCCAAATAGTGCAAGGAAACCGATGGTTTATAACGAATTTAAATAACAAAGTGCCTCTCGGAAGGATCGGGCAACCCGATGATATTAAAGGTGCGATAATTTTTTTAGCTTCAGAAGCATCTAGTTATATAACTGGACAGAATATCGTTGTAGATGGTGGTTGGACGATATGGTAATGAAGGTGAAATATAAAATGGGAAAAAACACAAAGGTTTTAGCAATAATTCAAGCCAGGCTGGAATCTACAAGATTAAAAGGCAAGGTGTTGAAAGAAGTTATAGGTAAGCCATTATTGTGGTATATAGTTAATCGATTACAGGATTCTGTAGAGTTAAGTGACATTATACTTGCGATACCTAATTCCAAACCTAATAATAAGCTCGAAGATTTTGCTAGGGAGGTTGAGATAAAGTGTTTTCGGGGTAGCGAAGAGGATGTTCTATCCAGATATTACAATGCAGCCTCCGCATTTGGTGGTGATCTGATTGTCAGAATAACAGCTGACAACCCATTAATTGACCCAAGATTAATTGATTCAACTATATTGTCTCATTTATCTACACAAGCAGACTACACTTATTCTCGTGGCTTTCCACTGGGGTTAAATTCTGAAGTAATTAATTTTATAGCTTTAGAGAGAGCTTTTAAAGAAGCTAGTCAAGACTGTGAACGGGAACACGTTACACCCTACCTGTATCAGAACCCGAACTTGTTTAAAATTAATATTATTGAGGCCATTGGAAAGTTAAAACGTCCTGAATTAAGATTTACCGTAGATACTGAAGAAGATCTAGCATTAATAAGGGAAATCTATCGGCAACTCTATCATGATAAACAACTCTTCTGCGCTGAGGATGTAATAGATCTTTTAGATAGATATCCTGAAATGCTCGCAATCAATTCTCATATTAAACAAAAGGTATTGGGTTAGTAATTAATGTGTTGTCCCAAAACACTGATTCTTCTTATTGATCGGACAGAAAATAGTGGATAGTTGTCCCCCGTTTCGAGTAAAGCCAGCGTTGGTATTATCTGCTGGTACGCCTTGCTTAAAGGTACACTTACTGTTGAGCGTAGGTGGTTGTTTCAATAGCTCTCTTGACTATGACGTAATGGTGAAAGTTACTAGTGTCATCTTACACGACGAAGAGTTAACCAATTCTATCTTCTGGTAGGTACCGTTACACATATGGCAGAACACATAGTCGTTTTCTGGACTGAAGCGGGGCACGGCATTGGTATGGGGCATCTGTGCCGCAGCCTTGTGATAGCTAGAGAATGCATCAAACTTGGGATGACGACTCTATTCGTTATCAACGATGACCCATTTACTAAAGCGAGACTGTTGAGCCAAGGTTTCCTATTTGAATTGGGTGAGATGGATGGTGCAATTCCTCACTCAATTACTACCAAACCACATAAAACAATTATTTTCGATACAAAGAAGGACATAGAACCACTTATCGGAAATCTTAAAAAACTAGGGCATAGGGTTGTACTTCTTGACAACACGAGCCCTGCCAGACTGGTTGCGGATGTGGTTATCTACCCGGTGGCCCAATTCGTTAACGACCTAAACTGGGATGGCTTTGCTGGCCGTGTGTACGGGGGTGCTAAATACGTACCTGTGGCTGAGGAATATGTTAAGATCAGGCAGCAGAGCACATGCTTGAAACACGAGCCTCCCTATCGTGTCGTGGTTTCCATGGGAGGCAGCGATCCTCAGCAGCTCACCTACCCGGTGGTCAAAGCCCTGCTCGACCTGCCATACATCTGCCAAACTAAGGTTGTCATTGGACCTGCGTTCATGCCCGATGATCGGCTTATCAAACTTGAGCAAAGCGAGCACGAAGCCCTTAAGATCATAAGGGGTCAGAACGACCTCTCTTTTATCATGGCAGATTGTCACGTAGCCATTACCGCGGTTGGTATCACCTTATACGAGTTGGCTGCTGTGGGTGTCCCTGCTATTATTATTGGCAACTATGTCGAAGACCGTCGCGATATGGAGCTGTATCAGAAACTAGGGATGAACCTGCCCATAGGCTACCATGAGGATATCACCGCAACGCAGATTCAAGAAACAGTGTCATGCCTTTTACAGGATGCAGTAATATGGCAGCACCTTAGGGAAATAGGCTGGCAAACCATTGATGGGTGGGGCGCCCAGCGCATTGCTGGCTTGTTAGCAACGAGGGATTGAAGCAGTTATGAATGAGACAAGGCAGAACCACAACGGGCACATGCTCGACTCCATCAACGGCTTCGATGTCATCGAATGTGAGCAATGTGGATTCAAACACATTGTGCCTATCCTTACCACAAACGAAATAGTCAGCCTCTATCCAGATGACTACTTTAGTAAAGAAAAACCGTATCCGTGAATACAGGCCATATTGATATGATTAAAACAACAGAGTTTGATGAAGAGTACTTGGAAGAGAAATTCAAGGAATTCAACCAGAAAATACACGATGCAATTAAATATCACACCAACGCTGATAATTAGAGAAACACCATAAAACCCCACAAAACACTGATTCGCTAGAAAGGAAGAAAGTTGCCAAAGGGATTTTTCTGGGTTATTGGAGGGGGAATACTTCAAGTTCCCTTGATCTCCGAAATAAAAGACTTGGGGTATAACGTTATTGTATCCGACATAAATCCTCGTTGTGTTTGTTACAAAGACGCAGATATATTCCTTGGGATAGATATCTTCGATGTTCAAAAGCATTTAGAAGAAGCTTTCCATCTAAAAAGTTGTGGGATAAGGATATCCGGCGTGTTAGCTGCGGGAATTGACGCTACGATAACTATGGCTGTTTTGGCCAGGGCATTAGGGCTCCCAGGCGTAGATCCAGTAATCAGCTACATTACAAACAATAAAAATGTGTTCCGAGAGAAACTCAGAAAATTAGGATACCCTGTTCCAAGGTTCAAAGTTATCAATACCAAGGATATCGACGATATAGAATCAAGTATAAAAGAAATAGGATATCCGTTAATTATAAAAAATACAGATAGCAGTGGCAGCCGGGGTACAAGGATATTCTATAAAGAGAACCTTGACGATGTAAAAACGACGCTTAAACAAGCTATTTCAGTTTCCCGGTCGAAGCGCGCTTTGATTGAGGAATTATGGGTCGGTGAAGAGCAAACCGTAGAAACAATCTTCGATATTAATGGAAAATTCCATCCTTGTTTTATCACTGACAGGATTTTTGACAAAAGCAACGGTTATGCGCTGGAAACTGGGCTAAAACATCCCACCTCATTATCTCCCCGAAAACAGCGAGAAATATATTCGATCGTTGAAAGCGTTGCCAGAGACTTAGGGGTTACCATAGGAGCAGCAAAAGCTGACATGATGCTAACCGATAAGGGGCCCAGAATAATTGAAATGACTGTCCGTCTTTCCGGTGGCTTTGACTGCCAATATCTGGTTCCTGCAACTACAGGGAAAAATGTCTTGCGCGCGGCGATACTCACTGCACTTGGAAAGCCAATTCCGGTACAACTACTGAAAGACAAAAAGCATAGATTTGGTCTTACTTCTTCGATTTGGCCGGAGCCTGGTAGAATCGTTGCCATAGAGGGAGTGGAAAAAGCCAAGAGAATACTGGGATTTGAAAACATATTCTTCAGATACAACGTAGGTGATCTCGTAGGTCCTTATATAGATTGTACCAAAAGGGTATGTTTTATAATTGCAAGCGGTGAGGATGAAGTATCTGCAAAAAACACCATGCAAGAAATTTTGAATGTTATCGATATTAGGACCCAAAAACACTATGAAGAAGAATAAGACACTATTAATCTATGGTGCAGGCGCCATTGGGCGAGGATATATCCCATGGGTGTTTGCACCCGTGGAATATGACTATTACTATGTAGAGACAAACGATAAATTATGTGATTTAATGAACAAAAATAAAAGGTTTACTACCTTCAAGGTAGTAAATAATCAGTATGAAAGCAGGGAAGTACCTGTGAAATACTGTTATCATTTAAACGAAGAAATAGCCAAAATCCCCGAAGTGGATGCGATCATCACTGCAGTTGGTCCTCGAAATATTCTATCAATTGCAGATAATCTGAAGGGAACAACCATCCCGGTAATCTGCTGTGAAAATGATTCCTCTGTGGCAGAATTATTGGCTTCCGTTATCGGTAATCACAACGTTGTCTTTGCTATTCCAGATGTAATAACCTCAAATATTGCCCCTCCTGAATTAGTAGCCAAAGATCCTCTGAGTATAGTTACTGAGGATGGCATTTGCTACATTGATGAGAAAATAGCCTGGTTGGGCGGCAACTGTAAATATGTTAATAAGGATGAATTAAGGAAACAATGGCTAGCAAAACTATATTTACATAATACACCGCATTGTATTGCTGCCTATATAGGCTTTATTATATCTGTCAGTTATCTGCACGAATCGATGCAAAACAGAAAATCAGCAGATATTGTTACTGGTGCAATGTACGAAATGAAAGGCGTTTTGTTAAATAAATTCCATCTAGAAAAGGATTTCGTAGATTGGTACGCTAAAAAAGAATTGCACAGATTTCGCAATGTTATGCTCTTTGACCCCATAACTAGAGTTGCCAGAGAGCCTTTTCGTAAACTAGCACCCGAAGAACGCCTAATAGGAGCTGCCCAACTATGTCTTAGCTGTGGTATTATCCCTGAAAATATTATACTAGGAATCATGGCAACCTTCTACTACAAAAACTCGGACGACCCCGATGCAAACATTAAATACCTGATAGAATCGCTAAAGCCACAAGATTTTCTAAAAATAGCTGTGCAACTCCATACTGGCGAAGCTTTGTATCAATTGTTACTTCATAAGTGGGAATCTAACCTGAACAGATTGAAGGAAATATCACAATGAATAGAGAGCAAGCGTTAGAAGCGGCCATGTCAGCAGGAGTTGCGGCTGGGAATTTGCTATTAGAATACTCAGATGATTTCTTAAGAACTTCTACAAAAGAGTCGCTACGTGATATTGTTACCGATGTTGACAAACATGCTGAGAGGATCATTATTGAAATTCTGAAAAGTAACGATTCGAATACCTCAATCCTAACTGAAGAATCGGGAAGGATATCGGCAAGCAATGAAAACAATCACTGGATAGTGGATGCTTTGGACGGAACCGTTAATTATGTAAATCATATTCCGCTTTATGCTGTTTCTATAGCTCTTATCGAGGGTAATTCCTTGACTGTGGGAGTTATATACAATCCTTTAGCAAGCGATCTATATTATGGTGCCAAAGGGATAGGTGCGTATAAAAACCATACTAGAATAAAAGTTAAGGATCGAATACCTGAGGAAAGCATATTTGGTGTCGCCTTCTCCGGCGCAAAATATCAACCTGAGACCAGGAGCGAAGAATTTCTTACTTTAGAAAGAGTAAATGATTCTACTAGGGGTTGCTTGCGTACTGGTTCTGCCGCGATGAACCTTGCATATCTTGCTGAAGGAAGATTGTCAGGCTGCTGGGGAAAGGCCAATAAAACATGGGATGTCGCCGCCGGTATTTTACTTGCGAGTTTATCTGGCTCTATTACTGAATACAAATGCGTTGATAGGGAAAGGAACCTGGTTAGTTATATTGCTACAGTCCCTTCAGTCTGGACTTTTATTAACGAGAAAGTTAAATTATGGTGAGCAGTATGAAAGAAATAATCACTATCTTTGAAAGAAAGGGTTGAGTATAGAAAGCTATATTGGAATCAACGGGCGCAAAGTCGGTTCGGCCTACCCAGCCTACATTATTGCCGAACTTTCTGCTAACCATCGCCAGCATTACGAAGAGGCTGTACAATTAATACATGCAGCCAAAGAATCCGGGGCAGATGCGGTAAAATTGCAAACTTACACCCCGGATACCATTACTATAAGAAGTGACCGACCGGAGTTCATGGCAAGCAGTGGTAGCCTATGGGAGGGGCGTACACTTTACGAACTTTATAATGAAGCTTATACCCCCTGGGAATGGCAACCGAAACTCAAAATATTGGCTGATGAACTAGGAATTACCCTCTTTTCCACTCCATTTGATAAGACGGCTGTAGACCTATTGGAAAGTATGGGTGTACCTGCCTATAAAATTGCTTCTCTTGAAATTGTAGATATACCTCTTATTGAATATATTGCTGGCAAAGGTAAGCCCATGCTTATTTCCACAGGTGCTTCTACACTAAATGAAATACAGGAGGCGTTCAAAGCCGCACAAAAGGCAGGAGCTTCACAGATAGCGTTGCTCAAATGCACTTCGACGTATCCCGCACCACCTGAGGAAATAAATCTAAGAACCATTGGTCATATGGCAGAAGCTTTCGGGGTGCCTGTAGGACTTTCCGACCATACTCTGGGTATTGCGGTACCGATAGCAGCAGTGGCCTTAGGCGCTTGTATTATAGAAAAACACTTTACCCTATCTCGCAATACTCCTAGTGTTGACAGCGCTTTTTCGCTGGAACCCGATGAATTTAAGGCAATGGTTTCAGCAATTCGTACTGCGGAGAAAGCAGTGGGAGAAGTGCGGTATGAAGCAAGCCCGCAGGAAGCTGCAAGTCGTATGTTCCGGCGCTCACTTTTTATAGTTAAAGATGTAAAACAAGGGGAAGCATTTACCGCGGAAAATGTTCGCTCTATTCGCCCAGGATGCGGGATTCATCCGCGTCACTTGAAAGATGTGCTTGGCCATAGGGCAAAACAAGATTTACAACTCGGAACACCACTAAGCTGGGAATTGTTAGTATAATAGTAATTTGACGTTTTGTCAGTGTCATTCGGATAAGACCTAAACTCGTTTGAATATGTTCCCAAAGAATTCCATCTCCTCTTTGTTAAACCCTCTGAGTAAAAGGAGCGAAACTGCGTAAACAGCGCCACCAGTTGCTATCGTCATAATAGTGACTGAGTTCGACTGCGGAGCCATCCACCAAATAACAGCGGACATTAATCCCGAGGCAACCACGCTCTTCGCAATGAATCGCCAATCAATACTAAACCTGAATTCTTTAAAGGAATAATAG